>Ga0070697_100000499_pt1 | contig 29746 bp, 29 predicted proteins | sample KBSK1501metaG_FD_65475 | JGI IMG/M metagenome (GOLD analysis project Ga0070697, IMG submission 65475) | Corn, switchgrass and miscanthus rhizosphere microbial communities from Kellogg Biological Station, Michigan, USA - KBS K1-50-1 metaG | ecosystem: Host-associated > Plants > Roots >...
TACAAAGGCGGCCGCATGCTCTTCCTCGGACTGGGCACAGGACTCGGCTCTGCACTCATCGTGGATGGCGCACTCGAACCGATGGAGCTTGCGCATCTGCCTTACAAGAAAGGAAAGACCTACGAAGAGTGGGTCGGCAAAGCGGCGCTCGACCGACTAGGCAAGAAGAAGTGGCGTCGCCACGTCGCCGCTGTGGTGACTCGATTGCAAGCCGCTCTTGAACCCGAAGACGTTGTCGTGGGCGGCGGCAACGCGAAACTGCTGCGCACGTTGCCGAAGGGCGTCAGGCTCGGCTCCAACGCCAATGCGTTTGTCGGCGGCTACCGTCTGTGGAACCCACGCGCCTGAGACCCTAGCGGTCCGCGGCGGTTATTGTCTCGGCCTCCTGTGCGGACAGGTGGCCGGTTGTGATGCCCTTCATCAGAGCGGCCAGCGCCCGCACGGTCAAATTCGAGATTAGAAACACGGTCGCGACGGCTACGACGATACCCAGGACTTCGATGCCAAGCTGCTTGACGGCGGCGCCGCCTCCGCCGAAGAGCAGTCCGTTTGGAAGCGTCGGGAATCCGGAACCGGTCGCAAACTGGTTCTGAGCGAACAGGGCGATCATGAGGACGCCGAAGACGCCGCCCACGAGATGGCCGGGAAATAGGCCGACCGGATCCGACATCCACTTCGCGCGTCCGACGAATCGTTCCGCATAGCAGAAAATCGGTCCGCACAAAAGGCCAAGGATCAGCGCACTGCCGGGGCTGACGAAACCGGCCAATGGGGTGATGACGATCAATCCCATCAGGATGCCGTTGACGACATAGAGCGGGTTGAAAAGCTCCTTCGTCAGCATGTATGCGGTAATTGAGGTCGAGGCCATCGCCGCCGCGGCGGCGACAAAGGTCGTCTCCACCACGACTATCGCCTCGTCGTTAAACGCAAGCACGCTGCCGGGGTTGAAGCCGAACCACCCGACCCAGAGCAGGAGGATGGCGATCGTCAACCAGCCCGGGTTGACGCGGTAAGGGACGACCTCACTCGTCTTGCGGCCGCCGGCCTTCTCCTCCCGCCATATCTGCCACACGATCCCGAGACCAGCCGCGCCGGCGGCCCCATGCACCACCAGCCCACCGGCGAAGTCGACCATGCCAAGTTTGGCGAGCCATCCACTCGGGTTCCAGATCCATGCTGCCGGCAGCGCCCAGATGACCACAAAGTAGACGACCGAATAGATGGCAAAGGCGGACAGCTTCATCTTGTGCAGCGCGACCACGCCTACCAGCGCCAACGTGACCGCGGCAAACGCGGTCTCGAAGAGAAAGTAGGTGCCAGTCCGAAGGCCGGCACCCGACACCGACCACCAGCTGTCGGTAATGCCCGGCGAGAAGGCGCCGAGGATGAGGCCCGGGCCGTAGAAGGGGTTGCCTATGATTCCACCGACGGTCGGCGCAAAAGCGGTGTTGAACCCGATGACCGCCATGACCAACACCGCCAGACCAGTGATCAGGATCGTCTTTACAAGACTCTGGATAACCCGCTCGCCGAGCTCGCCGACCTCGAGCAGCCCGACGGCTATCGTCATCATGAAAACGAAGAGGCCGCACACGAGAACCCAGAGGTTGTTGGCGAGGACAGCTGCGGTCACTTTGCCGCCATTACGTACGCAAGCTTAAAGTCATACTCGACCCGGTGAGGGACACCGGCACCACCTCCGCCGAGCAAGAGGAGGTCTGGCTGCGCCCCTCGCCCAGGCTTGGCATCATGCGCCGGGTCGAGGTCTTCGGGGTCACCGGCCTGGCGGTCGCGATCGTTCTGATGGTGAATGCCGTCGGCTTGCTGGCCGGCGCTCCCGTCAACCTTGGGACGGCCGTCTTGCTCATCGTCGGGATCGCGCTGGCGGGCTTCCTCATCGACCGGTGGGCCCAGCGGCGTGTATCGGCCTGGGCATACTGCGAGCGCGAGGACGATCTGCTCGTGCGGCGTGGCGTGCTTGTCTCCCGCCTATCGGTGATCCCGTACGGTCGAATGCAGTTCATCGACGTCGTCGCGGGGCCCATCGAGCGGGCGTTCAGCCTCGCCACGGTCCGAATGCACACGGCCGCCGCCAGCAGCGATGCTCGCATCCCCGGCCTGGCTCAGACCGAGGCCGCCCGCCTCCGCGATCACCTGGCCCAACTCGGTGAGGCCAGGGCCGCAGGGCTTTAGTCGTGGACCCAGCGGCCACCTGGCACCGGCTGCATCCCCTTTCGCCGGTCATTCGCGCCGGTCGTGTCTTTATCGGCGCCGCGCTCGTCTTCGCCGGCACGCTGCTGCCAGGCTCCAACAGCACTCACTCCGGGGCGATCACCCGGGTGGTGATCGGCGTCGTGGTGATTGCATTCGGCATGGTCTCGTGGCTCGTCACCCGCTGGCGGGTCGAAGGCAAAGACCTGCGCATCGAGACTGGCCTGATCCGGCGTAGCTCTCTGCGCTTTCCGCTCCCGCAGATCCAGGCCATCGACGTGGTACGGCCCGTCCTGGCGCGCATGTTCGGCCTGGCCGAGCTGCGGCTGAGGATGGGAGGCGCGACCGCAGGCTCGGCCCGGCTCGCATACCTCACGGCAAGCCATGCAGACACGGTGAGGGCTCAGCTCCTGGCTCTCGCCCGCGGCGTCCAGCCGGAGGCGGATGAATCCCCCGAGCGCGTGCTCGTGCGATTGCCGACTGGGCGCTTGATCGGATCCCTGGTCCTCGGATCACCCACGGTCACGGTGCTCGTGATGGCGGGCGCGATCGCAAGCGCGACGGCGCTCTCACCGAGGGCCACGGTCGGGATCCTCAGCTCCACCTTCGCCATCGCAATCGGCGCCATCACTGTCTTCTGGCGGCGCCTCAACGGGGCCTACAACCTGACGGTTGCCGAGGCGCACGACGGGCTGCGTGTGCGCTCCGGCCTTCTCGACACCACCGCCGAAACCATCCCCAGCGGCCGCGTCCAGGCGGTGCGCATGGTCGAACCGCTGCTGTGGCGGCCACTTGGATGGTGCCGTCTCGAGGTCGATGTCGCGGGGCGCCAGCACCGAGGTGGCGAGAACAACCCGGAGAGGCGCCAGCTTCGGGCAGTGCTGCCGGTCGGCTCCCACCAGGAGGCTGAAAGCTTGCTTGCGCGGATCCTGCCTGATGCTCCGCGCGAGCGAACGCGGCCACCGTCGCGCGCACTATGGAAGGCGCCCCTGCGATATCACAACCTGTCCTGGGGTCACAACGAACGCTGCGCCGTCACGACGACCGGACGTCTCGCCCGTATCACGTCATGGGTACCGCTGACCAAGGTCCAGAGCCTTCGCCTGGTGCAGGGACCGGCGCAGCGCGCACTCCGGCTCGCAACGATCTACCTCGACACCGCCGGCCACAGCGTGCATGCGGCGATTCGCGACCGCGACGCGAGCGAGGCGCGCGAGCAGCTTGGCGAGCTGACTGTGCTCTGTCGCGCGGCCCGAGCCGCGCCAAGTTCGAAAGGAGTAGCCAATGCCTGACGACGACAAGCAAGCCAAGACCCTTGTTGCGGTCATCGGCAACGGCATCATGGGTCACGGAATCGCGGAGGTCTTTGCAACAGCCGGTCACGACGTCGTCCTGATCGGACGCAACCACGAGAGTCTTCAGGTGGCAATGGCCAAGATTGCCGCCAGCGTGGACGAGTTCGTGGCGCGAGGGCTGCTTCGCGAAGGTAGTACGAAAGACGCGCTTGCGCGCATCACGATCGAGACCAGCCTGGAGGCCGCCGAGCACGCCGGACTGGTGATCGAGGCGCTGCCCGAGAACCCCGAGTTGAAGGTCGAGACGTTCGGCCGGCTCGACGAGATTTGCGGTGCGTCCGCAATCCTGGCCAGCGCCAGCGGACACCCGGTGAGCGAGATGTCGAGCCGGGTGTCAGGGGTTGACCGGTTGATAGCCACCCACTTCTGGTATCCACCTCAACTACTTCCCCTCGTCGAGGTATGCGGGATGCCTGAGACCAGCCCACACGTGGTCGAACGCACGTGCCAGCTCTTGCGAGGCGCCGGCAAGGATCCTGTCGTGATCGATCGCGAGATCGACGGCTTCATAGGCAACCGCCTCCAGTTCGCGCTGCTGCGCGAGGCCTGGGCGTTGTGGGCCGATGGGGTCGCGTCGGCCTCCGCGATCGATGCGGTCGTCCGACAGAGCATCGGCCGGCGACTCGGTATCACGGGACCGCTCGAGTCGGCCGATCTGGGAGGGATCGAGACGATGGTTTCGTTTGCGCGGTTTCTTCTGCCAACGCTCGACGTCTCTGACCAGCCACCCGAGCGCGTCACCGCGCTGGCGTCGGGCCACCTCGAAAAAGGAGTTGGGGGCGTTAGAGGATTCGATGCGGCCGCGGCCGCCCACCTACTTCAAGCGCGCAGGGATGAGCTCTTTCGATGGCTTCTGGAGAGTCCTCAAAGGTAGGTTCGTCCACCGACCGGCTGACTGGCGTAGTCGGCGACCGGCTTGCCATCGACGAATACATGGCAAACCTGCTGGCGGAAACCGGCAACGAGCCACGGACGTTCCTTGCGGATGAGCACATCGTGGCGCTCGGCGTTGCCGACCACCAATCGATAATCCTTGAAGCGACTGAAGCTCAGCAGCCGCAGATCCCCCTTGACCACCTTGTCGTCGACCCAGATCTTCACCGTTCCCCAAAATTGGCTGAAAGAAAATCGGACGGTGTGAACTTCGGCCTCCCCCACGCGAAGCTCAAACTCAAGCCGAGCGTTGAGTGTTAGCCACTCTCGATTCGTTCCAGCGGGCCGAGCCGCTTCCCACGCTGTTCCGTTCCAGCGGTAGTAGCCGTCAGGCGAGACTGCCGACATCCATTGCGTGCCATCCCACCACCAGTTGCCGTCGCTCGAGAATTGGGGGCCTGCTCCGGGCTGACCGTAAGGCTGCACGGCGACAACGTAAGCCTCGAAGGTTTGCTCTGTCCACTCAAAAGACCGGAGCCCGCCCTCCGTCGAGGCGGGCTCCAAGCCTGTCGTCACAAGACGCCTAGGAGAAGCTGAAACACTCCATGAGATTGCCGATGTCCGGCCGCCCATCTCGCGGTGGCGCGGGTGGACCGGCCGTCGCGCCGACCGGCGCGGCCTGGTAGTTCGATCCGACCGGAGTCGCGACGTCGAACAGGTGGTTCACAGAGGCGAGCGTTGGCAAGCCGAAGACCGATTCGATGAATTTGAGGATCGAGCTGTGCTCGTAAAGCGTTCCTTCGAGGTGGCCAGGCTTCGCCCACGGCGAGACGACCCACGTGGGTACGCGAACGCCCAACCCGAACGCATCGAGCTGTTTCGGAGCGACGTGGTCGAAGTATCCGCCGGCCTCGTCGTAGGTCAGGATGTACGCGGCGCTCGGCCACTGCGGCGACTGACGAAGCGCGGTGATCAACTCCTGCTGGATCCCCATCCCGACGGACACATCCGCCGGCGGGTGCTCGTCCCATCCGCGTTCGAAGCTGGGGATTACGAAAGACACGTTCGGCAGGCGTCCTAACCGAGCGTCGTTCAGATAATCGCCCTTACTGCCGAGCGTCCTCTGGTCGTGTGCGAAGTTCTTCCAGAAGACGAACACGTTGTCGCTGTTGCCGAAAGGCACCGTGTCGAGGCCGATGTTGTAGACCTTCCACGTAACCCCGGCTGCATCGAGAAGGTCGAGGATCATCGGGTAGTCGAATACCCCATAACCCCAGATGCCGTTCGTCGTGATGCCGCCGGAAGTACCGGACGCCCAGTAGAAGCGATTCGGCCAGGTCGGGCCGAGCACGGAGCAAAAGTAGTTCGAGCACAAAGTCGACGTGTCGTGAAGGCTGTAGTAGAAGGGCAGGTCCTGCTGCGTGTAGTAGCCGAGGCAGTTGATCCCATCGGTTGTGAAAAAGGCGTCCATCTTGCCGTTGTCCCACTCAGAGTGCGTTGCACCCCACGAATGTCCAATGTCGGGCGTGGACAGGCTCGTGAAGTGGTATGGCGTCACCACCCCGCCTGAGCCGTCAGGCTGCGAGTAGCCCGACGGAACACCGAATTGGCCCGCAAACGACGCGAAGCCGTAATAGGTGTCGAACGATCGGTTCTCCTGCATGTCGACCACAATCGTCTTGATCGGCGTGTTCGCCTTCGTGCCGGCTGCCGCCTCGATCGCGGACGCAAGCGGGCTCGCCAGTCCCGCGATACCGAGGGCACCAGCCGCCTTCAACAGCGTGCGGCGTTTGATTCGCTGATCGAAGTCAAATCCAGCCAAGGTCGTCCTCCTTACAGTCACTCTTCCCGCGCCGCTTCCGTCGCCGGCCCATACCGCGTAATTGGACTTCGCGTGGATTGTGCCGAAGAAGATTGCGGGCGATGGCGCGGTTAAACGTCAGCGCCAGACTGGCACGATTTGTGGCACGAGCCGCAGCGCGGCGAACGCCTGCATCTTGCGCTTTTACGATGATTTGGCGCAGGGACCAATCGGTGTTGACGAGGGCATTTGTGGACCAGCATCGGTCCGGGGCAGATGTGATGGGCTTCACCCTGGCTCCGGTAGATACCCTGCATGAGACCCGAGAACTGACGCTTAGAAACCTGCGAACCTGCGACCGATTGCTGCAGGCCCGGCGGGGACTCTCGTGTCGTCCCACCGGTAGGTGAGGTGGTCGATCACCGACACGACGCCGTCGATGTCGCGAGTCATACGAGCGAGCATGCGGGCGTCACTGAGACGATCGACCTCGCCGCTGAGCGTGACCACGTTCCAGCGAACGTCGACGTGCAGCCCATCGATTGCCTCCAGCAACACCGCCGGGATCAGCACTTCTTTCACCTCGCGCCGCAGGTCCTCGTCGGTGCGCAGGAAGACCTGGAGGAGGTCGCTCCGGCTGACGACGCCGGCGATCCGGCCGCCACCGTCGACCACGACGAGGCGTCGCACATTTCGCTCTTGCATCAGCCGCGCGGCTTCGGGGAGAGTCGCGGTCGCGGGCACGGTGATGGGCGGAGAGGTCATCAGCTCGGACGCCACGACGGCATCCGCCTTGGTGCGCTGTTCGCGACGCTTGCGAACGTGTCCCAGGTCCTCGTGCTCCAGCTCCGATCGGCGCTCCTTCAGGAGCAGGTCTGCCTCCGAGACGATCCCGATCGGCATGCCCTGGTGGTCCACTATGGGAATGGCGCTCACGCGGTTTTCCTCGATCAGCCGAACGAGCAGCTTGAACGGTGTCTGGGGTCCGGCGATGTGAACGCTGGTCGTCATCACGTCGGCTACGGTTCGACGCCGCGGCAGCAAGCTCATCCGCCTTTCTCGTTCTGCATGGCAGAAGCTTTCCATTCGTCAGGGGCCCCGCCATAGGGCCGATGGTCCCGGCGCGCAAGGGTCGATCGAAGGGTAAAGTCCTCGCCGTGAGAAACCGCAGCGACTCGCGGGACATGCTCCTCGAGGCTGGCCTGACACTGGCCTCCGAGCTGTCGCTCCCGATCGTCCTGCAGCGCATCGTCGATCTGGCGACCCAGGTGACCGATGCACGTTTTGGGGCTCTAGGCGTCATCGGCGAGGGCGGGCGGCTCACGGAGTTCGTGACCACGGGCCTGTCAGCGCGCCAGCGAAAAGAGATCGGAGCCTTGCCGCATGGCAGAGGGCTGCTGGGCTACCTCGTCGCCCATCCCCAACCGGTTCGCGTCTCCAATATCGCCGACCACCCTGCGTCGGTAGGTTTCCCCGTCCACCACCCCAAGATGACCTCGTTCCTCGGAGCACCTGTGATCGCCATGGGCAAGGTCTTCGGAAACATCTACCTGACCGAGAAGCGAAACGCCAAAGAGTTCAACGCCGAGGACGAAACGGCGCTGGTCGTGCTCGCGACTCAGGCCGGCGTGGCGATTGCCAACGCGTCGCTGTATGAGGAAATGCAACGTCGCGAGCGCTGGCTCGATGCGTTGCGGGCCATCACCAGCGAGATCCTCGGGGGAGCTGACGCCGATTCACTGCTCGACCGCATCGCCGAGAGCGCCAGGGAGCTGGCGAACGCCGACATGGCGACCATCGTCACGACCACCCAGGCTCCCGGCCAGCTGATCGTCGCCACGGCGGCGGGCGAGCTGGCGCCCAAGCTGTCGGGCCAGACTGTTCCTGCCGACCGATCGATCTCGGGTGAGGTCATGCGCAGCGGCCAACCATTCGTCTTTCGCGATGCGAGCGCGGAGCGGCGCGCCTATCCACCGATGATGCGAGCGGGACGGGTTGGCCCGGCGATCTTCGTCCCGCTGCGCGTGCGCGGGCGCGCGACCGGAACTCTGATGGTGGCCAACCAGAAGCCTGGGCGAGTGTTCACGGAGCAGGACGTTCGCCTGGTAGGGACGTTCGCCGATCAGGCCTCGGTTGCCATCGAGTACGGGCGGGCCCAGGGCGACCAACGCAGGCTCCAGCTGATGGACGAGCGCGAACGAATCGCCAAGGAGCTTCACGACGGGATCATCCAGTCGTTGTTCGCGGTGGGGATGGGGCTGCAAGGAACGGCACTTGTCGCAGGCTCACCTGAGGTGGCCGCCCGTGTCGAGGCAGCGGTCGGCGAGCTCGACCGCGTGATCCGTGACCTGCGCAACTACATCTTCGGTCTCCGCCCGGGAATTCTTGCCGACAGGCAGCTGGACCAGGCCCTCCATCAACTAGGCGAGGAGGTCGCCTCCAAGTCAGGTGTCAACGTCCAGGTGTCGGTGGACGCCGAGACGGCGGCCGCCCTGTCCGCGCAATCGCACGAGATCGTTCAGCTGACCCGCGAGGCTCTATCCAACGTGACGCGCCACGCGAAGGCCGCTGGCGCTTCGGTAACACTGGTGCGACGGGAGTCCAACGCCGTACTGACAATCGAGGATGACGGCGTTGGTTTCACCGCAAGCGGTAGCTCGCACGGCAACGGCCTGCGCAATATGCGCCAGCGAGCGTCGGCTCTGGGCGGCGAGCTGGATCTGGCAAGCGCACCGGCGAACGGGACGCGGTTGATGGTCACCATCCCGCTGCAGCGCGTAGGGGGCGGCGGGACTCGCAGGCACGAGGCGGCCGCGCGACCATAGATGCCAGTGTCGAAGGCGAGGATCCGGATCCTGCTGGTTGACGACCATGAAGTCGTCCGCAACGGAGTCAAGGCGTTGATCGAATCGAACGACGACCTGACCGTCGTCGGTGAGGCCGGCACGGTCAAGGAGGCCATCACCCAGGCGGAACGTAGCAAGCCGGACGTGGTCGTGATGGACGTCCGGCTTGCCGACGGCAGCGGCATCGAGGCCACGCGCGAGATCCGCGCGAGGCTGGAGAAGACCCAGGTCCTGATGCTGACGTCCTTTGCCGACGACGAGGCGCTGTTCGCTTCGATCATGGCGGGGGCCGCGGGTTACGTCCTGAAACAAATCCGCGGCGGCGAGCTGATCCGCGCCATCCGCGAGGTTGGCGCAGGCCGGAGCTTGCTCGATCCGGAGGTCACCCGATCGGTGCTCGACCGTCTGCGCAAGGGCAAGACCATGCGCGACGAGAAGCTGGCCCGCCTGTCGGCGCAGGAGGAGCGCATCCTGACCCTGGTGGCCAGGGGCCAGACCAACGGGCAGATCGGCAAGGAGCTGAAGCTCGCCGAGAAGACGGTCAAGAACTACGTGTCGACGATCCTGTCCAAACTCGAGGTGGCGCGCCGAGCGGAGGCGGCTGCGTACCTTGCCCGCCACACCACACCGCCTGGTTCGGCGGGCTAGAGAAGGAAAGAGCGCGGGGCCCGGACCGAATGGCTCCGGCGGGGCGATCCCGCCGGAGCCTGCCGTCCTTATCCGATGTCACGCAGCGATCTTCTGCGCGACCTTGATCTTCTCGGGCTTGCGCCCGGCGACGAACACTTCGAAAACCAGCGCGCCCAGGACCGCCATGGCGACCAGCAGAAGCGCAAAGCCGGAGTAGACGCTGTAGGTGCCGACCGTGTACCAGCCGTAGGCGTTCAGCAGGTTGGAGCGAAGCGTCTCACCCATGAACAGGGTCTGCTTCTGGGCGTTCAGCGTCGTCACCAGCTGCTGCTGCGCCGCGTAGCCGGGGTCGTCCTTGGACATGGTCGCCAGCTTGGCGTTTGCCGCCGACAGTGCCGAGCTCACCTGGGAGTACGTCTGGCCCTTGGCAACGCCCGTCAGGTGCACGCCGATGAAGTCGTTGGCGTAAACCCGAGCCTTGTCGCCGTTGTCCACGGGCTGGCCCGCGTAGTTGCGGATCTCGGCCGGGAACTTCGCCGGGTCGAGCGCCCCGCCGGCCTTGATCTGGTCAGTGCCGGGGAATGAGATCTGCTGGGAGACGAGCTCGTCGTGGATCATGCCCGTCACGAAGGTGCCCTCGTAGATCGCGAACCCGCCGGCGGCCGCCAGCACGACCACCATCACCGCCTGAAGAGTGACGATCCTCCACCGAATTGCTGCGTTCACCGAAGTTCCTCCTTGCTCCTCTCTCGAGGGTTTGGCTTGAAGCTTTTGGACGGCTCCTGGGCCTAGTGAATCCTTTGCGAGGACCGCCAGCCACTGCCGATCGGCATGCGGAGGGGAGGCCATGAGGCCCTACTGCGGCCGCCGTGCCAGGAATCAAATGATGGGCATCGCACGCTGAAGGAGAACCTCATGGACACACCCGCCCAGTATTTCGATTGGAGCTTTATTCACATCTCGTACCCGAACCTGCTGGTGATCGGGTTGATGCTCGTCCTCTTTGCGGTGGCGCTCGTGGCGCCGTTCCCGCACGGAGGTGACGGGGATGTCTGAGCTCGACGCCGCCGAGGGCAGCTGGACCCTACGCGTACGACGCTGGGTCGACAGAGTGCTCCCGATGGACAACCTTCTCCCCCACCGCCAGCCCTACTACGTCGGCTCGTGGGTCTATGTCTTCGGCGTGATCACCATCGCCGCGTTGGCGTGGGTGGTCGTGAGCGGGGTCGTGCTCTCCTTCATGGGCCCGCAGTGGTGGCATGCATCGAGCCTGGGGCGGTTCTTCAACAGCCTCCACTTCTGGTCCGTGCAGCTGTTCTTCATCTTCATGGTGCTGCACCTCTGGGGCCAGTACTTCATGGCCGGCTGGCGTGACGGACGCGCGGCCACCTGGATGATCGGAGTGGTCATCTTCGGAACGAGCATCCTGACCGCGTTCACCGGCTATCTCTCACAGCAGAACTTCGACTCGCAGTTCATCGCCATCAACGCCAAGGACGCGATGAACGCCGGCGGAATCGGCGCGTTCTTCAACGTCCTGAACTTCGGCCAGATGTACGGGCTGCACGTGATGCTGCTGCCGATCGGGGTCACGTTCCTGGTTGTGGTTCACATCGTCATGGTGCGTGCACGCGGCGTGGTCAAGCCGATTGGCCGCGAAGGAGGCTCACCGTCATGAAGGCCAAGGCACATATCACGCAGGAGGAGTACTACCGCGGCGTCCGGATGAGGCCGTACGACCTCGTCAAGGAGCTGGCCTACGCGCTCGCAGGCTTCGGCGTCCTCGCGCTCGTCCTGGCAGCGGTGCTCTCGTCGCCTGACGTCCCTCCGGTGACCATCGCTGGCTGGGCCCAATCAGACCCGGTCGACTTCGTGACGACCGCCACCAGCGAGCTGCAGGGGAGCACGATCAGCGCCGGGTACGGCAACCCGTACAACACCAATGGCGACGGCCAGAGCTGGGGACCGATCGCTCCCGTCAAGTGGTTCGGCACCCGCATCCCCGTGGATTCAGCCAACTCCTTCGTCCTCCAGCCGCTCAAGACCGCAAGCTTCGGCAACGCCGAGCTCGGCACGGCTTTGAGCCAGTGGGACTCCGCGAATGGGGACCAGCAGACGGCTTGGCTGAAGGCATACTCGGATGCCCTCGGCAAGGCCACGGTCACGGACGGCAAGGTCTCGGTCGCTGACGGCCAGTACGGACCGTTGCCCGTGATGATGAACAACCTGCTCGGAATCGCGCAGGCCGGCGGACTTGACGGCCTGCTGACGGTCAGCGGCCGCTTTTACCAGACCGATTACACGCAGGCGCTTTTGTTCATGGGCGATGGCGGTTATCTGTCAGGCCTGGCGCACGACGCGAACCTGACCGGAAGCCAGTGGGGAATGATGAACGAGACCGGAAGCTACCCGGGCCAGACATGGCTGTGGCTGTACACGGCGTGGTACCAGGTGTTTCCGTTCACCAGCAACGACGGAATTCTCGGGCTCAACGCCGGGAACGCTGACCTCGGGATCGTCATCCTGATGACGGCGCTCACCGTCGCGCTTGCGCTGGTGCCTCTCATTCCGGTGCTGCGCGACATCCCGCGCTGGGTGCCGATCCACCGCCTCATCTGGAAGGAGTACTACTCGGCGAAGAAGCGGTCGACCTAGCGAGACCGCAGCGATGGGCCGGCGCGCCTACTTCGGCTCGGCCGGCTTTCGGACCGCTTTTTCGATCTCGTCCCCAACCCCACGGAAGGTTTCGCGCAACGCCGACCCGAACGATCGTGCCGCGGCCCTGGTTCTTGCGTGAACCTCGGGGTCCCGCGACGCCGTCTCGAGCGAGCTGAACACCGCGTCGGCCGCGGCGCGCAACTGCTCGAGTGAGCGGTTGAGCTCGGCATTCTTCGTGTCGTCGCCGCTGTCCTTGTAGTGGCGCTTCAACTCCGCTGCCACGCCTTTCATGTCTGCCTCGAAACGCTCCCACGCTTCCCGCGCTGTTCCTTCTGTCATGTGGTAATTGTCGGTTACACCGTACGATCGGAAAAGCCGTGGAGGGATCAGTGCTTGTCGTGGACGACGACCCCAAGATCCTCGAGCTGGTGCGGGTCTACCTTCAGCGGGCCGGCTACGCGGTATGGACAGCCGCAGACGGGGAGGACGCGCTGCGCAAGATCGAGGCGCACCGTCCGAACCTGATGGTCCTGGACGTGATGCTGCCGAACGTGGACGGTCTGGTCCTGGCCCGGCACCTCAGGGACGAGCGCCACAACTTGCCCATCCTCATGATGTCGGCGCTGGGAACGGTCAGCGACCGCATCACCGGACTGGTCCAGGGTGCCGACGACTACCTGGCCAAGCCCTTCAATCCTGCCGAGCTGGTGGCCAGGGTCAACGCCCTCATGCGTCGAAGCTCGCCGGGAGCCCTCCCCACCGAGACGTTGCAACACGGCGACCTCGTGATCGACCTGGAGAGACGAGAGGTCCTGCGCGCCGGGAGGTTGGTCGCTCTGAGCGACCTCGAGTTCCGTCTCGTCGTGACCCTGATCCGTGCCAACGGCAGGGTGTTGTCCCGCGAGCAGCTCGTCGAGTCTGTCTACGGTTTGGGCGAAGAGGTAACAGGCAGGGCGATTGACGTGACCATCAAGCGGATCAGGGCCAAGCTCGGTGACGAGGTCGGGGCGCCGCGATACATCAGCACCGTCCGCGGGGCCGGTTATCGCGCCGCGACCTTACCCAGACCTCAGGCACCTGCTGACGCGGGCAACGCTTAGCTCGGAAGGCTGAACCAGAACCTCGTCCTACCGCGGACCGACTCGACACCAACACGGCCGCCCGCCGACTCGATGAGCTGCTTGACCACCGCCAGCCCGATCCCCGCCCCACCCCGAGACCGGTCACGCGATTTCTCGACGCGGTAGAAGCGCTCGAACACGTGGGGCAGGTCGACGTCCGGAATGCCTTCACCGCTGTTGGTGACGCTGACCACAACTGACCCTTCGTCGACCTCGGCGCGAATCGAAACTGAGCCACCCTCAGGCGTATAGCGGGCGGCGTTCTGGAACAGGTTGAGCAGGACCTGGGCGACGTGGTCGGGGTTGGCCAAAACCCGCAGCCCTGCCGTCATGGCCGGCTCGACTTTGATGCCGCGCCGGTCGAAGCCAGGAAGGGAGAGCTTGAGCGCAGCATCGATGACCTGGTTGAGATCGATCGTGTCGAGGCCCGAACTCGCATTGGCCGATGCGCGGGTGCCAAGCTCATCCAGCGAAAGAGACAGCCTGTAGAGCCGATCCACCTCCTGGTCGAGTGATTCGAACGCCTCAGAGCTGGTTGGCATGACCCCGTCACGAAGAGCCTGCAGGTATCCCTTGAGGTTTGTGAGCGGGGTTCGCAACTCGTGCCCGAAATTGCTGATCAGGTCTCGCCGCAGCCGCTCCTGGTCTTCCAGTCCGGCAGCCAGTTGGTTGAACGAGTCGGCCAGCGACGCAAGCTCCGGGGCGCCGGGTCGATCCACCCTGACGTCGTAGCTGCCTTCGGCCAGCCGGCGAGCTGCACGGGCCACCCTGTCCAGAGGCCTGGTCACGGCCCTGGCCAACACGAGCGCCAACCCCAAGGAGGCCAGGAACGCCAGCAACGTGGTCACGATCACGACTTCGGTGACAGATTCGTTGAACATGGCGTGAGCCAGCTCGGCACTGGCGCCGTGCTCGACCATCAAGCGTTGAAACGTGGCGGCGCCCACCACCTGGACGCCGGCTGCCTCGACGCCGAGGGCGAGCACCGACGTGGCCAGGGAAGCGAGCGCTATCCGGCCCCTGACGCTGCGCAGCAACCGCCAGATTCGCATCGCGTCAAGCTCCCGTCGTTAATCCATTCCGGACGCACAAATGTTGGGCGGAGGCCGTTGCCTCCGCCCTAACTCCTAGCGCAAGGCGGCGAAGTCGATCACCGGGCAGCGTACGAGGGTGGATGTAACTTCGAGCGTTCCTTTCCCGGCAGCGACGGCGGCCAGGATATCGTCGTCCTTACTCAGCTCCACCGGGGTCACTCCGGGGTTCCAGTGGAAGATCTGCAGATTCCAGGCACCGCCCGTATAGCCGGTCTCAGTCGGAATGAAGTTGAGCACGTTGCAGCTGGTCGCATCGTTCGGCAGTGCGGCCAGCAGACGAGCACATTGCACGGCCGGAACATTGCCATTGGCGTCGACGATGTGGTAGACGACGTTGCCCTTGCTGATCAACTGGGCAGCTTGGGGGGACGAAGTGACTTCTGCCGTGGCCTGGTACTCGATGACCTGACGATCGTAGAAGCCCGAGTTGGCTGTCACTGTGGCCGACGCCGGCTGGGCCAGCGCCACCAGGCCAACGATGGCCGCCGGTATGGTCGCGAGACGAACGAATTTCATGGCCATTGCTCCTGTGTGTTTTCCGTATCCGCGAGATTTCGCGGCACGGTCACATTCCCAGGCTTTTGTTACACCTCGATGTCATGGGCTCGACTCGCAGGAGCCCAGAGCCCGCGACTAGGCGCGGTACGGTGAAGGCGCTCCTGGTGGCAGGTACAGCGTCGGGTTGACCGGCACCTGGTTGATGCGAAGCTCGAAGTGAACGTGAGCGCCGGTCGAGTTCCCGGTCGAGCCTTCGAGACCCACCGCTGTTCCCTGCGTCACTACCTGCCCCACCTTGACCAGCGAGGTCGAGAGATGGCCGTACAGCGTGTCGAGGCCGCCAGAGTGCGCGATGACCACGTAGTTTCCGTAGCCGCTGCTCGAGCTTCCCACCAACGCGACCACACCGTCATCGGCGGCATAAACCGGTGAGCCAAACGGCTCGACCAGGTCGATGCCGGTGTGGAAATGCGGATACGCCCCGTACGGAGGTTCGAACCAGTAAGTGCTGGGCCCGAACGGCTGCGAGATCTGCGCGTGCGGCTCAGGCCAGATGAACCGGTACTTCGTGGAGTGTCCGGCGCTGGTTGGAATCTGGCCGATGTTGTTCGACTGGGCCCACAGCTGCATCTGGGTCCACACCGCCTGCATGGCGGCGGCGATGATCGCGTCCTCCTGCTGCTGCAGCATGTCCGTGACCTGCTGCGCCAGCTGCGTGGACTGGTAGTTCAGGCGGGCCAGCTCGCTGCGCGTTTGCGCGATCTTCAGCTGCAGCTGGGCGATCGAGCTCTCCTCTTGCGCCTCCAGGGCGCGGAGCTGCGCGAGCTCCGAGTTGAGCTGATCGCGCTCCGTCACCTGCTCCAGGCGTGCCGCCTCTTCCCTCTGGCGCTGAGCCTGCAGCTCGGCCAGGTCGTTTTTCAGCGAAGTCTTGAGCTCGCTCGCACGCTCGCCGGCGGCGTTCAGGTCAGCGATTCGGGTCAGCAGGTCGCTGAGGCTCTGCGATTGGGCCAGGTTCACAAGAGCCGACTGCGGCGAGACGTAGATGGCACGGGCCAGCTCGCGAAGCTGGGCGCGCTCCGCGTCAATGCGCTGCGCCAGGATCGCCTCGCGACGCTTGGCGTCTGCGATCTGCGTGTCCAGGTCGGCGATTTTCGCCTCGACCGCGCTGACCTTGACTTGCAGGGCTTGCTGCTGCGCGGCGTTGTCCTGAAGTGACTGCTGCAGCTGCTGCTGTGCCGCCAACGCGTCCGCAAGGTTGCTGCCGAGCTGCTCACGGATCTGGGCCATGAGCGTCAGCTGCTGCTGCGGGTCGGGCTGCGAAGAGTCGGCTGATACACCGAGCCGGTCGGCCGTGAGCAAAAGCAGCGCCAGCGCGATCGCAATGACGAACGCCTTCACGACTCCATGTGCCTCCTGATGCTGATCAAGGAGGAGCCCGAGCCGAGGAGCAGTCCTGCGGCCAGCACCGACAGGGCGGCCAGCGCCGCGACCGTGAACGTCACGCCAGGCGCCAGCTGGGCGAATGCGCTGGAGCCGCCGGTGATGCCGGCTGCGGTCAGCCCGAAGGTGACGGCGCCCGCCACCAGGCCCGCGATGCCGCCGGTGATCGCGCCCTCGATCAGGAATGGACCGCGGACCATCCAGCGCGGCGCGCCCACGAGTTGCATGATCCGCACCTCGTCGCGGCGCGCATGAATCGCCGCTTTGATGCTGTTCATGGTCACGCTCACCGCGACGAAGCCGAGCAATCCGAGGAATGCCAGACCGGCGACGCCGAGTCCAAACAGCAAGCTCTGAATCCGCTGGTAGGCGCCGCGGTCGTAGGACGTCGGATAGACGGGGTCGACCGCGAGGTCGTAGCGAACCGAGGCGTCGATTGCCGCGACGTCGTCGATGCTCTTGGCCTGGACGTCGAGGCTGGCCGGGAAGGGATTGCTGTCGGTAGAGTCGGTCAGCTCGGGCAGGCCGGGGATGCGCTTGGCTCGCTGTAGGGCTTCGTCTTTGCTCGTGTAAGCGACGCCGGCCACGCGCGGGTCGGCTTCCAGTCGATTTCGCAGCGTGGCGATGTCGTCCGCAGAAGCGTCGTCGCGCAGGTACACGTGAAGCAGCGACGCCTGTCCCGCCTCCACCTGCTCCAGGTTGTAGAGCGCGAACCCGGTGACTCCGACCACGCCGGAGATCAGGAGGAGCAGCGTCATCGAGCCGAGCGCTGGGGCTGTGCCGCCGAGGTTGCGGGCCCAGCTCCGCGCGGCGCCCTGCAGCAGGTAGCGGAACACGTTGGCCGCCACTGTTCGCCAGGTCCGGCGAGGTGGGAACGGGCCCCTCACGACGACGCCAGCCACGCCATCCTCCCTGTCTGACCCGCAGGTTGGTCGCGCACGAGCCTGCCCTGGACAAGGGTCAGGACCCTGCGCTGGAGTCGGGTCACGATGTCGACGTTGTGCGTCGCAACCAGCACGGCCGTGCCCCACGCGGCGATGTCCTCGAAGAGATCCATCAGCTCCCAGGCGGTGTCCTGGTCGAGGTTCCCGGTGGGCTCGTCTGCGATCAGCACCGGAGGCTGGGCGACCACGGCCCGCGCCACCGCGACCCGCTGCTGCTGGCCTCCCGAGAGCTGGTGGGGAAAGGCGTGAGCACGGTCGCCGATGCCGACCGCCTCCAGAGCGTCGCGCGACCGCTCCCGCGCCTCGTCGTCCGACACCCGCAGGTCGCTGACCTGAAGCCCGAACGCCACGTTCTCCAGCGCAGTCAGCCGCGGCAGCAGCTTGTAGTCCTGGAACACGACGCCCACCTTGCGGCGGAGCTCGGCGACGCGCGAGGCGTGCAGCTCGTGGGCCGCCGTGCCGTCCACCCAGACCTGGCCGCTCGTGGGCCGGATCTCACGGTTGATCAGCTTCAAAAGCGTGGTTTTCCCGGCACCGCTGGGGCCGACCAGCAAGGCCAGCTCGCCCGCGTGAATGGTCAGGCTGACGTCTTCGACGGCAAGCCGGGATCCATAGGCGCGGGTGACCCCATGGAACCGGACGATTGGGCGCGAATTAGCGATCGGGCGCACTTTCCCGGCTTGTTCAACGGAGATCGGCCGAATTCCCGGTGGAGCTCGCCGCTGTTTAGCCGGCCGGCGACCGGCGACCGCCCGCTCAGGTCAACCCTCTTCTTGTTCTTGCTCCTCGCCCAGCTCCCGCTCGGCCCGCAGCCAGTTCTCCTCGTCGGTACCGGCTTGGTCCGATTGCGAGATCAAATGCGCGCGTTCAGCAATCTTGTCCCGCGTGATCGGCTCGCGCGCTGCACCACGCGAGCGCGAGTCGTCGTCATCTGGGCGGGCCATTTCTTCCGAGTCCTCAGCGGCGTTCGGATCTTCTTCCATCTATCTCCTCCATGCGTTCGGAACGGGCTCCTACACAGCGGTGTCGGGGGCGACGTTCGAGGTCGTGCCGGGAGAGTGCTTGTCGCGCAACTCCTCATGCTCGACAGCCGCATCGATGCGATCCCAGAGCTGCCAATCGTCTTCAGATCGCCATACCTGATCGAACAATGACTCGAGTTGGGTTTGCAGATCCGGGATGCCTGACCGTCCCTTCATCGTTACCCCTCCTTTGTCATCTTGGATAACGTGAGGCCGGGACCGGACCCACTACTACCGATGTCGTAATTTTGCCCCGACGAGTTCGAAATTGGCCTGTGAACCCGCTCGCCGCTCAGGGCGCCTCGAGGACGACCACCGAGCGAGCCTGGCTGACGACTCGCCCAGCCACCCGCTTGCGTTTCACCACCGGCTGCTGCTGGCTGGTATCCAGGATCAGCTCCCAGGCGTCGCCGTAATCAAGGGGAATCACCCAGTCGATCGCATCCGAGTGGGCGTTGAACAGGAGCAGAAACGAGTCGTCGACGATGCGCTTGCCGTGCTCGTCACGCCCCGCAATCGCCTTCCCGTTCAGAAAGACGCCGAGCGTACGAGCGTGCCATACGTCCCAGTCCTCGTCGGTCATCGATTGTCCATCCGGCTTGAACCAACCGATGTCGACGGTGCCTCGAATGGGCCGGCCCTGGAACCACCGGCGCCGGCGAAAGATCGCGTGCTCGCGGCGAAAGGCGATGAGCCAGCGCGTGTAGGCAAGCAGCGTTTCGTCGATCCGGGACCAATCCAGCCAGGAGATCTCGTTGTCCTGGCAGTAGGCGTTGTTGTTGCCTTTCTGGGTCCTGCCCAGCTCGTCCCCGCCCAGGAGCATCGGCACTCCCTGAGACAGAAACAGAGTGGTGAGAAAGTTGCGCTGCTGAGTGGCGCGGCAATTCAGCACCGGTCTCTTGAGACTGTCGCCCTCGGCGCCGCAATTCCAGGAACGGTTGTGCGACTCGCCGTCGGCATTGTTCTCGGCGTTCGCTTCGTTGTGCTTCTCGTTGTAGGAGACCAGGTCGCGCAGCGTGAAGCCATCGTGAGCAGTCACGAAATTGATGCTCGCGCCCGGTCTGCGCGTGTCGTTCTGATAGAGGTCGGAGCTGCCCGTAAAGCGCGAGGCCAGCTCACCGACAGTGGATGGTTCCCCGCGCCAAAAATCGCGCACGGTGTCGCGGAAGCGGCCGTTCCACTCCGACCAGAGAGCCGGGAAGTTTCCCACCTGGTAACCACCCTCGCCGATGTCCCAGGGCTCGGCGATGAGCTTGACCCGGCTCACCACCGGATCCTGCTGTATCAGGTCGAAGAAGGTCGATAGCCGGTCGACCTCATGAAACTCTCGCGCCAGCGTGGCGGCGAGGTCGAAGCGAAACCCGTCGACGTGCATCTCGCTGACCCAGTAGCGAAGCGAGTCCATGATCAGCTGCAGTGCGTGCGGGTGGCTTACGTTGAGGCTGTTTCCGGTGCCTGTCGTGTCGTAGTAAAAGCTCCGGTCCTCGGCGACCAGCCGGTAGTAGGCCGCGTTGTCGATCCCCTTGAAGCACAACGTCGGACCGGCGTGATTGCCTTCCGCGGTGTGGTTGTAGACGACGTCGAGGATGACCTCGATCCCGGCCTGGTGGAGCGTTTTAACCATCGCCTTGAATTCGTTCACCTGCTGTCCGCGCTGCCCGCTGCTGGCGTACTCGTTGTGCGGCGCAAAAAATCCGATCGTGTTGTAGCCCCAGTAATTTCGCAGCGACCGCTCGACGAGGTGATGGTCATGCACGAATTGGTGGATGGGCATGAGCTCCACCGCTGTCACGCCAAGCGAGACGAGGTGCTCGACGGAAGCCGGGTGCGCCAACCCCGCGTAGGTGCCACGGAGGGCTTCGGGAATCTTGGGGTGGGATCGGGTGAAGCCCTTGAGGTGCACCTCATAGATGACCGTTTCGTGGAGCCGCGTGTCGGGCGGCCGATCGCCGCCCCAATCGAAGTGCGGATGATGCACCACTGACTTGAATACGTGCGGAGCGCTGTTTTCGATGTTGACGGCGCCTTCGTGCGTGAGGTCGTGCGCGTAGCACGATGGATTCCAGTCGATGCTGCCTTCGATGGCTCGGGCGTAAGGATCGAGCAGCAGCTTGCTCGGATTGCAGCGGATTCCGTTGGCGGGATCGTACTGACCGTGCACCCGATAGCCGTACCGTTGACCCGGTCCGACATTCGGCAGGTACGCGTGCCACGAGAATGCGTCGACCTCCTCCAACCGCACTCGACGTTCTTTGCCGGCGTCGTCAAAGAGACACAGGTCGACCGCCTCGGCAACCTCAGAAAAGAGGGCGAAGTTCGTGCCCGCGCCGTCGAACACGGCCCCCAACGGGTAGCCGCGTCCGGGCCATGCCTCGATCCGATCCCAGGGAGCTTCAGCCAACTGCGTTCGGGATTTCTACGATCGCGACGCTCGAGGGCGGCAGGCAGAGCAATCCACCGTTTGGCCTGATGGTCGGATCGGATGCCAGCAGCAGCTGCGCTCCCTCAGGCAGCGGAAACTGCCAGTCGTTCTGGCCGAGATTGACGCCGACGCTGATCGCGCCTCGCGCGAACTCGATCCGGCCGAGCTCATGGTCCACCTCCACGAGAACGCCCTGGCCTGGAGAGTCTGGTGGAGACGGGAGGCGCCGGCGAAGCGCGATCATCGCTCGATACCACTCGAGCATCCGCCGATGGAATGGTTCGTCGAGCTCGTTCCAGTTCAACCTCGACCGTTCGAACGTGTTCACATCCTGCGGGTCGGGGATCCGGTCGCGGTCCCAGCCAAATGCGGCGAACTCCCGCCGGCGCCCATCGCGTACTGCGTTGCCCAACTCCAGGTCTGCATGGTCGGTGAAGTAAAGGAAGGGGCTGCCGGCCGCCCACTCCTCGCCCTGGAAGAGCAGCGGTGTGAAAGGCGCCACGAGGAGCAGTGTGGCCGCGATCTTCAATCGGCCCTCGTCCACTAATGAAGCGAGGCGATCGCCCGTCGCGCGGTTGCCCACCTGATCGTGGTTCTGCACAGCGATCACGAAGCTGTGGCTTGCAACTCCGGTGGCTTTGCTGCCGCGCATCCTCTGCCGGCGGGCCGACCACACGCCGTCATAGACCCAGGCCTGCCTGAGCGCCTTTCCGAGAAGCTCGAGGGAGCCGAAGTCCTGGTAGTAACCGGTTCGCTCACCCGTGAGCACGGTATGGAGCGCGTGGTGCCAGTCATCAGACCAGACGCCGTCGAGGCCGTGACCTCCGGCGTCGCGGCGGCGGACGAGGCGCGGGTCGTTGGCGTCGGACTCTGCTACGAGAAAGGTCGTGCGGTGCAGCTCTGCCCCCAGCGCGCCGACCTCCAAAGCGAGCTGCTCGAGGATGCTCAGCGGCGACTCGTCGACGATGGTGTGCACTGCATCGAGGCGCAGCCCGTCGAAGTGGTAATCGCGTATCCACGTCAACGCGTTGTCAACGATGAAACGGCGCACCTCATCACTGCCTGGGCCGTCGAAATTGAACGCCGCGCCCCACGCGGTCGTATGCCGGTCGCTGAAGTAAGGACCGAACTCGGAAAGAAAATTGCCGACCGGGCCCAGGTGGTTGTAGACGACGTCGAGCACTGCGGCGAGTCCGTGCGCGTGGCACGCGTCGACGAGGCGCTTGAGGCCGGCCGGACCTCCGTAAGCGTGATGCGGCGCGTACAGGTCGACACCGTCATAGCCCCACCCGCGGTCCCCTGAGAACTCAGCCACAGGCATGACCTCGATCGCATTCACGCCGAGCTCGACGAGGTAGGGCAGCCGATCGATCGCTCCGTCGAACGTCCCCGCCGGCGTGAAGGTGCCGACGTGCAGCTCATAAAGCACCGATCCGGCCAACGGCAAGCCGCCCCAGGCAGCATCTCCCCAGTCGTGGGCGCCATGGTCGACAACCTCGGACAGTCCCAGCACGCCATCCGGTTGCGATGCGGAGCGCGGGTCGGGTCGAGTCTCGCCGCCGTCGAGCGAGATTCCATAGTGCATACCAGCCTGGGAGGCTCCGTCCGAGATCTCCCACCAACCACGCTCCGTCCGGGTCATGGGCAAGCGCCGATCGCCGATGACCACCTCCACGCGACCGGAACCGGGAGCCCAGACCCTGAAGGAGTGCGTCACTCCCCCTCTCGAGCCAGGACCGCGACCGGAAATGCGCTCAGCAGCGAGCCGAGCGCAACCGGAGCGGCGCCTTCCTCCTCCAGGCCGGTCAACAGATCCTTCCAGCGCCCTTCGGGTAGCTCGATCGTCGTGTCGCCCCAGTCCCCGCCCAGGCCGAACAGTAAGCGAGGTACCACGACCAGCAGCCGGTCGCGCACAAACGACACGACGTGGTGAGCCTTCGCACCGCGTGCGACGACCGGCGAATAGCCCGAGCCACTGAACAGCTCCGGCCGCTCGCGGCGGGCCCTCAGCAGCCTCGTCATGAGCCATAGCTTCGGAACCCCTTCATCCGCCCGAGCCAGGACCTGCTTCGCGTCGGCGTCCTGAGTCTCCAAGAGCAGCCGGCGCCGCAGCTGGAAATCGACCGGCCGGCGGTTGTCCGGGTCCACGAGATTGAGATCCCAAAGCTCGGATCCCTGGTACAGGTCGGGGACGCCGGGGCATGTAAGCAGCAGCGCGGTTTGAGCCAGCGAGGTGATCCGACCGTATGGCACAAGTTGGTTGCGCCCGATGAAGGTCTGCAGGTCGTTCATGAACTCACCGTCCGCCATGACGTTCTTCACGAATTCCGCGATCGCGTCCTCGTACGCCGGCACGGGATCGATCCAGGACGTGTGCGCCTTGCCTTCACGAGCGGCTTTCATGAGAAACTGCTTGAGGCGTTCGGCATCGATCGGCCACGCGCCGACCAGCGTCTGGTACATGAGGTACTCGAGGTTGCGGTCGGGATAACCCTGCGAGCGGTAGCGCTCGTTGTGCTCGGCCCAATGGCGCACCGCCGCTTCCCATTCAGCCGGCATCTCCGACAGCAGGTGAAGCCTGGCGCGCACGTCCGCGCTGCGCTTCGTGTCATGCGTCGAAAGCGTGAGCATTGTCTTGGGCCACGCTTGCGCGATGTGCGAACAGTAGTCGTGGAAGCTGTCGACCGGCCGGCCGAACGCGGCCGGGTTTCCGCCCACCTCGTTGAGCGAGACCAGGCGGTGGTAGCGATAAAACGCCGTGTCTTCCACGCCCTTGGCCATCACTGCGGTCGTGAACTGCTGGAATCGCGCGGCGAACTGAGCCTCGGGCGCGCCCGGGAATTTGTGCAGCAAGACGTCGCCGATGAAGTCAACGAGGTTCGGCTCGATGTCGGGTCGGCGGCGCACTGTTTCTTCCGCCGCGAGCGCCACCCGACGCGCGTCGTCGCTGCTCGGCGCTTCGCCGGGCCGAATGTAGGTCCGGTACACCGTGAACGCGGTCGCCATCTCCCGCACCGCGTCTCGCAGCTCGCTGCGGATTCGATCGCGCTGTGCGCGGTAGCCCTCGCAGATGGCCACCAGCATCGTGGTGAGGCGCTCGAGGTCCGGCGACAGCTCGGTCGCCATGATCTCGTGCTTGCAGCTGCGCACCAGCTCCGAGAATGGCTGTGACTCTCCCGTGAAGGCGTGATAAAGAGACGTCATGGTTTCTTCGTTGCGGGTGTCGACGAACAGACCATCGACGTGCGCGATGAAGTCGTACCCGGTCGTGCCGTCGACCGGAAAACTGCCGGCCAGCCGCTCGTCGTAGTCGAGGATCTTTTCGACCACGATGTAGGAGTCAGGCGCGGCTTCTCGGATCCGGTGCAGATAGGCGAGTGGATCGATCAACCCGTCGACGTGGTCCACGCGAAGCCCTGCCAGCTCACCTCGACGCGCCAGCTCGAAGACCACCTGGTGGCTCTCCTGCAGCACCTTGTCCACCTCGACCCGCACGCCGATCAAGCTGTGGATGGTGAAGAACCGCCGGTAGTTGACCTCAGCCTGCGCAACGCGCCAGTAGGCAAGCCGGTAGTGCTGCCGCTGCAGCAAGGAATCGAACGCGTCCAGGTCTCGTACGACAGAGTCGACCTCGATTCCATTGAGGCTCGTAGGTGAGACGGGGAACACGTCGTTGTGATATCGGACGACGACTTCGTCATCGCGGCGCTCGAGTGTGAGGCGGCCGGACTCGAGCTCACGGCCATAACGGTCGGATAGGACGCCCAGCAGCACCTTTCCCTTGAGGCTCGGGACGGGCGGGTCCCAGTTGATATCGAAGAAGCCCGCGTAGCGGCTGGAGAGGCCGAACTTCAGGATGTCCCACCACCAGCGGTTGGCCGGAACCACTGTCGCCATGTGGTTGGGCACTATGTCGATCATCACTTCAAGGCCTTCGTCGCGGAACTGAGACACCACCCGGCTGAAACCAGGCTCGCCGCCCAGCTCATCGCTGATCCGTGTGGGATCGACCACGTCATAACCGTGGCTGCTGCCAGGCGCTGCCTGGAGGATCGGCGAGCAGTAGAGGTGGCTGACCCCCAGCGATGCCAGGTACTCGCCGCAGCCGGCTGCGGCCTCGAAAGGGAAGTCCTTTGAAAGCTGAAGGCGGTAGGTGCACCGCGGCTTCAGGTCAGGCGTCAAATGTGCATGTCCGCGCGCTGCAATTGCTTAGTGGTCTTACCAGAAAGCAGTGACCCCAGCGAACCCATCAGGCTTGCGCCTTTCGAATTCACCGGGGTCCCAACGATCATCGCACCTACCAGGCACCTGTCAACTGAAGAATCATCGCCAGGCGACTATCTATAGCCGCCTGAGCTGGTCGAACGGGCTAGCTGCAGCTGACGTCGAAGTGCAAGCTGCTCAGGTTCGGAATAGAGGGCTGGGCCGCCGTGAAGTTGACATGGTCGTTGAAGTGGAGGCTGACACTAGCCCCCGTGCTGCTGGTGCCCTGGAAATTGCCGGTGGCGGAGAAGGTCCCGTTTTGATTGTTCACCGACGAGCCGAACCACTGCACCAGCTGGCCGCTGAAAGTCGGCAGTGAGTAGTCCGGTGTGAAACTGATCGGGTTGCCGTTGCTGTCCAGGACGACGGACCCCTGCACGATGGTGGTCGCCCCGACCATTGTGGTGGTAAACCACAAGTCTTGAGAGTTGTTGACGTTGATGTGCCGAACCCCGTTGCCGACCGTGTCAAACAGAGCCCAGTTGGTCAGCGTCGTGCAGCCGGGAAGCGGGCTCCCGATGAAGGTCATCTCGCTGAAATGATCCGTCTCCTGGCACGGACCAACACCTGGGTAACAGCTAAGCGGGGGTGGGCCGGAAGCTGCCGCCGCCGGTAGTGCGGCCAGGACGAACAATGCAACGCAAGCGACGATCACGAAAACGGGTTTCATTCACGCGCCTCCTCAGATGACTTTGGACCGCTTGAAACAAACGGTCATCTGAGGGCGAGGCTACCCGCGACCGCCGCGCGGTCCAATGGTGCCAACACCACAGTTAGAAGTAGGTTTGGCCCACTCAGGGCTACGTAATTTCAGCTACCGCGATTCGCAGAAAGACGTCCAGGCCGATGCCGGAATCAGGTAGTAAGAGGCAGCCATCCTGTGACTGATGCACCGGCTCCGGGTGTTGCGGAAATGCTTGCATCGCCCCCGAGCACATCAAGCCGATCGTGCAGGTTCTGCAGCCCGCCACCCGGTTTAGCTGCTTCCGGATCGAGCCCGCGACCGTTGTCACACACTTCGAACCACAGCCGGCCGGCAGCCGGCCACACACGCACTGAACCCTTGGTAGCACGCGAATGCTTCGTCATGTTCTGAAGCGCCTCAGAGCAGCAGAAGTAAATCGCGCCCTCCACCTCTCGCGGGTAGCGCGTCGATTCGCAGTGGACCGCGACGCTGATAGGCACCTGGCGCGCTCGGGCGCGAAGCGCCGACTTGAGCCCCTCTGCTTCTAGCAGAGGCGGGTAGACTCCGCGCGCCAAGGATCGCAGCGTGCCCAGCGCGTCACCAACCTCGGACTGCATCTCTGCCAGCAATGGCGGAAGCTCCTCAGGCTTTTCACGCGCCAGACTCGCCGCCAGGCCAAGCTTCATACGCAGTGAGATCAGGTTCTGTTGAGCACCGTCGTGAAGATCTCGCTCGAGGCGCCTGCTCGCCGCGTCCTGGGCCGAAACCAGCCTGTGCCGCGACTCGCGCAGCTCGACGAGTCGCGACTGCAGCTCATCCTGAAGAGCCGAGTTGCGCAGCACCAAGCCGGCCTGTGAGGCAAGTCCCTCCATGAGCCGTTCCTCGGTCGGCGTGAGCGCCTCGCCGGATCGGCGCCGGACAGCCAGCCGGCCGAGCACCTGGCCTGCATGCTGAACCGGAACAACGCGTGTCGCGAAACCCGGCCCGACCGTGCTGCCTTCCGGATAGCTGGCAGCGGCGACTTCGTCTCCATGCACACTCGCCCAGACGGTGGCTTCGTCGGAACCCGTCCCTTGGGCAAGCAAGCGCGCCATCGTCGGGATCAGCTCTGCCGAGCTCTGCCGGCCGCCAAGGCGAGCAGTAAATGCGGCAAGCACCTCGTACGGTGCTGCCCGTTTGCCATAAACGAGGCGGTTGGCCAAACGCTCAAGCCTCGACCTGATCGGCTGGAACGCCACGGCCACCGCCGCAGTGAGGACCACTGCAAGCACCAGGCGCGAAGTTGAACCGGCGGCGAGCAGGCCTCCGACTCCGGCAACCACCGCTATGTAGAGGGCACTGATCACGACCACCAGCCCGCCGTAGGCCACGGTTCGGCTGATCACGAGGTCGATGTCGAACAGACGATGGCGAAGGATGGCGACCGCCATGGCCATCCAGAGCAATGCGAACGCGAGCAGCTCGGCGAGGGTGACCGGCAACGGCGCTAATCCTCCCGGCCCGGTGGTGAGTCCGACATAGGCATTCCCGGCGACCAACGTGGCAGCCAGCAAGGTCGCCGCAAGCGCGATCCACTTGAGCTGCAGCCGGCTTTCCGGCCCTGCGTGCCGATAACGCGCAACTGCGGACACGGCAGCCAGCACCAGGAATGTGAACAGGCCGACGAACAGAGCGGACGCGATGATTTTTCCAGGTCCCCAGGCCGGCAGCGCGAATGGATTCAGTGGCGGCTTAGCCATCGCTAGATCGTCGAGAGGACCCGGGGCCCCGTATTGCAGGATCGCCACCAGTCCGGTGATCGCAATTCCGGCATACGCAATCATTCGCCACCGTTTGGAAGTGAACCGGCCGTCGGGAAAAAGCATCAGCAGCAGCGCAATGAGAAGCAGCACGGTCCGCGCAAGTCCATCGCTGGCGATGAACAGAGCGGCACCCAGGTCCAGGTCGGATGTGTACAGCCGCCGACCGGCTTCACTCAGCACGCCGCCCGTTATTGCGGCCAGGCTGATCGCAAGCATCAGCCATCCAATTGGGTTGCGGGGTCGGCGGCGGGCGATCAATACGCCGGCCAGTGCTGGACAGAGGAATGCTGTTGTGAACGCGGCCGTACCCACTCCGTATGGCAGAAGAGGCGCGGGGCGTGTCAGCGCCAGCCGCACGTCAACAGCCGCCAGCAGCGCGATTAAGACCAGGACGCTCCAGGGCCATACAGGCCACGGTGACCGCTCAGTCACCGGTCTCACTCAGGTAGATGAGCACAGCCGTCACCCGGCGATGGACATCGACCTCTTCGCTCAACGTCAGTTTCGAGAAGATCGCGTTGATGTGCTTCTCAACCATCCGCACAGAGAGGTTCAAGCGCTCCGCGATGGCGTCGTTGTTGCGGCCCTGAGCCATCTCGGAGAGGACGTCGCGTTCGCGTTCGGTCAGCTCGCGCATCTTCGAGCCTGCCGGACGCGATCGGGCGGCAACCAACGACTCGACGACTTTCGGATCGACGATCGATCCACCGCGCGCAACCTCCCTGACCGCCATCGTCAGATAGGTCGGGTCGCTGAGGCTGTCTTTGAGGATGTACGCGCGCCGTGCCGATCCCCTTTCTAGCAGTCGCAACGCATATTCAGGTTCATCGTGCTGGCTGAGCACGACGACGCCAATGTCCGGATAGCGCTCGCGGAGTCGTCCAGCTGCCTGGATTCCTTCATCGGTGTTGCCGGGCGGCATACGGATGTCCGTGACCACGACTTCCGGTCTGTCGCGCTCGACGGCCGCTAGAAGGCTATCGAGGTCGCTGCAGCTGCTCGTTATCTCCAGGTCAGGGTCGGTTTCCAGCAATCGGCGCACGCCCTCGCGCACCAAGTAGCTGTCCTCGGCCAGGACTACCCGAAGGCCTGCGGGCATGGCCGGATAAGAATGCCATGCTGCGGAGCGGCCTTCGACCGTGCGGACACACCCAGCGATTGGTGTGCCAGCACGAGTACAGGGCTTTTCCGCCGACGCTGCTGCACGACATGGCCTACCGAGGCGTGTCGACTGTCGGCGCGAATGGGGCGCCGTGTCCAGGGACGATTCGGCGGGCCACGGCCAGGATCCTCGCCCGGCTCGTGTGAAGCTGGCTCATTTCGGCGTATGGGTCGTCCGCCGGTCCTGATGACGTCCACCAGGCATGCGTGAATGCAACTACCCCATCTGCGGTCCCGACCAGGGTGGTGATGTCCTGCGGCGAGTGCCCGGGTGTCGCGATCAAACGCACCGAGGAGGTGATCAGGACACCGTCGGCCGCGCGGTCGATCCAGTGGTCGCGCTCATAGATGGCCCAATGGTCATGGACGCGCGCGTTGGGAAACAACGCGGCGTTGAGCGTGTGGTCCGGGTGATGGTGCGACAGGACGATGTCGGTCACATCGTTCGGATTCACGCCCAGCGCCGCCAGCGGTTCCAGGATCTGGCTCCGGTCGCGCACCATGCCGGGATCGACGACGATGATCGCGTCGCCGTCGCGCACCAGACCGACCGTCGACATCACCGAGTCGTCGTCGGCGCGGCCCTCGACCAGGATGTCGACCTTCGCGGTCGCCGCGTCGGGCGCATCGGCGCTCACCCGGACGTCAATCGAACGGCCAGCTCATAGATGCGCCTGCCCAGCCCCGCCAGGGCCGAGAAGATGTCCCACTCGCGGCGGGCCGGCAGAGGGGGCGGGGCAAGGTGGCAGCCCGCGCACATGCTCAGACATTACCCCGCATCGGCCGCAGCGCCATGTACGACCCCGAGTCCGCGAGCATGCCGCCGTCGACCGGCAGGCAGACGCCGGTGACGTAAGAGGCGGCATCCGAGCACAGCCAGACGACCGCCGCGGCACACTCTTCCGGGCGCCCCAGCC
>Ga0070697_100000500_pt1 | contig 29734 bp, 29 predicted proteins | sample KBSK1501metaG_FD_65475 | JGI IMG/M metagenome (GOLD analysis project Ga0070697, IMG submission 65475) | Corn, switchgrass and miscanthus rhizosphere microbial communities from Kellogg Biological Station, Michigan, USA - KBS K1-50-1 metaG | ecosystem: Host-associated > Plants > Roots >...
GGCCTCGGCGTGATCCTGCAGGAGATCGGCGAGGATAAGCGGGCGCTCGAAGCCTTCCGGCGCGCGCTGGCGGTCGATCCCTATCTCGATGCGGTTCCCGACATGGTGAAAAAGCTCGAAGTCCAGGTCGAGGGGCGGGACATTTAATTCGGGCGTAGCGAGTTTGCTTCTCAGGTCCCGGTGGATTCCCCGCTGACGAAAGCGATCCGCACCATGTTGGTGGCGCCCGGCGTGCCGAGGGGGACGCCGGCGACGAGGATCACCCGCTGGCCTTCGCGCGCGAAGCCTTCGCGCGACGCGATATTGCAGGCGCGCGCAACCATCGCGTCGATGTCGGGGGCGTCCTTACCGACGACGCAATGCGTGCCCCACAGGACGGCGAGCCTTCGCGCGGTCTCCAATTTGGGCGAGATCGCGACGATCGGCGGCTTCGGCCGCTCGCGGGCGACACGCAGCGCGGTGGCGCCCGAACTCGTCAAGCACAGGATCGCGGGCAGATCGAGCGTCTCGGCGATCTGGCGCGCGGCGGCCGAAATCGCGTCGGCCCCGGTCGCTTCCGGATCGGGACGCTGCGGATCGATCGCGGCGTGATAAGTCGAATCGCGCTCGACCTCCTGTGCGATGCGGTCCATGGTTTTGACGGCCTCGACCGGATACTGGCCCGCCGCCGATTCGGCGGAGAGCATGACCGCATCGGCGCCGTCGAAGATCGCGGTCGCGACGTCGGAGACTTCGGCGCGCGTCGGCACCGGCGAAGCGATCATCGATTCGAGCATTTGCGTCGCGACCACGACCGGCTTGCCGGCCTGGCGGGAATCGTGCGTGATGCGCTTCTGCAGGCCCGGTACGCGCTCGAGCGGAAGTTCCACGCCGAGATCGCCGCGCGCGACCATGAGCGCGTCGGAGAGTTCGATGATTTCGGCGAGCCGGGTGATGGCCTGCGGTTTTTCGATCTTGGACATGATCGCGGCGCGACCGCGCGCGATCTTCTTCGCTTCGGCGACGTCTTCCGGCCGCTGGATGAACGAGAGCGCGACCCAGTCGACGTTCTGCTCAAGGGCGGCATCGAGATCGGCATGATCCTTGGGGGTCAGCGCCGAGAGCGTGACGATGGTATCGGGAAGGCTGACACCTTTTCGATCTGAGACGCGTCCTTCGACCTCGACCTTGGTTACCGCGCGCGTGCGCGATGCCTCGGTGACGACGAGCCGCACCTTGCCATCGTCGACCAGCAGCCGATGTCCGGGCTGCAAGGAGGCCAGAATTTCGGGGTGCGGCAAGTAAACGCGCGCGCCGTCGCCCGGTTTCGCATCGTCGTCGAGCATGAAAGTGGCGCCGGCCGCGAGCGCGGCGCCGCCCGCGGCGAATGTGCCGAGACGCAGTTTCGGGCCCTGCAGATCGGCGAGGATGCCGATCGGGCGACCGTGACGCTTTTCGATCTCACGGATCGCGCGAACGAAGGCGCGCAGGCCCTCGTGCGGCGTGTGGCTCATATTGATGCGGAAGACGTCGGTGCCCGCGATAAAGAGCCGCTCAATCGTGGCGGGATCGGCAGAAGCAGGACCGAGGGTCGCGACGATCTTGGTTCGGCGCTGCCGTCTCATCGGCCTTGCGAGCCCTGCCGGGATTGCGGGGAGGCCGGCGCGGTTTGTCCCTGTTCGGTGAGCTGAACGGTCCAGTTTTTTTGCTCGCCGGTATCGATCTCGAAGAAACCGGTGCGGTCAAAGCCGCGCGCGAGACAGTCCCCGATGCCCTTGATGGTGAATTCCTTTTCGCGCGTGCACATCAACGCCTGACCTGCCCATTCGCCGCCCTGATCATAATCGAGCGCATAGACATAATAAAAACGCGCGACAAGCGGTCCGCGCATCAGCGTTTCGCAACTGTTCGCCGCCACGTTCCACCAGCCCTCGGTGGTCCAGACGTCGTTGTCCTTGTAGCCGACCGCGACGCCGACACGACTTTGCGTGCGGTTGCACAGACGAAAGTCGGCCTGCGCGACCGCCGGTGCGGCGAGCGCGGCGAGGAAAAACGCGAGACGGGCGATCCGGACGCTTTGTCGCATCGGCTGAAAATCCTGACGCTTCGTATCAAACTTGCCGCTCGAACGAATCGGGGCTTTTTTCCGCCGCGCCCTTACTAGGGTCCCGATTCCGAAGCTCGTAGCGATTGCGGCACATTCTTATACGAACTTCGGAATCGAAGGGACACTAGAGACGCTATGATTCTAGTACCCCTTTGAACCCGAAGTTCGCAACCGTCCTTGCGGCTCGCTGGGGGCGAACTTCGGGTTCGGGGGACTCGTGTCAACGAAGATCGCCCGCAGGTCATTGACGTTCGTGCAGGTGGGTCCCGGGGCGAGAAGGTCGCCGAGCCGCTCGAAAAAACCCGAGGAGTTATTTTCGGCAAGAAAGCGGGCAGCATCGAGGCCGAGCGCGCGGGCGCGCGTCAGCGTGGTGTCGTCGATAAATGCGCCGGCCGGATCGTCCGGCCGGCCCACGCCGCCGTCGGTGCCGTCGGTGTCGCCGGCGAGGGCGGCGATGCCGGTAGCGCCGTCGAGCGCGAGCGCAAGCGCAAGGGCGTATTCCTGGTTCGGCCCGCCGCGGCCTTTGTCGTTTCCTTTGCCTTGCAAGGTGACGGTCAATTCGCCGCCGGAGAGCAGCAGCGTGCGCTTGCCTTTGCTCGCCAGCGTCAGCGCCTGCCGCGCGTGATCGCGCGCCACGTCGCGCGCCTCGCCCTCGACGCAGTCGCCGAGAACGACCGGGATCAGGCCTTGCTCGCGCGCCGCGCCGGCGGCCGCCGCGAGCGCATCGGCGGGGCGCGCGACAATGCGGTAGTCGCTGCGGGCGAAGACGGCCGCGCCGGGCTTCGGGGTCTCGTTATCCGGGTCGCGCAAGGCGCGCGCGATGGAGGGCGGCACGGCCGCCTCTCGACGCCGCAGGATCGCTTCGGCGTCGGCGAGCGTGCTCGGATCGGGCACGGTGGGGCCCGAGCCGATCACCGAAGGATCGTCGCCGGGCACGTCGGAAATCGCCAGCGTCAGCGTTTTCGCGCGGGCGGCGAGCGCGGCCAGACGGCCGCCCTTGATGCGGGAGAGATGCTTGCGCACCGTGTTGATCTCGCGAATGTCGGCGCCGGAGGCAAGCAGCGCGCGCGTGAGCGCACGCTTGTCGTCGAGCGAAATGCCGGGCGCGGGCGCGATCCAGTTCGCCGAGGCGCCGCCCGAGAGCAGCACGAGCACGAGATCGGTTTTATCCGCCGATTGCGCGAGCGCGAGCACGCGTTCGGTCGCGTCCAGGCCCGCAGCGTCGGGGATCGGATGGCCGGCCTCCACCATCTCGATCCGCCGGGTCGGCCGCCCGTAGCCATGGCGGGTGACGGCAATACCCTCGAGCCGCTCGGGCGGAAATCCCTGCCCGCCATAATGCGCTTCGGCGACTTCGGACATCGAGCCCGCCGCCTTGCCGGCGGCGAGCACGATGATCCGTCCAACGGCCGGCGGGCCGGGCAGGGCCGGCGGCAGGCAGGATGCGGGATGGGCTGCGGCCACCGCGGCGTCAAAGACTTTGCGAAGCAGGGCCTTGGTGGTTGTACGATCCATCGTGCGTGCTTACTTCAAAGGGAGGCAGGCGGAATAGGAAAAAGCGGCGCTCGCGAGCGAGCGCCGCGTGTCATAGAATGGACGAGACCGGCGCACAATCGAGCGCGAAAGGATCGGCCGCATGAACAAGATCGATGAGCGCACGCGCACCGAACTCGAGGCCGCGGTCTTGCGGCGGCTCGTGGAGCATCTGCGCAATCGCACCGACGTGCAAAATATCGATCTGATGAACCTCGCCGGCTTCTGCCGCAATTGCCTGTCCAACTGGATGAAGGACGCCGCCGACGAAAAAGGCGTCGCGATGACGAAAGACGAGAGCCGCGAGGCCGTCTACGGCATGCCTTACGAAGAATGGAAACGGCGCCATCAGCAGGAAGCGAGCGGCGAGCAGAAGGCCGCTTTGAAAAAAACCCACCCCTCGCATTGAATCGTTTCAACCGAAGATAAGGAGAACGCGATGGCGGGAAGCGCCAACTTCGCGAAAGGCAAGCTGAAATCCTTCGTCGAGCGCGTCGAAAAGCTCGAAGAGGAAAAGAACACGATTTTAGGTGATATCCGCGAGGTCTATGCCGAGGCCAAGGCCGAGGGCTTCGACGTGAAGGCGTTGCGCGCCGTGGTGCGGCTCTATCGGCAGGACACCGAAGAGCGCCGCGAGCACGAAGCGCTGGTCGAGCTTTATCGCGATGCGATCGGGCTGGGCGGCCGCTAGGGGTGGGCCTCAATCGGCGGAGGTCAGCGCGCCGGTGACGATTTTCCCGCCGCTCTGATGGGCGAAGTAGCCGGCGGTGGTGGCGGCGGGATCGAGCAAGATCGCCAACTCCGATTGATCCGGATGCCGCAGCTCGGCGGTGAACTGAACGGGCTGTTTGCTGAACAGGATCGACGGCGAGTGGGCCGGGTCGCCGTAAAGGCCGGGCGAACGGATCGCTTCTTGCAGGCGGGCGACGTCCTGCAGGCGCGGGCGGGGCGCAATCGCGGCGGTCTGCGGCGTAACCGGTGCACTCGTCCGCTGCGGAACGGCTTCCGGCGCGGCATAGGCGAGGGCCGCGGTCGGCTTCTCGCCGCCGGTGATCGCCAACGGCAGCGAAGCCGTGACCTCGCCCGCCGATGCCATCCTGCGTCCGTTAGGCGACAGCGCGGCGATCGCGACATTCGTGCCGGCTTCCATCGGCCGCACGCGCGGCAGCGGCGCCAAGGATGCGGTCGTGGCCGCAACGGAATCGGGCTCCTTGCGTTGCAATTGCGCGCCGACCGGTGCGGCCGCGGAGGACAGCGAGGCGAGCGCGACCGGCCGCGCGTTCGCCGCCGCTTTTGCCTTGGGGTTCGTGGCCGTGCCGGCGTCGGGTTGTGTGCGCACGGTGGCGATCTTGCTGTTTTCGTCCCCGCCCGCGGCCTTCTTGTTGAAGATCGAAGCGAAGAGCCGCTTCATCGGGCTGTTGTCACCGGCCGAGGCCGAATCGCTTTCGTCGGCCTCGCCGCGCGACGCGTAGGCGGTCGGCGTGACTTCTTTTCCGCGCGCCTGAATCTGGGCGAGCGCCAGCTGGAAGCCGGGCATCGGCCGGCCATCCTCGGGAATGTGAACGGTCTTGCCGTCGGGGAAGAGGCGAGCGAGATATTCGCGCGTGACCTTCGGCCAATGCCGCACGTTGCCGGTGTCGAGATGCACGAAGGGCCAGCCGGAGGTCGGATAGAAGCCGACGCCGCCGCGCTGCAGCCGCAGGCCCATGTCGCGCAACTGCGACAGCTCAACGCCCGGAATGTAGAAGTCTATCGCCTTGCCGAGCATGTGCTGACTGAACTGGGCGACGCCGCGGCTCTTGGCGCGCAGCATCGCGTTGGTCGAGGGCGCGCGATAGCCGCAGACGATCTGGATCGGCTCCTTGCCGTTGACTTCCCGGTTCACTTCCCACAGCAAATCGAACAAATACGGGTCCATCTTGATCGGCTCTTCGATGCGCCAGTCGCGCAAAAGATGGTTCAGTTTTTCGAGCGCGGCCTCGTCGAATTTGCCATCGCGCTTGTAGGTGACGATGAGGTCTTCGCCGGTATGCAGATGATGGAAAGCAAGCGTGCGCGTGTCGCCGTTCGCGATCACGCTCTCGAGGGACTCGGAGCCGAAAAAGAGAAGAAGGGCGGCTAGGCCGATGCGTCGCCCGGCACGGAAGTTCAGGTAGCCGGTCTTGCGCGCGGATTGATCTGGCACGTGCCCTCTTCCGTTACGCGTTGTGCTCAGCCAGTCACCGCGCGGGCCGGAACGCGGCCGCGAATGGCTAACGCACTGTTATCGTTATCGGAATGGGTTAACGGAGAGTTGTCGCCCCCGCGCCGTCCGATGCAATTCCGGTAACCTTGGAGTGTGGCGAAATCGGGCCGCGCCAATGGTTTCCAACCGCCGCTTGGTTAAGCGGAGGGCGGGAACCCTTCGAAACTGGCGAAATTTAGCGGAAAAGGCCGAAGAATCCGCCGCGGTACGTTTCCTGCCGGGTATCGCGGCCGCGGCCCCGGCGATCGTCGCGGCGAAGATCATCGCGCGCCTGGAAGCCCTGGAAGAAGTTCGCAAACGGATTCTCGAAGCGCCCGTCGGGGATCGCAAAGCGCAGCGCGTCGCGGCTGACGGTGGCACTGCCGACCCCGTGCTGTTCGACGGCGACGTCGGCGACCTTGCGCTCGTCGGTCTTCAGCGCCTGCAGCACGCGAGCGTCGCGGCCATAGATGTCCTCGCGGATCTCGAGCTTGCCGTTATCGTCCACGAAGGCCGTCTGATAGGTGATGTGGACCGGCAGCGGCTTGGGGAAATCGATGTTGATCTCGTTGCCGCTGAACATCTTGCGGATCTTGTCCTGGGTGTAGCCTTCCTTGGGGAGCTCGATCGAGAGGAGCTTCTCGGCATACACGATCGGATTTTCCACGCGCATGCAGCCGTGACTGAAGGCGCGCTTCGATTCCGCGAACAGATGCTTGTCCGGCGTATCGTGCTGGTAAACGAGATACTTGTTGGGGAAATTGAAGCGGATGCGGCCGAGCGCGTTCTTCTCTCCCGGCGGCTGATAGATGCGAACGGTGCCGTCCTTGTTGTTTTCCATCTTGAGGCCGATCCGCGACAAGGCGGTCGGGTCTTGCCTCAACACCGGCAGGTACTCGTTGGCGATGATCGAGGGCGGCACGTTCCAGGTCGGGTTGACCGTGATGAACTTCATGTCCGGGCTGATCATCGGCGTCGCCATGCCCGGCTTGCCGGTGACGATCTTCGTCGTCCAGTAGGTCGAGCCGTCGCGCACGATCTTCAGCGTGTAGTCGGGGATGTTGACCATTACGTAGGCGTTGCCGAGCTGGGCGTTGCCGAGTTCACGCGGCAGCCAGCGCCAGCGCTCGAGATTGGCGAGGATAATGTCGGCGTCGCGGTCGCGACGCGGGCCGTTGATGGAATCGATCGTGGCCTGGTTGAAAACGCCGTTGGCGCCGAGCTTTTTCTCCGCCTGATACTTCTTCACGGCGTCGGCGAGCGCCTGGTTATAGGCAATGTTGTCTTCGGCCGGCACGCCGAGGCGCTCGCGAATGAGCGGCACGCGCGGGTCGTGCATCAATTCCTTGGCGAGTTTGAGCGGCTGCCCGCTCGGAATGCGCGCGGGGACGGCTTCGCCCGTCTTCCCACGCGCTTCGGCATATTTCGCCTTCAGCGCTTTATAGGCCGGATGCTGCGGCAGATAGGAGGCGAGCGTGTCCTTGCTGTCGGCGGTGGCGGCAAGCTTCGCCAGAACGTCGGCCGGGTCGGGAAACTTTTGATCGTAGTAGATGTCGTTGCTGATGCGCGTGAAGGAAACGCGGCCGGTGGCGGCGTGGCGCGCGTAGGCGAGGATCGCGACGGTGAGCCTGAGATCGGCGTCGGCGAGCGCATCGGGATCGAGTCCCGCCTTCAATTCGGGTGCGGCGTATTCGGAGGGCTCCAGGCCGTCGGCGTCGACGCCTTTGAGATAAGCGAGCGTCGAGGCGGCGCGCGCATTACCGGCGCCGTTGTCGATCCACAGCGGCGCGAAGCCGCGGTTGCGATAAAAAGCTTCGACCGCGTCGCGCTCGTTCTTGCGATCGAGATAGCGCACGCTCTTGTTGGCGAGGAGATCGCGCAGCTTCTCGGCGATGGCCGCATCGGCCGCGGAGAGCGAAGTCGCGATCGGCGCCTTGACCAGGTCCTTGCCGGTGTAAACCGGCAGCGGCGCGGCTTGCTGTTCGGGCTGCGCCGGCGTCACGGCGGGAGCCACGGGATCCAGCGGAGTCGCCTCGGCGGAGGCCGGAACGGGGTTCGGCGTCGGCGGCGCGATGGTCACGGCGGGCGCGGGCGGTGTTGCGCCGGTGATGTCGGCGGCGGTGGGCGGGGGCACGTTCGTCGTGTCGGGGACCGGAACGAGCCTGTCGATATTGGCTTTCGCCTCGGCGGAATTCTGGGCGATCGCGATCGGCGCGCGCGCCGACGGCTCTCCCGGGGCGGCGGACTGGGCGCAAACGGCGGCCGGCGTCAGCATGGTCGTGGCCGCGAGGAGAGCCAAGAACGTGCCCTCAGCCAGTGAGATGCCGTGCCGATTCATACGCGCCTCCTCGGTTACCCCTGCTTCTGGCAGACCCGGCCGCGCCTAATCAAGGCATAAGGGCTTATTGAGGCTATTCTTCGGATAAGTGTCACTTCCCGGCCACGCCAAGATCCTGCATTTCGGCGCCTTCGCCGTCCGGCCCGGTGGCCAGGCCCAAATCCTTGAGTTTGCGATAGAGCGTCGAGCGGCCGATTCCGAGCCGGCGGGAAACCTCGGTCATCCGGCCGCGATAATGGGCGATGGCGAAGCGGATGGCGGATGCCTCGATCTCCTCTATCGGCCGTACGTGACCGTCGGCGCCCACGAGCGGAAGCGAATCCACTGCGGCGGCCGGCGCCGTCTCCGGCGCATCGATAACGAGCGGAGCGGGCGCGGGTTCCTGCGTTTGCCGCTGGACGGAGGATAGTTGCGGCGCCGCGAATGCCTCGAAGCCCGGCACCTGCGTCGCGATCTGGGGAAATTCGGCGACGCCGATCTCATCGGTGTCGGCGAGCACGACGGCGCGGAACACGGCGTTCTCGAGCTGGCGCACGTTGCCCGGCCAGCGATAGCTCATGAGCATCTTGATCGCCTCGGCGGAGACCGAGCGCACGCGCTTTCCTTCCTCTGCGGCAAAGCGGGTGACGAAGCGGCGGACGAGATCGGGTAAGTCCTCGAGGCGCTCGCGCAGCGGCGGCATGGTGATCGGGAAAATGTGCAGGCGATAGAACAGATCCTCGCGGAAGCTTCCGCTCTTTACCAGTTCGAGAAGATTGCGATTGGTCGCCGAGATCAGGCGGAAGTCGACCTTCACCGGCCTGCGGGCGCCGACGGGATCGACCTCGCCTTCCTGCAGCGCGCGCAGGAGCTTTACTTGCGCGTCGGCCGGCAGCTCGCCGATCTCGTCGAGGAAGAGGGTGCCGCCGTCGGCTTCGACGAATTTGCCGAGCTGGCGCTCGGAGGCGCCGGTGAAGGCGCCCTTCTCGTGACCGAACAGAATCGACTCGACGAGATTGGCCGGAATCGCGCCGCAATTGACGGCGACGAAGGGCTTGCCGGCGCGCGCGCCCGCGGCGCGGATGGCGCGGGCCAGCAATTCCTTGCCGACGCCCGATTCGCCTTCGATCAGAACGGGGATTTCGGAAGCCGTGGCCTTTTCGGCGAGCTTGAGCGCGGCCTGCATCCGGGGGCTCGCGGTCGAGAAATCGGAGAAGGCGACGGCGCCCTCGGCGGCGCGCTGCATGCGGCGCACCTCGCCAGCGAGTGCCGCCTGGGCAAGGGCGTTGCGCACCGAGACTTGCAGCCGCTCCGGGCCGACGGGCTTGACGACGAAGTCGACGGCGCCCGCGCGCATGGCGGAAACCACCGTGTCGATCGAGCCTTGCGCCGTCAACACGATCACGGGCGTATCGATGCCGCGCTCCCGCAGGCGGCCGAGCACGCCGAGGCCGTCGAGGTCGGGCATGACGAGATCGAGGATCACGCCGGCGATGCGCGCGCCTTCGGGGCTTTCCAGGAGGCGCACGGCCTCCTCGCCGCGCTCCATCACCTCTGGCTCGTAGCCGAAGCGGCGAAGCATGGCGTCGAGCAGGCGGCGCTGGACCGGATCGTCGTCGACAACGAGTACGCGCGTGGCCATAACCCCTCCCGGCGGGCGAAGCCCCTCCCGTGGCGGGGACTTTGCGGGACCGCCGTTAATGGAATCTGAAGGCCGGCCTCTGCATCGCCGAAAACGTCCCGTAACAAGGATTGACCCGCGGTACCGCGAGCCACATTTCTATGTAATGTGATCAGGCAATCGGATTCTTTCGACCTCGCCCACGTCCATGCCCATGTCCTCCTCGATGTCGCCCGTCTTTCACGTTTCGGCCGGAGCCGCCCGCGCGAGCGAGGCGGGCGCGGCGCTACCCGAGTGGAATCTGGCCGACCTCTATCCGGCGATCGACGCGCCGGAAGTAGCGGCGGACCTTGCGCGCGCCGACGCCGAATGCGTCGCCTTCGAGGAAACCTACAAGGGCAAGCTCGCCGATATCGCCGCCTCCCCGGAGGCGGGCGAAAAGCTCGGCGCCGCGGTCAAGCGTCTCGAGGCGGTGGGAGAACTGCTCGGCCGGCTCGGCTCGTTCGCGGGCCTCGTCTACGCCGGCGACACGACCGATCCGAAGCGCGCCAAATTCTACGGCGACGTGCAGGAAAAAGTCACCGCCGCTTCCGTGCATCTCCTCTTCTTCACGCTCGAACTCAATCGCATCGATGACGGGCTGATCGGGAAGGCGTTCGCGCATCCCGCTTTCGGCTACTACCGGCCGTGGATCGAGGACGTTCGCAAGGAGAAGCCCTATCAACTCGAGGATCGCCTCGAGCAGTTGTTCCACGAAAAATCGGTGACCGGCGAGGCGGCGTGGAACCGGATGTTCGACGAAACGATCGCCGCGCTTCGCTTCAAGGCCGGCGGCAAGGAATTGACGCTCGAGCCCACGCTCAATCTGTTGATGGAGCCGGAGGAGGCCAAGCGCAAGGAGGCGGCCGAAGCGCTCGCCGAGGTCTTCCGCGCGAACCTGCGCACCTTCACGCACATCGTCAACACACTCGCCAAGGACAAGGAAATTTCCGACCGTTGGCGCGGCTTCGAGGACATCGCCGACGAGCGCCATTTGTCGAATCGCGTCGAGCGCGAGGTGGTGGAAGCGCTCGCCTCAGCGGTGCGCGCGGCTTTCCCGCGGCTTTCGCACCGCTACTACGCCATGAAGGCGAAATGGCTCGGCAAGGAGCGGCTCGATTATTGGGACCGCAACGCGCCGCTGCGGGAGGTCGAGCAGCGCTACGTCGATTGGGACGAGGCGCGCGATACGGTGCTGTCGGCCTATGCCGGCTTCTCGCCGAAGATGGCGGATGTCGCGCGCCGCTTCTTCGAGCAGCGCTGGATCGACGCGCCGGTGCGCCCGGGCAAGGCGCCGGGCGCGTTCTCGCATCCGACCGTACCTTCGGTGCATCCCTACGTGTTGCTGAACTACCAGGGCAAGCCGCGCGACGTGATGACGCTCGCCCATGAGCTCGGCCACGGCGTGCATCAAGTGTTGGCCGGCAAGCAGGGCGCGCTGATGGCGGCGACCCCGCTCACGCTCGCGGAGACGGCGTCGGTGTTTGGCGAGATGCTGACCTTTCGCGCGCTGCTCGCCAAGACTTCGGCGCCGGCGGCGAGGAAGGCGATGCTCGCCCAGAAGGTCGAGGACATGATCAACACGGTCGTGCGCCAGATCGCCTTCTATACATTCGAGCGCAAGGTCCACACCGAGCGCAAGCAAGGCGAGCTCACCGCGGAGCGCCTGGGCGAAATCTGGATGGAGGTGCAGGGCGAAAGTCTGGGGCCCGCGATCCGTCTCGGGCCCGGCTACGAGACGTTCTGGACCTATGTCGGTCACTTCATCCACGCGCCGTTCTACGTCTACGCCTATGCGTTCGGCGATTGCCTGGTGAACTCGCTCTACGCGGTCTACGAGCGCGCCGACAAAGGCTTCGCCGAGCGCTATCTCGACATGCTTGCCGCCGGCGGCAGCAAGCATCACGCGGAACTTCTGAAGCCCTTCGGTCTCAACGCCCGCGACCCGCAATTCTGGCAGATCGGTCTCGGCCTGATCGAGCGGATGATCAACGAGATCGAAACGCTCGACGCCAAGGCCTGACGGGGCATGGGCAAGGTCTGGATCGAAGCGGCTTTGAACGGGGCCTGGGGCCGCGCGCTACAGCCGACGATTCCGATCGCGGTCGAAGAAATTGTCGCCGACGGGATTGCCGCGGCGCAAGCCGGTGCCGCCGTCATTCATCTCCACGCCTATGACGCGGCGACCGGCCGCCAAAAAGACGATTGGGAAATTTACGCGAAGATCATCGAGGGCATCCGCGCCCGGGCCGACGCCATTGTCTATCCGACGGTGCCGATCGCGGGCTCGACCTATTCGGGCGAGGCGAAGACGCCGAAGGCGCGCTACGCCCATCTCGAGGAGCTTGCCAGGCGCAAGCTCGTTGAGTGGGGCACGATTGATCCAGGCTCGGTGAACTTCGCGCGCTTCGATGCGCTCGCACGCGGCGAGGCGGGGTTCGTCTACTCGAATCCCGACGAGCATTTCTTCGAGGGCATGCGGATTGGCGCCGAATACGGCGTGCGGCCGAGCTACGCGATCTACGAGCCCGGCTGCACGCGAATCGGCGCCGCCGTCGCCGCCGCGAAACCGCGCGTGCCGACGCCGGTCTACCGTTTCATGTTCGCCGAGGAATTCACCTTCGGATTCCCGCCGAAGCCGCATCATCTCGACGCCCATCTCGCGCTGCTCGAGGAAACGGCGCCCGGCGCGCCGTGGATGGTGGCGGGCCTCGGCGTCGATATCCGCCCCCTGATCGAGGCGGCGGTGGCGCGCGGCGGGCATCTTCGCGTCGGCCTCGAGGACGTGCCGTGGGGCTCGCGGCGGACGAACCGCGATCTCGTGGAAGAAGCCGTGAAGCTCGTGCGCGCGGCGGGGGGCGAGCCGGCGAGCGCCGCCGAGGTGCGGGCGGCCGGCGAGGCCGAGGACAAACGCTTGCAACGCGGCCGCCACGCGCCGAGATTGAGCCGATGACCGACCGCGAACGCAATCGGTTCTCCGCCCGCGCGGCGCGTTACGCCCGCGTCGGCACCAATGTGGGCGGCGTCGCAGCGCAGGTGATTGGCTCGCGCATGTTCGGCTTCGCGCTCGACCGCGGCGCCAATGCGATTGCGCTCGCAGGCGCGCTCGGCAACCTCAAGGGGCCGATCATGAAGGTGGCGCAGCTCTTGGCCACCATTCCGGACGCGCTGCCGGCCGAATACGCCGCCGAATTGATGAAGTTGCAGAATGAAGCACCGCCGATGGGCTGGGCCTTCGTGCGCCGGCGCATGGCGGCGGAACTCGGCCCCGATTGGCAGCAAAGGTTCGGCGCGTTCGAGCACAAGCCCGCGGCGGCGGCTTCGCTCGGCCAGGTGCATCGCGCGACTTCGCACGACGGCAAGCCGCTCGCCGCCAAGCTGCAGTATCCCGACATGCAGTCGGCGGTCGAGGCCGATCTGCGGCAGCTGGAGATCATCTTTGCGATCCGCCGCCGCATGGATCCCGCCATCGACACGCGCGAGATCGCCAAGGAAATCGGCGCGCGCGTGCGCGAGGAGCTCGATTATCGCCGCGAGGCGAAGCACGTCGCGCTCTATCGCGAGATGCTCGCCGATGTTGCCGAGGTGCGCGTGCCCAACGCGTGGCCCGCGCTTTCCACCGGCCGCCTGCTCACGCTCGATTGGCTGGAAGGCGGCAAGCTGCTCGTCCATAAGGGCGCCTCGCTCGAAATCCGCAACCGGCTCGCCACCGCGATGTTCAAGGCCTGGTGGATGCCGTTTTCCCGCTTCGGCGTCATCCACGGCGATCCGCATCTGGGCAATTACACCGCCTTCGAGCAGGCCGGCGAGCCGCGCGGCATCAACCTGCTCGATTACGGCTGCATCCGCATTTTCTCGTCGAAGTTCGTGGGCGGCGTGGTCGATCTTTATCGCGGCCTGCGCAACGGCGAAGAGGCAAGGGTGGTGCATGCCTACGAGACCTGGGGTTTCCAGGGCCTATCGCGCGAGCTGATCGAGGCGCTCAACATCTGGGCGCGCTTCATCTACGGCCCGCTGATGGACGACCGGGTGCGCACCATTGCCGACGGCGTGAAGCCCTCGGAATACGGCCGCCGCGAGGTCTATCGCGCGCATACGGCGCTGAAGCGGCTCGGACCGGTCACCGTACCGCGGGAGTTTCTGTTGATGGATCGCGCGGCGGTCGGGCTCGGCGCCGTGTTCCTGCACCTCGCGGCCGAACTCAATTTCCATCGGCTGTTCGAGGGCGCGATCGCGGAATTTTCGGTGGCCGAGGTCGACCGCCGCCAGACGGCGGCGCTCGGCACGGCCGGGCTCGACGCCGCCGCGTGAAGCGGTTGTCGCAGATTGGCCTTTCGGCTAAGGCTTCGGCCATTGCAAATGGCGGCCGTAATATTTTCGGTTCAATGTGCGCGGCAGCCCTCGATTGATTTGAATCAACGGATATGCCCATAAACTGGGTTAGGAACTCGCAAGCTTACGGGGAACAGCGATGGCCGATCACGACGCACCGAAATATTCGACGGCTCCGGGCAACGATTACGAACAGCACGAGGGGACCTACGAGAATTTTCTCGCACTCGCCAAATGGGTCGTGATCGCGGCCGCCGTCATTCTCGTCTTGATGTTCGTTTTCCTCACCTGATGTCGATTTCGCGGCGTTTGCCTGCATGAAAATCGCCATCCCGGCGGAGACCGATCCCGCAGAGCCGCGCGTTGCGGCGACCCCCGACACCGTCAAGCGCATGGTCGGGATGGGCGCCGAGGTCGCGGTGGAGAAAGGCGCCGGGGAGCGGGCCGGCGTCCTCGACAAGGACTTTCAGGGCGCGGGCGCCAAAGTCGCGAGCGGCAAAGATACGGTCGCCGGCGCCGACATCGTGCTGAAAGTGCGGCGGCCTTCGAAGGCGGAGCTCACCAACTACAAGCCCGGCACCATCGTCATCGCGATCATGGATCCTTTCGGCAACGAGGCGGCCCTCGCCGAAATGGCGGGGGCCAAGATCTCCGCCTTTGCGATGGAGCTGATGCCGCGCATTACGCGCGCGCAAGGGATGGACGTGCTTTCCTCGCAGGCCAACCTCGCCGGCTACCGCGCGGTGATCGATGCCGCCGCCGAATACGGCCGCGCGCTGCCGATGATGATGACGGCGGCGGGCACCGTTCCCGCCGCGCGCGCCTTCATCATGGGCGCGGGCGTCGCCGGCCTGCAGGCGATCGCGACCGTGCGCCGTCTCGGCGCGGTGGTGACCGCGACCGACGTGCGGCCCGCCGCGAAGGAGCAGGTTGAATCGCTCGGCGCGAAATTCGTCGCGGTCGAGGACGAGGAATTCAAGCAGGCCGAGACCGCCGCCGGTTACGCCAAGGAAATGTCCAAGGAATATCAGGCCAAGCAAGCGGCCCTCGTCGCCGCGCATATCGCCAAGCAAGACATCGTGATTACGACCGCGTTGATCCCTGGGCGACCGGCGCCGAAGCTCGTCTCCAAGGCCATGGTGGAATCGATGAAGCCGGGCTCGGTAATCGTCGATCTCGCGGTCGAGCGCGGCGGCAATTGCGAGCTCGCAGAGCCCGATAAAGTGGTGGTGCATAACGGCGTGAAGGTCGTGGGCTTCCTCAACATGCCGGGGCGGCTCGCCGCGACTTCGTCGGCGCTCTACGCGAAGAACCTCGTCGCCTTCCTCGACGTGCTCGTCAAAGAAAAGAAATTGAACGTGCCGTGGGAGGACGAAATTGTGAAGGCGACCCTGCTCACGCGCGACGGCGCGGTGGTGCATCCGAACTTCAAGCCGAAAGGAGCCGCGTGATGGGCGAAATGGCGGTGGTCGATCCCTTCATCTTCCGGCTCTCGATTTTCGTGCTCGCGGTGTTCGTCGGCTATTACGTCGTGTGGTCGGTGACGCCGGCGTTGCACACGCCGCTGATGTCGGTGACCAACGCGATCTCCTCGGTGATCGTGGTGGGCGCGCTGTTGGCGGTCGGTGTCTCGGTCGCCGGTGACGAAACGGCGACGTGGTGGGCGCGCGGCCTCGGCTTCGCGGCGCTTGCGATGGCGTCGGTCAACATCTTCGGCGGCTTCCTCGTCACCCAGCGGATGCTGTCGATGTATCAGAAAAAGAAAAAGTGAGGCGGCGATGAGCGGAAATCTCGTCGCGCTGCTCTATCTCGTCGCCGGCGTCTTGTTCATTCTGGCGCTGCGCGGGCTTTCCAACCCGGAAAGCTCGCGGCGCGGCAATCTGTTCGGCATGGCCGGCATGGCGATCGCGATCGTCACCACGCTCGCCGCCTCGCCGCCCGCCGGCCCGATCGGCTGGGCGCTGGTGGTGGGCGGGCTCGCGATCGGCGGCGGTACCGGCGCGGTGATCGCGCGGCGGATCGCGATGACGGCGATGCCGCAGCTCGTCGCCGCGTTCCATTCGCTCGTCGGTTTAGCCGCAGTGCTGGTCGCCGCCGGCGCGCTCTACGCCCCGCAGGCCTTCGGCATCGGCGCACCCGGCGGCATTCACGGCCAGAGCCTCGTCGAAATGTCGATCGGCGCCGCGATCGGCGCGGTCACCTTCACCGGATCGGTGATCGCTTTCCTCAAGCTCAACGGCAATATGAGCGGTGCGCCGATCATGCTGCCGGCGCGCCACCTCATCAACATCCTGATCGCGCTCGCGATTCTCGCCTCGATCGTGATGTTCGTGCGCACCGAGAGCCACGCCTTGTTTTGGGCGATCGCGCTCTTATCCTTCCTGATCGGCGTCTTGATCATCGTTCCGATCGGCGGCGCCGACATGCCGGTCGTGATCTCGATGCTGAATTCCTATTCCGGCTGGGCCGCGGCCGGCATCGGTTTCACGCTCGGCAACACCGCGCTGATCATCACCGGGGCGCTGGTCGGCTCCTCGGGCGCGATTCTGTCCTACATCATGTGCAAGGGCATGAACCGCAGCTTCTTCGCGGTGATCCTCGGCGGCTTCGGCGGCGAGACCGCGGGCCCGGCGGGCCGCATCGAGACGCGGCCGGTGAAGCAGGGATCGGCGGAGGACGCCGCCTTCATCATGAAGAATGCCTCGAAGGTGATCGTCGTGCCCGGCTACGGCATGGCGGTGGCGCAGGCCCAGCATGCGCTGCGCGAGATGGCCGACAAGCTGAAGCAAGAGGGCGTCGAGGTGAAATACGCGATCCATCCGGTGGCGGGCCGCATGCCCGGCCACATGAACGTGCTCCTGGCCGAGGCCAACGTGCCTTATGACGAGGTGTTCGAACTCGAGGACATCAATTCGGAATTCGCCCAGGCCGACGTCGCCTTCGTGATCGGCGCCAACGACGTGACCAATCCCGCCGCCAAGACCGATCCGAAATCGCCGATTTTCGGCATGCCCGTGCTCGACGTGGAAAAGGCGAAGACGGTCCTGTTCGTGAAGCGCGGCATGGGCTCGGGCTATGCCGGCGTCGAAAACGAGTTGTTCTTCCGCGACAATACGATGATGCTGTTTTCCGACGCCAAGAAGATGGTCGACAATATCGTGAAGGCGCTCTAGCGCCGGCTGCCCCAGGGGCCGCTTTTGGTTTCCGGCGGCGCCGGCGCGTTCCACGGGCCGGGTTTTGTGTCTTCGGAATCGGGCGCCGTTGTTTCATCCGCGCTTGCTTCCGGCGCCGGCAGCGCGATCGGCCCGGGATCGTGGCCGCCGGCGAATTTCACCAGCGCCGCGACGCGCCGGTCGACCGAGGGATGGGTGTCGAAAAGGTTGCTGAAGCCCTCGCGCGGGTTGTCGAGGCACATCTCCATCACCGCCGAGGTGGCGCCCGGCAATTCGCCGCGTCCCTCGATCTTGCGCAATGCCGAGATCATCGCGTCGGGATTCTTGGTGAGCTCGACCGAGCCCGCGTCGGCGAGAAATTCGCGCGAGCGCGACAGCGCGAGGCGCACCACCACCGACAGCAGCCAGGCGACGAGAATGAGCACGATTGCGATCAGAACCGCAACAATCGCGCCGCCGCCTTTACGGTCGCCGTTCGACCGGCTAACGCGCCACGAACCGCCGGTCTGGAAGAACAGTCGAAAGACCATCTCGCCGAAAAACGAGACGACGCCGGCAATGATCATGGCGATCACCATCAGCCGCACGTCGCCGTTGCGGATATGGGTGAGCTCGTGGCCGAGCACAGCCTCGAGCTCATCCTGATTGAGCGCTTGGATCAGGCCGGTCGTCACCGTGATCGAGTATTGCTTCTGGTTCATGCCGGTGGCGAAGGCGTTGAGTGCGTCGGACTGCATCACGTTGAGCTTGGGCATCGGGATGCCGCGCGAGATGCAGAGATTTTCGAGCGCGTCCCAAACCTTGGGATAATCCGTGCGCGAGACGAGCTCGCCGCCGGTGAGCGCGTCGATCATCGATTGGTGGAAATAATAGGCGATGAGAATCCACGCGGCCGTGCCGAGCGTCGCCCACGGTAGTGCGGGTACGAAGTCGAGTTCCGCGCGCCAAAGGATGATCTGCAAATCCTCGCCGCCATGCAGCAAGGCTTCGGCGACGAGGGCGCCGGCGAAGACGAGCACGTAGATGAGAAAAAACAATCCGATCAGCAGGAAGCCCGAGCGCACCCGATTCCCGCGAATGTGCGTGTAAAGACCGTAGGCGTTTGCCATGACCCGGCCCTTCGCCGCTTGCGGGCGCGACTACGCCTCAGAACTTCACGCTCGGCGGCTCTTGGAGCTGGCCGCGCGTTTCGCCAAGGTCGAAGAAGTCGCGTTGGCTAAATCCGAGCATGCTCGCGAACAGCGCCGCCGGAAAACGCTGGATGCCGGTGTTGTATTCCTGCACCGCGTTGTTGAAGAAGCGGCGGGCGGCGGCGATCTTGTTTTCGATGTCGGCCAATTCGTTCTGCAACTGCTGGAAGTTCGCGCTCGCCTTGAGATCGGGATAGGCCTCGCCGAGCGCGAGCAGCCCGCGCAGCGCGCCGGTGAGCTGGTTCTCGGCGGCGGCGACTTGGCCGGGCGTCTGCGCGGCCATGGCGGCGTTGCGAGCCTGGACCACCGCGTCGAACGTGCCGCGCTCGTGCGCCGCGTAGCCCTTCACGGTTTCGATCAAATTGGGGATCAGATCGTGCCGCTGCTTCAACTGCACGTCGATGTCGGCGAAGGCCTGATTGACGCGCTGCCTGAGCGTGACGAGCCCGTTATAAATGAAGACGGCGAGAACGATCAGAAAACCGACGACGCCGAGAAAAATCCAACCTGAAGTCGACATGGGCGTTGCTCTCCAGCGGCAGCGATCCCGCAACCCTAGCGCATAATTGGTGTTTGCGCGCAACCCTGCACGCCGCACGCGCGTCGCAACGGCGTGCTATCCAACGGTCATGGCGGCATTGAAATCCATTCTTGTGTTCCTGCTGGTCGGCTACGGCGCGATGGTCGCGCTCGCCTATTTCGCGCAGCGCGCGCTGATGTATTTTCCCGACCGCACGCGCACGCCGCCCGCGCTGGCGGGCCTGCCCGAGGCCGACGAAGTCGTGATCGAAACCGCCGACGGCGAAAAACTGGTCGCGTGGCACGTAGCGGCGGCGGAAGGAAAGCCCGTGGTGCTCTATTTCCACGGCAATGGCGGAGCGCTGGTCCATCGCGTCGACCGCTTTCGCGGCTTGATCGCGAACGGCAACGGGCTCGTGGCGCTTTCCTATCGCGGCTATGGCGGCTCGAGCGGGAGCCCGAGCGAAGAAGGACTGCTGGCCGACGCAGCCGCCGGCTATGCCTTCGCGGTCGCGCGCTATCCGGCGCAACGGATCGCGCTGTTCGGCGAATCGCTCGGCACCGGCGTCGCGATCTGGCTCGCGACGGAAAAGCCGGTGGCGCGTCTTCTGTTGCAAGCGCCCTATACTTCGATCGTCGATGTCGCCGTTGCGGCCTATCCGTTCCTGCCGGTGCGGCTCTTGCTTAAGGACCGTTATCGCTCGGACGAGCGCGTCGGCGGCGTCACGGCTCCCGTGCTCGTCCTCCATGGCGAGCGCGACCGCGTCGTGCCGATTCAATATGGCGAGCGGCTTTATGCGCTCATCCGCGCGCCGAAGAAGTTCGTGCGCTTTCCCGAGGGCGGCCATGTCGATCTCGACCGACAGGGTGCGCTCGATATCATCCGAAGCTTTCTCGCCGAGCCGGTGCGGTAGCAACCGCCCGCGGCGAAGATGGCGCTGCGCGTGGCGGGTACGATCTTAGGCAGGCCGGAAATGAAAACGCGGGCCGGGGTTGAGCCCGCCCGCGCGCGATAGCTGCGTGGATTTGCGGATCAGCGATGCGAACCGCCGCCACCGCCGCCGAAACCACCGCCAAAGCCGCCGCCACCGCCGAAGCCGCCGCCGCCACCGAAACCGCCGGGCCTGCCGCCGCGGCCGCCGGCCGCGCCGGGCACGATCTTCGGCTTCGAGGGCAGAAGTCCCTCGCGCTGCGCGCGCTTGCGCGCGAGCTTGCGCGCGCGGCGGATCGCTTCCGCCTTCTCGCGGGCGCGCTTCTCGGAGGGCTTTTCGTAGTGGCCGCGCAGCTTCATCTCGCGGAAAATTCCCTCGCGCTGCATTTTCTTCTTGAGCGCCTTGAGGGCCTGATCGACGTTGTTGTCGCGAACGAGAACCTGCACGTGTCTTCCTCTTTTCAAGTTTAGGATCGGGTTTCGGCCGAGCATCCGCGGCAAGAGCGGCGAACCTCACCGAGCGCGCGGTGCGTAGCAGAAAAGGCCGGGAAAGTCCACTTTCGCCGCTCGGGCCCCACCGTTGCGGAAATCCCGCCCCAAAGCATAGTTTGCGGCCATGCGCATCACCGGCATTTCCGACATCGTCGTTCCGATCAAATCCTCGATCCGCAACGCCTTCATCGATTTCTCGGCGATGACCGCGAGCGTGGTTGCGATCTTCACCGATGCGGTGCGCGACGGGCGGCCGTTGGTCGGCTTCGGGTTCAATTCGAATGGCCGCTATGCGCAACAGGCGCTCCTGCGCGAGCGCTTCATTCCGCGTCTGAAACAGGCGCGGGCGAGCGAGCTGCACGATGAGCGCGGCCTGATCGATCCGGGCAAGGCCTGGGCCGCGATGATGCGGAACGAGAAGCCGGGCGGGCACGGCGAGCGATCGGTCGCGGTCGGCGTGCTCGATATGGCGCTGTGGGACGCGCTCGCGAAAGCGGAAGGCGTGCCGCTGTGGAAGCTCTTGGCCGATCGCTATAACGGCGGCAGGGCGGATGAATCGGCGTGGGTCTACGCCGCCGGCGGGTACTATTATCCGGGCGACGACGTGAAGAGCCTCGCCGCCGAGATGCGCGGTTATCTCGATCGCGGCTATTCCACCGTGAAGATGAAAATCGGCGGCGCTGATCTGGCGACCGACCTCAAGCGCATCGAAGCCGCCTTGCAGGTGCTCGGCGGACGCGGCGAGAATCTATGCGTCGATGCCAACGGATGCTTCGATTTCGACACGGCCGCCGCCTATGCCGATGCGATCGCACCGTTCAAGCTCTACTGGTACGAGGAGCCGGTGGATCCGTTGGATTATCTTTTGCACGCGGCGCTGGCGACGCGCTACGAAGGGGCGCTGGCGACCGGCGAGAACCTGTTCTCGATGCAAGACGCGCGCAACCTGATCCGCCACGGCGGCCTCAGGCCCGACCGCGACATTTTGCAGTTCGACCCGGCGCTGTCTTACGGCCTCATCGAGTATTTGCGAACGCTCGAGATGCTTTCGGTACACGGCTGGTCGGCGCGGCGCTGCGTGCCGCATGGCGGCCATCAGTTCGCGCTCAATATCGCGGTCGGGCTCGGGCTCGGCGGGAACGAATCCTATCCGCAAGTATTCGCGCCTTTCGGCGGCTTCGCCGACGACACGCCGATTGAGGATAGCCGGGTGAAGATGCCGCATATTCCCGGCGTCGGATTCGAGGCGAAGAACCATCTCTACGCGGTAATGAAGCCGATGGCGGAGGCGGGGCCGGGCCGTTAGCGAAATTATTTTTCCGTCTTCACCCGCGTCACGTGACCCATCTTGCGCCCCGGCCGCGCCTCGCGCTTGCCGTAGATATGCAGAACGGCGCCGGGTTCGGCGAGAATCCTTTTCCAGTCTTCGATTTCGCCGCCGATCAGGTTTGTCATTTCGATCTTGCCGAGGCGGCGCGGTTTGGCGAGCGGCCAGCCGGCGATCGCGCGGAGATGCTGCTCGAACTGACTCGTGCTGGCGCCGTCGATCGTCCAGTGCCCGGAATTGTGCACGCGCGGCGCGATTTCGTTGACGAGCAGCTGATGCTTGCCGTCTTTTTCGACCACGAACATCTCGACCGTGAGCACGCCGACATAGGATAGCTCGTCGGCGATTTTTTTGGCGATGCCGACGGCCTCCTTGGCGACGGCAGCGGGCACGGAAGCCGGGACGAGCGAGCAGTGCAGGATGTGCTCGCGATGGATGTTCTCGATCGGGTCATAGGCGGCGAAGCTGCCGTCGCGCCCGCGCGCGGCGATGACGGAAATCTCGCACTCGAAGTCGATGAAGCCCTCGAGAATCGCAGGAACTTCTCCCAGCTCCTTCCAGGCCGCCGCCGCGTCGATGTCCCCTCTCACGATCACCTGTCCCTTGCCGTCGTAGCCGAGCCGCCGCGTTTTGAGCACGGCGGGCGGCTCGATCTGCACGACGGCGACGGAGATATCGACCTCGGAGCCGACTTCCGCGAACGGCGCGGTGCCGATGCCGAAATCGATGAGGAAGCTCTTTTCCGCAAGCCGGTCCTGCGTCGTCGCGAGGATCGCGGGGTCCGGCAAGACCACGCTTCGGTTGGTGACGAGAAAATCCGCCGTGTCGGCCGGCACGTTCTCGAACTCGTAGGTGATGAGATCGACGCTTCGAGCGAAGCGTGTGAGCGAGTCGTCGTCGTCAAAGGGCGCGCAAGTTTTTTCGCTGGCGACGTCGAAGGCGCAGGAGTCGGGTTCGGGCGAGTAGACGTGGCTGCGGATGCCGAGGCGGGCGGCCGCCATGACCAGCATGCGGCCGAGCTGGCCGCCGCCGAGGATGCCGAGCGTCGATCCCGGCTTGAGCGCGGGCGAATTGCCGGCCATGGCGTCCGGTCAGTGCTTTGGGCGCTTGCCGACCGAAGCGGTCTGGCGGCTGCGGAATTGATCGAGACGCTTGGCGAGTTTGGCGTCGGAGAGGGCGAGCACCGCGGCGGCGAGGAGGGCCGCGTTGATCGCTCCGGGCTTGCCGATCGCGAGCGTGCCGACGGGAATGCCGGCGGGCATCTGCATGATGGATAGAAGGCTATCCTTGCCCTCGAGCGCCGTGGTGTTCATGGGCACGCCAAACACCGGAAGCGGAGTGAGGGAGGCGGTCATGCCGGGAAGATGCGCGGCGCCGCCGGCGCCCGCGATCACCACCTTGAAGCCCTTGTTGCGCGCGGACTTGGCGAATTTGAACAGGCGGTCGGGCGTGCGATGCGCCGACACGATCAGGCTTTCATGGCCGATGCCGAGTTCGTCGAGCGCCGCCGCCGCGAAGCGAAGCGTCTCCCAGTCGGATTGGCTGCCCATGACGATCGCGACCGGGCGCTTTCCTGCAGGCATTCTCGGGCACCCCCTGGCGCAAGAAAGCAGCGGATTATAGGAGTGGAAGGGGTGCTGGCAAGCGAGGCTTCGACTAGCGTCCCGATTCCGAAGTTCGTAAGCCCGCGCGGGGGCACTAGCGGGGAATGGGGTTAATGGCATGAATCGGGGCCGCGGGGAGGCGCGCCGGAAGCCAGCGGGCGAAAAACGCGTCCGCGCGCGTCCGGCTCCGCGCGAGCCCGACGCGGCGCCGGCGAAATCGAAATCGGGCGCGAAGCCGCGCGCGTTGCCGATGCGGCTTGCGGCCGAGCTTGATGCGTTGAAGGAGGAACTGGCGCGGGCGCGGGCGCGCGTCGCCGAGCTCGAGTCGCGCGTCGACGAGGATCCGCTGACCGGCCTGCCCAATCGGCGCGGCTTCGAGCGCGCACTTGATCGCGCGCTTGCTTATGTACGGCGTTACGGCGCGACCGCGGCGCTTCTCTTTCTCGACCTCGATGGCTTCAAGACGGTGAACGACCGCCACGGCCACGCGGCGGGCGACTGGGCGCTCGGCCGCGTGGCGCGATTGATTTTGGGGCATGTGCGCGCGTCCGACGTGGTTGCGCGCATCGGCGGCGACGAGATCGTGGCGCTGTTGTGGAACCTGCGCGCGGATCAGGCCGAGGCGAAGGCGCGCGTGCTCGAGGATCTGATCGCGGCATCGCCGTTCGAGCAGAACGGCAAGCGCCTCACACTCGGGCTTTCCGCCGGCTTCACCATGCTTGCGTCCGGCGACTCGGCGGCAGCCGCGCTCGCGCGGGCGGATGCGGCGATGTATGCGCGGAAGCGCGAGCGGCGAATCTAGCTGCTAGCGCTTGAGGAACGGCTTCATGCCTTCGCGCGCGAGTTCATCGGCGCGCTCGTTGTCGTCGTGGCCGACATGGCCGCGCACCCAATGCCAGGCGACCTGGTGGCGCTCCGCGGCGGCCTCCAATCGCTTCCATAGATCGACGTTCTTGACCGGCTTCTTGTCGCTGGTGCGCCAGCCGTTTTTCTTCCAATTGTGCATCCACTGCGTGATGCCGTCGCGCAGATACTGCGAATCGGTATGCAGTTCCGCCGGCGTGCCGCCCGGCAGCGCTTCGAGCGCGGAGATCGCCGCTAGCAATTCCATGCGGTTGTTGGTGGTAGCGGCCTCGCCGCCCATCATCTCGGTGATCTTGTCGCCGTCGCGAACGATCGCCCCCCAACCGCCCGGACCCGGATTGCCGGAGCAGGCGCCATCGGTATGGATGATCACGCGGCTCATGCGGCAAGGCCATAATCGCGCGCGTGGTCGATGCGGCGGTGGAAGCGAAGCTTTTTCAGGTATTCGAGCGGGTCTTTCGGGCGCACCAGCGCGCCGGGCGGAACGTGGAGCCAGTCGATGGTGCGGGTGAGCAGAATGCGCAGCGAGGCTCCGCGCGCGAGCAGCGGGAGCGCTTCCACCTCGCTTCGCTCGAGTTTGCGCACGCTGTTATAGCCCGCGAACAACGCGCGGCTCTTGGTGACGTTGAACGAGCCGTCGATTTCAAAGCACCAGGAGTTGAGACAAATCGCGATGTCGTAAGCGAGAAGGTCGTTACAGGCGAAATAAAAATCGATCAGGCCCGAAAGCTTTTCGCCTAGAAAGAAAACGTTATCGGGAAAGAGGTCGGCGTGGATAACGCCCGCCGGCAACGCGCGCGGCCAATTCTTTTCGACGTGGGCGAGCTCATCGAGGATCAGCTGCGCCAGACCCGGCGCGACTTCATCGGCACGCGGAGCGGCCATGGGCGCAAGCTTTTTCCAGCCGTCGAGCCCGAGGGCGTTGTCGCGATGCAGTTTGAAACTTGCGCCGGCCCGATGCAGTTCGGCCATTGCGCGGCCGAGCGCGGTGCAGTGCTCAGCGTGCGGGCGGCGCAGCCAAACGCCTTCGAGAAACGTGACGATCATCGCAGGTCGACCGGCCAGTTCGCCGAGCGCGTTGCCGCGGCGATTCTTGACCGGCTGCGGGCAATTGATGCCGCGCGCGGCGAGATGCTCCATCAGGCCGATGAAAAAGGGCAGGTCGGCGGCGGCGACGCGCTTCTCGTAGAGCGTCAGGATGAAATAGCCGCGTTCTGTGTGCAGCAGATAGTTGGTGTTCTCGACGCCCTCGGCGATGCCCTTGAAAGACATCACGGTGCCGAGATCGTAGCCGGAGAGAAATGTTTCGAGTTCCTCCTCGTCGACCTGGGTATAGACGGCCATGGACCGCTTACTCGGCCGCGGCGCGCAGGGGCGGGTGGCTGCGGCGGGCGCGATAGGCGTCGATCAGCCTCGCCTCGCGCGAGAACAGGTCGTCGCCGGCAAGTCCCTCGCGCGCAAGCAGGCGGTCGTCGGTCGCGTGCTGGCTCGCGATTTCGCCGGAGGCGAGGATATGGGCGACGGCGATGCCGCGCTCGACGAGTGCACGCGCAAGCAACAGGCGATGGCAATCGAGCGGATCGCGCTCCGCGCACATCAGCGCGACGCGATGGCGTGCGCTTTCAGCGACGACGCGATCGAGCCCTTTGCGGAAACTTTCGAGGGTCGAAGGATCGCGCGAGCGGCCGCCCAATTCCTCCCCACAATAAAGATAGACGATGGCTTTTTCCGCGAGCGATTTCGCCAGCGCGTCCTTATTGAACTGCGGCGCGTAGCGCGAGATTGGAAACGAGCGAACGTCGGCAAGCGCGCTCACGCCCGCTCCTTGCACGAGCGCGAGGAACCGCTCGATCGGATGGTTGGAGTGGCCGACGGTGAGGATACGCGGCTCGTCCATCGCGCTCACTCCGCCGCGTCCTCGCGCAGCTCGCGCGGCAGCGGAAAGAAGACGTCCTCGGCGGGGCCGGAAACGCTTTCCACGCTCAGGTCGTAGCGCTCGGCGAAGGCGGCGATGACTTCGTCGACCAGCAACTGGGGGGCGGAGGCGCCGGCGGCGACGCCGAGGCTGGCGATTTTTTCGAACGCCGGCCAGTCGATATCGGCGGCACGTTGCACCAGCGCGGTTCTGGCGCAACCCGCACGCGCGGCGACCTCGCACAAGCGCCGTGAGTTGGAGCTGTTGGGCGCGCCGACAATGATCATGGCGTCGACCCGCGGCGCCACGCGCTTCACCGCTTCCTGGCGATTGGTGGTGGCGTAGCAGATGTCTTCCTTGTGCGGACCGACGATGGTGGGGAAACGCTCGCGCAAAATTGCGACCATCTCGGCGGTGTCGTCGATCGAAAGCGTGGTTTGCGTGACATAGGCAAGATTTTGCGCATCGCGGGGTTGGTAGGCGCGCGCGTCGCGCGCGGTTTCGATCAGGACCACCGCGCCGGCGGGAAGCTGGCCCATGGTGCCGATCACCTCGGGATGGCCGGCATGGCCGATCAGCACGATCTCGCGACCGCGCTTGAAATGGGCCATGGCCTCGCGGTGCACCTTGGTGACGAGCGGACAGGTGGCGTCGATCGCGAACAGCTTCCGCTGCCCGGCTTCCTCGCGCACCGCTTTGGGCACGCCGTGGGCGGAGAATATCACCGGCCGGTCGTCGTTGGGCACCTCGTCGAGCTCCTCGACGAACACCGCGCCTTTTTGGCGCAACGACTCGACCACGTATTTGTTATGAACGATTTCGTGGCGGACGTAGACCGGTGCGCCGTATTTTTCGAGCGCCTGCTCGACGGCGTCGATCGCCCGCACGACGCCGGCGCAGAAGCCGCGCGGCGTGCACAACAGGATGCGCAGCGGCGGTTTTTCGGCGGCGGGCGGATTCATCGGGATAGATTCGGGCATTGATTTGCGTCCGGGCTTCGATCACCCTATATAACGATCAACCCCGGTGAATTCGAGGATAACCGAGGCTCTGTCCGAAGGGACGGACGGAGCACGAAAAGCCTTACCTGAAGCCCGTTTCCGAGAGAATTGCCATGCACGAAGCCCCTCTGATGCCCAAAGCGACCGCCGTTTGGCTGGTCGAAAACACCACGCTCACCTTCGAGCAGATCGCCGATTTCTGCAAACTGCATCCGCTGGAAGTGAAGGGCATCGCCGATGGCGAGGTGGCGCAGGGAATCAAGGGCCTCGACCCGATCACCACCGGCCAGCTCACGCGTGAGGAAATCGACGCGGCGCAGAAGGATCCCAGCCACAAGCTCAGGACTTCGGAGAAGCGGGTGGCGCTGCCCGAGGCGAAGCCCAAGAAAAAGGGCCCGCGCTACACACCGGTATCGAAGCGCCAGGACCGGCCGAATGCGATTCTGTGGCTCGTGCGCAATCATCCGGAATTGAAGGACGCGCAGATCATGCGGCTTGTCGGCACCACCAAGTCGACGATCGAATCAGTGCGCAGCCGCACGCACTGGAACGCGGCGACCCTGCAGCCGCTCGATCCGGTGACGCTCGGCCTTTGCTCGCAGATCGAGCTCGATCACGAGGTGGCGCGCGCGGCGAAGGAAAAACCCGTCAAGGTCGAGGAGCAGCACACGACCCTGTTGCCCGCTTCGGAAACAACGGCGCGCGCGGAAGCTGCGGCGGCCGCTGCTGCCGAGCGCGAAGCCGAAAGCGGCCGGCCGCCAAAAGAAGCGCCGGTCGACGTCGAGTCGGTGTTCGCCAAGCTCGGTGGATCGAAGAAAGGCGAGTGAGCGGCTGATCAGCCGAGCGCCTCGCCCTTTACCGGCACCGTGTAATTGAGCGCAAGCCGGCCGCCGTCGACGTAGATAATTTCACCCGTGATGTAACTGGCATCGTCGGAGGCGAGAAAAGCCGCGACGGAAGCGACCTCCTCCGGTTCGCCGATGCGGCTGAGCGGCGTGCGCGACAGAATCCGCGTCTTCGCTTCGGCGTCGGTCGCGACCGCCGACAGAATTTCCGTCATGATCGATCCCGGACCGATGGCGTTGACGCGAATGCCGTAGGGCGCGAGCGCGAGCGCCATCGTGCGCGTGAGCTGCAGTAGCCCGCCCTTGGAGACGGAATAGGGCACCTGGTTCGCGATTGCGACCGTCGAATTGATCGAGGCCATGTTGACGATCGCGCCGGGCTTCTTCCCCGCCTTCACCTGCTCGACCATTTTGCGCGCGGCGAGCTGGCCGACCAGAAAGGCGCCTTTCAGGTTGACGCGCAGCACGCGATCGAAGTCGGACTCCTGTAGATCGAGAAACTCGGCGCCGTGAACGATGCCGGCGTTGTTCACCAGTACATCGATGTCGCCAGCGAAGGCCTTGCGAGCCTTGGTGATTAGATTCGCCGCGTCCTTCGCCTCGCCGACGTCGCAACGCACGAAACATGCCGCGTCGCCAAGACGTTTTGCCTCGGCCGCGCCTAGCTCGTCGATGTCGGCGAGCACGACCCGGGCGCCCTCGGCAATGAAGCGCTTGGCGCAAGCGAGCCCAATGCCGCGCGCGGCGCCGGTGACGATGGCGATTTTGCCGGAGAGCCTGGCCATGGAGGTTCCTCGTCTCTCTTCTTTGCAGGAGAAGGGAAGAAGATTTCAACCCGCAAGCCCGCGTCCCTTCAGCGCCGTTCCGATCTCGTCGAGGATCGCCGGATCGTCGATGGTCGCGGGCATGGTCCACGGCTCCTTGTCGGCGATCTTCTTCATGGTGCCGCGCAGGATCTTGCCGGAGCGCGTCTTCGGCAGGCGGTTGACGGTAATCGCGAGCTTGAAGGCGGCGACCGGGCCGATGTGCTCGCGTACGAGCGCGACGATTTCCTTCTCGATCTCGGCGGGCGGTTTCGCGACGCCCATCTTCAACACGATGAAGCCGCACGGCACCTCGCCCTTCAATTCGTCGGCGACCCCGATCACCGCGCATTCGGCGACGTCGGGATGCGACGACAAGACTTCCTCCATGCCGCCGGTCGAGAGCCGGTGCCCGGCGACGTTGATGATGTCGTCGGTGCGGCCCATGATGAAGAGATAGCCGTCGTCGTCCTTGAAGCCGGCATCGGCGGTCTTGTAATGGCCGGGAAATTCGGCGAGGTAGCTTTCCTTGAAGCGCTCGTCCTGCTGCCAGAGCGTCGGCAGGCAGGAAGGCGGCAGCGGCAGCTTCACCACGATCGATCCCATTTGGCCCGCGGCCATCTCTTTCGTCTGCTCGTCGACGATGCGCACGTCGTAGCCGGGCATCGGCACCGTGGGCGAGCCGTATTTCACCGGCAGCGCGCCGAGGCCCATCGGATTGCCGGCGATCGCCCAGCCGGTCTCGGTTTGCCACCAGTGATCGATCACCGGAACTTTCAAAATGTTCTCGGCCCATTTGATGGTGTCGGGGTCGGCGCGCTCGCCGGCCAGGTACAGCGCGCGGAATTTCGAAAGGTTCTTGCCGGCGACGTGCTTGCCTTGCGGATCCTCCTTCTTGATGGCGCGGAAGGCGGTCGG
>Ga0070697_100000501_pt1 | contig 29685 bp, 18 predicted proteins | sample KBSK1501metaG_FD_65475 | JGI IMG/M metagenome (GOLD analysis project Ga0070697, IMG submission 65475) | Corn, switchgrass and miscanthus rhizosphere microbial communities from Kellogg Biological Station, Michigan, USA - KBS K1-50-1 metaG | ecosystem: Host-associated > Plants > Roots >...
CCCGGTCGAGCCCGAAGTGAAAATCACGTACACCAAATCTTCCGGCTTCGCCCCACTCTTCAGATTCGCAGTGCTCTGTTTGGCGATCTTCTCCCAATCCGCATCCAGACACACGACCTCGGCCGCATGTTCCGGCATGGAAGCCAGCAGCGCTTGCTGCGTCAGCAGCACCGGAACCCCGGCGTCCTCGAGAGTCAAGCGCAGTCGTTCCGCCGGATACGCCGGATCCAGCGGCACATATGCCGCCCCCGATTTCTGAATTCCCAGCAAACCCACCATCATGTCGAGCGAGCGCTCGACGAAGATCCCCACCCGCTGTCCCGGCCCTACTCCGCGTTTCCTGAGATAATGCGCCACCTGATTCGCCCGCGCATTCAACTCCGCATAAGTCAGTGACTCGTCGTCGAACACACAGGCCACGGCGTTCGGCGCACACTCCACCTGCCGCTCAAACACCTCGTGCAAACACAGCTCACGCGGATACTCGAAGCTGGTCCCATTCCACTCTCGCAGCAGCTGCCGCCGCTCCGCCTCCGACAGCAACGGCAACTCGCAAATCCGTAACCCAGGATCGGACACCGCCGCTTCCAGCAGCCCCTGATAATGCCGCAGCATCCGCTCCGCCGTCGCCGCTTCGAACAGGTCCGTGTTGTACTCCAAACGCCCACGCAGGCCATCTGTTGTTTCAACCAGAGAAAAGAACAGATCGCCCTTCGAGGTCTTGGTCTCGCTCTCGATAGGCTTCAGGCTTAAGCCTTGCAACTGCAGAGTCTCCATGGGCGCGTTCTGCAGCACGAAGAAAACCTGTACCAGGGGATTGTGGCTGAGACTGCGTTCCGGCCTGAGCTCTTCCACCAGCTTTTCAAAGGGCAGGTCCTGGTGAGCATAGGCGCCCAACGCCGTTTCTTTCACGCGGCTCAGCAAATCTTGGAACTTCAGTTCGGGAGACACCCGGGTGCGCAGCACCAGAGTGTTGGCGAAGAATCCGATCAGTCCCTCGATCTCGGCGCGGTTACGGTTAGCAATCGGCGTGCCGACCACGATGTCTTCCTGGCCTGTGTAACACGCCAGCAGCGCCTGAAACCCGGCGAGCAAGGTCATAAATAAGGTTGCGCCGTTTTTGTGGCTCAGCAAATTCAGCCGGTCTGAAAGCGCTTTGGGCAAATACACATTTGCAACTGCGCCGCAGAAAGTTTCAGCCGCCAGCCGCGGACGATCCGTAGGCAACTCCAGCACCGGAGGCGCGCCCCGCAACTGCTCTTTCCAGTACGCCAGATGTTTTTCCATCGCCTGCGACAGCCACTCCCGCTGCCACACCGCAAAGTCCGCATACTGCACCGGCAACGGCGCCAGCTCTGCATCCTGCCCCTCAACAACAGCCGCATACAGCGCCGCCAGTTCTTGCGAAAGCACGCCCATCGACCAGCGGTCGCTCACGATGTGATGGATATTGAGCAGCAGGACATGATCGTCGCCAGTCAGCCTGAGCAACTTCGCCCGCAATAGCGGTCCGTGAGCCAGATCAAATGGGCGCTGCGCCTCTTCCGCCAGCAACATCGCAATGCGAGTGTCTCGCTCGCCCGGTGCCAGAGTGCTCATATCAATTACCGGTAGCGGAATTCGCAACGATGGGCTGATTACCTGCACCGGTTGATCACCTGCAGCCACAAACGTTGTGCGCAGAGAATCATGGCGCGCCAGCAGCGCGTTCAGCGCGGCCCCGAGCGCTTCTGCGTTCAATGCGCCACTCACCCGCAGAGACCAAGGAATGTTGTAGAGCGGATTATTGGGTTCGAGCTGATCCAGGAACCACAACCGCTGCTGCGCAAAGGAAAGCGGCAGAGCGCTCTCCCGCGCAGCTGGCCTGATGGGTGGAGCTTCGAAACCGCACTGCGCTGATTCAACCCGCGCAGCCAAACCGGCCACGGTCGGCGCCTCAAAGATGGCTCGTAGCGGCAACTCGATGCGGAAGCTTTGGCGCACGCGAGACACCAGTTGCGTTGCGAGCAGTGAATGTCCGCCCAGAGAAAAGAAATCATCCTGAACACTTATTTGCGGAAGCCGCAACACCTCTTTCCAGATTGCGGCCAGCGTCTCCTCAACCGGTGTGCGCGGCGCGACGTATGCCTCGCGTTCGTCGCGTGACGATTCCGGAGCCGGCAGTGCGCGGCGATTCACTTTGCCGTTAGCGCTGAGTGGGAATTCGTTCAAGAAGACGAAAGCTGACGGCAGCATGAACTCCGGCAGGCTGGCACGCAGGTGCACTCGCAACTCCTCTGCGCTGGGCGCTGGATTCGCTTCCGACACTACATAAGCAACCAGCCGCTTATGCCCGGGTTCATCCTCGCACGCCATGACCACGCTTTGCCGAACAGCAGAACTACGGTCGAGCGCCGCCTCGATCTCGCCCAGTTCGATGCGGAACCCGCGAATTTTCACCTGATGATCGAACCGGCCAAGGTATTCAATGTTGCCATCCGGCAGGAAGCGCGCCAGGTCGCCGGTCTTGTAGAGACGGGCTTCGGATCTCGTGCTGAACGGATCAGGGATAAACTTTTCTTCCGTCAGTTCCGGCCGGTTCAGATATCCGCGAGCCAGCTGAATGCCGCCAATGTGCAATTCTCCCGCGATTCCGATGGGAACGGGCTGCAGGTTCTTGTCGAGAAGATAAATCTGGGTATTCGCCACCGGACGCCCGATGGGCACGAGCGCGCGAGCATAGTTGGGACGGCACGCCCAGTAAGTGACGTCCACCGCAGCCTCGGTCGGGCCATAGAGATTGTGCAACTCAGCCGAGCAAAGCTCGAAGAAACGCTGCTGCACTTCCAGGGGCAACGCCTCTCCGCTGCAGAACACGCGCCGCAGACTCTTGCAATTCTTGACGTTCTCTCCTTGCAGAAAGATCTGCAGCATCGAGGGCACAAAGTGCAGCGTCGTAATCTTTTGCTGGGAGATCACGTTCGCCAGATACTCCGGGTCCTTGTGACCTTCGGGACGCGCCACTACCAGGCATGCACCCGTCATCAGCGGCCAGAAAAATTCCCATACCGACACATCGAAGCTGTACGGCGTCTTTTGCAGGACGCGGTCAGTCTCTTTCAATCCATACTCATCCTGCATCCACAGCAGCCGATTCACGATTCCCTCATGGACATTGGGAACGCCCTTCGGCTTGCCCGTGGATCCAGAGGTGTAGATCGCATACGCCAGATTCTTGCCGGTTGTGATGTTTCTGGGATTCGTATCCGGATGGGCCGCAATCTCAGGCCAACCACGATCCAGACAGACCACCTTCCCGGAATACTCCGGCAATAATCCCAGCAGCCGCTCCTGCGTGAGCAGCACCGGCGGATGGGCGTCATCCAGCATAGTGGCCAACCGCTCTCGCGGATAATCCGGATCAAGCGGAACGTAGGCGCCACCAGCTTTCACGATTCCGTGAAGACCGGTCACCATTTCAATCGACCGGTAGGTGCAGATTCCGACCAGCGTGTCGGGCCCAATGCCCAGCGTTCGCAGGTAGTGGGCCAGTTGGTTCGCACGCGCGTTGAACTCACGATACGACACTTGCTCCTCTTCGAAGCTGACCGCCCGGGCGTCCGGTGTGCGTGCGACCTGTGCTTCAACAAATTGCTGGAGACAGAGATGGGTCGGATAGTCGACCGCCGTGTCGTTCCACTCGATCAATATCTGGCGCCGCTCGGGCTCGCTCAGCAGCGGTAGTTCGGAGATGCGTCTCTCCGGATACGCTACGATCCCCTCCAGAAGTTGTTCGAAGTGACCGAGGGCACGGCCGATCGTCGCGTCTTCGAAGAGATCCGTATCGTATTCGACGCGCAGCAACAAACCTTCGACCGTCTCAAAGGCAAGCCATGACATGTCAAAAAGCGATGTCGCGGGATGTACCGACGCGCGTTCCACCTTCAGGCCGGAAACTTCAAACGCCGCCTTGGGCATATTCTGAAGACCGAACAGCACCTGGAAGATGGGGTTGTAGCTGAGACTCCGCTCCGGCTGTAGTTCCTCGACCAGCTTTTCGAACGGAATTTCCTGGTGGGCATAGCCGTCGAGCGCGACCTGCTTGACCCGCGCCAGCAACTCGCGAAATGTGGGTTCTCCGGAAAGATTCGTACGCAACGGCAACGTGTTAACAAAGAACCCGATCAGCGGCTCGACTTCAAAGTAGTTACGCCCGGCGACCGTGGAGCCGACGACAATGTCGTCCTGCCCCGAGTAGCGGGAGAGCAGCAATTGAAACGCTGCCAGCAGAGTCATGAACAGCGTTGCGCCCTCTGCCTGGCTGAAGGTCCGGAGACGGTCCACCAACTTCTGCGGGATCACATGCGTTCGTAGAGCGCCGCGGTGTCTTTGTACCGCCGGACGAGGGCGGTCGGTGGGCAATTCGAGCACGGCGGGCGCGGCCGCCAAGTGCTGCCTCCAGTAGACGAGTTTCGCGTCGAGGAGTTCACCTTGCATCCACTGGCGCTGCCAAACCGCAAAATCAGCGTACTGAATGGCCAGTTCCGGCAACGGCGACGGGCGATTTTGCGCGAAGGCCCCGTAGAGCGCCGCCATCTCCCCCGCCAACAGGTTTCCGGACCAGCCGTCGCCGACGACATGGTGCAGGATGACGACCAGGACGTGGTGATCTTCGGCGAGCTCAAGCAGACTAAAACGGACCAACGGCCCGGTGGAGAGATCAAAGGGTTGCAGCGCCTGTTCGCGGGCGAACCGCCGGATCTCCAGCTCGCGCTCCTCATCGGGCAGTCCCGCACGAACCGCCATGCGGAGGGGCAGCCGCAATTCCGGGGCGATCACCTGCACCGGCTGGCCGTCCACGCTGCCGAATGTGGTGCGCAGCGACTCGTGACGGCGCACAATTTCGTTGATTGTCTTCTGCAGAGCTCCGATGTGCAGCGGTCCCCACATGCGGTACATCGCCGAGATGTTGTATAGCGAATTTCCTGGTTCCAGTTGATCGATAAACCACAGCCGCTGCTGAGCGTACGAAAGGGGTATCTGTCCCTGGCGCGGTGCCGGCTTGATCGGCGGGATCGCCAGTCCGGTGCGAGTGCCGCGAGCGGCTTCAACTCGCTCGGCGAATTCCGCGATAGTGGGAGAGTCGAACATGGCCCGCAACGGCATTTCCACGCCGAGCGTTTGCCGTATGCGTGCAATTACCTGCACTGCCAGCAGCGAGTGCCCGCCGAGGACAAAGAAGTTGTCACGAATTCCCGGCTGCTCCACGGGCAGCAACTGCGCCCAAACGTCGGCAAGCAGTTCTTCAATGGCATTGCGCGGAGGAGCGTACGCACCTCGGCCGGTCGCGCGCAGTACTTTCTCGGATTCAATCGCCTGAGATATGGCGTCCACCGTCGAGAGTCGTGCGGCGATTTCAGAGTATTGATCCGCCTGTAAAGATAGTGCCTTCTGTGAAAGATCGGACGTCTTTCGTTCATCAAACGCCCAGAAGTGAGAAAGAAAATGTGGGATTTGCTGTGCGCTAGCCGGCAATTGTGCCACCGTAACAGTGGGGCAGTTGGCCCGCACGTCGGTGCATTCGAGCGGGTTCGCGCTGACAAAAATAAAGCCACCCAGATCGAGCCCGAGTTCTCGCGCGAGTTCCTTGATGTTCTCCGATGCGGGTTCTTGATTAAAGCGCGTATCCGCGATGTGCTGCCATCCCAGCCGCATGCCGGAGTTGTTCTCTAACATGCCCTCAATTGATTCTTTCGTCTGCTTGCCGCAAAGGCACAGGATCATGCCTGCCTCTTGCTGCGCAATCAGCAACTCCTGCAAGATCCGCCGCGGCTCGTCAACTTCCACTTCGGAGGGCCCTAGCTGTTGGCTGTCTCCCTTCCAGAGGGCCTGGTCGCAGTCCAAGACAATCACCTGATGCGGAGCGCTGTTTATGTTCCAGACTCGCCGCGCGATCATGGTTGCCAACGCGGTGAAAAGGGGCGACGTGTATGGAATGTGGCCCAGTTGCCATGCGTACTCGTCGTCATAGTTGGCAACCGGATACAAGTCCAACAACTCGGACGGGGTGATTACCCATACGCCCGGCGTTTCGCTCAGCCCCGAGGCCAGCAACGCCTGGGCGCGGTCACAAGCTTCCGCCACTTCCACTTGGCCGCGAATCGCCGCGGAAGGCGGGCACACGCATACAAGATACGGGACAGCCGATCGGCGGGCGGCCGCCATGCGCAAAGAGTTAACGAATTCGACGGCTAAGGACGCCAGTCGATCACCAATATTTGCCGGGCTGACGGTTTTGGTCGGCAGCAAGTCCTCGATGCGCAACATCAGCACATTCACGCCCTGCTGGTTAGAGGACAGCAGGCTCGACGGATCGAGTAGCTGCTGGAACACCTGGTTGTAGGGAGCGAACTGGATCCTTGCGCGTATACCCAGCCGCTCCATCCAAAAGTTCAGAGGTTGCTGCACTGGTTCCGCAGTAAACGTGGCTGCAACCGCGATCGACTGCGGCCGGTTGGCGAACCGTGCCTGCGCCTGCCGCGCCAGAGTATCCGAAATTCGAACATCGCCCACCTTTTGGCTGGGCTGCTCGACGATCTGTTCCAGCACGTCGCGATAGCCTGCGAGCAGCAAATCGACCGTCGGCCGGTCGAATAAGTCGGCGTTGCATTCGCATTCCAGGAGGATCCCGCCGTCGGTTTCCGTCGCCATGAAGCGAATGTCCAGGAACGCCACTTGCGTCTCAAATGGCAAAAAGCGCGCCTCGATCCCGCTCCCGCGAAAAGCGAACGCCGGATAGTTCTGCATCAACAGCGCCACGTTGTACAACGGATTCACGTTCGAAGCGCGCTGTGGATTTACCGCCTCGACCACTTTTTCAAACGGGCAATCCTGGTGTGCGAAAGCTTCCAGGACGGTCTTCTTCACGCTGGCCAGTAGCGCCAGCACGTGTTCGGATCCCTCGACCCGTTCTCGCAGCGCGAGAAAATTCATGAAACAGCCAATCAGCTTCTCGACTTCCGCGGTATTCCGATTGGCACTGACGGATCCGACCACCAGGTCGGTTTGCCCGGTCCATCGGTACAACAGAACCTGTAGCGCCGCCAGCATGGCCGTGAACAGTGTCACACCTTGCGCCTGGGAAAAACCAATCACCCGCTGCGAGAGCTCCGGGGCCAACATTAGCGAACCAACGTGGCCTCGGAAGCTGGCTTCTCGAGGCCGCGGATGATCGGTCGGTAACTCAAGAGTGGTCGGAGCTCCCGCGAGCCGGTCGCGCCAGTAGTCAATCTCTTTATCGAGAACACGCTCCAGCCAGGCGCGCTGCCATACTGCGAAGTCAGCGTACTGAAACGGCAATTCTGGAAGCGGGGAGGGACGCCCCGCAGAAAAAGCTTCGTAAAGAGCCCCAAGTTCGTCGAAGAGAAGGCCGCCTGACCATCCGTCGCTCACAATGTGGTGCATAACGAGCAACAGAAGGTGCTCTTCCTCCCCCAGCCTCCACAATTGGGCGCGTAGCAGGGCGCCTTCGCTAAAGTCAAAGGGACGCCGGTACTCATCCCGTGCCAACTCTAGCGCGACATCCTGCGGGGAAACGCCAGTCCTCGGTGGAACCTCGTTCACGGGCAGCGCGATTCGCACGTCAGCGACAACGGTCTGCACCGGCTGCCCGGATTCCACCCGAAATGTTGTGCGCAAAGCTTCATGGCGGCGCACTATTTCATTTAGGCTGGCCTCCAGCGCGGCCCGGTCCAGTTTGCCCGTGAGCCGCAAAGCACGCGGCACGTTGTAGAGATAACTACCCGGATCCAATTCGTGGATAAGCCAGATCCGTTGTTGTGCGTACGACAGCGGAGCGCCGTCGCGATGTTCACTGCGGCGCAAGATGGGAGGAGTGGTGGATTGGCTTCGCTTCCGCGCCAGCAGGGCTTGCTTTGCCGGGCTTAGATTCGCGATTTGTCGTTCCAGATCCGACGGTGCCATCGCCCCTCGCTACTTCTCTCGTTCCCGCTTAAACCGCCTGGGACTCGAAGTCTTTCATTCACATTCTGCTCCGACGGCTCGCTATAAAGAAATCTGGAACCGCCTCCAGCTGCCGGACAGGAAAAGCCCGCTTCTGTGGCACATTGCGGAGCGCATTGCGGAACTAGGCATACTGAACGCGAATCACAACGGACAAGACGAGCATGGACTGATGGGTTCGCCTCGGGAGGAGCCCGGATTGTCTCTATTTTCAACAGATTCCCCGGGGCGAGTCAAGCATTTTAGGTTCGTCTACTACCCTCTGGGTATGCTTAAATGACATGCCGTACACAGAGCAATACGGAAGTAACAAGGCTCTGTTCTCCAAACCATGTCCGACTTGCTCATCGCCGCAACCTGGTTCGGAATCACTGCTGGTCTGATCGAAGGCATTGGCCTTCTCTGTTTTCAGCGGATCAATTGGGAAAACTGGGGCCGCGCGCTTCACGTCTCGCTTCCTATTGTGTGGATTTCTCCTGTCGTGGATGTTGTGCTTTTCCTCGCCATCGCCCTGGGCTGCCTACTGGTGACGCGCATTTGGCCCCGGCTTCCCACTTTGCGTTGCGCCGTATTTCTTCTAACAGCCGCCACCGTGTACGACTGGCTGGCGCTTACGGACCGTCTGTACCACACCGCTTGTGCGCTATTGGCTATCGGCGCGGCCACAGCTTTCCAGCGCTGGTTTTCCAATCATGAGAACACTGCTCTTCGCTTCTGGAAAAAAACACTTCCCTGGGCCGGTGCGCTAGTTGTGCTGGTATTCATCGGAATCGAGGGCGGTGAGTGGTGGCGAGAGCGAAGCGCGACTGCCAGTCTGCCTGCTGCCGCTCCGGGCTCTCCGAACGTACTGGTAGTCATCTTCGACGCCTTGCGCGCTGATCACGTCAGTTCTTACGGCTATGCTCGGCCGACCACGCCTGAGATCGATCGTCTTGCCGCCGGAGGTGTGCTGTTCCAAAACGCGATTGCGGCTTCTTCCTGGAGCCTGCCCTCGCATGCCTCGCTAGTCACCGGCCGCTACCAGTTCGAGCACGGGGCAAAGAGTTTCAAACCTGTGCCATTGAGGCGGAGGGCGCACCCCAGCTTCCGCGGCTATCCCATGTTGGGCGAGGCGCTCGCGGCCCACGGCTATCGCACCGGCGCCTTTTCCGGTAACCGGGCTTTTTTCACTCAGAATGACGGGTTTGGACGAGGCTTCCAACATTTTGAAGACTTCTTCCAATCTCCGGAAGACGCAATCCTTAGAACTCTGTACGGGCGGGAATTTATCCGCCTGTATCTCTCCCGCAACGACCGCTTCGTGTTGCACAAGCGGGCTGACGTCATCAACCGCGAACTCCTCGACTGGATCGATCGCGATCGCCAGCGACCGTTCATGGCGTACCTTAACTATTTCGACGTGCATGATCCCTACGGCGGACCGGATTCTTACCCTAAACCTGCCTGGGATTTGAAAACCCCTGCCGACCAGTACGATGCCGGAGCGAAGTACGACAATGATTATCTTGCACAACTCATGGCTGAACTCGAGCGGCGCGGCATGTCGCAGAACACCATTGTGGTGATCACGTCTGACCATGGCGAATCGCTCGGAGAGCACGGCCTTCTCACCCATAGCCGCGCTCTTTACTGGGACCTGCTGCACGTACCGCTGGTGATCTCGTATCCCGGACACGTGCCTGCAGGAGAACGTATCGTCCGTCCGGTCACCAACGCGGCGATCCCTTCCACAGTTATGGACTTGGTGGATGCCTCCGCGCAAAATGAGTTCCGCGGCCCACCTTTGACCGCACTTTGGAAAAACCCCGGCATAGCTGAAAATTGGCCGGCTCCTCTGTCCGAGATCGCGCGGAACCCTTACCCGGAAAAAGAGGAAAAATTGGCAGACCAGATGGAGCCCACTTCAACTACCGGCTCGATGACCTCGATCGTCAGCCCGCAGTGGCATCTCGTAACCCATGAGAACCTCGGTGATCAGATTTATGACTGGACGAAAGATCCTGAGGAAAAGAACAACCTGATTTCGACTTCCGATGGCCGGATGGCGGCGCACGACCTCGTTTCCTTTTTGCCCGCGGCCGTTGCGAAATCTTCGGCGCCTCGTCAGCTTGAGCGTCTTGCGGCCGCGCTATTGCAGAACGGCGCCTTTGATTTCGAACCGCTTGGGCATTCGTCTATGCCGCAAGGTGTCGTTAACGAGTTCTATCGCATCGACGCAAGTCCAGGATCGAAAGTCACAATCCAAGTGCGGGCGCAGCGCCTGAAGACCGGAAGCCGGCTGGATCCTGTTTTGGCAATCCAGGATTCACAACTGGAGTTGCTCCAGACCTGTCGGAATCCCGGCGACGATCATCTTCATCTGCCCGGCCTTGCCGACAAGACGCCTGACGCATTCGATGATCTCTGCCTGAACGACGATATTCAACCCGGTTCGCAAACCGACTCACAGCTTGAACTTCTCATTCCGGCCTCAAGCGCGTCGCCGGTGAAGCTCTACGTTCATGTTATCGAATGGAACCTGCTAATCCCCGGACGCAAGCATTATCAAATCGTGGTTGACGGTGTGCTCCAACAACCTGGATCTGTGACCAAATCGGGGCTGGCCAACCACGCGCCCATCCCTTAGGAAAACGGCCGAAAGGAAAAACTGCCTTGCCTGTATCACTGGTCGGGATTCTTTCCTGTTACCAAGGAGACCCCCAAAATGAGCCGACTTGTTGCACCCAGCAAAACTTCGTTCACTTACATCCATGAATGCAGGAATGACACGCCACACAAAGCGTAATAAGGTTCTGCTCCGAGTCATCACCAGACTGGCAGCGATATTCCCGGTGGTGGACCTCAAGGTTGGATGCTGTGCCACAACATTGGCATCTCCAGTTGTCCCGCTGTAAGACTTGCAGCCGCAACTTCTGGTAAGCATTCGTTTCGAGTCGGAGACGGGGTTGTTTCGGGCGGACGCGGTTCACGGAACAAGCTCGTCGGCGGTGCGGTGCAGAAACGCATGTCGTTGGTCGCCCGGGAGAAACTTGTAAAAGCGCAAGACAGATTCCAGGAGGATGTTGGGGTTCTCATTGTCCAGATTGGCGCCAGCCAGGAAGTCCGCGCAGATCATCTCCAGACAATATCCACGGGATTTATCGCTCCCCAGCATCAGGGCCGCGGTGTCGATCGCCTGTTCGATGACTGGGATCTGGCTTTTGTAGAGCTTGAAGTAGATGATTTCCGATGGCTCGTCTTCTTTGCCAGTCAGTTCCTTCTCAACCTCCCGCTTGAATTCCGCAATCGGCATTTCGCGAGCTTTGTGCAACCAGATTGCACTTTCGAACCCCTGCCCATCCCTCCGCGCCAGCTTGGCTAGTTCCAGCCCCTTGGTCCATCCCACCTGCTTCAGTTCGCTCCGCGCCTGTGGCGGAAGGTGCTCGTGAATGGACATCAGGTAGTAGGCCTTCCTTCTCGACTCCGGAAAGCGTCTCTCCAGAAACTCGTCGAAGGATTTCAGATTTTCCACCCTCCAGTATTGTCCGGCCCGGACCTCGCACAGATATCTGCCCAAATCGACGAACCGGGTGTCTTTCTCCGCCTCGTTCCGTTTCTCCCATTCCAGAATCTCGTCGATCTTCGTGAGCACGAACTGCGCCCGCTTCTGATTGAGCTTCGGCGGCATGGGCAGATTCCTAGTAAACAAGCTCGTCAAGCCAACCAAGTTGTTCGGCTCCTGGCCTGCGCACCAGCGTCGCGTCGGCTAATTCCTTGTTTCCAAGACAGAGGCCTACGTAGGGACAGCTCGTGCAGGGGTTCTGAGGGAAGCGGATTCCGCTATGCGGCAGAAACTGGGCAGATTCGATCCTCTGGACTGTGTCTTCGACCAGTTGGCTGAACTCCCGCCGCTGTTCGTCAGTGATCGTGGTGCGCAAGTACTGCACTTCGACCAGCTTCTTGCGGACAAACACGACCTGAGCGACCTCCGATATTCCAGTGATCCACGAATAGCAAACAAGTTGTGGGTCGAGCGCTAACAGCCCCTCCGGTTGCTCCGGATAACGGCTGGAGGTGGTCTTCCATTCCAGTAAGCAGCCGGCTCCGTCCAGCTTTCCGATGGCATCCACGTAGGCTATAAACTCGTTCTTGCCGATAATCGGACGCACGAACTTGATCTGCAAGTTCTGCCGTGGCTGAAAAATCCGGACCCGATCATCTTGGCAGAATCGATCCAGCAGCATGATGCCCTGTTGGAGCATGCGGTCCCAAGTGTCACCATTCGAGTACTGCAGGCCTAGGTTCTGGCAGGCCGACCACTCGCGAAAGAGGACGCCGGCGGCGTCCTCGCGAAGGAAGTAGGCCGCGAGCGCCTGCTCAAAGGCTCGGCCAAAGAGCATTGCAGCCCGAGCGTCTTTCTCTTGCCAGCCGTCCAGATAACGGTGGCGATATCGCCGTGGGCAAGTCAGGTATTGACTGATCTGGGTGTAGCTGTAGGTCATCAGGCCACCTCCGACTTTCCAATCTTCGACGGAGAGAGCTCTGGCCACTGGCTAGCGGGAGCAAAGCCGTCAAGGTTCAGCAAGGAAGTGCCGTTGAGGACGACGCGGCTGATCTTGACCATGCCTCGAAGTCCCACTAGGGTCTTGTCATCGATTTCGTCTCGTCCGAGCAAATCGCTGTCGTAGCCAAAATCGCGCAGGAACCAATTCATTTTCCAAAGCGCCTTTGAGGTGCAGTAGAGGCGTCCGATGAGAGAGTGGCCAGCCAATGCCTTGGGCTCGAGCACCTCGAGTCGAAGCGCATAGTAAGGCTTTTGCGGGTGCCAGCGATATTGTGCATGCTCAATCCGGACCAGGAAAAGTCCGTCTACGAAGACGCCGGCCGAGGACTGATCGGCATCATGCAAACCCTGGATGTGGCGTTTCACGCTGCACCTTCTGTTGACCGGGCATAACTGTTCAACTGGCAGAGCAGGGCATTACGATCTTTCTCCGCCCAGTCGGCGAGGTGCGAGACGAAATTCTCGACTTGCTCGCGAGTAGCGTCGCGCAGTGTTTTCACTGCGCAGAAGTCGGTGGCGTATGCCTTGACCAGCGTAGGATCGAGCTGGTGCTGCCGAATGAGCTGGCACAGGCGATCGCGGACTCTGGGACCACCATAACCGTTCCCGTTCACAGGTTGTGCGGGGAGCTTCTTGATGTCTCGCGGGGACTCGGCTGATTTGGAGAACGAACCGATCTCCTCGAGTGAGCAGATGCCTATCCCGTAGGCCTTGCGTAACGCGCGATTCACCGCGCGTGTTTCGGCAACACGCATTTCAGCGCCGTGCACGAGTGGAGATACATTGGAGGGATCCGCGTCGCCGTATCCAACAAACCTCTCTCGTCCGAAGGGAAACGCTGTTGCCTTGAATGCCCAGCGGCCTTTCGTCGAGTCACAGAATTCAGGGACTGCTTCAACTTCGATTCCACGGCAACGACGCCGCACCGCTACCCGCAGCAATCCCGAGTGTGTAATGTACCAGGAATTACTTAAGCAAATTAGGTCGCCTCGCTTTATCGAAACACTATGTGTCCTCGTTAAGTCTCTCAGGGAAAACAGAAGTACTGGTGAAAGCTTGCCCCAAAGCTGTTCAGCGGCACGCTTGTTGCACAGAAACATTCGCAAATTTCGCTTCATACGCCGGATTCTCCTTTTGACTTATAGCGCCATAGTGATGCTATAATAGCGCTATTGTGGCGCCACGTCAAACGGAACTTTGTCAAGATTTCTTGCGTGAATTAATATTACGGGCCTCTCTCAGAACGACAGAGGCCACAAACGAGCTGAGGCTAATACCTTGGCTTGCTGCAGCGGTGACAATTTCCTTTTGCTCCGCTTCAGAATAGTAGGAGGTAATTCTTTTCCTGATCGAGGTGGCGAGCCTCCGACGGCGCAGAATTTCTTTCTTCCGCATGCGAGTATCTTACTATTTCTAGGGCCTCACTTCGGAAAGAGGAGACTTCGACTGGTCTCAACTACCCGTATTTTATGAGTCCACCGAATTCCCGAGTTTTGCGCTACCCCGCAGCGAGAGAGCCAGCGGCGCTGGCGGTGCTTCGAACCGCACTTTGGTACATGTCCTTTTGTGATCTCCCAACATCTGGTTTTGGCTGTTAACCTGCCACAAGATGCAGTGCGGCCACAGTTTAGTGCGTCCGTGCTGGACGCTCCCGCTACATGATGGGGTGTCAAGTCGAGCGCTTCTCTGCGGGTCTTCTCTTAAACACTGCGACTCCTTATGGGAGGAAATGCTCTTGAAAACTAGTGATCGGAAAATTCACGCAAATCGGATAAATGGGATGAAAGGCAAAGGGCCAAAGGACACCGCCTCAACCCGATTTAACGCAAGCAAACATGGGTTATTAGCGGCTGGAGTCACTGAACTCGATGATGCTGATGGCTATCGCAGCTTATTGAACGAGCTATACGAGGATATGAAACCCGTGGGACCGCGGGAACAATTTCTCGTCGAATCAGCGGCACTCGAAATGATTAGATTGCGGCGCGCGAGGCGTCTCGAAGCCGAATACATCACCGATGTATTGAATCCACGCGTTCACGAGTCTAACCCGGTGCTACTGGAGCTTTCTGCTATGTTTCAGGACAAGACTGTCGATCCGGGCTTACCAGCAGCTATGGCGACCATAAGCGTTCAGCCATTGGTGACTATTTACCAGCGTTATGAGACGACAATTTCTCTTCGGCTGTTTCGTTTTTTGCACGAGCTCGAACGCCTGCAGCGGCTTCGGGGCGGCGAAGAGGTGCCGGCACCTGCGATGCTAGACGTAGTTGTAGAAAGATCTGTGGTAAGTCGGGATACGGTGAGTGACCTGCGGAAGGACCCGACGTCTGGTGAGTTTGAAGAGTCCGCCGGTTCGCAACCGGTAGCGCCTGGTTCGGACTCCAACAGCGTACCAAGCCTGCCCAGAGCAAATGACAGATAAACGTTCGGAAGCGTCAGACGTCAAGTAGCGAGGCCTATTCAGGCCGTGGGCATCGCAACCCCGGTACCCACGGTCCGCTCTAGCTTCTTTATGTCTTAAAATATCCCAACGCACTAACTGGGTGACGTCGTGCAATGTCGCGAAACAGTGGAGCCGACGCCCCTGTCAAGCCCCTCTTTCGCAGAGGCAAATTACGAAACGAACCCAACAACTCCTTTGTTTTCAATAGATAATCTTTTTTACCTGAGCCAGTGAGAGATGAGGCGAGGGAGTAACACTTTCCAAGGATGGCGTGACTGGGGCAGCCGCTAGCTATTCGAAGCCTTTACAGCGAATTGATGAACGCGAGCAGATCCCCCTGATCTAAAGTCGATAGCGCGTTGAAATTATTAATCACCTGGTTGGCTTCGGAATCAGGATAAGTGTTGCCGCATGCGCTGGAGCCCGCAAAACTGAGGTGATCCTCAATCGCAGTCATCAAGTCCGTCGTGCGCCCATCGTGCAGGTACACCGTCCGCGTAGAAAGTCCCCACAGAGGAGCGGTGCGCCACTGGTCCCCGTCAGCTTGCGTTCCGCCGGACGGCAACGGCGTCGGCAATTGCATGCAATCCGCCAAGCCCGGCCCCATGTGATGGATGAGCAAGTCCGAGTAAAGACTTACTGTCTGATTGCTCAGAGCAGTGATGACTTGGGTGGTATGTCCTGCGAAATCAGTGGGAATTTTTCTCGCGGGGTCTGTCTGATAGCTGGGATTGTGGCACAGCGCGCAACCGATCGAGGTGAACAATGCCTGTCCGTTACTGTTGCCAGTTCCTGCCATGTTCGGCGCAAGAAACACCACGTAATCGAAAATCTGTATGGTTTCTTTTCCTACAGGTGGGCCGAAGTCATTGGGCTCCTGGTCTCTAATGCAGATTTGAGGAACGATGCTAAGCGGGCAAGCGCCCATGTTTACGTTAGGGTCGCCCGGTGGAGCATTCGGGCAGTCCTCAGCCAGAACCACCGCATTGGTGACGCCGATATCGTGCAGAAACGCGAAGCCTGAGGCTTGCACCAGCGATGCCAGTTGCGCCTTGAATCCGAAATGGCCCACCCGGATCGTGCCATTCCAGTCCGGCACCATATTAGGAGAGCCGTTGATGCCCATGCCCTTGTCGCCCGCAAACGCCTGGATCGTCGTATCGTCGATCGAGTCGACTAGTCCGTCCCCATACAGCTCGATCGGCACGCGCTGGGAAGTGAGCGTGGCGTCCGGGGGCAGATGCTCCCCTCTTACCGGGCAGCCTCTGATAAATATAGACGCGGTGAGCGGTTGCAGGATGAAACCGCCCTCGCTGGTCAGCGGATTGAAGCTTCCATCGCTGTTGGTGGTTCCAAAATACTCGGTGCGCTTCGTGGGACTGGTACCCCCGTTCACGTGGCACAATCCGCAGTCCTGGTTGGTGTAGACCGGCCCCAAACCCATGGTTGGACCCCATCGCACGTTGAACATCTTCTGCCCCACATTGAAAAGTGAAAGCTGCCCAGTGGTCAGTCCCGGCAAGGGCGATCCCAGCGTAGTGCCCGCGTGCACTCGAGCTGGCTCAATCCCGGTAAGAATCAATACCAGTCCCGCCGTACTCAGGCAGACAATCGCGATGATCCATAGGTGACGAAAGCCGGGGAGCTTGCGCAATCTCATGACAACCTCCACTTCGTGCTCGTCTCGCGGCAGTCCTGATGTGTAATGGGCCCATCGCGCCAGGGGGAGCGCATCCGCTGGAATTCGTTTCTATTTGAGCCGGGTAAAGCTGCGCAGTGTAGAAGCGACAAACGCTTCTGGGATTAGGAATATACCATACTATCGTCGACCCAACTAGCCGGGGATTGCTGTAGGAAGAAAAGCTTGCCGCAGGACGAAAAGCAACTCGACTGCTCATGCGTTTTGGGTCATTTCGGCTCAGGCAAGCGCTGAATGTGCGCGGGCGCCCATTCTTTTGCGTTCTTTGCGAAAGGGGGGACTGCGGCTATCGCCTCCAAGCTGCGGCTTATAGGTTCTAACGGAACCATGAAGGAAGGAAGCAAGGAAGGAAGGATCCCAAGCGGGACAGGCCCATGGAATCCCGCCCTAGACAAAGAAGGTCATGGATTGGGGTACCCTGCAACGAGGCAACCTTCAGTCGAGCATCACCGGCGTGATATGCAGACTTTTGCATCTTGACTCCGCGGGGAAGGCGGTTCAGCATAACTCGCCGAATCGGAAACTGATTCTGAACTGTCCCGTCGCATCCGACCTGCAACAGAGTATTTCTGGTGCACGTCCCCCCCGAGGATTTTGTATGAATCGATTTCATTTCTCCCGTAACACGGTTTTACTCACGAGCATATTCTTTGCGGTCTTGCTGTTCTGCCACTTGCTACTGGCCCAGAACAATCCCGTTCCGTTGATAAACCAGCCCCTCGTCCCAGCCAGCGTTGCGCCGGGAGGACCCGGATTCAACCTGACAGTCAATGGCACTGGATTTGTCTCTGGGTCGGTTGTGAATTGGAATGGAAGCGCGCGGTCAACGACGTTTGTTTCGCAAAGTCAACTGATTGCCTCCATCACGAGCTCCGATATTGCGGTAGCAACGACTGCGTCAGTCACGGTAGTCAACCCGGGTACAAGTGTCAGTTCCAATGTAGCCTTCTTGACTGTGACTCCAGCCAGAATCAACGTTTCTCTTAGTACCACCAGTGTCACGGCTGGCACCTCGCCTGATGGGTTGGGAGTGGCAGATTTGAATCATGATGGCAACCTCGACCTCGCGGTTGCCAACGCTGCCTCGAACACCGTGTCCATCCTGCTTGGCAACGGCGATGACACCTTTAAGCCACACGTCGACTATGCAACCGGGCTGCAGCCTACACAGGTTGCCATCGGAGACTTCAACGGCGACGGCAATCTCGACTTAGCGTTGACCGCTTCGAATCAGAATGCCGTTTCCGTTTTGCTTGGAAACAGTGACGGGACATTCCGGCCACACGTCGATTACCCGTCCGCCGCTGGACAAGATTTCACGCTTTTGGTGGCTGACCTGAATGGTGATGGCAAGGTCGATTTGGCTGTTGGGTACGATGCGAATCCCGGTGGGGCGTCTATTCTGCTTGGCAACGGCGATGGCACTTTCCAGGCGCATCGAGATTTTCCAGGCGGCGGCAATCAGGTTTTCTCAATAGTGACAGGAGACTTCAATGAGGATGGGAAGCTTGACCTAGCGTTAGCTAACGTAGGTTCAAGCACCGTGTCGCTCCTACTGGGCAACGGTGATGGTACGTTCCAGCCCAACGTGGATTTCTCCACCGGAACGTCGCCCGCCAGCGCAGTTGCTGCGGATCTCAACTCTGATGGACATCTCGACTTGGCAGTCGCCAACGCCGGATCAAATACCGTTTCAGTTTTATTCGGCAACGGCAACGGGACTTTCCAGTCTCAAGCAGCCTATGCAGCAGGGATTGCCCCGGAGTCTCTCACAGCAGCTGACATGAACGGCGACGGTAAGGTCGACCTGGCTGTTTCCGACGGGAGTTCGCCAATCTCTTTTAGTGCAATTCTGCTGGGCAATGGTAATGGCACATTCCAAAGTCCCGTGTATCACGATGCAGGGGCAGCCGCGTTCTTCATAGTGGCAGGCGATTTTAGCAACGATGGAATGCTCGACCTTGCAGTCTCTAACGATTCGTCCACCGCACCCTCAATTTCCCTGCTAATACAAGACAAGGGCACAGTCGTCTCGCTTTCTCCAATGAACCTCAAATTTGGCACTCAACTAGTTGGTACGATCAGCGCTCCAAAAAGTGTACTGTTAACGAACACCGGCGCGAATTCAATAACTATTTCGAGCATTACTACGACGTCGAATTTCTCCCAAACCAACAATTGCGGCCAGTCTATTGCCGGAGGAGGTAGCTGCACGATATCGACCTACTTGACGCCTACCATTAAGGGGCTCTTGACTGGCGATTTGGTTATTACGGATTCCGGCGGTGGCAGTCCGCAATTGGTGACGCTGGCCGGAACCGGCACCGTGGTTCAGTTATCTAGATCAACCATAAACTTTGGCAATGAACCGGTGGGCAGTATGTCGAAGCCACAACGGTTGACCGTAACGAATCGTGGTACTACGAAGCTGACAATCAATAGCATTGGAATAGGAGGCGCCAACAGCGGTGACTTCGCACAAATAAATGCTTGTGGTGCCAGCATCGTGGCAGGGGAGAGCTGCGAAATTCAAGTGACGTTTACCCCGACTGCATTGGGTGTCCGAAACGCCACGCTGAGCATCAGCGACAACGGCGGAGGCAGCCCGCAGCAGGTTAAGCTGACGGGGACAGGGACATAGGTCAGAAAGTGGCACGATGGGTGGCCCGCCGGCTGTTAAAGGGTTCCAACAACGGAAAGGCGTCTGTGTCTCGCGATGAATGTCGCCGTGCGATGGACCGACCAGTCTCCCCTGAATAAAAAACCCTGCCGCATTCGCGGCAGGGTCAGCCAGAGTGTTTTCTTGATGCGAAGAAACTACTTTTTGATCTTGCGACGGATGGCGCCCGCGAGTCCCACCAGGCCGGTGCCCAGCAAGCTGAGCGTCCCCGGTTCCGGGACCACGATGTTGGTATCGCCGCTGGCGACCTGGGTCGAGCCATTGAAGAAGCCCTTGCCCGTATTGATCGTCAGCTGCACGGTCACGCCATTGGTGGCGAAGGTGCCGAGAGTGCCGCTCACTACGCCGGTCAGAACGTAGTTATGCGAGCCATCCGGCAGGGTGATGAGCGTCCAGGCTACCGGCTGGCTGAAGGTCCCGCTGAAAATCACGCCATTGGGAACTCCATTGCTGCCGTTGCCTGTAATTGTGAAGCTACCGCCGGCGGCGAACGTTCCACCCATGGTCAACGAGCCGCTGGCCAGTGCCCCGGTGGTGAACGAGACGCTGCCCAGGTTGTTACCTGTGATCAGTCCGCCCCCGTTCAGTCCATTGACAGCCACCAGCACGGAGCCGGTCAGCGACAATCCGCTGTTGCTCCCCGCCAGGGTGCCGCCACTGTTTGAGAAGTCCACGCTGCTGCTGGCAAAGGCCGAGATCGGTAGCGCCAGTGCGAGTAGAGCGAGGATGAATACTACCTTTTTCCCCATGTTGTTTACTGCCTCCTAGGATGTAACACCCACCACGTCTCGGGGGAAAAACTTGAGATGAGATGGTTGAGCACATTACCGTGCTCGGGTACCGGCCTTTAACAAAGCATCCGGTATACCAAAGTAAGTGGATTGTAAGTCGTTCCTGCGCATGCACATTGATGTGTGCTTGCCCCGAACTCGACAACCCTGGTGAAAAGCTGTGCGCAGAAACGCAACTTGCTTACGTTATGACAGATTTTGTCAGTTCTCGCCATAGGACATTGGTGGGGGGGTGGATCAGTTCTCAGTTCTCAGTTCTCGGTTTGTAAGCTTTGGTTCCAAGTCTTCGCGTTTCGCTTGATTCTGGGGCGAGATGTTGTCAGCGGACACTACTTCCAAGCGAGTCTTGGCGCGCCGACTCAATATCAGGCTTCAACTGGCTTTTGCCTAATTCAGAAACCCGGCCTGACCGAGGGCTAATGAAAATTAGGCCGAGCTGAGAACTGAGAACCGAGAACTGCTTGTGGAGAGCGGCCAAGACTCGCGCAAGACTTAGCAATCAGCTTGAGATCCGCAGTGCCGGAAACTGAGAACTGAGAACCGAGAACTGAGAACTGAGAACTGGTGTTTTTCTGGGAACTGGTGTTTTTCTGGGAACTGGTGTTTTTCTGGGAACTGGTGTTTTTCTGAGAACCGAGAACTGCTTTCCTAATCCGCCGCTGCGACCTGTCCTACAACCGGCTCAGGGCGCCGGCGGGAAGAGCGGTTGGGAGGAAGTCCGGCATCACGAATCTTGTACAGCAGCGCCCGGTAGCTGATGCTCAGCGCCCGCGCCGCCTGCTTGCGGTTCCAGTGATTCGCCTGCAGCACTTTGAGGATGACTTTGCGTTCCAGTTCGCGGACCGCCTGCTTGGTCAGCTTCTTCAGCGAGATAGGTCCGTCCAGGTCGATATCGGGATTGAAATATTCCTGCTCGCGCGTTACCAGATCGCTGCTGATCACTTCCTCGGTTCCCAGAATCACATAGCGCTTGACCAGGTTCTCCAGTTCGCGGATGTTGCCCGGCCAATGATACTTCTGCAGAACCGCCATCAACTCCGGCGAAAGCGCACGCGCCCGGCAGTTGTACTTGCGGTTGTAATACTCCAGGAAATAAGCGACCAGGTCTTCAATATCGCCACGCCGCTCCCGTAATGGAGGCAGGTGCAGGTTCACCACATTGATGCGATAGAACAAATCCTGGCGGAACGTGCCGCTCTCAACTTCTACTTCAAGCTGGCGGTTGGTGGCGCACACGATACGCACTTCCACTTTCTTATCTTCCTGAGCGCCGATGCGGCAGAACTGTCCATCTTGAAGCAACTGCAGGAGCTTTGACTGAAGAGCCAGGTCTAATTCGGAAATCTCGTCGAGGAAAAGGGTGCCCCGATGTGCCATTTCCACGCGGCCGGGCTTTGACCCGTACGCGCCGGTGAACGCGCCTTTTTCATATCCGAAAAGCTCGCTCTCGAGCAGGGTGCCCGGGATGGCCGGGCAATTGACTTTCACGTAAGGTCCAGTCTTCCATGGTGACCGGGTATGAATCAGGCGGGCGATGATGTCCTTGCCCGTGCCGCTTTCGCCCTCGATCAACACCGGGACGTTGGCGCTGGCCAGCTTGTCCAGCCGCTCGCGGACTGCCTGCATTACGTCACTGCGGCCGAAAACCACCGTTTCGGGGGGCATTTCCCCGATCTGTTGAACCAGCGAACTGACCGAACCTACTGTCGAAAAAGCCATTTGGTTACCTATTGCTCCTGTGCACAGGTCTGCAGTGCACCCCGAGAGCCAAACCTCAGACGGCTGTGGATCGGTCCTCAAGGCGCGCCTTAAGTATAATTATTTCAATATTTTGATTGGTTTTTGATCGGCAATTTTGAAGCGCAAAGGACAGTAGAAAACCGGCCCATAGTCACCGCAAGGGGTAGGAAAAACTTTTCACACCGCAGAACCAACTTTCCGTCCGGTCGCTTCGGCTTCATCGGCGTTTTCGGAAGGATGGTTCATCAGCGGACGGGAGAACTTCAGCCCTACCAGATGGTAACCTTCGGCATGGGTCACTCTTGTCGTGCGGGCACGTAGGGTGCGCGACGCTTTCGGCAGCGCGGTAGTAGCAGCCAGCGGTGCGCTGGGGATCTCGAGCAGAACCTGCGCCGATGGCGGAAGAGAGCGGCGAACTGCCACCAAAGCTCCCCCCGCGGAAATGTTGAGTGCGGTCGCAAACTCTAGAAAGTCTTTGCCTTTCTCGTCTTTGCTCCGGACAAAAACGGGTATCGCCAGCGGCAGGCGTGGCCACTTGCGGCGCTCAGTTTCCGGTTTGCGACGGTTCAAGCAGTCCTCGGCTATCAAGGATTTAGACCCTAATCCACCGCATCTCAGGGGCCAAATCAGGTTAGGATTGTGCTGCGTTTTTCCTCAGGCTGGAGTCTTTGGGGCCACTCCGGTCAAAGGCTGCTCCTGACACAGTACTTGGGGTAAGTGGTTTCGTTATTCATTCGCTACCAGATTCCGATTTGCTGTGAATCCTGAATTGGTTACAACTGCAAGCATTTTCCCTTTCGGTGATAAATTCATGACATTTTCAATTGACAGTGCCCCACCTGTGAAATACCATTTGCCCATAGAAGGCGTCGAGAAATCTTAGTTATCCCTCCCCTCGTCAACACCAAACCACGAGTTCCCGATATGGCCGCAACGCCGGAAAATTCGTGTCTTTCGCAGTCCCCACAAACCGCTACCGGTTCGGAGCTGTGTCCGGCCAAATCGCCTGGCGATTGTCCTGATCCCGACTGCCGCCAGGACTTGCTGCAGGAATATTCGCAACTTCGGGAGCGTTATCTGCGCACTACCAACGCACTCGCCTCGGCGGCGCACGACCTGAAAACTCCGTTGGCAATCCTGAATGGTTATGTTGAGCTCCTGCAGAGCGAAAAGCTGGGGGGATTGAACGATCGCCAGCGCGAAGTGCTGGGCGACATGCGTTCCAGCGGCCAGCGCCTGCAGCACTTCATTCAGGATTTCCTCAGCTTCAGCGTTCTTGAAACCGGCGAACTCAAGATGCAGTACGAAGTCGGCGACATGAACGCCTGCCTCTCCGAGGTATGCCGTTTGTGGTCGAACCGCTTCCAGGAAAAGGGACTGGCTCTCTATTTCCTGGCGAATGATAAGCTCGAACCGTTTCATTTCGACTCGGCCAAAGTGCAGCGGGTTATTTCCAACCTGCTGGAGAACTCATCGAAGTTCACGCCGTCGGGCGGAACTGTCTGGCTGCACGCAGAACCCTACATGTGGGAGCGACGCGCTGCCGCTAATCTGGCGGTCGGGGTTGAGCGTCGCCGCCAGAGTTTGTCCGTTCCCAACTCGGTTAAGGTCAGCGTTTCCGACACCGGTCCTGGGATTCCTGCTGAGTATCACATTGAAGTATTTGACGATTTCTTCCGCCTGCCACAGAACGAAAACCAGGACGGAATGGGTTTGGGTCTGGCTATCGCGCGCCGCCTGATCAACAGCATGGGCGGCAAAATCTGGGTGGAAAGCGAAGGTGCGGGATGTAAGTTTTCCTTTATCGTCCCGCTCCAGCCAATACCCTCGGCCACAAAGGGAAAACGAAATGAGTAATAAGGCCAATATTCTGCTGGTCGACGACGAGCCCGGAATGCTGCGCTACATCCGCACCTTGCTCGAAGTCGACGAATACAAGGTTGAAACCGCGAGCACTGGCGAGGAAGCTGTAGAACGCTTGCAAAAAGGTATGGAGCCTGAACTGGTGCTGCTCGATCTGCTGATGCCGGGCATCGACGGCCTGCAGACGCTGGAACAACTTCGGCAGATTCAGCCCGGTGTCAAAGTCGTGATGCTCTCGTGCGTCAGCGATACGCGCAAAGTAGTGCAGGCGATCCGCCTCGGCGCGCATGATTATCTGACCAAGCCCTTCCAGAAGGCGGAACTCGACGCCGTCATCGACCAATGCCTCGGCACCAACCAGCAGAACTATCCCGGCGAAGTGGAAGAACTGGCCGATGATGTCTATTTTGTCGCTGCCAGCCCCGCCATGCGAAAGATCCGTTCCCAGGCCGCGCTGGTCGCCAACGTTGACATACCAGTTTTGCTTCTGGGCGAAAGCGGCACCGGGAAAGAGGTTCTGGGGCGCCTGATCCACAAGCTCTCGCCACGCGCGCACCGCACGTTTTTGAAAGTGAACTGCGCCGCCGTCCCCGCCGACTTGCTGGAGAGCGAACTCTTCGGCTATGAAGCCGGAGCATTCACCGGCGCCACTCATCCCAAGCCGGGCAAATTCGAAATATGCAATAAGGGAACCATCCTTCTCGACGAAATCGGCGAAATGCCTCCGCTGCTGCAAGCCAAGCTGCTGCACGTTTTGCAGGATCAGCAGTTCTCACGCCTGGGCAGCCGTTCGGTAATCAAAGTTGATGTGCGCATCCTGGCCGCCACCAACATTAATATTCCCGAAGCGCTCGCCGCCAAGCGTCTGCGTGAAGATCTTTACTACCGGCTTAACGCTTTCACCATGACACTGCCTCCGCTGCGCGACCGCAAGGAGGAAGTCCCGATTCTGCTGAAGCATTTTATGTCGCGGATGTCGGAACGCTACGCGAGGCCTCCGCTGCCACTCTCCCCCAACCTGATGCAGGCCTGTCTCGACTATTCCTGGCCGGGAAATCTGCGCGAGCTGATCAACTTCATCAAGCGTTACCTGATTTTGGGCGACGAAAAACTCGCCATCAACGAACTTCATCCCAAGGGCGACGGCAGCGGCGCGCACTTCGACGCCACACCTCGCAATGGCACGCAAGAGGGCGCCGGAGGGCTGAAGTCGCTGGCGCGCACCGCCAAAGACGAGGCCGAAGCCGAAGCCATTGCCAAAGCATTGGAAGAAACCAACTGGAACCGCAAACAAGCCGCGGCCCTACTGAAGATCAGCTACAAGGCATTGCTCTACAAGATTCGCCAGTACGGGATCGCCCAGGCGAAGAGCCATCATCGGCTGTCAGCGGGGGCGTAAGTATCAAAGCCAGCTAGCCGACCCCTTCAGCTCATTAAGCATGCTATCTCCTTTAGATTTGTCATCGCCCTGTGAAAAGTGTTCCACGTGGAACATTTTGTACTTGCCTTGGTGTATGTACAGTTGTATAAATATTTGTCCGTGAAACGTAAGAAGAGAGTCGCGAAGAGCGTGAAAATTCGACGGCTGAGAGCTTCCGCCGATCAGACGAGGCGTCCGCGAGATCTGATGGCGGAGGTTGCCGGGTTGTACAGGCCGATCAAGAAACCGGTCACGCTGCGTGTAGACGCCGATGTGCTGGCCTGGTTCCGCAAACCGGGACGTGGTTATCAGACGCGCATTAATCGTGCGCTGCGGAAAGTGATGCTGGAGGGACGGAAAAAATCTGACCGCTGACAAGCGCCTCACTCACCCATCTTTCGCAAACGACGGGCACCCGCCAAAGTAAGTATCCGCCGCCAAGCACTTCCCACTACGCTGGAAAGCAGCACTGGTATTTGTGGCAACCCTCCACGGAGTGCAGCCATCCGACCTCGTATTGTCAACCTCGTATGTCACCCAGGGAGGTAAGCGCATGACAAGATTCCTATTCGTAATCGCAATGTGCGTGTTGGGCCTGGCCCTCGCCGCCGGCCAGACTTCCTCGCAGCCGTCGCAGCAGTCATCGCAGCAATCGCAATCTCAACAGCAGCAGCCGCCACAACCATCCCAGCCTCCGTCGCAGGCGCCGGCCCAGGCAGGACAAAATGACAGGTCGGTATCGGGATCTGCTTCCGTGCAAAATGATCAGGAACAGCCGAACTCCGGCCAGGGTTCCCAGCCCACGCAGCCGTCCCCTTCACAGGCCAACGCTCGTGGCGCTATTCCATGGATCTGGATTGCGATCGGGGTCCTCGCGGTCCTCGTGCTGGTGGCTCTGGCGACGCGTGGCTCTGGAGGCGTGGATCGCATAGAACGGGTGGAAAGACACGAACACCACGACGACATTCGTCGCGCCAGCTAAATTTAGATTACGTTGTACACGGCCGCCCGTTGTTGGGCGGCTCTTTTATGGCAGAGTGTGTTTGTTTCGAGTTTGGTGTGTAATTGAACGGTCTCGGGTCACATCATGAAGTGGCGGTCTTTACCCTTACAACAATCATCTCCAGACACAGACGCGCGTACGCTGCGGGAAATACTTCTCGAGCGTAAGCAACTCATGGCGAAATACGTTCCCGCCGAAACTCAGGCGGTTCATGCGCGTGCCATCCAGGAAGTAAAAGACAAAGGAATTGCTGATCGAGCGTTGTCCGTCGGGGATCGGGCGCCTACCTTTGAATTGAACGATCAGCGTGGCAAGTTGGTTTCTTTGGTTGATCTGCTGGGTCAAGGAGGGGTGGTCATTTGTTTCATTCGCGGTCGCTGGGACCCGTTTTGCTGCGGGCAAATGGAAGCCATGAATCAGGTCCTGCCCCAGATCGTCGGGGCGGACGCATCGTTCGTCGCCATCTCTCCGCAGACGGTGCAGCAGTCGTTCTTCATGGCCGATCAGCACAAACTTCGCTTCCCGCTGTTGAGTGACTCACGCAATGCCGTGGCGCGGCAGTTCGGCTTGGTGAATCGCGTCCCTGAATATCAGGAAGCGATCTACCGGCGCGCGCTCATCAACCTGCCATTTATTAATGGGGAGGACAGTTGGGAGCTTCCGATTCCTGCGACGTACATCCTGAATCGCGAGGGCATCGTCGTGTTTGCGTCAGTTAATCCCAACTACATGGAGCGGCCCGAGCCCGGAGAAATTCTGCAGAGGCTCCGCGAAAATTCCCCGCGCTGGTAGGGTTGGAAATTGATTGTAGGAAGGATGTGGGAATTCTGCAAAAAGAGGGACCTGCTATCCAGGACGCAAAAACTGAGAACTGCCTGATAACTACCTCTTTTCGTTCTCGCCTTCCTTATACATGTACTTGATCGCCGGTTTGTAGATCATCACGTTGGGCTGGCTGTTGCGATTCACCTTGATGCAGCTTCGGTCATACCATTCGATGGTGCCGTGAATTTCCTCTCCGTCGTTGAGCACGATCACCATTGGTGTACGCGACTGCATCTGTTTCTGATAATAGAAATTCTCCGCATTGGTGGTCTCTGGCGGCGCTGGCTTCCTCCCGCCCATCCCACGATCGTTGCGTTCCGGACGGTCGGCGCCCCGCTCGGGCCGCTGCCGGTCAATCGTGTTCATGTTCGGCGCTACATGATTGTGATTATGGTTATGATCGCTGCGGTTGAGCGACGGCCGGATGAGTTTGCGGTTGGGAAACGAGTCTTGCTCGAGGGAGCGTTCGGCTGGAATGGCATCAATTGCGTCTTTCATGGCACCACCTGTTCGACACGCTTTTTCTCGCGAGCCACAACACGGCGCTGCTGTGATTGTGGGACTGAAGGGCGTGAACTTTGTCCCATAACGTAGCACAGCAGAACAAGGTATGACAATCCTGAACTGGAGTTACGACGGGGAGCGTCTCAAAGTGGAACGCGAGACGCAATTGTTTGCACTTCAAAACCAGCAATTAACGACTGGCAACTAGCAATTAGCGTTTAGCCAAGAATGGTCCGTGCATCGGCCATAAGTTTGTGGCAACTCTGATTGCCAGTTGCTAGCTGCTAATTGCCGGCCATTCCAGACCAACGTCGGCTAGTTGCTAATTGCTAGTTGCTAATTGCTGGGTTTTCCAGCGCCGTGGCAAAAGCATCCAGCGACAACGAACGCAGCAAGTTGCGCCGCATGCCGCGTTCGACTTCGGCAAGCCGGTCCGCGGCGCGGGCAATCCATTCAAAGTCGGCAGAGTCCGCCAATTTCTTCAGCTCTCCTTGAATGTCGGTGTTCCGCACCAGGTTCGGAGTGCCCGAGTTGAAAAACATCAAGTCCTGCAGCAGCAGATACAGGGCGCGGAGAAGTTTTTCGGTCTTTTCCCGACCTTCGGCGCCCGCCCGGTAGGTCTCAGTGACTTTGAACAATTCGGTGTGATCTCCCCCACGCAAAGCAGAATTCAGCAGGGTGAGCGCATGTCCCCGGGCAGCCAGGTAGCCGACGAGATCAAAATTACGAGCCCGTCCCAGTGCGCCTTCCGAAAGACGCGCCACCAGCGCACGCTGCTTCACATCCCACTCGGAACGATGTTTCGTCAGGTAAGTTTCAAGGTCTTCGCAAGCCAGCGCGCCTAAGGAGACGATCATGGAACGCGAGCGGATAGTGGGCAGCAGCTCCCCTGGATTTTCGGCCAGCAGAAAAATCGTGGCAGACTCCGGCGGCTCTTCCAGTACTTTGAGGAGAGAGTTCGCGGCTTCTTTCATGAAAGCTGCGTCAGTGAAGATGTAGACACGCTCTCGGGCTTCACTCGGCCGGTAGTAAATGCTCGCAATCACGCGCCGGACCTGGTCGACTTTGATCATCATCTGCGGGGGATCGGGCGGGATGACCAGCACATCAGGATGGGTCTGCACCAAAATTCGCGTGTCTTTCTTATCGGCTTCCCGCAGGCCGTCACGAGCCTCGACCGCTTCCACGAAACGGGCGTGCAGATCTTCGCAAGCGGCAATGCGAATGCAGTTCGAGCATTTACCACAAAAATCCGGCAGCCCGTCTGTAATGATGGGGGAAAGACAATTCATGGTCTTCGCCAGCATCAGGGCAAGCGTGTACTTGCCACAGCCCGCAAGGCCAGCAAGGATCACCGCCTGCGGAAAGCGCTTGTGGGCCAGCATCTCGCGCAATCGGCGCACGAGGCCGGAGTTACCGTGAAAGTCGGAAAAAGGCATGGCTAAAAAGAGATTGCAGATTGATGATTTTTGATTGCTGATTTGAAACCAGCCGCACCGTGCACGGAGTCCAATCAGCGACTAAGAATCAACTCCATCTCCGCTCACCCAAAAATTAACACTCAACAATCAACAATCCAAAATCATCAATCGAAAATGTCCTAGGCCGTCTTGGCGGCCAGCTTCAACTTGCGGCGGACAATCTCAACGATTCGCGCATGCGTCTCGTCCGGCGTACCGCGCGCATTGATCAGCGCCACGCGCTCCGGTTCGCGGGCGGCAATCGCCAGATATGCGTTGCGAACGCGTCCGAAGAATGCCCGGCTCTCCTGCTCGAAGCGGTTTTCGTCGTAGTCACCTTGAGCGCCGCGGCCCAGATTACGCCGGCGAGCGCGTTCCACGCTGTGGCTCACATCGGAATCCATCAGGATAGTGAGTTCCGGACGGATATCTCCACACACAATGCGATGCAAGGCGAGCACGGGTTCACTGCCCAGCTTGCGGCCGCCGCCCTGGTATGCCTCGGTGGAATCGGTGAAGCGGTCGCAGAGCACAATTTTCCCTTCCGTCATGGCGGGCTGGATGACCTCTTTGATGTGCTGGGCGCGCGACGCGAACATCAAGGCCAGCTCCGCGTAAGGAGACAGGCCAGCGGTTGCAGTATCGAGCAGGAGCCTGCGAATTTTCTCGCCAGTCTCGGTTCCGCCTGGCTCGCGGGTAACTACCACCGC
>Ga0070697_100000502_pt1 | contig 29670 bp, 19 predicted proteins | sample KBSK1501metaG_FD_65475 | JGI IMG/M metagenome (GOLD analysis project Ga0070697, IMG submission 65475) | Corn, switchgrass and miscanthus rhizosphere microbial communities from Kellogg Biological Station, Michigan, USA - KBS K1-50-1 metaG | ecosystem: Host-associated > Plants > Roots >...
GAAGCGCTGACTTTAATTGCCGAGAACGATGTGCCCGATGAAATCTACAATGAGGTGCGGCAACACTTCAGCGAACAGGAGTTGGTGAACCTGAGTTTAGCTGTAGTAGCCATCAACGGTTGGAATCGACTGGCGATCAGCTTCCGGTCGGAGGCCGGCACTTACCAACGCGGCCAAGCCGAAGCGATGTCGAAAAACGCATAAGAAAAAGGAAAGGGAAATAGCTTAGACTAATTCCTAAAAGCTGGACCTGGCAACGTTTTCGGATACTGAACGACGCTCGGCTCTGATAAAACAAAACAACAAATCGACCGAGATTCGGATTCCGACTCTTGTTCACATCCTGCGTTTTAGAGCTTCCGAGTTTTGAGCCTTGGTTGGTCCAACCCTGATTTACGAACCCAGGCCGGCCCCGCTGTACACCCCTAAAGACACTTCGTCCCGCCTAGCCATGTAATGCGTCATTGAGGTTGGGAGAAGCAAGAACGCTCGACGAGAAAGCCGACCGTTTCAGAAGCTAGTTTGGTTTTAGACAGCCCTGTTAACGAAAGTTATGGAGGCGGCTTCTTAATCCTCAATTAAAAAGACATCCCAAGCCCAGCGTCCAAGTTGGGCGTCATGAATGTCTTTGACTTTTGCTCGGTAGCGGAATTGATTTCCATATTCGTCTGCGCGTCTAGATGATTTCCAATCCAAATCTATGGTTTTCAATCCGAGCTCTTTCAAGGTGTGAAGCTCTGTTGGTTCAGAAATGGCGTTGTGGTTTGTATCCTGCCAGAGGCGCAAAGACGAAAAAATGGCATCTGTCTCTTTTATCACATCGTCACCATTACCGCCGTTTTCCGGCTTATCAAATTCAGCGAGCGCGAGAAAACCGTGTGCCTGGGCGGTTCGAGGTTGCGGAGTCATGTTACCAAATAACTCTCTCCCACTATCTATTTGGCCATTGCCGTTTCGGTCAAGTACCAGGAATGCATTGGAGGAAGAAATTGCTGTCCATGAAATCTTTATCCGGTTACCATTGCCAAAGAAATCAAACCATACCCCATCTGCCGCACTACTCAAGTGGAGTCCACTGCCGTCTACATCGACGATAATCGGACTAACAAGGTTGGGTTGGCAACAACTGCCGCAGTTAACATAACCATCCGGACAACCTCCTCCATAAGCACAGTTATCAACCTGAGTACCACTCCCTTCATTACAGTCATTTCCTGGACAGGATGAGCCTCCACCGCCGTCTGGGGGTGTCGGTGTCGGTGTTGGCGTCGGTGTTGGCGTCGGATATTGTCCAACTTGATTAACCGTACTGTTGTCGCAAGTGGTTGGTCCGTAAGTACCAGTAATGCTGTTAAAACCGTTAGTTCCTGGATTCATAACGGACGTGGTTTCACCACATCCAGGCGATTCACCAAGTCCAAACCCATGACCAATCTCGTGGGCAGCTGTTTGGGATAGCGCACATGAATCAGTGGTCTGAGTATTTATCCAAATTTCTTGCGCGACAACGCGTCCACCACCTTGTGTAACAGCGTTGCCGCCCGCTTTCCCAGGGTCCTGTGGATAATTTTGCTTCCATACTTGTACGTTATATATACCCGGGGGTGGATTCATCGACGGCGGGGTCGCATTGAAAGTGAAGGTAAAAGTCACTCCTGAGCCATTGTTTCCAACAGCTCCAGCCGCTTGCCAATTCTGAAACGCCTGTTGGAGGGCAGCCCTATCCGTTGTATTGTAAGATGGGTCGATGTTGACAGTTACATGAGCGTTATTCGACCAGGACTGGGCCACAGAAGTTGTGGCTGGTGCGCAACATGGTACGTTGGGCGTGGGTGGACAATTCGCAGGTGGGATATCTTGAGCATTAACACTGACAATTGTGATGATGAGTAAAGCCGCGCCAGCGCAGTGCTTTAAGCCAAAGAGATTTCGTGTGGTGAAAACACGACTTGCATAGGTCTTGACCTCAATCCTTATTGAATCGTTTTAGTTAGATTGTCAGCAGCTTCATTTCTTACGATTCGAAGGAAAGTAGTAACGTCGTAACCTTGATACTTATCAAAAGGGTAAGTCTGATTTCCCTCTTCAACCGCAGAGCCGTCAAGCGGTATTACCAATTCACCGTCAAGCTGATAACCGGTGATAATGCTGAAATCAGATTTCTCGAGTTGTTTGAGAAAAAACACATACCGTTCACCTACACACGGCATCCCTTGCCCTGTAGTCTCGTACCTTTGAATAACTCCAGAAGAAAATCGAACGGCGCCACCAAAGCGCTCTAGGGCAACCATACTTCCACGGTTCAGTGGGTCGTTATCGCTCTTCTTTACAACTTCCTCCGCTTCGACCTTGAATTCGGAATAGATGCCAGTTTTGTCATTTGAGAGATGCGCCTTCGCATCCATAACCGAACCAATCAAGACAACATCGCTTTGCGGGAAAGGTAATGCGGATAAGTCTCTTGCCCAATGAGAGGACCAAGTCCGCCCAGATATTAAATACGCTTCCTCTATGCGTTGACCGCTCTGTCGGTCGTATCTGCTTGCCTTTGAGTGTTGTGTTGAGGTCTCCCCGACAGACGACAGCTTTTCAGAAAAATCGACTATAGGTAACTGGCGTTCTCTATGGGTTTTGGTTTGTTTAGAAAGGGCTTTTTGACTTTGACCCGACATCGTAACGGAAACAATTCCCGCTACGACTATAAGCACTCCGAGAATGATGAGTCTCATTGTTTACTCCATAGAAGGTGAGAACAGGTAAGCCATAAGGTCGACACCAAAAGCGACTAGTTTGAGGAACTAGTCGCAAATCTATCCCCAATTGGACTACGTGTCAATGCAACGTTTAGACACCTAAAAAGTAGTATCTCTTGAGTTAACGTCGGCCCGGTTGAATCATCCCCATTCCCCCCCCTTCATTCCCCCCGTGTCCTTGGGAACCTTTCTACGCCAGCGGTGTCTAGTTCATACATCAACCCATCACGCGCTAAAGGAGACCAGCATGCACAAGTCCCTTTTGGTTATTACTTTGCTCACCGCGGCACTAGCCACGGCGTTTTCCCAAACAACACAGAAGACGGCGGAACTCAGGGATAGTTCCGAGCAAGCGGTATTGCAGGCAATTCAAACGTGGCTTGACGCGGATGAACGTCAGGATCGCGCTACTCTAAACAAAATCATTGGTGATGATTTTGTGGGCACTGCGCCGCGAGGAAGAATGGTTAACAAGCAAGACATCATTCCTGAGGAAGGCACAACCGGTGGGCACAGTCTTTCAATCAGCGCCCAGGACATCAAGGTACGCGTTCTTGGTGATACTGCCGTAGCGGTTGGCCGTGGTGTCCCGAAAACTCAGGAGCGAGAGCCGAGGCCGGAGCTGAGATTCACAGTTGTCTTTGCCAAACGGGCAGACCGCTGGCAAATGGTCGCCGCGCACCTGTCTCCCGTCCCGACCGAATAGCTGCTCGACCTTTTGGAGTGCGACGACCGGTCGCCGCTTTGTCAGGTCGCGACCTGTCGCGACCAAGTGTGAATAGCATTTACCCGAAATCCGCGGCGTCAAGCCGCCGCGGACCAAAAGCGGTGACAGGTCACCGCACTCCAAATTATCAATACCTGCCAATCGCTCACCTTTTACTATTCACGAATTCCTGTTTACGATGCACCAACCTGCCCCGACTGTCGCCCTTTTCCATTCACCATTTACCGTTTACCATTCTCCTCAAACGAGCAAAGCGCTTATTGAGTGATGAGGAAAAGCCGATGCCGAAGAAGAAGAAAGCGCTGAAGAAGCATTCAGTCAGAGCAAACCTTCATGTGGTGGAGTTGACGCGGGCGGGGTCATCGCTGGATTTGGAAATTTATGCGGACAACGAAAAGATTGGCACGATGATCATTGGGCGCGGTTCGCTGGTTTGGTTTGGAGGGAAGCGTCAGCTCAGAAAGCGAATCCCCTGGAGCCGGTTTGCGGAGATGATGGATGAGTTAGCGTACGGCTAGAAGAAGGGGAAATGGGGAAGAGGGGGACTGGGAAAGGCCAGAAGGCAGAATAGCGCCGCGACATGACCTAGACATACGAGCCCTTGCTGATCGCGGAGTGTTTGTGGTGCTACAATTCCCCGCACGAGTTGCGCTTAACTTTACGAAGGTTGTAATGAAAACCCGGTTCCACCTCGCCCTCTTGCTCATCGCCGCGGGCGCCGCAACACAGTCCGGCAGAAAAATCGTCCGGACGACGACGACGCAGCCCGCTCCTCCGGTGCAAGCGCCAGTGTTCTCACCACCCGAAATTGAGCCGGAGCCCGTTCCCGTTGAAGCTGCCGGACTGCGCAGCCTGCCCGAGAGTCTCCTCAAGCGTTCGCTCCAGTCACTCGATAACACCAGCTTTCGCCTGGCTGATTTCCGCGGCAAGGCCGTCGTCGTGAATCTGTGGGCTTCATGGTGCGGCCCCTGCCGCCGTGAAGTTCCGGATTATGAGAACGTGCGCAAAGAATTCGCGGGCCGCAACGTGGAGTTCATTGGTCTAACGACCGAAGACCCTCGCACCTCATCCAAGCGCGTAAGAGACTTCGTGCGTAAGCTCAATTTTGGGTTTCGCCTGGGCTGGGCCGATGGCGAAACTGCCCGTACGCTGATGAACGGCAGCAGTGCGATTCCGCAAACTCTGGTGATCGCACCTGGCGGACGAGTCGTCAGTCATTGGCAGGGATATTCGCGAGGCCATAGCGTTGATCGTTTGCGCTCCTCAATCCACGAGGCTCTCTCAGGAAATCAGTAGGCAGTAGGCAGTAGGCAGTAGGCAGTAGGCAGTAGGCAGTAGGCAGTAGGCAGTAGGCAGTAGGCAGTAGGCAGAACGAAAAGGGCACTACGAAGTTCATTTCTCGTAGTGCCCTTTTTCGGCTTTCTGCTTTGTGCCTTCTGCCTACTGCCTTCTGCCTTCTGCTGGCCTCAAGGTTGTGGAAAGGCCGGCGGCACGAAGCCGGGAACAAAGCCGAGCGCAGCTGGGAATGAGGCGGCGGTTGGCTTGGTTCCGTTGCGCACCCAGTTATCGATTGCACCGACGGCAGTAAGTAACTGTGGTCCGGTGAAGGCGCAATGGCCGTTGCCGTTCGTGTAAGTCTGAAAGAGCTGATCGCTTCTGCCTGCCGTGGCTACCGTTTCGCCGTAAGCCGATTCGTTTGAAACGGTCACGAGAGGATCGATGACTGTATGCATCGTCAACACCGGCGGTTTGATCTTGCCGTTGAAGGTGGCGTAGTGCTCGACGTAGTTGCGGGGCGCGGGCGCAGCCTGAATGTTCGTGCGCGCGTTCATCTGCGCCAACCAACCATCGATCACCGCGCTCGGAACACCCAACGCATTCAAATATCCTCGCTCCGCCGCCGTGAGGTTGTAGCTGTGATTCACGTTCTCCACAAATGGGCCACCGGCACGGCGTTGCAACTCCGAGCGAAACTCGGTGAGAAAAGCGAGATCTGTAAAAACCCAGCCGGGGTAGAACGCGGGCGGCGGCGGCGGTGTAATACCACGCCCTGGATTGCCTGCGACCAGCCGGATAAACTCAAATTTCGGGAAATTGGCCGCTACGCTGACTTCGCCGAGAACTTTGGGAAAAACCTCGCTCTCAAAATCAATGTTGTTCCGAACTTCACCCACCGTGCCCCACGCGGCCGGGGTTCCAAAGACGACGTCGTAAGCGAGATAGAGCGCCAGTCCAGCGTCCCAGATGCGAGTTGAGCCTGCGCCGGGTGCACACATGCATAAGGCGCCATCATAGACGCCGCCAAAGCGTTCTACGCTTTCGAGGGCGACTATCGAGCCCATCGAAACGCTCCAGAGAATGGTGCGATCTGGTTGGCCCACCAAGGCGCGGAATAACACCGTCAGATCTTTCGTGTCCTGAATGCCTCCTTCGACTTCCCAACCATTATCACGATAAGCGGACCCGGCGAGCGCATAGCCCTGGGCGAGCAGCGCCGGTTCGAGCGCGGCACTTGGCGCCACATCGGCGTTACGGTTATCTACTTCACCCGGGTGATCGGCTTTGTCGCGATAGCCATGCGCGAAAACCAATAGTGTTCCGTTCCACACGGCAGGTACGCGAATGCGGTAAGGCGCGCCATGCAATTCGCCGGAGAGGTCCAGTGGTCCCAGCGTCGCGGCCGATTGGGATTTACTCCGAGCGACCGGTAAAGGAAAGACGAGTGAAAAAAGCAAAAGAAAGACGATGCTATTGAAGATAATGAAGCGAGAGGTTTGTCTCATGGGATCCCCTTTACTCAAAGTTGCAAAATGAGTGAATCACCGTCGACTATCGACAGAAACAGCCAGCTACCTTCTGGCTTTTGGGTTATATGAAACTAGTCTGGTCGGGAGTGGATGGGAGCCTATCACGGTGCCTGGAGGGAAACAAGGAGTATCCGGAATGGGTAATGGGAAAGACAGAAACGGGAAAGAGGAAAGACAAAATCAACAAATCTCACGTTACCGTCCAGGCACATAAGTCAGCCAGAAGTAGATCGCTTGCAGCACACCGATGAAGAAGCCAATCACCGCACCGAAGAGTTCAATCGTCTTCAGGTGGTGTCTGGCAACAGACAACACCAGTTCCTCAAGCTTTTCAATCGGATAGTCGGAGACCTTCTTGCGCACCAGTCCGCCAACGTCAAACTCGGCAATCGCCTTCGGCAGTCCTTCGCGCGCTGTCATTGTTATTCGTCCAACCAGGGCCGCGCTGGCTCGTTTCATTGAATGTTCTGACACGTGATCGCCGAGACGTCCGATGGGCGACACCAGCAGCCGCTCGATTTGCGAACTGAGGATGGCATTGATCGTTCGTGCCGTATCATCACGCGACAGCAATCCAACCACGCTCCTCGTCAGAAATTGTTTAGCAATCTGAATCGAGTCGGGATCGAGCTGTTGCAACGCTGAGCCCAGCGTTTGCGGGCTGAACCGCTCAATCGCTTCGTGGAAGTAAGTAGCAACTGAAGCCGACAACTCCTCGCTCTTGGCCATCTCCACGATGCGACTGGTTATCTCCTGCTTGATAGAGTCGAACCTCTCGGATTCAATCTGCCCCACCAGCACATTCAGCGGCCGCGCCAGCACATTATCGATGGTCGCATTCAAAAATGCTTCCGCCTCCTTTTCAAACGCGGGGCCGCGCAAATACTCCTCGATGCGTTTGGGCAAAGTCTTGTCGACCAACTCGTCAACTTCGCGATGGATCCTTTCGCGTGAGATGAAGATTTTTTTGATGAGCGAAAGTTGATCGTAGTAGTCATCGACTTCACGCTTGATCAGGGCGCCAATTTGCGTGCGCGTGTTTGGACTGGTGGCGATGTCTGCCAGGTGATGTACGATCGGCGGCACCTGGCTATCGATCCGTTCCTTGATAAAAGCGACCGTCTCCGGAGTAAATGTTTCGGCCAGGGTCGCATTGCTCCGGGCCAGGTCATCGAGTCGTCCCGAAACAAAACCGCTAATCTTTTCTTCAAGATCTACTTCGTTAACCAGACGCGCAAAGCGCGACTGAACAAAACTCAGAATCTTATTGAACTGATCTTCGCTGAGCGTGTCGCCTACGCGACGCGCCAGGAAGTCATCCACTTGTCGATTGATGAAAGACTCGATCGCAACGCTGGTCTCTTCGCTTTTCAGCATCGCTGCGATGTAGTCGGCAAGTCGGTATTGCAGCGCCGATATGGTGTCAAGAATCGGACCGCGCGCTGCCGACGGCAGGGCGTCGATGAATGAGGGATAAACTTTTCCCAGCAGATCGTGAGTGTGGGCGTTCACGAAATCTTCAACCTTGCGTTGGAAGAAACTTGTCTCAAACAACGCATCAAAAACCGTCTGTTGCGATACCAGTTCGTTGCCGACAGCGTTACCAATCGACTCGGCCAACTTCTCCCGGTGCCGCGGAATCATTCCCTGCGGCCAAACGGTTACGCCGAGAAATTTGGCTGAATGGTAAGGATGAAACAACATCCAGATCGCCAGCCACGCCGCGCCAAAGCCATGAATGGTGGCGATGACGACAATCGCGATCGAGATCAGGAGTTTGAAGGTAAAGGGATCCAAGGCAAATGAATCGTAAATGGTAAATGGTGAATAGTAAAAGGCAGGTGCCGGATTATTTCGATCTACTTTGTTGCCCGCGAAGAATTAGTTCAGCCGCGGATTTACGCGGATTTACGCAAATCTGAAAAACCTTTACCGCAGCCTTTTCCTGTTTTTTCAGATCCGCGCGCTTCCGCGTCTATCCGCGGCTAATTTCTATTATTCCACCTCATAGCCGGCAGCGATCCAGGCGCTGGTGCCGCCGCTAACGTTTAGAAGATTTGAGAACCCATGTTGCTCGAGGATGCTCGAGGCCGCGCTTGAGCGATAACCGCCGGCGCAGATCACCGCAGTTGGTTTGTTCGGATCAAGCTCGAGACTTGGAAAGGCTTTTTGCAAATCGGAAAGCGACGCGTGGATCGCATGCGGCACATGTCCACCGGCGTATTCGGGTGGACGACGAACATCCACGATCTGCAGTGAGGCCGGGTTTGATATGAGTTCGTTTAGTTCGTCAACCGTAATTTGCGGCAAGCTGGCCAGTTCAAGACCGGCCTTGTTCCAGGCAGCGATCCCGCCGGCGAGATAGCCTTTCACACTTTCGTGACCCACCCGCGCGAGGCGTGTGACTGCCTCCTGGGCACTCTCTTCTGATTCCGCAACGATGACGATCGGCGTTCCGATGGGAATAAGTGTTCCTGCCCAGATAGCAAACTGGCCACCGAGACCGATGTTGATCGAACCGGGTATGTGTCCCGCGCCAAAGTCGGCGGCTGCACGCACGTCGAGAAATACGTACCGCCGACTATCAGCTGATGTGGTTAGGTCGCGGATTTGCGCAGGCGTTAAAGCGACAACCTCCGGCAGTTGACTCAAAGCTTCCGCGCCGGTGCGATTGATTTCCGCATCCTGCGGAAAGTACGCCGGCGACTCAGGCAGGTCGGCAGTCATCATCCGCACAAACTCATCTTTCGACATCGGCTGGAGGGCGTAGTTGAATCTCCTCTGATCGCCAATAGTTGATGACGTTTCTTTCGACATGTTCTTGCCACACATTGAGCCCGCGCCGTGAGCCGGATAGACCTCCGTCGCGTCGTCAAGTTTCAGCAGCTTGCTATGCAGCGAGTCATACATCATCGCCGCCATCATCTGCGGCGTGTATCCTTTGCCGCCGGCAAGATCCGGCCGGCCAACGTCGCCAACAAACAGCGTGTCACCAGTGAGAATTTTCTGTGGCTGCAGTGCGAGTTCCTCTTCCCCCTTTCCCCTCTTCCCCTTTTCCCCCATTTCTGTATCTGTAACCAACACCGAAATGCTTTCCGGCGTATGTCCCGGCGTTTCCATGATCCGCAAGACAACTTTGCCGATCTTAATCTCGTCACCGTCTTTCACAGCTCGATGTGGAAACGTCGCGCCAGCTTCCTTGCCAAACACAATCTCTGCACCAGTCCGGGCCGCCAGCTCGCGATGGCCGCTGACGAAATCCGCGTGCAGGTGCGTCTCGATCACATACTTGATCTCGAAGCCCTGCGCCTCAGCTTCGTCAATGTACTGATCCACATCGCGCTGCGGATCTACCACCGCCGCCTCGCCCTCCGACCCGATCAGGTAGGAAGCATGCGCCAGACAGCCAAGATAGAATTGTTTGAAGTACATGGAGCCTCTCTTTACTGGGACCGCGGGCGCCCCGCCCGCTAAGGTGCGCAACGCGCGAAATACTTCCAAGGAGGCGAAGGCTTCCGCCTCAATTCAACCGGGTTGCAATTCCCTCTACTTCATTGTCGCGCCGATGATAACCCATGCTCTCCACCATATCTCTAGCAGTCGTCCAATGTTCGCGAGCTTTTTCTTTGTTGCCTTGTGCAAGCCGTAACCGCGCCGACTCCAGATGATAATCAGCCAGATACAAACGCATCCCGCTACGCGTCGCAAGCCGCAGGACCTCGGCTAAGTCACGTTCAGCATTATCGTAGTTTTCATTGAATCGGTGAAAGTCAGCGCGACTTAAGAGTCCCATTGGCAAAGAATCCATCTGTCCCGCTAAACGCATACTGTTAACCGCCCGCTGAAAAAACTCTTCTCCTTCGGCTTTATCAGTCGAGTCCGCCTCTTTGTTTTCAAGTAGGCCGGCACGTCCCAACAGTAGATTCTCCAAACCAATGAATAGCAAGTGTCCTTCTTTCTCCGACAATTTAAGCGCTGAAGCGGCACGTTTCTTTACTTCTTGAAATTCCCTTTGATCGAGCAGAAAATCGCAGTACGGGAATACACTGTATAGCCAGTTCTGTAATTGGGGAGCCTCGGCTTCAGCGAAGATGGCCGCAGCTTCTTCAGCACGACCTGCTTCGTGTAGCATCCACCCCAGAGTCCTTCGCGCCATCAACCGCTCTACAGCTTTACCGCCTCGTTCCGCCAGTTCTACACTCTGTTCAGCGACTCTCGCCGCCTGCCCCAGATCACCAATGACCCGATAGAGTTGGCTTAAATTGGAGGCCGCAGAGGCAGCATTGTGCCAACTTTCCAGAGCAATCATCCCTTTCAAGCTCTCCTGCAATGGCTGCGTAGCTTCCCGCAATCTCCCGAGCGCGCGAAGACAAGCACCAGCATCACCCAATACAGACGCCTTCACCCCAAGACTAAGTGGCTCTATTGTTTTGTCCCAAAGAATCTCGAAGAAGTTTGAGGAAGCTGCCAGTCCCGCCCCAAAGGCACCCAGTTTGTTGTAACAGAAGAAATTGTCGCCTCGCATGATACGAGGCCTCAATACGTTCGCTATCACTTCCTCATGTCTACCAGCTGCACAACCGTGTGCCACAGCCGCGTAAAGTGGAACCATGTCTTGAAGTGTTTCAGGAAACTGGACACTCGTGCGCGTGAGATGTTCGTATAATCGTTTATTCCCTTCCCGCCACGCATCTACGCCTTCGCGTTTCAGCTGCTGCTTGAAATATTGACGCACCAATGGGTGCGCATCGAGCGTGCCAGGTTCATCCTGCGAAGCCTCGCCTAGCAACTTTACCCGCCTCAGCTTTGCCACTGCTGTGCTCCATTCGCGACCTTTAAAACGTTGCAAGGGTTCGGTGAGGCCCGCAATAACTGGTGCTTCACGCAGCGCGATGATGCTTGCCAAGTCAGCGGGACGGTCAAATAGTCCCAGCAAGCGCAGGATTGCCAGCTCCATGCCTTCACCTAGCCACTTCTCATAGGTAGCGAGCATCTTCTGCGCCGCGTCACCATGACGCGCGTCAGCAAAAATATTCTCAATCTCTTTGCGCCGCCAAATATCGCCATCCAGAACTTCATCTAAATAGCTACCTAGTAGTGTTAGCGAGAAAGCGTGCCCATCGAATTCCTTTGATGCTTCTTCCAGTTCCTCGTCGTGACCCTTGACGTTCAATGACCGCAGAATCTGAGCGCCAGCTTGCGGTGACAAATATTCAAGCTCATGTTGGACAACCGTACCACCTTCGAATTCGACCAGATCGCCGACGTGCTCTCGTGTTGAAATCACGCACAGCCCTGATTGGTGCGCCGCCAACTCAACTAACATGGCCTGGAGCGCAGCGTCTTTCAGACGTCCTTCCTGGGACCCTGGCGGATATTGAAGCGGTTCAAGTCCGTCGAGAATTAACAAAGTGCGACTTTGTCGAATATAGCCTGCCAATCGTTCGCCTTTGTCCCATGGTGACCCAGCAGTTGGATCCTGGTCGCCAAACCAACGCAACGCCTGATCGATGAACAGGTCTGCGGATGCGGCGCGTTCGCTTGTGCCCTGACTGAAAAACGACCAGCCGTAAGCGCGCTCGGCGCCACGATAATTCTCAAGCGCCAAGCGTTGCTTGAGCCAGTGATTGACCAGCGCTGTTTTCCCGACGCCACCCCACGCGACAAACGCAACGATGTTGGTATTTGGATTCGCCCACGCTTCGTCGAGGAGTTGCAGTTCGGCGTTACGCCCAAAGAGATAGCGCCCGCTCGTCGGCAAACGAGCGATGGAGATTCTGTCCTGAGCGAGCGACAGTGCTGCGGGCTTCGCTGGTAAGCGGCAGGCTTCGAGAAGCCTCGCATATTCCCGCTCGCGGTCTGCGGAGAGCCAGTCAATGTAAAGGAATTGCGCCAGGGAGCCTTTGATCGGCGCGTCGTCAAGCCGAAGGGTAATGAGGCGGCGCTCCTTGTTCAGCGGATCGCGGAAGCGAAACGTGCCGGCCTCTAACTGCGACCAGTCAGAGCCGAAAGCATTTGCAGACATACAGAGTACAAGTACGCGGGATTCTTCGAGCCCATCATCCAGCTTCTTAGGAAGGTTGTCGCCGGGCTTAAGAACCCATTCGTCGAACCACACGCTCAGGCCATCTGTTCGTAGGCGCTCCGCGATAGGACGAACGATTTCTTTGTCCTTTGAACTATGGCTAAGGAATACATCGTAAGGAAATTGGTCAGGCATATGTCTCTCTTATGCCACTGCAATGCTTCCTGCGCAAGATTGAGATTGCGTGAAGATTCTGTCGCCCGCTACGCGGGCTAGGGAATGCATTTGCTTTTGATCCGGGGGTGGCGTGCTTCGCACTTACCCCCGGCTACTGTCTGTCACGGCTACGCCGTGAAATCGACCATGTTAGGACCCTTAATCCGGCAAATTATAAAACTCGCGCGCGGGCTTAAGAGGGCGCAACATCCAGTAAGGTCGACGCGTGCCGTCGGGTGAAAACTTATCTGCCGGTCGCGTCATGGCCAGCCACCTCCGGTAAACCTCGCGTGACTTCTCCGTATCGACAAACACATCGCCGGTGTTATCTCCCGGTTCAGCTCTGCTAACGCGCACGGCCTGGTGCCAGCAGTGCATTCCCGAAATCGGATCGGGATGGACTGGAAAAGTCATGTTCTGATGCACGCCGACGTCGCTCCACCAAATCCGCAACGTGTCCGGGTCGCTCGACTCGTAGGGCCCGGCGCCTTTCTCGCGACTCAGTCCCCACTCCGTTCCTTCATGATCGAGTTTCACCGTCGCCATCATTTGGCGTTGAGCGTTCTCACCTTGCTCATTTAATTTCCAGCGGCCCATGTGATGCGAACAGGCGACGATGCCTGGTCGAATGCCTTCCGTCACCCAGGCGCGCACGACGTAATAGCCAATTTCAGTTTCGACGCGCAGCAGGTCGCCGGTGCGCACGCCGAGTTTTGCCGCGTGGTTCGTATGAAGCCAAAGCGGATTCGTGTGGGCGATTTCATCGAGCCACTTGGCGTTGGCGCTGCGCGTGTGAATTTGCACCGGTAAGCGAAAGGTCGAAATCAGAATCGTTTGACCTGCCTCAAGATTATCAGGATGAACATGGCTCTTGATATAGGTCGGCAGGGCAAACTCATCCCAACCCCATTCGGACATTGTGCGTGAATAGAATTCCAGGCGGCCGCTCGGCGTCGGAAACCCGCGCTTAATTTCGTCTCCAACTCTCACCCCAACCAGGCGCCGGCCGTCCTCATCGCCATCGGGACTGGGAACGGGAACCACGTTTGGCGAAGCCGGTTTCGCGGTGCGCGTGAAGATTCGACCACGCGCGTCCTCGCGAATGTCCTCGAGTTCGTCGGGGTTAACGGGTTCTTCATATATCTTCCCGACTCTTTGTTTTACTTCCACTGCGCCGTAACGACGCATGAACTCGAGCGGAGTCAAACCTTCCGCCGCCGCCTTTTCCGGCAAGCCGGGAACAGAATTGTCGAAGATCCATTCGTAGTATTCGTCAACGCTAAGACGCGTGCCCGGGTTCTTTTTTGATTCGACAAACTGGCGAATACCAAGCGAGCCGTCGCGATCAATTCGCCAGGTGAGTTCCATCCAAAACTCGTTTTCTTCCCAAACCTCTCCGGGGTTCACCTCGCGAGTATCGTTGACCGTTTCGCCTTGGCGCTGGCGATCCGCTTTTTTCACGGGCTGGCGAAACCCCAGCCACTGCGCATCGTGCGTCTCGTAAGAATGAATATCGTGACGCTCAGAACCGTGGCCCATCGGCAAGACGTAGTCGGCGAAATACGAGGTTTCATTCCAGGTCGGCGTCAGCGCCACGTAGCAACCGACCAGATCGGGATCAGTTAACATCTCGATCCAGGAGAACCCGTCAGGATTAGTCCAGACGGGGTTGTAAACGCGCGTGAAATAAACGTCGAGCTTGCCGCGCCCGTCCTTCAGGAAGTGTGGCAGCAGAAACGACATCTCGTGCATAGAGAGGGGATACTCACGCGGCCACTGCGTTTCGTTCCACATCTTCGGGTGCGGAGGCGTGTAGATCGGCTTCGGCACAAACTTGTTCCAGGCGTTTGGAAAAACACCCCCCTCGGTCGCGATCGCGCCCAACAGCGCATTCAACATGAAGACTGCGCGCGCGACTGCCCAGCCGCCGCTGACTCCGGAAGAGACGCTGCGCCAGTTGTGACTGGAAAAACGAGTGCCGGCGGTGGCGATCAGTTTCGCAATCTCTTCGATAGTTTTTGCGTCAACCCCCGATTCCTGGGCGGCGAATTCGAACGTGTAACCGGCGTAGAGTTGTTTTAAGTGATCCTCAAAGTCCTCAAACGTGGGACTTGAGACCTGAGACTTGAGACTCCGCTCGTACTCCTCCCAGTTCCACCAGCGGCGCACAAACTCACGGTTGTAGAGATTGTTTTGAATCAGATAGTTTGCAATCGCCAGCAACATTGCGCCTTCCGAGCCCGGATAAGGCGCGACCCAGTAATCAGCATGCGTGGCAGTGTGGGAAAGGCGCGTATCGAAGACGATCAACTTCGCGCCGTTGGCTTTGCCGTCAATGACGCGTTGCGCATGCGGATTGAAGTAGTGGCCCGACTCGAGGTGCGCGCTGATGAGCAGGATAACTTTCGCGTTGGCATGATCGGGGCTGGGACGATCGAGCCCCATCCATAACTGGTAACCCTCACGGCTACCTGATGAACAAATGTTGGTGTGGGAGTTGTGGCCATCAACACCCCACGCGGCGAGGATGCGCTCAGTGAAACCGTCTTCACCCGGTCGCCCGACGTGATACATGATCTCATTACGGCGATCTTCAAGGATCGCTTTGCGAATGCGCGCGGCGATATCATCCAGAACCCCGTCCCAAGACACTTGTTCCCATTTGCCCTGCCCACGTTTGCCGGCGCGCTTGAGTGGATAAAGAATGCGGTCCGGATCATGAATTTGGTTGAGGGTTGCGGGACCTTTGGCACAATTGCGCCCGCGCGATCCTGGATGTTCGGGATTGCCTTCAAACTTCTGGATGTCGCCGGTGACTTTGTCGATGTAGGCGAGCAGGCCGCAGGCCGACTCGCAGTTGAAACAAGTTGTAGGAACTAAGGAATAGTGTCGCACTTTGCGTTTGGGCCAGGCCTGCGAATCGAGTTCCGTCCAATTATCCCAACGCTCTTTTGGCGGAAACGCAGCAAGGTGACCGCGGCTGGCGCCGGGATAAAACGTTTCGCCGCGCGCTCGGGTGTCGTCACACGCAGCGCTGACTACTAGATCTGATTCCTCGGGGTTCATTTGCTCGGTAGTCTACCATCACTCTATTCTCGGCGCTTCTTACCGGAGAGCGTGATCACAGAAAGCGCGTTCTTGGTATGGTGATCGCTTGACGGGCCTCTAGACAAACTTTGGTTGTGAATAAGCCTGAACTATGAAGAAGTTTTGGGGTCAACACTCAGTCTTGGCAGGACACGTGGTTCGCCGTCGATTTCAGAAACCACCTCACCGATGCGATGTGCTCCCTGCTTGCGATAGAAGCCCTCGGCGTTTGGATCCGACAAAATCTCCACTGCGGAAATGTTTTCTTTGGCTGCGTGTTGCATTGCATGGAGAAACAGTTGTTTGCCTACGCCGGTACCAATGTGTGCCGGTGCTACCCACAGGTGATCCAACTCCGCCTTATCTTCGCGGATGATGAGCGCGTAGAAGCCAAGCACGCTGCCTTCGCTCTCTGCAACGTACACGTCCGTGCCGGCGATGAAGTCACCGGAGATCGTCAGGTCGTCTTGCCAGTGCTTAAGCCAGTGTTCGGGATAGCCCCAATGACGCTTCGCATCATTGGCGATTTTCGTGAGGGCGGCGGAGTCTTCGGTTGCTGCTTTTCTTATCTGCATTGAGTCAGAAACCGCGACAAGTCATTGCTTGTTTTCACCGATTGCTTTGTTGAGCTTTTCTGCGAGCTCGCGCGTCTGGACGGCAAACTCGCCTTTGGGTTCCAAGCGCAAATATTCTCGATACTCTGTGAGCGCGCGTTCCTGTTGGTTTACTTTTAGCAGGATATTCCCTGCCAGCAAATGAGCCGGGGCAAAATCCGGCTTGAGTTGCAGTGTGTGGCCGATAGCTGGCGCCGCCTTCGCGATGTTTTGCCGATCCCAATAGAGCCGGGCCAGCGTAAAGTAGCCGTTCCAGGATTTGTCGTCGAGCTTAAGCCCATCGAGCAAAGCTTTTTCGGCTTCGTCGTAACGATTCTGCCGCCAGTAGACTTCGCCTAGTGAAAGGGTGGCTGCGGCGCTCGAAGTCTTTAGTTCCAGCGCACTCTGAAACTCTGCTTCCGCTTTCTTCCATTCGCGCTCATCCACGAAAGCCGCCCCCAACAAAAGGTGTGCTTCATAAAACGCCGGATACGAGGCGATTGCCTTTTGCAGGTGGCCGATCGCCTCCGGGTAACTTTTTTTGCTGAGCGCCTCGCGACCGCGCACCAATTCTTCGCGGGCCTCAGCCGGCGCTCGCGCATCGATGACGTCAATCAGTGTCATGGAGCCCGGCTTTTCCGCAGTCAGCTCAAACACCAGGTAAGCGCGAAACACGACTTGGAGATCAGCGTCCTGCTGTACCGGCTTAAAGCCGGGCGCATTAACTATTACCTTGTAATAACCGCGCTGCAAGTTTGCAAAGCGAAAGCGGCCGCCGCTGTCAGTGTCCATCGAATCAACCACGCCGCCGCCGAATCTTTCCAAACGGATCGAAATCCGACTGGCCGGAAGGCCCGTCTCGACCACCCGGACCTGGCCCACGACTTCGAGTGCATTTGCGGAAGCGTTGGTGTAGGTGTCGCGGTCGCGCTGGGCCAGCACAGTCGAGCTGAGTAATAGCGCACAAACCAATAGGAGGGGCGGGCGGGACGCCAGCGATCCCGGTAAAGCCAATGGATAACGAGAAAAGTGCAGCACTTCGATGGCCCTGACGAACTGGAGCGATGAATTGGGTTAAAGGCTAGCGCAAAAACCTGCGGCGGTAAAACCAAACCGGGCGGATTACGGTCCGCCCGGCGAGGTTGTCTTTCCCCACGTTGACCCGAAGGTCAGTGGCTATACTTCAATCCAAACTGAATCAACCGTGCCGGAACCGCGGTACCCGTAATCTTGGTAAAGGTATCGGGCGTGGCGATATTCACTGACGACGGCGTGGTGAAGATTGGATGATTGAACACGTTAAAGGTGTCCATTCGGAACGAGAACGAATGCGACTCCTTGATCGTGAACGATTTCTGTAGCGAGATGTCCCAGTTTTGCTGGTAAGGCGCGCGCCAGGCATTGCGTGGTGCGGTACCCCATCCCGTGATCGATGCACCGGCGCTGTTCGGTAGGTTAGGCGCAATACCGAAGCATTCCTTTCTCAGGTAATTATTGAGACGCTGTTCCGTCGTCCCTCGAGTGTATGCATCGGAGATTCGGCTGCACAGAAATTGCGCCGTACCCAACGCCGTTCCGAACAAACCACCGCTGGTGCTGTCGGTTACCGAGAAGGGCAAGCCCTTTTGATAAGTGACGATTCCGCTCACAGTCCAACCCTTGAAAACGGGATTGTCCATGAAGCTGTTTTTCATCACCGGAATGTTGTAGGAGTAACTTACAACCAGCCGATGTGGCCGATCAAAATCGCCACGAGCCTTGTTCTGCGCGGCGTTGGATTGATCGTTATAGATGTTGCCACCGTTTTGACCGGCCCGAGTTGCATTCAACTCGTCCGTGCTCAAGGAACCACTTACGTTGTCCTCGGTCTTTGAGTAAGTATACGCAGCCTGAAAATAGAGACCGCGATGCAACCGCCGCGACAACGTGGTTTGCCAGGAACTGTAGTTGGCAAATCCGATGTTGCCGGAGTAGCGTGATCCGCGCTTTCGCGAAAGACCGATGATTTGGTGGCGCAGTTCTTCGTTGTTGACGGTGTTGGTTGTGATGTTGTAGGTAACGCCGTTCGCGTCCTTAACAACAATCGGACTTCCAGGACTCGCCAGCCTGGCTATAAATGGATCCCAAATGCCAATGCCGCCGATGAAGTGTGAACCAACGTAACCGGTTTCAATCGCCCAACCGTTCTTAAGTTGGCGCTGAATGGTCAGGTTCCACTGCTGCGTGTATGGAGTGTACGCATCACGTGGAGCACTGGTAAACGAAGCCAGGTTGATAGAGCAGTTAGTCGCACCGGTGGCGGTGTCGATGGCTGCGATATTGCTCGCATAGTTCAAACAACGCTGTCCCAGTTCGTTGACGAAGATGGGTTTGAAGTTAGAGTTGTTTATATCAGCAGGGTTAGCAGAGATCCCACCGGGCGCCACGCCATTAATCGTGGTCGTCGTGCTCGAGTTGAAGAGGCCGACAAAGCGAGTGGCCTGCGGGATGAAGCCCGTGGCCACGATTGACGGTGGTGGTTGTCCAGCTAGCGGATTTGCCAACTGCAGAGTAGTCGGGACCGCGCGAGTCTCGAGCGGTTGCACCGTGAACGGGGCCGCCAGCGAGTTTTGCAGAATGTTCTGGTTGGAGAGGCGTTGGTAATAGATACCATAGCCGGCCCGCAGCACTGTCGACTGATCACCGAAGATGTCCCAGGCACCACCGACGCGTGGAGCAAAGTTGTTGTCGTCGCGGCACCTGATCAAGGCGCAGTTGCGCACTCCGGGAGTGCCTTTGAATCCACCCAGATTAACCGCCTCGGGAATCAGGAACGGGTTCTTACCAGCGGCCGCAAGCGCCGGATCAAAAATGCCGGCCCGGTTGAGCTTGTCGTGACCGAAGCTCATGGCTTCCCAACGCAAACCAACATTGAAGGTCATGCGCGAAGTGCGGCGGTAATCATCCTGAATGAACGCGGCATAGTCAGTGGCTACGAAGTTTCTTGCCGGATCACCAAAGGCTGATTGCAGTGCGGTGGGAGCGCCTCGCAGGAAGTTCTGGAATGCTGTGAAGGTGTTGCCTGTTCCGCTGGTAGCGCCGAATGTGAGCGAACCGCGTACAGCAAAGTTGTTAAAGCGATTCAACTGATACTGAACTGCCTCGCCGCCCATGCGCAGGCTGTGCTTGCCCGCGATCATCGAAAAGGTCTCGACGATGTTGTAGGTGTTTGAGACTGTGCCGCGATCATCGTTGACGCCCGTGCCTAATGAGAACAGGCCGGTTACCCCTACGCGGTAAAGTCCCGTAAACGCCCCGTTGGACTGGGCTCCGACATCGGCTGCTTGATGCGTATCGGTGGGAACATTGCCAAAAAGGAAGCGGCTGTATCCCAGACGCAGCTCATTGACTTTAGTGGCGCTGAAAAGGTGCGTATGGGTTACCGCCAGGTAGCGATTCCATTGGAAGTCGTTGCGTGGATTCGTGAGACTCGTGTCGGTACCGTAAGGCTTGGCTACCGAACCTTCGTCCCAGAACCAGGTACCGGTAATCTTGTCCTTGTCGTCGCGGAAGCTGCGATCGTAGCTAATCGTGTACTGGTTATCGCGAATTGGCGCGATGGACGAAAAGCTGCAATTGAAGTTTTGCGCAGCCAGCGCCGCGGTGGGGTTCGAAATGCTGCCGCATCCCCCCTGACCAAAACGAGGCACCAGATATTGTCCGCCAAAGCGATTGTCTTGTAGGTTGAGAATCTTGACAGCTACTGGATCAATTTGCGCGGCAGGCAAACCGAACCTGGTACCCAGGTCGGTCGCATTCACTGTCCCGTCGGCGGAAAAAGGAAGCAGCGGCACAATTGGTGATGTGCTCGACCCATTCGGATCGATACCATTGCGCGCGCGCACGCCCTGGTAGTTAAAGAACCAGAAGCCGCCTGCTTTTGGGATCGGGCCACTGGCGCTGCCGCCAAAAACGTTCTGCAGCAGACGACCGCGCTTGGTTCCATTCTTGTTGAAGAAAAATTCATTTGCGTTGAGGTAGTCGTTGCGGTGTGACCAGTAAAGGTCCCAATGAAAGTTCTTTGTTCCGGTCTTGGTGACCAGGCCCAAAGAACCGCCGCCCTTGCTGCCCTGGGTTGCGTCGTACAGCGACGTGGCGACTTTCATTTCCTGCAGGGTATCCGGATTCGGCAATGGCACCGTATCGAAGTGTGCAAGGTTGAAATCGTTAACGTTGATACCGTTGAGCGAAACGCTGTTGTTGCTGGTGCGCTGTCCGTTCACACTCACGTCCGCGGTTCCGCGTCCCGCAGTGCGCACGTCCGTCGGTTCACCGGACACGCCTGAAGAAAGGGAGAGCAGAAACAGGAAATTGGGCGACGCCAGCGGCAAAGTTTGTAGCGTTTGCGCGTCAATGGCCTGCCCCGTCTGAGCACTGGAGGGATTGATCAGCGATGGCGCCGCTTCGACGTTTACTGTTTCCTGAATCTTTCCGACCTCCAGACTGACGTCCTGCCGCGTGGTCTCGGTAATGTTTACCTTCACGCCGGCGACTGACGCTTTTTTGAAATTGTTCGCCGTGACCTCGATTGTATAGGTGCCCGGAGGTAACAACGTTGCGGTGAAGCTGCCGTCCTCTCCTACCGTCACGGTGCGTACTGAACGGCCCGTGGTCGCACTGATCACGTCAACACTAGCGCCTTTCACAAGGGCGCCACCCTGGTCAGTCACGACACCCGTGATGCCTCCAGTTTGGGATCCCTGTGAATAGACTGATGCCACGAAAAGAAAGCTTAGGACTAACCCGCTTGCTAGCAAGCGCAAAACGCTTCGCATAACAGCTCCTCCTTCATTTTTCGAAAAAACTTTTAAGGGACTTCTAAGTTGAGTAGTTGCCTAAAAAAACTGGACCCGCGTGTTCTATAAGAAAGGGAAAATAGCTTTGTGGCAGAAACAAGCAAGCAACATTCCAAGCTGTATTAAGATCGGCTAAGCGCAAAAGCCTGCAATTTTCGCATTTCCAAGAGCGGCGTCGCGGCATTTCCATATGAGATCATGGATCTTTTGGTTTTTTGTTCAAATTCTTGGATTCTGTGACGGGACGCGTGAGTTAGCTGCTGCGTCTGCAGACGCAGCTAACCGAGGAACCGCGCTGCTCATTGGCAACACAAACTTAACTCGCACTCGTCGAATTGTGAATACGCGGGAAGGTTAGGACCGGTAAGACGCCGAATCAGATGGAGATTACGGGTGAACGGTCGGACGGTGGCTGGTGGGTTAAGCCAGGGTCAGGACGAGGCTGCTTCGCTTGCTTCCGCCGGGACGGCCTCGTCGTGATGCTCGGTGGTGTAGAGCCGGAGAATATCCTGACCCTGACGCGACCTCGGATCGATTGTCCTTACATGCTTGCGTCCATTCATTTCCCAAATAGCCGTAACCACTCCATCCTTCTCAACTGCGTGGTACGAGATATCTTCCGCCGGAACTTCAGCCGCCGGACTCTCACCTGGTGTATCAGTCGCGCCGTCACCCAGCGCGGTTTCGTTCTCAGACATTTTTACGGTAACACTCCTCTCAAAACTTCTTCGCTTGTGTAGGTTTGGAGAATTGTTGCACACGCCTCGCGCAGTGTCTACCGTGCAGACAAAGCCAGGCAGGGCGCAAAGCCGGTTATAACCGGAAGTGGTAAGGGAACTTCTTTCAGTTAGTCGACAAATCAGTCTATCGGACGCCAGCCAGCGCGATCTCAACCGCTTTCCTGGGAACCACCACGCCCCACCCCTGTCTTTCTACTTCGACACCGGGTACTCGTTCGGCTGTGTCAATCAGAATTCGTTTCACTTGCTGCGGGGTTAAAGCGGGATTCGCCTCCAGCATGCAGGCCGCAATCGACGCCACAATTGGCGAGGCGAACGACGTTCCATCAACGTATTTGTAGTGCTGGTTAATCACATTGCCTTCTCGCAATTTGATCGTTATTAGTTGCCGCAAAAGCGGCGTCGGCAGATCTTGTGCCTCGTCGAAATCCTTGTCCACGCCCGCATGCGCAAGAATTATGGCTCGTAGATCGGAGTCTGCAGCAGTATCAAGCTCGGAACAGAGGTGAGCTTCGTCTGCCGTAGGTGTTGCCGGCAGAATCGGCGCCGCCACCCAGATGCCCGGAGCAATGATTTCGGGCTTTTGCAAACCGTCAATGGTCGGCCCATATGATGAGCGATACATACCCCGTCTGGCCCGGTCGAGCGAGTTCTGATCGTCGAGACCGCCCACGGAAATAGCCGAAGGTGAACTGGCGGGCGGCAGCACAGGATGGCCCAGGGCCATTCCGGCATTGCCGACTGCGCAGACTATGATCAAGCCCTCGCTAACGGCGCGCTCGACAACCTGACACAACGGACTATCCAGGTATGATTGTTCAAAGTCTCCGCCGGCGGAGATGTTGACGATGCGAATGTCGTATTTCTCCTCGTTGTCCAGAACCCATTCAAGACCACGCGCAATGTGCTCGTCGGGTATGTGGCCGGTGCGGCCAACCTTAACCAGCACGACTTTAGCGTCAGGCGCGATGCCGCGATAGAAGCCGTCAGACAGATGACCGTTTCCCGCGGCGACCACCGACGTCATCATTCCGTGCCAGCTGGCGACGTCAGTTGTTTCTAATGACGTGCGATCATCCTCATCGTCGAAGATACTGTGATAGGCCACGATCCTGTTTTCTGGTTTAGTTAGATCGTCGTGCTCGTAGAAACCGGAGTCGAGAAAAGCGATCGTCACTCCGCGCCCAGTGAATCGTTCGTCTGCATCCATTCGCAGCGGTGTCGGCAAAACGTGATCGGTTCGTTCAAAGACAACGTGGTGAGAATCGATCTGGGCCTTGGCTCGGCTAAAGAGTTCGACACAGCCGGCGCAAACCTGAGCAACATCAACATTGCCAGCTACATCAGCGTTCGCTTCCAGAAGCTCTGCGAGTTCCGTCGGCAATTCGCTCAGGGCGATCCGCTGACCACTAGCCCGTCCGCAGATGTGACAGGACAAGTCCGGCTTGGCGGCTACTGGGTCGGGTTCGGTTGAGAGAATTGATTCCGGCATCGTGTAAGGCAGTTTACTTCATTCCGCGTTGATTTCAATTGGTCGGGCTTTTGTAACGCAAACTGTTAGTTTGCGAACGGTAGCAAGAGGTCGACTCAGTGGCGCCACACCGGCGCGCAAACTAACAGTTTGCGTTACCTGCGTCTTGAAGCCCGGTTGTAAACCCGGCCCTAGCCCGTGTAAGGTATGGCTGTAACTTACGACAATTTAACCGCAGACTTTGGAATTTATGTGCCCGCAAGAAACAAGCACCTCTGATCTGTTTCGCCGCGCGCAGGCGCTTAGACTTGAAACGCCCCAGGCGTCGTACAAAGAGATAAAGGACCGACTCGTGAAGGAGTTTACGGGCAGCCCGTTTCCCTCTCTGAGCACGCTCACCATTCCCGAGCAGGATGCGCGCGCGCCTGAAGAGGATTGGTCAGCAGGATTGCCCATCATCAGGCGCGGTATCCAGTTCCAGGACTGGACGGAAGTCATTGACGGAATCATTTTGAGTCTGGAGCAAACTGAAACCTACGAACATCAGCGCGGGCCCGAGGGAGACAGAGACGACTGGCACGATCGCACCGCCGGCATCGAAGAATCAACTAAGAAGGGCGTTGGCAAGTGGATGCCGGAAGAATTGATGAAGCTCGCGGAGCGCAGCGCAAAGAAATGATCTTTGTTCTTTGAACTTAGTACTTTGACCTTTGACTTTGAGCTTTGTCCTTGGGAGGCCGATGGTTTTCTCCCACCGGCCCCAACACAAAGTTCAAAGAACTAAGTACAAAGCCCTTCTTATTGATGTCATGAGTTTTCTCAATAACCTAATTAAAGATCCCAAGTACCAAACCACCGCGCCCCGCAAGCCTGAAGAGATTGCTGGCCCGGACGTCATCATCAGTCCCGACACGCGTCGCGAGAATCGAATGCCGCCCGGGCAGTCGCGCACCAAGAAGTGGCCGGTGCTCGATGCGCACGGAACGCCGGACGTTGATCTCGCAACCTGGACGTTTGCCGTTGATGGCCTCGTCGAGCACCCCCAGGAATGGTCGCTCGATGAATTCATGCAATTGCCGGTGGTCCGGGTCTATGCCGACTTCCATTGCGTCACTCGCTGGTCGCGTCTCGACAACCTGTGGGGTGGCGTGCCGACTCAGGAGTTGGCGAAAATTGTTGGCATCAAGCCGGAGGCGGAGTTTGTGCTGGCGTTTGGTTATGACCATGGGTGGAGTACGAACGTTCCCATCGAATACTTCCTCAATGAAGACTCGCTCTTCGCCTGGTCGCACGACGGCGCGCCAATTCCTCCCGAGCATGGCGGGCCAGTTCGCTTGATTATTCCGCAGCTGTACGCCTGGAAGTCGGCCAAGTGGGTTAAGGGCGTGCGCTTTCTCGAGAACGATCAGGCTGGCTTCTGGGAAGAAGGCGGCTATCACATGCGCGGTGTGCCCTGGGGACCCGGCGATGGTGAACGATTCCGCTGGTCGTGATGGAAGAGTTTTAGATCAGGAGCGGGGGCAAGCCCGCCTTCCCAACCTTGAGCTGATTTGAGTTACTTCGGAATCATTGGTGGGAGAGCTTTCAAGCAGGATCAGTTGTTCCGTGGAAGAACCTCTCAGGTGAGGAAGGGGGCTTGCCCCCGCTCATTTCTTAAGCAATCCTTTTTGAATGCCGCCTACCACTCCTTCAATTCCCAAAGACGCAGCAGCCATAGTTCTGCTTCGTCACAACACCGACCCGCACGACCCGGAAGTCTTCCTGGTAAAGCGCAGCGACAAGCTCGCGTTTCTGGGCGGCTTCCACGCTTTTCCCGGCGGACAATTCGATCCGACCGATGCGGAGGTGGCGGTTGAGAATACGGCTGACGTCGAACTTGGAACAGCCATAAGTTGCGCCGCGCGGGAATTGTTTGAAGAGACTCAAGTGCTGGTCGCGCGAGGTGGCGACGCCCTAACACAAGGTCAGCGCGCCTCTCTGCTTGACGATCTTCAGTCCGGGCGAATGTCCTGGCCTGCGCTCCTCAAGCATTACCAACTCCACCTTGATGCAGATGATTTTACTTTCGTGGGCCGTTGGGTAACACCGCCATTCAGCGCGCGACGCTTCGACACCTGGTTTTTCCTGGTGAAGTGTCCCGCGAAACAAACCGCTCAGTTGGTTAATGACGGCGAACTCGAAAGTGGTGAATGGATTGGCGCGGGCGCGGCCCACATTCGCTGGGAACGTTCGGAGATTCTGGCAGTGCCCCCGGTTCTTCACGCCTTGAAAACTCTATCCAAAGGTCTCACGGATGATCTGGTCGAGCGTTTCTTGTCGTTGCCTAACGCTCGTCACGAACCGGTGCGCCGCATCGAGTTTCGACCGAACTACATCTGCTTTCCAGTACGCACCCCGACCAAGCCGCCGGCGACACACACAAACTGCTACCTGATCTACACGTCACAAAGCCTTCTGATAATCGATCCGGGTTCGCCATACGAAGACGAGCAACGCGCGCTCGCCACAGCTGTCGATAAATTGCTCGCCGAAGGTCGAACGCTCAGCGCCATTCTGCTGACGCACGTGCATCCCGATCACGTTGGCGGCGTCAACGCTCTCCGGGAGCACCTCGGCAATATCCGCGGCGATGTCCACGTCTCGGCACACCAACTGACGGCAGCAGCACTCCCGGACATTCAGGTGGATACGATGCTTGAGGACGAAGACGTGCTCGCATTAGAAGGTGCGCCACCTATTTCTTTGCGCGTAATGCACACGCCCGGGCATGCGCGCGGTCATCTATGTCTCTATGACGAACGGACCGGCACGCTTTTTTCCGGCGACAACGTCGTCGGCCTCGGGTCGGTATTAATCGATCCGCCTGAAGGAAACATGCGCGACTATCTTCACTCGCTGGAGCGCATGCGCGCGCTGCCAAATCTCTCCGTCATCTTTGGCGGACACGGGCCCGCGATCGCAAATTCTTACCGCAAGATTGACGAGTACATTTCGCATCGGCTGGATCGCGAGCAGAAGATTCTTGAAGCCGTCCGCCAGGGCTCAGCCACGCCGAAAGATATCGTTGCAAACGTCTACACCGACGTTTCTCCGAAGGCGCATGCGATGGCGGAACGCGCGGTGCTGGCACACCTGGAAAAGTTGATAGAGGACAACAAGGTAAGAAAGAACGGTTCAGAAGAGTTTGTTCCAACCCACTAAACCCGTTTTCTTTGCAGAACCGCGAGCGGTAGTGAGCGGATGCTAGAAGTAATTTAAGCAAGATCGGATCGCCTGCGAAGGATGCGAGTAGCATCCGCTCGCTACCGCTCGCGGTTCTGCAGTTTGCGGCTTCGCTCTCGCCTGGGCTAGCACTCTCTCCGCCAGTTTTACAGGCCGGTTGAAATGGTCTCTTCCAATCGACTACTCTGTCGGAATCCTACCCCACTACCTCTTCGTCGGTTAGTCGCGTAAGATACTTCCACCACGAATTCAATATTCCGCATTGGTCACAGGGTTTCTATGAGCAGTCCAAAAACATTCCTTGAACCAGCCAAAACTTTCGGTGAACTTAAGCAGAGTGGTTACCAGAGCATCTCGGTTAAAGACGAGCTGCGCGCGAACCTCATCAAGAAGCTTCGCACCGGCGAAAAGCTTTTCCGCGGCATCGTTGGCTATGATGAAACTGTTATCCCGCAGCTCGTCAACGCCATTCTCGCCCGGCACAACATTATCCTGCTCGGCCTGAGAGGTCAGGCCAAAAGCCGGATCATTCGCCAACTCACCGAGCTATTGGACGATGAAATACCGATTGTCGCCGGGTCTGAAGTTAACGACGATCCGTTTCACCCCATCTCAGCCTACGGCCGGCAGACCCTGAAAGTTCATGGCGACTCAACTCACATCGATTGGGTCGGTCGTGATTCGCGTTTTGTAGAGAAACTTGCCACGCCAGACGTAACCGTTGCCGACATCATCGGGGACGTCGATCCGATTAAAGCCGCCAAGGGTGGACATCTCTTGAGCGACGAGCTGACGATTCACTACGGGCTGCTGCCGCGTGCCAACCGCGGTATCTTCGCCATCAACGAGCTGCCGGATCTCGCCGGCAAGATCCAGGTCGGACTCTTCAACGTCATGCAGGAAGGAGACGTGCAGATTAAGGGCTATCCAGTGCGCCTGCCGCTTGACGTGATGCTCATTTTTTCTGCAAACCCGGAAGACTACACCGCGCGCGGAAAGATCATCACGCCGCTCAAGGATCGCATCGGCACCGAAATCATGACCCACTATCCGGCGGAGCTGCAGACCGCGGTGGAGATTACTCGTCAGGAAGCCTGGGTTAGTCGCGCTGGGCTCGAGGACGCAGACGGTTCGGCTTTGCCGTTGAATATGCCGGAGTTTATTCGTGAGCTTGTCGAACAAATTGCGTTCGAGGCGCGAGACGACAGTCGCGTTGACAAGCATTCCGGAGTTTCTCAGCGAATGCCAATCACAGTTATTGAGTCGCTGCTTTCAAATGCCGAACGCCGCGCGCTGTTGACCGAAGAACAGCAAATCGTGCCTCGCATCTCAGACATCTACGCGGCCATTCCTTCAATGACCGGAAAGATGGAACTCGAATATGAAGGCGAGCAGATCGGCGCCAGCCGCATCGCGAAAGATTTGATCAAGCGCGCCGCCGGCGAAATATTTGAAGGCTATTTCGTGGGCATCGATTTCGCGCCCGCTGTGCAGTGGTTTGAACAGGGCAACAATCTCAGACTGGCCGACACTGCCTCGGCGCAGGAATGCCAAACGCTTCTGGAAGCCGTGCCGGAGTTGATCGATGCGTCAGTTATTCCGTTTGACTTCAAGGAATCAGACGCGCTGCAGCTGGTGGCGGCCTGCGAGTTTGTTTTGGAAGGTCTTTATGCCCAGAACAAGATCAGCCGAAATGAAGAAGGCGGCTACACCGCGGTGACGAAAGCGAAGAAAGATCGCCGCGGGATGATCTACGACGATCTGACGGAGACCGGGAAATATAGCTAGATAAAGGTCAGGGGTTAAGGGAAATGGGTAACGACTATCGTTTTGTGACTACTGACTACTGACTGCTGTCTACTGTTTGCTGTTTGCTGTTTGCTGTTCATGAAGTTTACCCGCTATTCAAAGTTCAAAGGCCTCGACATCTCCTCGCTCAACCTCGGCGACTTGATGGAGAGTCTGTCTGATTCCCTGCTCGGCTCCGGCTACGACGACGATTACTACTGGACGCGCGAAAGGTGGCCACAAGACACTTCGCTCGACGCGCTCCGCCGCGCGCTGCTGCAGGCGCTGATGGATCAAGGCCTGCTTGAAAAGCGTCAGATTCAGGAGATGCTCGCGGATAACGAAGACAAGTTTAAGGGCTCGCTGCTGGAAGAGATGCTTAATCAGCTGATCGAGCGCCTGGTGGAAGAAGGTTACCTAAAACTCAGCGAAGAACCCCAGCAGCAACAACGCGGGCAACCGGGCATGGGTGTGCCGGAAGTGTCAGAGCCTTTGCCGCGCAACGTGAAGTTTGAAGTCACTGAAAAGGGTCTCGACTTCCTTGGCTACAAGACGCTACGGAATCTGCTTGGCAGTTTGGGCAAGAGTTCAATGGGACGCCACGACACGCCGCATCTTTCCACCGGCGTTGAAGCGGCAGCGGCGAGCAAGCCCTATGAGTTTGGCGACACCATAAATCTGGATGTGAACACGACGCTCTTGTCCGCTATTCAGCGCGAAGGCCTGACGGTCCCACTCAATCTCGAATACAGCGATCTGCACGTTCATCAGTGTGACTACCAATCATCATGCGCCACGGTAGTGATGCTTGACTGTTCACACTCGATGATTCTCTATGGTGAAGATCGTTTTACGCCGGCGAAGAAAGTTGCGCTGGCCTTGGCGCACTTGATTCGCACGCAGTATCCGGGCGACTCGCTTCGGATCGTGCTCTTCCATGACAGCGCGGAAGAACTGCCCCTGGCAAAACTAGCAACTACACAGGTCGGTCCCTATCACACAAATACTGCCGAGGGCCTGCGACTGGCGCGCCGCATCCTGCAGTCGCAGCGCAAAGAGATGAAGCAAATCGTGATGGTGACTGATGGGAAACCGACCGCTTGCTTCGTTGAGGGAGTGGGACCAACTTTCCAGTCTGTCTCTTCTGCGAGAGCAGGAAGGACCGGCATGAGTGCCGATCCCAAAGCTAGTCCTACACGCCGAATCTATAAGAACTCGATGGGCGGCGACCCGTTTGTGATGGAGGCTACGTTTAAAGAGGTCCAGGGCTGCCGCAAAGCCGGTATAATGATCAATACCTTCATGCTGGCGAGCGATTTTTACCTGGTTGAGTTTGTGAAACAGATGTGCGCGATGACGAACGGCAAGGCCTATTTCGCAAACCCCGATAACCTTTCGCAGTTTGT
>Ga0070697_100000503_pt1 | contig 29653 bp, 31 predicted proteins | sample KBSK1501metaG_FD_65475 | JGI IMG/M metagenome (GOLD analysis project Ga0070697, IMG submission 65475) | Corn, switchgrass and miscanthus rhizosphere microbial communities from Kellogg Biological Station, Michigan, USA - KBS K1-50-1 metaG | ecosystem: Host-associated > Plants > Roots >...
ATCAACTACCGCGGACTCGACAGTCTCACTGCGAATCTCCGCAGTAGCATTGTCAAGGATTGCGTCAAAATCATTATTGCTTTTCATGATGTTTCTCCAGAAAGTGCCCTATCTCTTTTCGTAGTCTTGTCCTGGCGCGATGCAACACGACACCCACAACCATCTGTGAAGTGTCGAGCATCTTCGCGATCTCCTGATTGTCGTAACCTTCGTAATAACGCAACACAAACATTTCGCCCGCCGTCTTGCCGAGACCCGCTACGGCCTGGCGAATCAGTATTTGCAGCTCGCGATCCGCATGCTCAGCCTCGGGGCTTTGCCAACGGCTTTCAATTGCCTCGGCGTCTACGTCAGCAAGTCCGACTGACTTCGCGCGTGTTCGGCTGCGCATCAAGTCGAGCGAAGCATTGATCGCTGCCCGTGACAGGTAGGCTGCGGGATTGTCCGAGAGGTCGTAAGTCTCCTGGCCTTTGACGAGCCGCAGAAAAACAGTCTGCAGCACGTCTTCGGCGTCCGCCGGGCTGCCGGTGATGCGGTGCGCGGTGCGGAAAACGCGGTCGTGGTGCGCTCGGAAGAGCGTTTCCAGCTCCGTAGGTTGGGAATTGGGGGGTTCTGCAGTAACTAATCTCAATGTTTTAGCGGTCGCCTGCACTGCATCCTCCTGAAATCGTCTGTCACTGGTACAAACGACGGGCTGGAGGATTTATTAACAGTACGAAGACGAAATATTCCAAGGCAAGTAAAGCAAACTGTTAGTTTGCTATGATTTCATGCGATTCAGCCTGAGAGTCAATCCACCAACGCAAACTAACAGTTTGCTTTACGATCCCAGATGACCCAGCTTTAAAAACAAAGGGCGGGACAAGCCCCGCCCCGAAATTAAGTGGAATGATAAGCAGGTTAAACTGGCGGTCCTTCACTGGCGTCGAACTCGTCTATCTCTCTTTGCCATTCCGAGCCCAAACGGCTTTGCAAAAGTCTCACGCAACGATTCCAACGCAGGATAGCGTCGTCGTTGTCGGGTGGTCTAATCCTGGCGGCCTTTTCGAAATTGTCCAACGCGCCCTCAAAGGTCGGTAGCACCGTGTGCGGCAAACGACCGGCTTTAAGCTGAGCCTTGGCTTTTCGTTCATCTAGGAGGCCCAGATGATAGACCCTCTGATACTCATCGCTTAGATTGCGAAAGATATCTCCGGCCTCCACATATCGGTCCGAAGCCTCGCCGGTGAACTGATCCGTTACTGCCAACCCCAACAGTCGTAGTGCATCCTGGTTGTCGGGTTCGACCGCGAGAATGTCGCGACAGATCGACTCGGCCTCTCCAGGCTCATTCAGGTAACGATAGACTTCCACCTTCGAGATAGCCGCCGGAATACCAGCTTTCGAGATCGGCTTTAAGTGAAGTTCCATAAAAACCTCCCATTAACCAGTAGGCTGGCAGCAAGAGCAGACGGCAGGAATACGGCGACCTGCCTCTTGCACCTGCCTCCTGCTCCTAGTTTTTCTTCCCTTTCAACTTACGCAGAAACCATTGCACCGGATCATAATACTGATCAACTACCCGCTCCTTAAGCGGGATGATGGCATTGTCTGTGATGTGAATGTCTTCGGGACAAACCTCCGTGCAGCATTTGGTGATGTTGCAATAACCGATGCCCAGCTCTTCCTTTAGCAGTGGAGTTCGGTCGAGGTCATCGAGCGGGTGCATCTCCAAACCGGCAACCCGGACGAAGAAGCGTGGCCCACCAAACTGTTCTAACTTCTCGTGGTCGCGCAAGACATGGCACACATTTTGGCAAAGGAAGCATTCGATGCATTTACGAAACTCCTGCACGCGATCGATGTCCTGCTGATACATCTTCCATTCAACGTTAGGCCGCGGCGTAAACGGCGGGATTTTTCGGTTTACCCGGTAGTTCCAGGCCACATCGGTAACGAGGTCTTTGATAACCGGAAACGTTTTCATCGGCCGGACGGTAATGGGTTCAGCCGATGGCAAGGCATCCATGCGCGTCTTGCACGTCAGACGCGGCCGGCCATTGACCTCCGCCGAGCACGAGCCGCACTTCCCGGCTTTGCAGTTCCAACGGACAGCAAGGTCCGGTGCGTCATGCCCCTGAACGTAGTGCAGCGCGTCGAGCACAACCATGCCGGGTGCGACCGGAACTTTGTACTCGACCAGCTCGCCGCCGTTTCGATCCCCGCGAAAAATTTTGAAAGTTGCGTCAGGCATTGTTGGTGTCAGTAGTCAATAGTCAGTGGTTGGTTGTCAGTTTGTCAGCCGCAGATTGTCAATCGTCCCTCCGCGAACCCACTGGTCACTGACCGCTGACCACTGGCAACTGATTCTCTCACTTGCCTTCGGTGAGAATTAGTTTCAGCTCCGCGGGCATTTCCGAAATCGGTCGCTGGGATAAACTCATTGCAGTTCCATCGCGCGCTACAATATTGTTTTGTTTGCTCCATCCCTCATCGTAGCCTGTGTAATCGATCCGGCTGTGTGCCCCTCGACTCTCCCGCCGTTCCAAAGCACTTAATGCCACCGCCTCCGAAACTGTCAACATTGATTTGAGGTCGCGCGCGAGGTGCCAACCTGGATTGAAGAGCCGTGAACCTTCGACGCGCAACCGTGAAGCGCGCTCCTTCAATACTTGTAACTCCCCAAGCCCTTTCCGCAAATCCTCTTCGACCCGAAAGATTCCCACATAGCTTTGCATTGCGTCCTGCAACGCCTCATGAACTTGATACGGACTCTCGCCTTCGCTGCGCGCAAAGGGTTCCAGCATTTCCTCGGAGGCTTCCTCGATTTGCTCCGGGTCAATATTCACCGAACCCGCTCCTCCGGCGCGTTCCGCTGCGGCCAACCCGGCCCGCCGCCCAAACACGAGCAGATCGGAAAGCGAGTTTCCTCCCAGACGATTTGCTCCGTGCAAGCCCGCCGCCGCCTCGCCGGCAGCAAACAAACCGGGAACTGTCGCCGCCGCAGTCTCGGCGTCAACACGAATGCCCCCCATCATGTAGTGACACGTTGGACCAACCTCCATCGGCCCTTTGGTGATGTCAACATCAGCCAATTCGCGAAATTGATGGTACATGCTTGGTAGCTTCTTCTTCACGTAGTCTGCTGGTTTGTGTGAAATATCCAGATAAGCGCCACCGTGCTCGGTGCCACGACCTTCCTTCGCTTCAGTGTAGATCGCGCGGGCTACCACATCACGCGTGGACAGCTCCATCTTTTCCGGGTCGTAGCGTTGCATGAAGCGCTCGCCGTCTTTGTTCTGCAGTATCCCGCCTTCACCCCTGACCGCTTCGGTCACCAGAATTCCCTGCACTCCCGGCGGCCAAACCATTCCCGTCGGATGAAACTGAACAAACTCCATGTCCATCAACTCGGCGCCCGCGTCGTAAGCTAAAGCCATTCCGTCGCCGGTGTACTCCCAAGAGTTGGAAGTAATGCGCCACGCTTTGCCGATTCCTCCGGTCGCGATCACTACCGACTTGGCTTTGAAAACTACAAAGCGTCCGGTTTCTCGCCAGTAACCAAACGCGCCGGCAATGCGATCACCGTCCTTGAGCAGCCGCGTGATGGCACACTCCATGTAGACATCGACGCCCAGATTTACGCCGCGATCTTGCAGAGTGCGAATCATCTCGAGGCCGGTGCGGTCCCCGACATGACATAAGCGTTTGAAACTATGACCGCCAAAAGCGCGCTGTAAAATCTCGCCGTCGCTGGTGCGATCAAACAGGGCACCCCACTGTTCGAGTTCATGCACGCGGTCCGGCGCTTCCTGGGCGTGTATTTGGGCCATCCGCCAATTGTTTAGAAACTTGCCGCCGCGCATTGTGTCGCGGAAATGCGTGCGCCAGTCGTCAGCTTCGTCCACGTTCGCCATCGCCGCAGCGATCCCGCCTTCAGCCATCACTGTGTGAGCTTTGCCGAGCAACGACTTGCACACAACGCCGACTGTCGCGCCCTGGCCAAGCGCGGCGATGGCCGCGCATAACCCCGCGCCACCCGCCCCGATGATTAACACATCATGTTCGTGAGTTTCGTAGTCTGCAGTCACAGCAGTCTCAGATCCTGAATTGCACCCGAGGCAACCAACCGGATGTATAAATCACTAAGGCCAACCGAGAAGAGGCTCAGCCAGGCAAACAGCATGTGATGTTCGTTGAGAAATGATGCCCCACGCCAGGCGCTGTGGCGTGGTCCTCCCGCAATTGCACAGGAAAAGCAATCAACATTGCCTCCCAGGAGGTGCCGCAGCGAATGACAGGAAAGCGTGTAAGAGGAAAGCAGAACGATGTTCGCGAGCAGCACCAGGGAACCTCCGCCAACGCCGAAGTGTTTACCGGTTGGCGAGTCAAACCAAAAAGAGACAAGCGCGTCGTACCAGAGGATGACCAGGAAGATGATAGCGAAGTACAGGAAATAGCGATGGAGATTTTGCAGAATAAAAGGAAACCGTGTCTCACCGCTATATCGATGAGCGTGTGATTCGCCAACCGCGCAAGCCGGTGGATCCAGGAAGAACGAACGATAGTAGGCTTTGCGGTAGTAGTAGCAGGTGGCGCGGAAACCAAGCGGTGCCCAGAGAATCAGAAGTGCCGGTGACAGCGGCCACCAGGCGGGTTTGATTAACGGTGAGTAGAACGGAGAGAGGTAAGGGCCCCACTGGTAATGCGCTCCTTCGAATGCACGCCAGGTGGCATAAATGCTGAATGCACCCAGAACCAGCACAACTGGAATCAGCTCAAGCCACCATGCATCACGTCGCACGGTGGCGCCAAACCCTTTGAAGCCGATACTTGTTCCTGACTCAGCCATGAGAACCAGTAAGTTCTAGATGGGCAATCAACGCAAAAGGATTATTGCTTTCACTGGGTCTTACAAAAGTTAGCGGCAGCATCTTAGCATTGACCTCCGAAAGCAAGCCATGAAATCGAGGCCGGGTAGTGCCCTAGTTTGATCTTGTAACGCAAACTGTTAGTTTGCGTGCGCGTTGAATGCTATTCATTCATCGCAAACTAACAGTTTGCGTTACAGATTAAGGCACTACCCGAGGCCGCAAAGGAGTGCCACTAAGCGAAGTTTTTCCGGCCCCTGAGACGAAACCGAGATGATCAAATAATCGGACGACGTAGATTGGCCGGAATGCGGTCGCAAGTATTCACCTTTGCTTGGCGGCCCTCCCAGAAGAATATTAAGCCCGCAAAATCGCTAAACCCGCTAATATGTAACGTCCAACTGAATGAGACTGATCGTTCCGGGGAAAGGAGTAAGAGCACTTGGTAAGCAAAGCAGCGCTGTTAAAGGATTTGCCTCGTGAAGGAACTGCAGTCGAGGTTAGAGAAAGTGAACGTTATAAGGGCGTCTTTGCTACGGAAGACATCCGCAGTGGTTCGGTCATCTTCCATCTGCGGGGGACAGTCTCAACCCGGCCAACAAAATACACAATCCAACTGGGTGAAGAACGGCACCTTGAGGCCCCCCCTATCAGGAAGGCGAGCGATAAACTCGATTACTGTTGGAAGTATTTAAACCACAGCTGCGCGCCGAACGGTTACATCAACCCGACCGAGCTTATTTTCCTTGCGCTCAGGGACATAGCGATGGGAGAAGAGATCACTTTCAATTATCTCAGCACTGAGACGGAGATGGATGTGCCTTTCAACTGCAGATGCGGATCTGCAAATTGTTTTGGATTCATACAAGGGCGCAACTTTCTGACCCCGGATCAGATTGACAGATTGCCGGTCCCGGTCGTGGCAAGCCCCCGCTCTTCTTCTCGGTAACTTATCTAGAACAGCGACCAGAGTCTCCGAAAAACGATCCGCAGATTACAAAAGGAGAACCACATCGGCGTGGTCTGTGTAATCTGCGGATAAAACAACCGCCACAAATTGTCGCAGCCTGTCCAGTTATGGAGACCAGCGCCGACGGGTTATGGGCATGAAACCATCGACGAGGAAGCTATCTTACTTAACTTAACAAAGCCCTCAAACGAGTCGAGCGTGACTTGCGGACTGCCGTTACCAAAGCGCCCCGACAGTCGATGACCTGCCACATCCGGGTTCTGGAAAGTGGGTTTGGGCCGTAGTGAAAAATCGGACTCGACCTTGCCGCGATAGGAAGTCAGCACGGCATTGAATCCGCGCGTATCAGCGGGCACGATCATTTCTACGCGGCCAGACATTGATTTCATGTAGTAGCGGCCGTCGCTGCGAAGCGGACCACTAAAGGTAACGTTGCTGCTGGCGGCGATTGCTTCTACGTCGCCATCAATTCCCACCAACTCAATCGCGGCCTCGGTGTTACCCACGTCTACACGCCCCTTGACGCACCTGATTTCGATGGGCCCGGCAATTGAAACGGCGCGCACTGCCCCCCGAGAATTAGCCACTTTGATTAATCCAGTTGAAGAAGTGACGTCAGCAATGCCTTCGGCATTCTCGATTATGATAGCGCCGGTGCGACTGTGGGCCTCGACCGAGCCCACATCTTTCAGCGTAATGTTGCTCGACTGACTAATAACGGTTAACGGCGTTCCCACTCCGGCGACTTCCACATCACTACGTATAACCTTGATTAGTTCAAGTTCAGTGTACCGTGGCACGTTAACTTCCAGATGAACCTGAATTGGACCATCTTTACCCACCGGCGGAGCATCCAGGATTTGGGTTGGCATCTCTGAGCCGCCGAGATTTGCATAGTCTGCCCTCATGAAGACTACTTTGGGACCATCATCTTCGCTTTGCGCAGATATAACCACTTCCTCGCCGCGTTCGCTGAACGCATGCGCCTCTATGACGTCCCGGTCCCAACCATGAACGGTTATTCGGCCGGAGGTGCGATTGTCTACGCGCAAGCGAACGCCACGAGCAACACCAACCGAACCGCGTCCCAGTTGCCGGTTAAAGTGCTGGAAAGACTTCATCCACGCCGGTTTCTCCGGAGGCCAAACCATCTGCGCGTCGGGTTTGTCTGGCGGAGATATTCGATCGCCGAGTTTCTTTGGCCGAGGCGATATTTGATCGGCGGGTTTCCGTGGCGGAGAAGGCACTCGAGGCATTGTTTGCGCAAGACTCGTCGCGACTACATAACCCAGGAACAGGCAAACGAGATATATTTTTGATTGAAGTCCCCTGCTCATTAGTAGCTGCCCATCTCCTTTAGAACATCAACCTTCTTACCGTAGGCAGCCAACATATACTGAACCGCAAGCGGGTCATTCGGGTTTCGCTGCACTGCCTTGCGTGTAGACAAAATGGTGCGATCGATAGCCGCCAGCGCCTCGTCAAGTTTTCCTCGTGTCTCCGGATCAAATTGTGACTGGCGTTGCTGCGCATCTCGAGTTAGCAGGGCTATAGCGCTCAAGTATTTCTTTTCCGCCTCGCGAACGAGTTGCCCGGGCGTCTTAGGCTCGCGAGCATCTTTTGCGGTTGAGGGACTGCGACGCGCAAGCACAGTTCCCGGCCCAGCCCCCATGCTTCTATTCAATTCAGACTCTTTATCGCGACCGACGGTTCCCTTGCCCTTCACTGGCTCGGTAATAACTTTAGTCTCTTCGGTTGATGGGTTCACCGCGGCTGGAGGTTTGGAGGAAAGAGCAACTTGTGGGGATGGCGGCGGCGTATTCAAATACTTCATTACGGCAACGGTAACGATAACAGCCAACGCCACGAGTGCTGCTGACGCAGCCATGCTAAATCGCAACGATAAGAGTCTGCTAAATTCAATCTTTGAGCGTCTAAACGGTGTGAGTTCCTGCCGACTGCTTTCTCTGGCCAGTTGCGCCCGCGTTTTGACCCACAAAGCCTCCGAAACCTCGAGCTCGCGGTCATAACGCTGATACGTCAGATGCTCAGACGACAGTTGTTCCAGCAACGCACCGCAGGATGAACAGTGCTCAACGTGAACCAATACCACCTTGGCAGTAGGTTGATCTAATTCGCCATCAAAATATTCTTGAACGAGCGACTGACATTCAGCGCATTTCATCTATTCAGTCTCCAGGAAAGGGCCCATGCGGCGTCGAACCTCCACGCGTGCTCGATGCAGATCCGTCTTCACTTTGGCCAGCGTGAAACCAGTTACCTCCACAATCTCCTGATAGCTACACTGCCGAAACACCTTGAGGACGAAAACGACTCGGCGATCTTCATCCAGTAGTGCCAGAGCGTCATGCATAGCCAGGTTCAACTCTTTATGAAGTAAGTCTTGTGCGGGCGAGACCTGCTTAGTATTTTCAAATCGCCCATCCGAAAAGTCCGCCTCTAAGACATTCTGGCTTTCTCTTCGCCTTGCCCTGATAGCCTCGCGAGCAACATTTCTGCCAATGCCAAAGAGCCAGCTAGCCAGCTTCGTCTCGTCGCGTACGCTGTTCAGGTTCTTATAGGCCCTGACAAATGTTTCCTGCGTCAGCTCTTCGGCGAGGTCGCGCTGTCCCACCAGGTCATAAATGAAGCTGAGCACTGGTCGGGCATATCTCTCGAAGATCAAACGAAAAGCTTCTTGATCCCCGGCCCGGCTTCGGCTTATTAGATCCTCGGAACTATTCATCAGCGACCCGGAATGCGAAGCTGGCCGGCGTTCAAGCCCTGCCAAGTCAACTACCAAATCCATTGCCAGCCGCTGCGACATCCTTGCTTCACTCAAAGGCAAGACTACTTGTTTCTCAGATTCAGGATCATTCCGCGATAGATTCCGCCGTAAAGGGTTTCGGCCAAACCAGGATTTACGACCTTCAGCTTTTGATACTGTTCGAGGGCTTCTCTTCGCTTGTGGGCGGCTACTTGTAGCAGTCCCAAATTGTAGAGCGCGTCGTCATAATCAGGCTTGATTCTGATCGCCTGCTGCAACGCCGCAACTGCCTCTCGATAGTGCCCTTTCTTATAGTGTGCCACTCCGAGATTATTATAGGCCTCGAAATAATTCGGTCGCAGTGAAATTGCTATGTTGAGATGCCGGAAGAGTCGGTCGTAATCATCGGCCGGAGCACTGGCGAGTGCCAGGTTACGATGTGCTTCGGGCCATTCAGGTTTCAGCTCAATCGCTCTTTCGTACGCTTCAATCGCCTCTGTGGGTCGACCTGCTGCTGACAAACTGGCGCCCAGGTTGTTAAAAGCCACAGCACTCTGAGTATCAAACTTGACTGCTTGCTGGAAAGCTTGAATAGCGAGACTAATTTCACCCTGCACGTAGTATTCAACCCCCAGGTTGTTGTAGAAGCTGGCACGTTCCGGTGTAAACCTAATTGCCGCCTGCAAAAATGCAATTGCTTCCTGATAACGCCCAAGGGCTGCAAAATTCATTCCAAGATCGTTGTGCGCCTCGGAATAATCCGGTCTAAGTTTGATCGCTTGCTTGAGTACTACGATGGCTTTCTCAAACTCACCGGCGTCGTAGTACCTCGATGCCGTCTCCCGTAAGCTCTGGGCGGAATTCTGGTCGATCTTCGCGGTCTGACCAATGACGATCAGGGTCAGATTAAGTGAGAGGAGCCAGTAGACCGCTGCCAAGAGACCCGTGCGTTTCATCTCACCCTCCTGGAAGCCGAATCGATTCTCTGGGAGTTAGTGACAAAACCAGCGCAAAGGTTTCAGGTTTCTTAGGGTGGGATGGGCACCAGGCCGGAGGGCTGGCAGATAGTAGCCGGTGGTTGAGGCGGAGCGAAAACCACCGAAATGATGAACCGAAGATCTGTTGGTCGGTCGGGAATGCCTCTCCTGCCTACAAACCAAACCTCACACGATATTCACCGGAGACGATGAACGACTCGACCATGTCAGCGCGCTTGACGCGTGCCAACGCTACATCATCGTTGCGCACGTTTTCACCGGCGATGCTGAACTGGTTCATCTTGTTGAGCCAGAAATCGTAGCCGCCAAAATTGTTGTCGGGTGGATCGTCAGCGTCGCGACGCAAGTATCCAAAGTACTGCAACAGAACGAAGGCCGGGTTGTATTGCGTCTTGAAGACGGTATCACTTTCGACAACACTCTTGAGTGCTGCCGCGCGTCCCAGGGTGTTGCCCGTGCCGTAGGCATTGATGGCAGCTTGCCGTTCGCTTGCCGTCGGTATCACGCCTTCATTCGCAAACAGTGTGTCAACATAGGTGAACACGTTAACGCCTTGAGGAAAGTTCGACACGAATTCCGGTCGCGAAACAAACTCTTCAAGGAAGGCCTGGCGATTAGCCTCGAGTAGCGCCTCCCAACCTGTATTGCCGACAATCAGCCCTTCGCCAATCCGACGCTGATCGCGCAGGAAGGTCAGGTAGCGAGGATTTGATTTAGCATTACCGAATCCCGCTTTGTGGGCGCGAATAACGAAGTAGCCCGACTGCTGAAACTCTATCGACAGGAAAAACGCCGCCGAAACGTTGATGCGCCGGTCATTGATGCAGGCAGCATTTGAGCCGCAACTGGAAATTTGACCTTCCCAGAAGAGCTGCCCGGGCGCGTCGGCCTGACGAGCCAGGAAGTCGTGGTAATGCTGGCCGACAAAGATGTCTCTGAAGTCGATTGGGTTCGGTCCAGCCTCAATTGGATCGTCGGTAATTACGACGCTCGCAGTGGACGGACTGCCCAGTAAGGCCTGCCCGGTTCCATTGGAGAGAGTGATTGTGAACGTCTCCGTGCCCTCGAGTTTGATGTCTTCACTAATGAGAACGTCGAATGACTTGCTCGACTCATTCGCCGCAAAACGGAGCGTCCCCTGGGCGAAAGTGTAATCAGTTTGCTGCGACGCGGTGACGCCTCCGGTTATGTAATCGACCGTCGCGGGCCCGGATATGTCGCCGGTACGCAGAACCGTGATCGTCCCAAAGGTCAGGTCTTCCTGGACGTTGTAAGTGCTGGCGCTGAACGCGACGACTGATGGCCCTGCCGCCTGGGCAACTCGCGTTGACGTAACCAACGCCGGGATCGCAGCGGCGAGCAAAATTGCCCCCACAAACAAAATCCACCTGCAAGTCGCGGTTCTGTTGCGCACGGGTACAAACTTAGAGTTCATGGCTCTAGTGATTCCCTCCTGGCACTCTGGGGAAAAACAATTCGAGGTAAGCGGGGGCGGAAGAATATTACGCCCCGGACCGCTCAGGCGCAATTTGCCGCCATGGCTGAACGTTCATGGTGTGCTCATCGTGTGCTCATCGCAGAGCGAGACTCAAGACGCCGACGCGCCTCAGCGGCTTCGGGGCTGCGTGGGTATCGGTGCACTAACTCCTGCCAGCCTTCCCCGTCATAACGAAGCCGCATTTCGCGAACGTCAAAAATGAAGGTGATTCCCTGCCGGTTGTAGCGATCAAGACCGCTGTAATTTAAGTAATAGCTGTGGAGCGGCGCGCCCCCGGCGTCCATTTCCTTTTCATTCAGCCGGCGCCCAGCCTCGCGCGAAAGCCGACCGGCAATTTCTTCGGCTGCTTGAGAGTAGATGAGCAGGACTTCCGGGCGCAGCCCCGAGCCCCTGAAATTGTCGAGAAAAATTCGCGCCCGCGCGATGCGATCGAAGTCGTCCGAACCCTTGATGAGTCGCAGCAGTCGCGCGTCGTCTCCCGAACGCGCCGGCGAGACCAACGCGTCGCGCTGAACCCAGCCACTGGTTCTGCTGGTAACGGTGACACGATAGAAGACCACGCCATCTCTACTGCGCCTCTCTCCTTTCACAGCGACGAGGGCGCCACGTCCCATTCTTCTCATTAGCACGCCGGAGAGTTCGGGCGTTGCTCTCAAGGCTGAGAGTCGCTCATCAACAACAATGGCGACACGACCGCCCGCAGGTGGTCGCCTCCTGGCGAAGCTGTTTGCAGAAGTTAGAAACAAAGAGACGAAAAGAACTGCGGTTATGAATTTCCGTAACGAGTGATTGTTCACGGCCAAGCCTCCTCCGAACTGAGGTTGAACAGGGTGAGAGTTTTGCGAATGCGAAGTTTGTTAGCGGGAAGCGCGGCGGCGTGCCGGAACACGAATGGAATTACGACTCAGGTCTACCGTTCCCAGAGTGGTGGCGCGTGGCCCTGCTGCTACCAATCTCTGAGCCGAACGAGCATGGTGAAAATGACAAATTGCTACCGCCAGCGCGTCGGCGGCATCGTGGGGTTCGGGGACGCTGCGAAGCGATAGCAGCGTCTTAACCATTTGCTGCACCTGAAACTTTTCGGCATTGCCGTGACCGACCACAGTTTGCTTCACAAGTCTGGGTGAATACTCGTGAATCTCCAGCGCGGCACGCTCAGCGACGAGCATTGCGACGCCGCGGACCTGACCAAGTTTCAAAGTTACCTTGACGTTCGTAGCCAGGAATCCGTCTTCAATTGCGCAAGCGTCGGGGCTATGACGCTCAATGATTTCTTCCAGCGCTTTGGCAATCCGCAGCAGCCGCGCGGGAAACTTCTGCGCCGTCGAGGCGCGCACCGTTCCGCATTCGACCAGACGATAGTGCCGGCCATCATCTTCGATGACACCCCAGCCCGTCGTCTCACTACCCGGATCTATTCCCAAGATGCGCATATGAATTGAGGTGAACAAAACTTTGTAAACGGCGGGCAGTATACTACACCGCAATTCGCAAACACGGACTTTCTTTGGTTGAGTCCAGGTGAATTCTTAACAGGCGTCTTGCATTGAGTGAAATGTGGAAACCGCACTCAGAGCGCAAAGGGACTTGCCTACCGATATGCCCGTTCGAATTGCGCAAACTCCGTCTCGAGTTTCCATTGCAAGGCAGCTTTCTCGTTAGCGTTCAGGAAGTTCTGGCAATCAGTCGATGGCGGCGGCAGATCGACCCTATCCACCGAGCACTGCGGAATCGATACAAAACTCCTGTTGCTCTGCCATAGACTCTCTCCGGCGATGAAAGCATGTTCAAGGCTGGTGCGTGCCATCTTCTTTAATTCTAAATAGTTCAACCTCTGGTCTTCCACCGCCTTTAGGTATTCGCGCGTGATCTCGGAACGTGCGACGCCTTCATCGTCAGTGGCGAGTGCAACTGGGACTCCGCTCGCCATGTACGTGCGCAGCGGATGGTTCTGTTTGCTGATATTCAAGATAACATCGTTACTAGTCAGGCAAATCTCGACCATGACCTTTCGCTTGGCCATTTCGGTCAGTAGGCTTTCCCAACCGTCTTCCTGGAACAAGTCTGCACCATGTCCGATGCGCTCTGCGTGTCCTACCAGGACAGAGTCGTGAATGTGAGATTTCAATGTCTCAGGCGGCACCAAACCGGGGGCCAGTTCGCCGGCGTGTAATGTTATGTGTGCGCGAGCATAAATCGGGCGCAGGTAGTCAAGCATCCGCATATGCAGCGAGAAGTCGTTCCTGGCGACGTCGCCGTCTTCCGGTTGCACGAGGTTTAGTCCGACCATTCGGACATCCGCATTAGCCAATTCAAACGCCGCGAGCATTTGCGCAAACACTTGGCCCGGTGAACCACCTCGTCCAACTTGAAAAATGTAGCGCACTTGAACTTTACACCCATCTGCCGGCTGCGATTGATCACAGCGCAGGATCCGATTCATTTCTTTTTCAGCCGCATTCAGATTCTGCATCGATGCTTTGACCGCACTATCTATCAAGCCTTGTTTCAGGAGCGCATTTCTCATTTCCGAAAGTTCGCCGGTCCATTTCAGTTTCTCTCCCAGTTGCCTTGACGCTCCTCCGTCAGGTGTCAACATGAGTTCCAGGTAACCAAGATGGCCGGCGGCCGCTCGCGCGCGAACTTCTGCCAGCATCTCGCCTGTACGATCGGAAACGGCGCCAAATTTCTTGAATGCTGCGAAGAATTGTTGGTGTCCGGTCCTTCCTGAATGTTCCCAGTTACGCACGGACCACGCATCAATCATATGCCTATAAAACACCGCATCGTTCTTATGCAGGTCGTCGCTTAGTTGAACTTGTCCTTTCTTACATTGTTTAGAAAGCTCGAAGGTTGCCGGATCCACACACATCTTCGCTCGCGCCGCCCAACCGACAAACGTCTCAGCATAGACCGCGCCTGAAAGATGAGTGTGAAGGTCACCCCCTTTTGGCATTTTGCTCAAGAAATCCAGCAGTTGCGCGGGCTGTGTCCTTATCGATTCAAAGTAGCGTTCCGCTCTACCTTCCGATTCCGGCACTGTGCCTACGACTCTTCTGGCACGCGGAAAGAACCCAATAACGCCGGCACCGATGGCCAGCGCCAATATCCAAACGCTCACGAAACTCTTTGGCATTTCTATTCCGGATGTTTATAAGAGACTTTAGTTTGGTCGTCCCCAAACCCAATGATCTTATTGAGATCAGTCCAGATCTGACGCTCCTGCGCAGTGCCGTTGGGAAGCCTAATGTGGAGCGCATTCAATAGCTGTAGCCTGTAAAGATCAATCGAGGCTCGCAGTAGGTCTGCGAAGGCCCGATAGTTCTGCAGCGCAGTTCGATACCACAAAACCAGCAGCAATGGCCCGCCGATGCCGACGAGAAGAAAGAGAGTCAAGGAGCCTCTCCAAATTACCAGCGTAACCATCCAAACCGCGGTGAAGACTGCGGTGAGCCAAAAAAGAGAGATCAAGAAATCAAGTTGCGTCTTAGCGTCAAGCAGCATGGCATAGAACGGTTCATCAGCCTGGATGATCTTCTGCATGCGCAGCCAAAAGGGGTCGAGATTAAGGGAATAACGTGACCTCGCATAACCGCGAATCGATTCCGCAATGTTTCCCATCGAGGTGGGCGCAAGTTTATAACTCGAGTAGTTGAATTCCACGTCGTTGAATGAGGCGCTGTAGTCATTATCAGCAAAGCTCATCGCGTGATAAATAATTCCGTGGAGAGTATTGTGATCCGTGTTCAGTCTCCACTTGTCATCCAAATCCGGCGCGAGGGGATCCCTCTTGTCAACTGGACACTTCCGCAATTCTACAGTCACACAGTCAACAGCGGTTTTCAACTCAACAGCTTCTATCAATTCATGTCGGGCCTTTTTCCGTAACAGAGCAGCTACCTTCTCTGACGCCGGATTCCCCTCCGGGTAAGCACAGCTGGCATCTATTTGATTGCCTGCAACTCGCGCCTGTTGAAGCTCAGAAATCCACAACTCTGCCCGCCTCAACTCGCGTCGTCGCTGCCGATCCTGCTTTCTTATTGCTTCCTTTTCATCGAGCTTTCGTTGCTGCCCAGCTATTAACCGGCCCCTAACAGCACGACCTAAATACTCTCCCTCAAGTAGCTGACGCAGAAACAAATTCAAAGTGGAAAAAATGTAAGCACAAACCGTGAGACCCAGTATTAGACTAAATCCCACCAGCGCCTGTTTTCCGGCATCAAGTGCGAACGTTCGCCTGCCCAAAGCGCGAAAGCTCGTACTGGTCCAATACAACATTGCCGTGTTCGCTGAAACGAAGAGGAGCATCGGAAAGAAAGTAGCGATGAGGAAATTCTTGGGAAGAAGTGTCCCCAGTTTTTCGAGTAACGTTCCGAGCAATTCTGCTTTCCCTTTCAGTATTCACAATGAACCGGATAGCCGCAACGGTCACATCTGTCATTTGAAGACACGCTTGGCGGGGGAAACTCATGCTGGTCGGGTCCGCTGCAATAACAGTCTTTCGGACCAGCACTGAGTGCTCCGGCCTGACCTTCATGGCGAGTCACGACGAAACAACTCACCGCCGTTGTCCCGAGCAGTGCATAGGAAGCTTCAACTGAATCGAGAAACTTTTCATACCTGTCCCACGTTCGCTTCGGATCTGCCGGATCCAAATTCCATTTTTCTACTTCATTTATCGTCAGCTTGAAAACCGGATTATTACTCTTGACCTTGCCCAAAATCGAAATTTCCCGGGCGAGGCCGTCGTAAATGTCGCCAGCCTTCAGCAAATCCAGTTTTCCCTGGTCGTCTCTTATCACGGCCGATCTTTGTCGATATCTCATCGCGTCAAGACAAAACCGTAGCACCGTATCGGCGGGAAAGTAAGGGAGCTCAATGATGTCCATGAGGGTTCTCCTTTCAAGTTGGCTAGACGTATGATGCGTTTGCTAACTCGTCGAGAGAGTTCGACGCTTGTAAGCAAAATGCGCTGATCAGAACCCGGGCACGATTAGCGACAGGTTGAATGTAAGGCATGTGTGAAGTCGCATCACGGTTTTCGAGTCAGCGCGCGAGATTCTAGCCGATCGGCAAGGAATCTATCACCTACCGATTCCCGTCTTCAACCATTTCCGGGCAGAAGAATGAGAAGCGGATACAGCCTCTTGAGGAAAACAGAAGAACGGCGCTCTGCTGGGACGGCAAACGACTAGTTCACCTGATCAATCGTACAGGCCTTCGGCTTCTTATCCGGTCGCCAACGAAGGAATTTGGTGCCGTGACGAAAGCGTCCGCCACTGAAATGATCATACTGAACTTCAACTACGAGCTTCGTTTTCAACGGTTCCCATTCGCTCGTCTTCTTGGTACTCCAGCGACTGGGTCCGCCGGGTTTGTTGCCCGTGAATCCCGGCGGTCCAATCAGCGGTTCGAGTTTCTTAGTCAGCTCTTTCTTTTCGCTCTCGTTGAAGCTCGAGGTGTAGCCGATGTGATGCAGCAACCCAGCCTTGTCGTACAAACCAAGCAGCAATGATCCAACTATTTTGCCTTTTGTCGCGTATCTGAATCCGCCCACCACACAATCGGCGGTGCGCATCCGCTTCACCTTCTGCATGCCATCGCGTTCACCGGAGCGGTAAGGAAGATCCAGACGCTTGGCGATAACGCCGTCGAGTTTGATTCCAGTAGTCGCCAGCCAATCGCGTGCAACTGAGATGTCATTCGTTTTTGGCGACAGCTCTATGCTCTTATTCTTCGCCAGGTGTTTCTTTGCGAAGCTTTCGAGTTTCTGACGACGTTTGCTTAGTGGCGAGTCGTAAATCGACTTGCCCACTTCATCAACCAATAAATCGAAGACGATGAACTGCGCCGGTGTTGACAGCGACAACTTGGTAACCCGGCTGGCAGCCGGATGAATTCGTTGCAGCAGATCGTCAAACGAGAGTCCGCCTTTAACAGGGATTACCAATTCGCCGTCTAACACAAACTTCGACGCTTTCAGTTTTAGAAGCGCGGCGACAATTTCCGGGAAATAGCGCCCCAGCGATTGGCCTGACTTTGATTGCAACTCAATATCTTTGCCATCGCGAAAGGCTAGGCAGCGAAAGCCGTCCCACTTCGGCTCATACTCCCAATTGGCGCCGGCGGGAATCTCGCTCACCAGCAGTGCGTCCATTGGCGGATAGGGTGGTTTGATTGGCAGAGGCATGAAACAGTAGACAGTAGTCAGTAGTCAGTAGACAGACGACACAGACAGCAAGGGGCAAACGGCAAACAGTATACAGCAAGCATTCGGCAGCATCTTGCTACGCAAGAAATGCACGGGCGAAGCGCAAGTTGCTTAGTGTCTACTGACTACTGTCTACTGTTTACTGTTTACTGTTTACTGTCTACTGTCTACTGTTTCAGAAAATTCGCAAGCAGCGTTTTCCCTACCGACGTCAAAACGGACTCCGGATGGAATTGCACTCCTTCGATCTGTTTCTCGCGATGACGCAATCCCATGATCACTCCGTCATTCGTCTCCGCAGAAACTTCGAGACAAGCCGGCAAGCTTTCACGTTCGACAACCAAAGAGTGATAACGCCCAGCCTTGAAGGGCGAGTCGAGACCTTTGAAGATTGACCTGCCATCATGTTTGATTTCAGAAGCCTTGCCATGCACAACAGTCGACGCACGCACGACCCGTCCGCCAAAAACCTGACCAATGGCCTGGTGTCCCAGGCAAACTCCCAGGATCGGCACTCGTCCTCCGAAGCGGCTGATCAATTCCAGAGATATTCCTGCGTCGTCCGGACGGCCAGGTCCCGGCGAGATTAGAATGCGGCTGGGAAGATTTGATTCGATCTCATCCGCCGTAATCTCGTCGTTACGCCGAACCACGACATCCCCACCAAGCTCGCCCAGGTACTGGACGAGGTTGTAAGTGAACGAATCGTAGTTGTCGATTACGAGAATCATAAGAGTAGGACTCAGGAGTCAGGAGTCAGAATCAGGAAAACTGCCTGATTCTTAATTCTGAATCCTGAGTCCTGAGTCCTGAGTCCTGCCTCCCTCTTCCGCTATCTCAATCGCACGCAACAGCGCCCGTGCCTTGTGAACCGTTTCCTCGTATTCGCGTTCGGGTACAGAGTCAGCCACGATTCCGGCGCCCGCTTGCACTGAAGCCTCGCCGTTCCTCATCACAATAGTGCGAATTGCGATGCATGAATCGAGATTGTTGTCGTAGTCCATGTAGAGCACCGCACCTGCGTAGACTCCACGATCGTCTGGTTCCAGCTCACTGATTATTTCCATCGCGCGGACTTTCGGCGCTCCAGTTACTGTGCCGGCAGGAAAACACGCCGCCAGGGCGTCGAAACGGTCACAGCCCTCTCTGAGGCGCGCGCTCAAACTCGAAACCAGATGCTGTACCTTTGAATACCGCTCAACCGACATCAACTCTTCAACCTTCACTGAACCAAACTGCGCCACTCGACCGAGGTCGTTGCGGCCGAGATCCACGAGCATCATATGTTCGGCCACTTCCTTCTCGTCGTCGCGCATCTGTTCGGCGAGCAGGTTGTCTTCTGTTTCAGTCGCACCACGCGGGCGCGTTCCCGCAATCGGTCGGTAATCAAGTTGCACGCCGCGACAGCGCACCAACATCTCCGGAGAGGCCCCGATTATTGATTCATCTCCAAGCTTCAAAAGATAGGTGTAGGGCGCCGGATTGCTTTGGCGCAGGGCGCGATAAATGGGAACGGCCCCGACTTTCACATTCCGCGTGAACCGCTGCGAGAGGACTGTCTGATAGCAGTCGCCCGCGAAGATATGTTCCTTCACTTGATTCACGGCTTCCTGAAAGTCGGATCTAGTCCAGTTCGAACGAACCGAACCTTTCTCGGAGGCAAGCGGTTCAGTTTCTTCGTTACCGCCAGTCGGAATTGATGTTGACGGCGGCGAGATCCTGAGGAGCTGTTCAACTCGCTCCGTCTCCCCCACGGCAGTCTCATAAAGTTCTCTTAAACGATTCTCGTTCTGGTTGGCCTCGTGTGTAAAAACAACCGAGACGATTGTTAATTGACCCTGCACGCGATCGAGAATTACCAGCGTGCGGTAAAACATCAGGAGAGCGTCGTCGCTTTGCGAACCGCCTGACGATCCACTCTGTGACTCGCCTTGCTTGTTGAATGCGGGTTCGAACCATTTTGCTGCTTGGTAACCCAGGTACCCCACAGCGCCGCCTGCGAAAGGGCCCAGATCAACGCGGCTCACCAGTTTGTTTTCACTAAAATGCCGCCTGAGATACTCGGTCATGCATTCGGCGCGCGTCTCAGTCTCACCTTCTGTCTCAATGGTTGTCGTGCTGCCTTCACCACGAACGATCATGTAGGGGTGTGCGCCCAGGAATGAATATTTTGCCACGCGCTCTCCTCCCTCCACCGATTCAAGAAGAAAAGCGTAGCGCGCATCGCCCGCGACATTTACAAAAGCATCAACTGGATTCAAGTCTTGCGAGGCGACAGTTCTCGCCACCGCGACAATGTTGCCGCGTTTGGCTTCTTGCTCAAACTCCGCGAAGGTCGCAGGCTGAAGCTGAGAAATCGTGGATGCTTTTGAGTTCAAATCATCTCCTGTTTAAAACCCTTCACGTGATTGTCTGGGACCGCGGGCGTCCCGCCCGCAATGAGCGCGAAGCGCGAAAAACTGAATAAGCCAGCCACGTCCAAAACCTTCGCGCCTCCGGCCCGTTTGCGGGCAGGACGCCCGCGGTCCCAGCAAATCACTTGACCGATTTCAAGTTGTTGCTCTCCTACCATTCAACCAGAAACTCATGCAGCGAGTCGTACATCGTCTCAAACGAATCCGCGCAGAACAAGACCGGCTGATAATGTGTCGGGTCATATTCATGCCGCGACGCTGCTTCCAAATCCAGCGGCCGCAGTTCGGCGTTATGCATCGCTTCCAGTTCCCCTGCGGATGACAACAGTCCCGTGCCGTATGCTTTCAGGGATCCATTCTCGCGCAGCACGCCAAACTCGATCGTAAACCAGTAAACGCGCGACAGCCGATTCAAAGCTTCCAAAGACGAAGTGCGTTTCACCGCTTTACCAAACAGGCGATTGAGTTCAGCGAGTCGCTTACTCGCGAGCGTGACCGCGTGGCCCACAATTTCATGAACGACATCTGGCTCTGGTGTGTAGAGCGGAGTCGAGTGATGCCGAATATATTGGGTACAGAGAAACGTTCCGGAGGCCAGCGACTCAAGGAATACGCGCGGCTCAACCAAACCGGCGACCGGCTCCAACCGAAAGCCGCTAATTGCCTGGACCTTTTCGTTCACTTCGCGCAACTGCGGAATGCGATCCGGCGCAAATGCCAAAAGCCGGACAGAAGCTTGGTATTCAGCACAGGCGTGGGCGCGGTGTGCCGGCTCGAGCGCATCCCAAACGGCGCGCCAAACCTGGTGTTCCTCAGGTGTGTAAGGCGCTTCAGGAATTTCCTCGCCGGATTGATAGCTCAGCGCAAGTTGAGCGATGCGGTTGCGCCGCGCCCGATAAGCCGGGTCGCGGAAGCCCGGATGATCAGGACTGAGCTGAACGATCTTGTTGCGATCAGCAGGAGTCTCGTTCGCGTCCAGCGGAACGACCCGCATGTCGGCATGGTCGGCCAATAAGGAAGAATGTTTATGTTCTGACATTTCGGAAACCTCGGGGACTTGTAACGCAAACTGTTAGTTTGCCGGTCAGTTCAAATCCTGCTAATCCGCAAACTAACAGTTTGCGTTTCCCAACAAAAAAGAACCGGCCACCCTCCCGCGTCGGAGGAAGTGGCCGGTTCAGAAATTCTGTTTCTGGCGTCTTTAGATCATCTCACTCAGAACAGCACTCTCCCTGCCTCTCCTCCTGCGGAGAGCACCAATAATAGTAAGAGTAGCTGTTGGTGTAGTGATTCATATCCATTAACGCAAACGACGATTCTGCCCTGCAAGTTAGCCCGGTCCGGCTGCATTGTCAAATCAGGGGGAAGGACTCAGGACTCGGGACTCAGAACTCAGGACTCGGGGACCTAGGAGTCAGGGGCTAGGAGTTAACACGTCTTGAACTGCGTCCTGCTCCTGCTCCTGCTCCTGACTCCCGAGTCCTGAGTTCTGAGTCCTTTCCCTCGGCACTTCCTTTGCTGAGGTTCCGGGGTACGCAACAATTTCCCGCCCCACACGGTTTTGGTGTACGCAGAGAGACAGTAGACGACGATGGTCGTACGGTATGGCTACATTGACTGAAGGAGTTCTCCAATGAAGAAGAGCCTTGAACAGAGTAGATCGATTTGGATGGAGACCGGAGAAATACCGCAACAATCATCCCTGACGGAAAAAACAAGTAGTGACGTTTGCGTCGTCGGCGCCGGCATCGCCGGCATGACCACAGCCTACTTGCTGGCGCGCGAAGGTAAGTCAGTCGTGGTATTGGACGATGGCCCGATTGGCGGCGGTATGACTGGAAGGACGACAGCACATCTCGTCAACGCTCTCGACGACCGTTATTTCGAGCTCGAACGTCTGCACGGTGAAGAGGGTGCGCGACTGGCGGCGGCGAGTCACACGGCGGCGATCGACAAAGTCGAAGCAATCGTTGGCGAAGAAGCGATCAAGTGTGAATTCGAGCGGCTCGATGGTTATCTGTTTGTGCCCCTGCGCGAATCCCAGAAAGTTCTTGATGACGAGCTGGAGGCCGCGCACAGGGTGGGGCTTATTGACATCGAAAAAGTCGAACGAGTTCCCTGGGATTCTTTCGATACCGGACCCGCCTTGCGTTTTCCGCGCCAGGCCCAGTTTCATCCGCTGAAGTATCTTGCCGGCCTAACCAAAGCCATTCACCGAATGGGCGGGCGAATCTACACGCAAACTCATGCAAACCAAATAGAAGGCGGCAAGCAAGCGCGAATTGAAACAACCGGCGGCGGTGTCGTCACAGCAGACTCGGTCGTAGTTGCCACCAACTCACCGGTAAACGATTTGATCGCCATCCACACCAAGCAGGCTGCTTATCAAACTTATGTCATTGGTGCGCGCATCCCTTTAGGATCCGTGACGCGAGCACTCTACTGGGACACACCTGATCCCTATCACTACATACGCATCGAAACGGTGGGCCAGGGCGCCGCGGCTTATGACGTTTTGATCGTTGGCGGAGAAGATCACAAGACCGGTCAGCAGGATGATGCTAACAAACGCTTCGGCGCCCTTGAACGCTGGACGCGGCATCGCTTTCCGATGGTTGAGGAAATCGTGTATCGCTGGTCGGGAGAAGTGCTGGAACCGGTTGACGGCCTGGCTTTTATTGGACCAAACCCGCTTGATGAAAAAAACGTCTTTATTGCGACCGGCGATTCAGGCAATGGGATGACGCACGGAACAATCGCCGGCATTCTCCTGACCGACCTGATCGTAGGCCGCGAGAACCCATGGGAGGCGATCTACAAACCATCACGCATAACTCTAAAAGCGCTGCCGCAGTTTGCCAAAGAGAATTTGAACGTAGCGATACAGTATGCCGATCTGCTGGTGGCTGGGGACGTGCGGTCGGTGGATGAGATTAAACCGGGTGCAGGTGCGGTCTTGTCGCGCGGGCTAAGCAAGGTCGCGGTCTATCGCGATCCGCAGGGTCAGACTCATGAGCTTTCAGCGGTTTGTCGTCACCTGGGATGCATCGTCAACTGGAACACGTCGGAAAATACCTGGGACTGTCCCTGCCACGGCTCGCGTTACGATGCCCTCGGCAAGGTGGTTCAGGGTCCTGCGAACAGCGATCTGGAAAAATCGAACGGCGAGCGAGTGGCAGTTAGCAAGCAAAAGTCAGCGGGAGTATCAGAAACGTAAGTTCAAACTTAAAATCTGTAAACAGCAAACAGTAAACAGCCGGACTGATTGCGAGTAAACGATTGCTGTTTACTGTTTGCTGTCTGCTGTTTGCTCATTCAGTTTCCGGCCGCAGCCATGTCAGCTTCGCTGATGTCGAAGTTCGCGGAAACTTTCTGTACGTCATCGTGATCTTCGAGCGCTTCCATCAGTTTCAACATCTGTTTCGCCTCGGCTCCTTCGAGCTTCTTGTACTCCTTCGGAACCATTTCGACCTCGGCCACTTGCGGTTCAACACCTGCTTTCTTGACTGCATCAAGCACTACGTCGAAATCACCCGGGGCTGTAATGATTTCGAAGTTGTCCTCGTCGTCGCGCAGGTCTTCGGCGCCGGAGTCTGTGACAATCTCAAATAGCTCCTCCTCCGACTTTGCACTCTTGGGAACCACGATGTAACCCTTCTTTTCAAACATCCAGGCCACCGCTCCGGCCGCGGCAAGGTTGCCGCCATTCTTGGAAAACGCATGTCGGATTTCCGCGACGGTGCGATTGCGATTGTCAGTCATCGATTCAATCAACAGCGCCACACCGCCGGGGCCGTATCCCTCGTAAGTGATCTCTTCGTAATTCACGCCTTCTTCTTCGCCGGTGCCGCGGCGAATCGCTCGCTCGATCGTTTCGTTGGGCATGTTGCCGGCCTTGGCGTCGAGAATGGCCTTGCGCAGTCGCGCGTTACCTTCAGGGTCGCCGCCGCCCGAGCGCGCCGCGACAGTTATTTCCTTAATGAACTTCGTAAACAGTTTGCCGCGCTTGGCATCGAGCGCGCCTTTCTTGTGCTTGATACTATGCCACTTCGAGTGTCCTGACATTCTTAAATGGTCCTTCGGAAATAGAAATGCGGTTTGTTAGGCAACGAAATATATCACCAGACAGGAATAGTCCAAAGTCCAAGGTCCAAAGTCCAATGTCGAAAATTGCTTGGCTCTTCAGGACTCCTATTTGCCCACTAGTCATTTACTCCCGCTGGCACGCGAGCCTTGGACTTTGGACATAGGACTTTGGACTTTGGACTTGAGTACCGCAGCCCGACCTCCAGCAACGCACACAGTCTTCAGCTTTGCAGCATGTCCGCCGGTGATATCAATCGCGCTGCGCGGCACAGCAAACGCCAGAGCCAAAAGACGCACCAGTTCGTCGTTGGCAGCGCCATCAACTGGAGGCGCGGCGATTCGAACGCGCAAGGCGCCGTCATGTTCGCCGACAAGTTCGCTGCGCGAAGCACGCGGAACAACCCTGACCTTGAAGATCAGTTTTCCGTCTTTTTCCGTGTAGTTGATCATGGAAAGTCCAAAGTCCAATGTCCAAAGTCCAAAGTCTGTCGGCCAGTGTACGTGGAACTGGTGGCGACCTAAGGCACCGTGTCGTGACCGAGGCTCTTGCCACTTCGACTTTCGACCTTGCACATTGGACTTTGGACTTTTTTAACCCCCGATCAGCATTCCTGCAACCACACGCTGCAAAACCTGGACAATGAGTAAGGCAACGATCGGCGATACGTCGAAGCCGCCAATGAGCGGGATTGCTCGCCGCAAGGGTCCCAGCAGTGGTTCCGTCGCAGTGACCAAAAGGCGCATCCATCGATGTGAGTAGCTCACGTTGACCCAGGAAAAGATCACGCGCAGAAAGATCAGCAGAATGTAGAAACTCAACAGCCCATTAAGCAGGTAACCTACGAAGGGACCCATTGCATGATTGATCAGGCTCCGCAAAATTCCTTCGAGCGTCATGGTTGCGCCGGAAACGATTTGTAGCGCAAACCATCCCAGAAGAATAGTCGCCAGAATGGCAACCAGCGGCGAATATTTAGGATCAACACCGGCGCGGACGAGGGCCCGGCGCACTGGACCGATAAGAGGATCGGTCAGGCGGCGAATTGTCTGCGAAGTCCAACCAAAAGGATTCGGGTTCGCCAGATTTGCGATCAAACGCAGCAGCATCAGCGCGACGATAACGACAATCGCTACGAACACCGCCGAATTAATAAGCCAGAAAACGCGGTCCAGGATAAGCATAATATGTAACGCAAACTGTTAGTTTGCGCGGATTGGTTAGGGATCCCACTAAACGGTTACGGCATATTAACTACCCAACGCAAACTAACAGTTTGCGTTACAAGTCGACTAACCACGCTTGCCGAATATGGCCGTGCCCACGCGCACCATCGTCGCTCCTTCTTCAATCGCAATTTCAAAATCGTGGCTCATGCCCATCGAGAGCTCGCCGGTCCGTTCCCGAAAATGTCCTTGTGTTTGTAGTTCATCGCGAAGCTCGCGGAGCGTTTTGAAGAAGGGTCGCGCGCAATCGGGATTCTCAAAATAAGGCGGCAAGGTCATCAGTCCGATCAGGCGAAGCCGTTGACACTCTTTCAACGCTGCCAACAATTCCGGCAACGCGCGCGGATCGATGCCAGTCTTAGTTTGTTCACCACCAAGATCTATTTGTACGAGAACCTCTAGTTCCGCCCTTGCCTCCGCGACACATAGGCGATCGAGGCGTTCGGCCAAATCAACTGAATCGAGCGAGTGGATACAGTCAAAAAGTTTGACAGCCCGTCCCGCTTTATTCGTTTGCAGGTGTCCCACCAGGTGCCAGCGCGCCGCGGTCCGTCCGAGTTCTACTATCTTTCCCTCGGCTTCCTGCACTCGATTCTCGCCGAAGTCTGTTATGCCGGCCTTCAGTCCGTCTCTCAACCTGTTTGCTGGGTGCGTCTTGCTGATGGCAATTAGAGCTACCTGTTCAGGCGAGCGATTTGAGCGACGCGCGGCGGCTTCAATCCGCTGGCAAACGTCCGCAAATCGTTCGCTCAAAGTCTGAAATGCGAATGGTTTCTCTGTCAGCATTGGGGCAATGGACGCGTTGCAATCGAATCGAAATAATAAAGCCTTAGTTTATAGCCCTTTCGCTTGTTACATTAGCAGATCAGATTTCTGGCTGCACTGACGCGGGCTGGCACGACGATTGTTTCAGGTAACGGTGCAATAACGCCTTTTAATTACTTGAACCCCGGAAACCGACGAGGTTTTTGGGCTGTGGACAATAACCAAAATGGAGGAGTTCTATGAGACATTCCAAAAACCTGACGGCCCTTTTTTCAACGATGATTCTGACTCTATTGCTGGCGGTGGTCCTTCCAACCACAGCTTTGGGCCAGGGCCGTGGACGAGGTCATGGCCGCGGTGGATTAGGTGGAATTTTCGGCAACCCGAACAATAAGTGCGGCAAGTTTGTAAACTGCCACGACGCCAGGGATGGACGCGTTGACGGACGTGGACCGCGCGGAACCCGTGTGGGGAATGTTCTATGGCGCAACCGCATTCGCAATCGTCGTAATCGGAATTTCGATAATGATCGGTTCATTATTCGTAATCGAAGAGTGAATCGCGATTATTGGCGCAATCGCCACAATCGGTAAGCCGGCTGCGGATACAGGTAGGCAAACAAATACAGAACCGGGAGCTGTAGCGACCGTGTGCACCTGGAATAGGTGGCCCGGTTGGTATCGCTCCCGGTTTTGTATTGTCATAGCGATTACCGTAACTAATGCTTTCTTGACAGTGTCCTAACCCGTTCGCATAATGAATTCCCGTAAGCGGATGTGGCGGAACTGGCAGACGCGCAGGTCTCAGAAGCCTGTGATGGTGACATCGTGGAGGTTCAAGTCCTCTCATCCGCACCAACTTTCCTGCACTAAAGAAGCGAGTTTAGAATCTCGGATCCCATAACTGAGATTTCAGGCCCGCTTTTCTTTTGGCTATTTTTTGGAACTACGGCCCCACAGCGGCGTATAACAAGCGTCTCCCACCGCGACTAGATCCGGAGCAAGCCGACAAAGGAGGGTTCCAAATGAGTGCAGAACGAATTGGCGCGATCAACCACGGCGGCGAATCGACCGCTGAGGAGCGTGCGCGTCGGGTGCGGGAATCGTTCGCGGCCACACCGCCTCTCCAATTAAAAATAGCGCAACGATCGGTTCGCAACCGTATTCAGCGACTGCTTGATCTGGCGGATTCGCTGTTTAGGGAAACGGAATCGCTCGCTCGCGATAAGGCGTTTGCTGAGGAATCCAATCGTTTGCAAACCTTGAATCTTTCCCAGGGCATTGATTTCTATGATGAGGTCCAGCGGTTCGAAACGGGTCTGATCAGGCTCGCCCTCGACCAAACGCGTGGCCATCAGGCGAAGGCAGCGCGGCTGCTGCACATCAAACCCACCACGCTCAATTCAAAGATTAAGCTCTACGGGATCGAGTACTGAAGATTTTCCATTTGTCTTGTGCTAGTTCACTGCCTCGGACGAATCGTCGGCGCGCGGCTCACGTCCATCCGAAACGGTGAGTTGTTGTTCGTCGAATAGATTTGAGTCAACCAGTGTCTGCACCCAATACTGTCCCGGCGCCGGGAACGTTACATTCACAAAAAAACTGATATTGTCAGCGAAACCGCCAGGTGTGATCTGGAGGCTGGTCGGCTGCGAGGCAACAATATGCTGCTGGCGATCCGGCGTCAGGATTCTGACCTCAGACAGATGATTGCCCTCACCGCGCCAATGGTTGACCACTGCAAACTTGATCAAAGACACGGGCATCTGCTGCACCATGATGTTTTGAAAGACTCCCATGAATGAGAGTTTGTTGCCTGCCTCGAGGCGGACGTCGTCGCAGAAAAGCGTGTAGAGCAGTTCTAGTTTCTCTTGTTTGTTAATAGCGTCTGACATGTAAGTCTCCTGACCAAAACTCTAATTTAATAACTAACCGATTTCTCGCCATTCCGATGCCGCGATCCCAAACCGCTCGCTGGCCTCGGTCTTCGCCTCTTCAATGGTCGCGTGCCACGAATCGTTGGAGTAGTCTCCGTCGGCGGACTGCCATGCCAATATGAATTCCGCACGTCCCTCAAGAATGCGAACATCGAAAGTCAATCGCCTGGGTTGCGTTGGCAATGGCGCGGCGGCATTTGAGGGAAGCCATCCACTGGATGTTTCTCCGCCAAACTCGACGACTTTTCCAATTACTTGTTCGATCACCTTCACGAACAGCCTCGCAAATTGAAACTCAATCTTACCCTAACATCTGCTTAAACGCCGCCTCGTCGATCACCGAAACTCCAAGTTCCTTTGCCTTATCGAGCTTAGAACCGGCTTCATCGCCCGCCACCACGTAATCAGTCTTCTTGCTGACTGAAGAGGTCACGCGACCTCCGCGCGCTTCGATTGCGGCTCGTGCTTCATCGCGATTGTAACCAGCCAGGGTTCCAGTTAGGACAAACAACTTGCCCGCCAGGGTTTCGTCGACTGGCTCGCTGGTCTGCTCCATTTCCGTGCGCACACCTGCGGCTGCCAAACGCTTGCAAAGTTCAATGTTGCCCGGATCGTCGAACCAATCGCGCACACTCTGCGCTACCGTCAAGCCAATTTCCGGAACATCGTCAAGCTCCTCAACCGTCGCTTTGCTAAGCGCCTCGAGAGAACCAAACTGCCGCGCGAGAGTGGTGGCCGTCCGATCGCCAACATGGCGGATACCCAGAGCGTAAATCAGATTCGAAAGCTCACGGTGCTTGCTCGCCTCAATTTGCGCCAACAGATTTGACGCTGACTTTTTAGCCATCCGCTCGAGGCTCGCAATATCGTCGAGCGTCAAACTATACAGGTCGCCGGCGTCATGGACCTTACCGCTGGCCACAAACTGATCGACCAGCGAATCGCCCAGACCTTCAATACGCATCGCGCGCCGCGAGGCAAAGTGCAACAAGCGTCCCATTAGTTGCGCCGGACAATCGGCAGCCACGCAACGCGATACCACCTCGCCTTCCGGTTTCGAAATTTCGCCACCGCAGACCGGACACTTCTTTGGCATCCGAAAGGGCTTCTCTTCTCCAGTGCGCTTAGACTCAATGACCTTGAGCACTTTGGGGATGACGTCTCCGCCCTTTTCAATTAGTACCCAGTCACCTATGCGAATTCCCAAACGCTTGACCTCGTCCGGGTTGTGCAGCGTTGCGCGCGCCACCGTGGTGCCGGCAAGAACAACGGGTTCGAGGTTGGCGACAGGCGTCAAGGCCCCGGTTCTTCCCACCTGCACATGGATTGACAGCACTCTGGTGGTGGCCTGACGCGCGGCATACTTGTAAGCAATAGCCCAGCGCGGGGCCTTGTTCGTAGTGCCGAATTCATCCTGTAGCGCCGTCGAGTTTACCTTTACTACCAACCCATCAATCTCGTAATCCAAATCATCCCGGCGCGCTTCAATCTTGCCGGCAAACTCGATCACCTCATCAATCGTGCTGCAAAGCATGCGCTCGGGACTGACTTTGAACCCTGCGCTCTCCAACCAATTCAGTGCATCCCAATGTGTGGAGAAAGGCTTGCGCTCGCCCGCCAGCAAGTCATAGGCAAACATCTCGAGCTTGCGGCTGGCGGTGATTTTCGGGTCGAGCTGTCTGATAGTTCCCGCGGCTGCATTGCGCGGATTCGCGAAGCGCGACTCATCCTGCTCTTCACGTTCAGCGTTGATTCGCTCAAACACTTTTCGCGGGATAAACGCCTCGCCGCGCACTTCCAGGTCGGCGATCTCAGATTTCAAATTTGAAATCTCAGAGCGCAACTTAAGCGGAATACTGCGAATCGTTCGCGCGTTCAAGGTTACGTCTTCACCGATGCGACCGTCGCCGCGCGTCACTCCTCGCGCCAGCAAC
>Ga0070697_100000504_pt1 | contig 29557 bp, 37 predicted proteins | sample KBSK1501metaG_FD_65475 | JGI IMG/M metagenome (GOLD analysis project Ga0070697, IMG submission 65475) | Corn, switchgrass and miscanthus rhizosphere microbial communities from Kellogg Biological Station, Michigan, USA - KBS K1-50-1 metaG | ecosystem: Host-associated > Plants > Roots >...
GGTGAAGACTATCCGCTCCGGCTCGACTATTTCGAGATACGTGCCCTGCACGTAAAGCCTCTCGGGCCCCACCAGCGCACCAGGTGCTCCGGCTTGGTCCACGCTTCGAAGACCAGGCGGCGCGGCGCTTCGAGGACCCGCGTGATGACGACCTCCCGTTCCTTTGGCGCGACGCCGCCGCTCATCACATTGCTCCGAGGCGCTCGGCGAGAAGGTCCAATGCTTGGCTCGCGCTCTTCTCCTATGCTCTTGCATCCTGCGTCGACCATGCGTCTTCTCCTTTTGTCAAATGGTTTATGTATTTGCCTGCGCTTCCGATAATGATCTTCCGGGAAAACTCGTCCGCCCCTGTGACAGCTGTTTGGCGAGCCGGTCCAGCATTTCGATCCAGCTCGGATGCGCCCCTGTTCGCTTCGCGACTGACTCGAGCACGGTCTGATGGAGAGTGAGCTTCGTCTTGCCGTCATGCTCGGCGAGGGTCACCGTCACAATCGTTTCTCTCGGCCAGTCGGGGTCCATTCCGACCTGCGCAGGCTCGACAAAGTTTCCATCTTGGTCCGAAAAGCAGCGTGAGCCTTGGGATTTCGAATGCAGTGCTGAAATACGCCACCCGGTCGGAAATCGAGCTTGTAGACATCCAACGTGCAGCCCTTTGACGCATACCAGTGCATCAGGTGCTCGGGATCGGTCCAGGCCTTGAACACCAGCTCCCGTGGAGCATCGAAGATGCGCGTGATGATGACTTCACGCTCGGCCGTTCCATTCGTGGAATCACTCTTCGAGGACATGATTGTATTTCTCCATTTTTCTTGAGCTCCGCGTAGCGCTACTTCTGCCGGCCATGTTTCTTCTCCCTTTTCTTCATCTCGCGCAGATAGTCGCTCAGCCGATCAAGCCTTTGCTCCCAGCAGCGGCGATAGTGCTCCACCCAGTCTGCCACCTCCTTGAGCGGGACCGCCTCGAGCCGGCACGGTCGGCGCTGGGCTTCCCGACTTCGAGAGATCAGGCCGGCGCGCTCCAGCACCTTGAGGTGCTTGGAGATGGCGGGAAGGCTCATGTGAAAGGGCTTTCCCAGCTCGATCACCGAAGCTTCGCCCGAGGCGAGACGCGCAACGATCGCGCGGCGGGTTGGATCCGCGAGCGCCGCAAAGGTGGCGTTGAGGCGATCGGTCGAGGGCCGAGGCAACATCTTCTAAGGCTGCGAGGAGGAACACCGCTACCGAAACTAAACTCAGTCTCTTTTGTCTTGTCATGTCGTGAGATCGACCGGGCGCCTTTCTCGCATCGCGTCGATGCCGACTGAAACGTGAAATTGCGCAACTCGGTATCATTGCGGTAGCTCGGAGAGGAGAAACGTGACTCCATCCGGAGATGCTTGGCGCGCTGCAGCGTCCGCCGAGGGGTCCCTCCAGCTCAGATTCTTCTATCGGCTGGGACAGCTGCGTACTACAAGGCCAACTCGGATTGGGCGGACGACTTCAAGGAGAAACCATGAAAGGCAAGCTTTACTCGCTGGTTCTTGGCCTCGTGGTAGCTACGATCCCGAGGGCTCAAGCAAACGAAGACCCGACGTTCATCACGATTGACTTCCCTGGCGCGAGCATCACCACTGCCCAGGGGATCAACGGTCGCGGCGACATCGTGGGACTTTACGTCATTGCGGATGTCTCACATGGCTACGTGCGAACCCGGGGGGAATTTGCGACGATCGATTTCCCTGGCGCGAGCGACACTTTTTGCCGTGGGATCAATTCTCGCGGCGATATCGTCGGACAGTACCTCATCAGCGGTCTGAGCCACGGCTTTCTACTGCGTGAAGGGGAGTTTACGACCATCGATTTCCCCGGCGCGAGCGCAACGTTTGCCCGTGCCATCAACTCGCGCGGCGACATCGTGGGAGGGTACGAGAGCGCCGGTGTGATTCATGGGTTTTTGCTGAGACGAGGCGCGTTTACGAAGATCGATTTCCCTGACGCGAACCTTACCTTCCCTGTCGGGATCAACTCTCGTGGCGATATCGTGGGACAGTATACCAGCGCCGGTGCGAGCCACGGCTTTCTACTGCACGAAGGTGAGTTCACGACGATTGATTTCCCGGGCGCCAGCAGTACCGTTGCGTACGGGATCAACTCTCGCGGCGATATCGTGGGATCGTACGCCGGTCCCGATACGACCCACGGTTTTCTCCTGCACAAAGGGGAGTTCACGACAATTGATTTCCCAGGTGCCGGCGGTACCCTTGCCCTCGGGATTAACGATCGTGGACTCATCGTGGGAGCGTACGCCACTGATATTGTCCTCCATGGTTTCCTGTTGAGCAGGCGAGAAAACGACGAAGAGGATGACGGGCCTCGCTAAGCCCGTTCGCCGTCACTAATCGCTTATGTCGGATCTTTTCTTCCGACAAAACCGGGGGCATTGCACTCTCTAACAGCACGCGGCGCTTGGTACCTGGCTTGGGTGGCCAGCCGTCCGCGGCGGGGAGTGTCTTGATTGAATCATAGACACGCCGCATACACTCTTCGTACCCAGGAGCCGTTACTACTGCGTCTGGGTCTCGCATTGCCAGTGGCAGGAGGGGCCGGGCTGACTTTGTGCAAAGCACACTCGACGGTTCGCCGCAGGCTTCGCGAAGACTCGCCGAAGATGCCACTCATCTTCTCGGTGGACGGCTCGACATCCTGGTCAACAACGCGGGCATCTCCCCCGGTCCCTCCACGAACGCCACGAACGAGGCGACTTTCGACCAGGTCTACGCGGTCAATGTGAAGGCGCCGTTCTTTCTCACCGCGGCGGTCGCTCCCTTGATGGCCGCCCGCGGCGAAGGAGCGATCATCAACCTGGGCTCCTGGGTGCGCGTCTCGACATCCCCGTCGGCGCACTCTACAGCTCGACGAAGGGAGCCATCGAGACGCTGACCCGCGCATGGGCCGCGGAGTTCGGGCCGGCTGGCGTTCGCGTCAATGCGATTTCGCCGGGGGTGGTGCGCGAACGCGCCTCCACCGAGGATATAGGTGTCGCGATGATGCGTGGGACGCCCGCCAATGCGAGCGGTCGCCCTGAGGCCATCGCCCACGCTGCGGTTTACCTCGCGAGCGACGAGGCAGCCTTTGTGCATGGCACCGTGCTCGACGTCGACGGCGGACGCATGGGTGTCGCGGTCATCGCCAGCGGCGTGCGATGAAGGTGGTAGGTTGTGAGCTTGTGCTCGGCGAGCCGTCGAGCAGGAGGGTGGTTATGACCTTTGGCGCACAATCCACTGCCGACGAAGTCCTCGAAGGAGTTGACCTCTCAGGCAGGCGGATCGTCGTGACCGGCGTCTCTGCCGGCCTCGGCGTCGAGACGGCGCGGGCGCTCGCCGCGCGTGGCGCTGGGGTCGTGGGTGCGGCGCGCGATCTGGCCAAGGCGCGCACCGCCACCGAGCCTGTGCTGGCAGCCGCGGCGAACGGCGGCAGCCTGGAGCTCGTTGCGCTCGATCTCGCTTCGCTCGCCAGCGTGCGCGCCGCCGCCGATGCGATCGTTGCGCAGGGCAAAAAGCTCGATGCGATCATCGCCAACGCGGGCGTGATGGCCTGCCCGCAAGGAAGGACTGCGGACGGCTTCGAGACGCAGTTCGGAACGAACCACCTCGGCCACTTCGTATTCGTGAATCGCCTCGTGCCGCTGCTGCGGCCGGGCGGACGCGTCGTCATCCTTTCGTCCGCCGGACATCGTTTCTCCGATGTCGATCTCGCCGATCCAAATTTCGAGCGCACGCCGTACCAGGAATTCGTCGCCTATGGTCGCTCCAAAACTGCGAACGTGCTCTTCGCCGTCGGCCTCGACCGGCGCATGAAAGGGCGCGGCGTTCGCGCGAGCGCCGTGCACCCCGGCGCCATCCAGACTGAGCTCAGTCGCTACATGACGCCAGAGCTCGTCCAACAGGCAACCAGCGGCCGGGGTATTCAATCGGTCACTTTCAAAACGATCCCGCAAGGCGCGGCGACCACAGTTTGGGCGGGCTTCAAGGCCCCAGCCGAGGAAGTCGGCGGGCGCTACTGCGAGGATTGCCACGTTGCGGCAATCACGAAGGACCTGACCGTGCGGGTTGGAGTGCGAGCCTACGCCATCGACCCCACGCGCGCCGAAGCGCTGTGGACAAAGAGCGAAGAGATGGTCGGCGAGCGCTTCTCACTCTAGGGCTCCCGGGGCCTCGGCCGAGACGCTGCGCTGGGCCCCTCTCGGCGCGCCTCGCACCAAGGGCAGCACCTCACACTCCCTTGACAGGATAGGGTAGTACGAACATAATATTATCTTCGTAATATATTTCCCCCGCCGGGAGGACCCAAGATGAGCGACCTGATCGTGCTTCTTCATGGCTCTGCGAATGGCTCCTACTCCTGGGGTCCAGTTCAAAGCGCCCTTGCAGCGACGGGTGCAAAGGTCCTCGCGCCCGACATGCTCGGCTATGGAAACGCGCCACCGCCGAGCGAAAGCTGGAGCGTCGCCGAGGAGACGGAGCACTTGCAACACTCCGTGGATCACGCCCACGGCGGGACGGTGCACCTGGTTGCGCACTCCCTCGGCTCGATGTTCGGGCTATACCTGCTGCGTGCTTTGGGCCCACGAGTCACGCGCATCACCCTGATCGATCCGGTGATCGTCAGCGTGCTGCGCGAGACCGGCGAAAACGAGGGATCCGCGGAAATGGAAGCTCAGTACCAGCGCTTCATGGGGCTCTTGGCTGACCCCGCGGCAGCGGCGGGCGCCTTCGTGGAGCACTGGAGCGGCATGGGAAGCTGGGAAAAGATCGGCGAAAGGGCCCGGGGCGTCATCACCGCGCTGGTGCCGAAGATACGGCTCGAAATGATCGCGGCACGATCCGATACGACGACGCTGCAGGCTCTCGTCAAATCGCCGCCGCCGACCACGATTCTGGTCGGCGAACGAACGAGGATCGCGCCGCGGGCAGTCGCCCGGCAGCTGGCCCGAGCGTTCGACGCATCGACAATTGTCGTTCCGGGCGCGGGCCATATGATTCCGCTCACGCATGCGGGGGCCGTCGTCAACGCGGTTCGAGCCGCCGAACCGAATTCTGAAGCGGCGAACGTCAACGACAACAGAAAGGCGGACAGGTCATGGGAAAGCTCGATGGGAAAGTAGCCCTGGTTACCGGGGGCAATAGCGGCATTGGTCTGGCGGCGGCAAAGCGGCTCGTCGCCGATGGCGCCTATGTCTTCATCACCGGTCGCCGCAAGAGCGAGCTCGACAGTGCTGTCGAGCAGATCGGTCGCAATGTCACCGCTGTTGATGGTGACGTCTCGAAACTGGCAGATCTCGATCGCCTGTTTGCAACGGTGAAGCAGCTCAAAGGTCGGATCGACATCCTCTTCGCGAACGCAGGTATCGCCGAGGGCGCCCCGCTGGGTGAAATCACCGAACAACACTTCGACCGAGCGTTCGGCATCAACGTCAAGGGCACGCTCTTCACGGTCCAGAAAGCGCTGCCACTTTTGCGAGACGGCGCGTCGATCATCCTCACCTCGTCCATCGTCGGCTCGAAGGGGCTTGCCAACAGCAGCGTCTACAGCGCGACCAAAGCGGCGCTGCGATCGTTTGCTCGTACCTGGACCACAGACCTCAAGAATCGAAAGATCCGCGTGAACGTGATCAGCCCGGGGGCCGTAGACACGCCCGGGCTCCGCGGGCTGGCGCAAAAGGACGGCGAGGGCTTGAACGAGCTGTATCGCGACAGGGTCCCGCTCGGCCGCGTCGGTCGGCCCGATGAGATCGCCAACGCCGTGTCCTTCCTCGCGTCGGACGAGAGCAGCTACGTCGCAGGAACCGAGCTCTTCGTCGACGGTGGCTTGGCCCAAGTCTAAAACCGAGGTCCCGTATGACGGCAAAGAGCGAACAGAAAGAGGCGACGCACCGGACGATCCTCGACTCAGCCGCGCGTCTGGTCCGTCAGCGCGGCATCGCCGGCGCGCGCGTCGCGGATGTGATGGAGGGCGCACGGCTGACCGTCGGAGGGTTCTACGCCCATTTTGGATCCAAAGCCGATCTCATTAATGGGGCGCTGCGCCAGACGGGTGCGAAGCTGCGCGACACATTGTTCGCGCGTCTCGACGAGAAGCCGCCAGCAGATCGAGCGGTGGTCATCCTCAAGCGCTACCTCTCGCCGGCTCACCGCGACCATCAGACGGAGGGCTGCCCCCTGCCGGCGGTGGTGGGCGAGATTGCGACGACGGCACCCGAGCACCGCGACGTCCTTCGCGGCGAGGTCGAAGCGCTCGTCGAAGGCATCGGCATGCATCTGCCTGCAGGAGGGCCGCTGTCGCGCCGCCACCTCGCCCTTGCCTTGGTGGCGTTGATGTATGGCGGGCTTGGGCTCGCGCGAGCGCTTCGTGGCACCGAGCTGTCGGAAGAGGTGCTCAAGGCTTGTCGAGCAGTCGGGGCTTTGGCCATCCACGCGGATCGCTCAAAAGCAATAAAACATTGAGCGCAACCATGCCGTCAGGAGTTTGTATCACCGGCATGGGGCTCGTTTGTCCCCTTGGCATGAACGTGGCGGCCTCGTGGGACGCGCTGGTTCATGGTCGTTCCGGCGTTGGCCCGATCACCCGCTTCGACGCAAGTCCTCTGCCCACGCGCATCTCTGGCGAGGTCCGCGACTTCCGCGCCGAAGACTGGATGGATGGGCGCGAGGCGAGAAGAAGCGACCGTTTCATCCATCTCGCCATCGCCGCTGCCGAGATGGCGATTCAGGATTCGGAGCTCGATCTCAGCCGCGTAAACCTTGACCGGGTTGGTGTAATCATCGGCACGGGTATGGGGGGGCTCGAGACGATCGAGAACACCCACCGGGTCCTGCACGAGCGCGGTCATCGGAAAGTGAGCCCCTTCTTCATACCCGGCGTCATCGCAAACCTCGCGCCCGGGCAAATCAGTCTCCGCTACGGATTCCGCGGGCCCAACTTCGCTCCGGTCTCTGCTTGCGCCACTGGAAATCACGCGCTCGGCGAAGCGATGTTGCTCATCGAGCGCGGAATGGCGGACGTGATCATTGCCGGTGGAAGCGAGGCGACGTTGACACCGCTCGGCCTCGCCGGCTTCGTAGCGGCAAGGGCGATGAGCGAGCAAAACGAGGCGCCCGCAAAGGCGAGCCGTCCCTTCGACCGCAGCCGCGATGGGTTCGTTCCGGCAGAGGGGGCCGGCGTGCTCGTGTTGGAGAGTCGAGAGCACGCACGGGCTCGCGGAGCCCGCGTCTATGCGGAGCTCGCCGGGTACGGCGCCTCGGCCGATGCGCACCACATCACCGCGCCGGCACCCGGTGGTGAGGGTGCGCAGCGCGCCATGCGCATGGCGATGCAAATGGCCGAGGTCAATCCGGAGGACGTGGGCTACATCAATGCACACGCGACGTCGACCGTGGTGGGCGACATAGCAGAGAGCGACGCCATCCGGGCGATTTTCGACACAGCGGCGGAAGCGCCTCCGGTCTCGGCAACGAAGTCCATGACCGGGCACATGCTCGGCGCGGCGGGGGGCGCGGAAGCCATCTTCACCATTCTTGCCATGACGCATTCCCTCTTGCCGCCCACCATCAACGTGGACGACCAGGACCCTGCTTGCCCCATCGATGTGGTTCCAAACGTCGCTCGGGAGCACTGCTTCGACGTGGCAATCTCCAATGGGTTTGGTTTCGGCGGCACCAATGCGAGCTTGCTCTTCCGAAAGGCCGGGAGACTTTGAACCAAACTGATCTCAGGATTTCCATTCGTCCTGCCGCCATTGCCGACTATCACCACTTCGTTCGTCTTTTCGCCGAGCTGGGGGTGGACGACCCCGTTCCCACTGAATCCCATTGGAAGGCGATCCAGCTCCCGAAGATCATCTTTGTCGAATATGACAATACTCCCGTCGGATATGGTTTCGCCGAAGCGTTCAAAGGCATCGGTTACGTTCGTCAGGTTGTAGTGGATCCAGCTTACCGCCGCCGACGAGTTGGCCGAAGGCTGATGGACGCGCTCGCCGAACGCTTGCGCCTCGCCGGATGCACGACCTGGCGACTCAATGTGAAAACGGACAATGTTGCTGCCCAGCGGCTCTATGAAACCATAGGTCTTAAAGTCGCCTACCGTTCGAGTGTTTTACGGATGTATTGGAGCGCAGTTGAAATGCTTCCGATGATCGACCGGCCACTTGAGGCTCAGACCATTCATCCAGCGGACGACGCTGTTCTTGAAGCCAAGTTCGACCTACCTCCGAGTCAACTCGGCGATCATCGAGCCCGCGAAGGGCAGGTGCTGTTACGCGTCGGGATTCCCAATTCGCCGGCAGGTCTCGCGTTGGGCCTCGCCAGCTTCGCTCCGTCCTTTCCTGGAGCCTCTCCATTCCGATCGGCGGATGCTGCGGCGACCAGAGCGTTGCTTCAAGCGATGCGCATGAACGCTCGATCTGACGACGCCGAAGTCAATTTGGTCATCGAGAATGATGATGCAACGGAGGCCCTGCTTCGCAGCGTTGGGGCGATCGTTCGTTTTCAAATGTTCCACTATCGTGGCCAACTGCCGCCCACGGTTGAGTGATTAGAAGCCCCACGCGCAGTGTCTGATTCCAGATTTCGAGTCTCCCCGCCGCCCGCGTGGGTGTGCTAGACCCCTCGCGCAGGGAGTCGCCTCAATGACGAAGACAGCGGTCGTCGCTCCAGAGGAGCGGGACTTTATCATTTCGAGCCTGTCGCCAGGTCTGGCCCAAAAGCGGCTCGCTCTTTGTGTCGTGCTGGTCCTGCTTGCCGCGTTTTTCATCATCGCCTGGCCGCTCTCGACCATCCAATTTCCGCGGATCCCCGCCTTCGTCCCGATTTATGGCACGGCGATGTTTGTAAATGACTTGATTACCGCGGTCTTGCTGTTCGCGCAGTTCTCCATCCTGCGTTCCCGTGCGCTCCTCGCGATATCAATCGGATATCTCTTCACCGCGTTTATATCAGTGCCATGGCTGCTCACGTTTCCGGCGGTGTTCGCGCCAGGTGGCCTGCTTGGCGCCGGGCTCCAGAGCACTGCTTGGCTCTACATCCTGTGGCACGCCGGTTTCCCCACGCTTGTGATTGCCTATGCGCTGCTAAAGGCCGGCGATCCAACCAAGCGGTTGTGGCACGGCTCCGTGCGTGTGGCCATCTTTTCGAGTGTTGCCATCACTGCGGGCATCGTGTCTGCACTGGCATTTCTCGTAACTGCAGGCCATGAGCGACTGCCCGGCCTCATGCTTGATACTGTTCGTCTTTCCGCCCTCTGGTCTTATGCAGCCGGGTTTGCAGCGCTGGTCAGCGTCGTTGCACTCGTTTCGCTCTGGGTTCGGCGACGTTCGGTCCTCGATCTGTGGCTAATGGTCGTGATGTGCGCGTATGTGATTGAAATCTGTTTGATTTCATTCCCGGTTCCGGCCCGTTACAGCGTTGGCTGGTATGGCGGGCGGATCTTTGGGCTCCTCTCCGGGAGTCTCGTCCTGTTTGTCTTGCTGTACGAGACAACAACGCTCTACCCGCGGCTTCTCCGTGCGGTCTTGGCGCAGCGTCGCGAGCGCCTGGCGCGGCTGATGACCGGGGACGCGGTGTCGGCTTCGATCGCTCACGAAGTCAAACAACCGTTGTCGGCGATGATACTCATTGCAGGCAGCGGCCTCCGTTGGCTTGATCGTGCAACGCCCGATCTCGACGAGGCGAAGGAAGCATTCAAGCAAATCGCGCTTGCTGGTAATCGTGCGGGAGCGGTGATCGAAAGTATTCGAGCGATCTTCAAGAAGGATATCGGGACCAGAACTTCGCTTGATATCAACGAGCTTGTCCGGGAGGCCCTCGCCCTGATGCGTGGCGAGCTGCAGACGCACCGGGTCTCGGTCCAAGCCGAACCGAACGAACAGCTGCCGCGAGTAAAAGGGGATCGAGTCCAGCTTCAGCAGGTACTCCTGAATTTGATCGCCAATGCAATCGATTCGATGGAAGCCACGGATGGCGCGCGCGTGCTGACTGTAAAATCCAAAGTTAGCGAATCTGGCGGCGTGATGGTTTCGGTGGAGGACACTGGAGCGGGAATGGAGCCGAAAGTCATCGAACAGATTTTCAATCCGCTTTTCACGACAAAATCCCATGGTATGGGGATGGGCCTTTCGATCTGCCGCTCGATTATTGAGGCACATGAAGGGCAGCTTTGGGCTACGCCGAAGAGATCCCAAGGCGCCGTCTTTCAGTTCACTCTTCCCGCTGACGCTCCGCGGTCCGCTGGCCTTCATCAGGAGAGCGCCAGCGACGTCTCGCCCTATGCCGGCTGAAAGCAGCTGTTTAGATCAACGGTCGAAAACGCTCCCCCTCCTGGCGAGTGGCATCCGTGTGTTCGAATGGAATGGCGCTCGACGCCAAGACTGCCGTCGCGGACGGGCGCTGGGCGCGCGTGGGATCGACGAACCTGGCCATCGCGGCGGCCTGGCTCGGCATCACCCTGATCATCAACGGCGCAAAGTTGCGCCGGTCAGGCGCCAGACAGTCGCCCACAACGGCATGTGAGGAAGGCGTGGCGACCCGCCTCGGCATCGCCGAACCTGAGAGCACGTCGACCGCGCGCGATAAGCAAGCGCGATACGAGACGATGATTGGATCGCCGCACCCCTGGAATGGTCGCTGCGAGTAGAGGCGTGCGGATACTCACGCAGCGCCCGCTTCGCCGCCAGTCGCAGCAAGAGAGGGGAGTATCCGAGTCTCCAGCGACGGCGCGGCTGGGAGCCCGGTGATCTCGAGGATCTCCTGCTCGTTCAGAGTCTCCCGCGCCACCAGCGCCTCGGCAAGAGCGTCGAGTTGCTTGCGATGCGCGGTCAAGAGGCGCCGGGCCTCGTGGTGGCTCTCGCCGATGATCCGGAGCACCTCAGCATCGATCGTTCGAGCTGTGTCCTCGCTGAACGGCCTCGCGCCAGAGTATTCGTTTGGGACACCGAGATAGGGATTCTCGCGCGCCGCCAGCTGCACCAACCCGAGCTGGTCGCTCATGCCCCAGCGCGTGACCATCTGGCGAGCCAGGGTGGTGGCTTGCTCGATGTCGCTTTCGGCGCCCGTCGTACGTGTGCCGTAGACGATCTCCTCGGCCGCGCGGCCTCCCAGCATCCCCACAATCCGCGCGCGCAGATAGGCTTCGGGATAGTTGTAGCGCTCACTGTCGGGCCGCTGGTAGGTCACGCCGAGCGCCTGCCCCCGGGGAACGATTGTCACGCGGTTTACCGGGTCGGCGCCCGGCACTACGAGGCCGAGGATCGCGTGTCCGCCCTCGTGATACGCGATGCGCTCCTTGTCCGCGCGGCTCAAGAGGAGCGGGCGCTCCGGTCCGAGAACGATCTTCTCCAGCGCGTCAAGGAAGTCCTTCTGACGGACCTGGTTCTGCTCGCGCCGGGCCGCCAGGAGGGCCGCCTCATTCACAAGGTTTCTCAGGTCGGCCCCCGAGAACCCAGGCGTCGCGCCGGCGAGTGCGGCCAGGCTTGCGTCGTTCGCCAGCGGCACGTTCCGCGTGTGGACCCTGAGGATCGCCTCGCGGCCGCTCTTGTCGGGGAGGTTCACGATTACGCGCCGGTCGAAGCGACCGGGCCGCAAGAGCGCCTTGTCGAGCACGTCGGGCTGGTTTGTCGCCGCCAGGACGATGATGCCCTCCCGACTCGAGAATCCATCCATCTCGGTCAGGATCTGGTTCAGCGTCTGCTCCTGCTCGCTCGAGCCCCCGATCGCGATCTGCCCGCGCGCACGGCCGATGGCGTCCAGCTCGTCGATAAAGACGATCGCCGGAGCGTTCTGGCGCGCCTGCTTGAAAAGGTCGCGAACCCTGGCGGCGCCGACACCCACGATCATCTCCACGAACTCCGCGGCGCTCATCGAGAAGAACGGGACGCTCGCTTCGCCGGCGACCGCCCTGGCCAGCAGCGTCTTGCCGGTGCCCGGCGCGCCGATCAGGAGCACGCCCTTCGGCGCGGTTCCGCCGAGCCGCGTGTACTTCGCCGGGTCCTTGAGGAAGTCGACGATCTCGACGAGCTCGTTCTCGGCCTCGTCGATGCCCGCGACGTCATCGAACGTAACCCTGACGTCCGTTTCCTGATCGTAGCGGCGGGCCTTGCTCTTGCCGATCCCCATCAGACCGCTGATGCCGCCGCCTTGCTGCGCCGCCCGCCGGAACATCCACACGTAAAGTCCTATCAACAGGAGCGCCGGCCCAAACCCGAGTAGGAGCGTCACTAGCGGGTTGCGTTCTTCCTCGATCGGACGGGCGCTGATTTCGACGTGGTTGTCGATCAGGAACTTCTCCAGGCCAGGGTCCACGAAGGCGGGCAGCGTGGTGGCGAAGGATCTGGCGGTCTCTGGCGGACCGCGCGGCGGGGCGCCGCGTTCTCCTTTCGCTGACGTGCTCTGCTCGCCCGGCGGCGGCCAGGTGACAGGCGTTTTGAAGCGGCCTGTGAGGGTGTCTCCTCGGCTGTAGATCGCCTCGACGTTGCCCTTGCTGACTTCCTCCTTAAAGAGCGTATACGGGACGGTGATCGATGCTTCCCCAGCGGGCCTCAGCATCCGGATCACTAGAAAGTTCGCGACCAGGATCAACAGGAACCAGAGCCAGGCCCTCCTGGGAGGCATCTTCGCGTGTCCCCCGCCCGTCACGGTCGGAGATTGGCGGTCTGCCGGCCGTTCCGGCGGGATGCGGCCACCTGAAGCAGAGATGCTCGTGCGCGTTCTTGCGTGTCCCGTCGCGCTCATGGTCACCTCCTCGGGCCGGGCGCCCGAATCGCCCGAATAGCAGGCGTGGATCCATCCGGCAAGCGCTGACGTCGCGCCGCTGTTCGCACCCAACGCCTCGTGGCGTAGAGCAACCGCGCCGTCCCGATGGAGACGGAGGGAGAGGCACGGTGTGCGGGCGCGCTTTCAGAAGGGCCCGGGCCTCGCGCGACGAAGACACTGGCCCGGCTGCGCCCTCCTTCCCGACTGCCCTGGGCTGAGCTGGTGCGCCGGGTTTTCCGCGAGGACGTGCTCGAGTGTAATCGCTGTGGCGGTCGCCGGGTGGTGCTGGCGTTCCTCAGCGAACGCCGCGCGGTCAAGGCCATTCTTCAGCACCTGCGGGCTGCCGACGACTGGTCCGCCGGTGGCGCCAGCGCAAGGGAGGTCGGAGTTAGGATGAAGCAAATCGTTCAACTCCGCAGCCGGTTGAGCCAATCGTTGTATTGTTTCTTGACGCTCGCCATGCGTTGCTCTTGCTTGGCCTTAATGTCTTGCTTCGCTTGGGCCGCTTTTGTCTTCAGCCCGTCCACCTTCGCGTCCGCCTCGCGGCGGATGGCCTCGCGCCGCGCTTTGGACTTCTCCAACTTTTCCTGCAACTTCGCGTTCAGTGCGTCAATGCGGCCTTGGAGCTTCGCCTTGCGCTCCGCCCTGGCGTCGGCAAGCTCGGCTTTGAACTGGGCGATGTCCGCCTTCATCGCCGCGATGTCACGCTCGTCCTGAGTGTCCACCACGTCCGCCAGGCTTCGACGGAAGACGTAGCCACCCAAGGCCTCCATGCGCGCGTCAACGGGCGTGATCCATTCCTCATCGACTTCGGCGACCAGAGCCACCTTGCCGGGAGCGAGCGTCTTCCCGACGTCATCGACAAAGTCGCTCGAGACGCGGGCATTCTCCAAATCAGGAATGGCTCCGAGCAGAGCGCCGCTGGCGGCCCCCACCGCCACTCCGGCTGGACCACCCAGCAGGCCGATCAGACTTCCCACCGCCGTGCCGGTCAGTGTGCCCCAGATCCCGGTGTCCTCGCCCTCCCTCACCGTTGCCGTGCCGTCGGGATTCTTCGCAACGACCGCCGCGGCATACACCGCGATGCTGCCGTCCCCATCCAGCTGCCGAAGCGCGCGGGACCCGTCGTAGGCTGTTTTTTCGTTATCAAATACGACCACCAGCATTCTATCCATGATTGCTTTCTCCTTTCGATTTGACTTCGACTGCGCTTGGTTGCCTGTCGCGAGGGTTCCGCAATTTGCGAGTTCTCGCGAAAGTGAAACCGCTACCGCAAGAAAACGACCGCAGCCTTCTCCGGAGCGGAGAAAGGAGTCGCCGAGCTCCGGTCAGGGCTGTACTTTGCAAAGGTCGAGGGATTCTCGCGCATATGCTTTTCCACGGCATTGATGCGATTCTGGTCGTTCGGATGGTCCGACAACATCTGCGGTATTTCGCCGGCGCGCGCATCCTTGAAATCTTGGAAGAGCCACACCAGTCCCCACGGGTTGTATCCAGCCTCGGCACAAATATCGGACCCGGTCAGGTCCGCTTGCGACTCCGCCTCGCGAGAGTAGCCGAGCGAACGCAGTTTCCCGAGGAGGGCAATAGCCAGGACATGCGCACGAGTTGGACCCAAGAGCACCGCGGCCCCCACCTCCCGTATCATCCTTTTCTCGTTCTTCTTCATCAAAGTGACAGAATCGCGATGAATGGTGTGTGAGACCTCGTGGCAGAGCGTTCCGGCGAGCTGCTCAGTGTTTTTCACGAAGTAGAGGAGCGCATCCACGACGTAGACTTTTCCGCCCGGAGTCGCAAACGCATTGGGTTGAGCTTCGTGAACCAGGTAGAATTCGAATGGAAGGTCGTATCGTGGCTGTGCTGCGCGGGTTATCGCGTTTGCGATCGGTTTGAGCTGCTCATACAGAGGTGAGGATTCGATGATTTCGCCTTTGGCTTTCAATTCGGCGAACATCTCCTGACCGATCTGCCCTTCGTCGTATTTACTTTGCTTTTCAGTTGAAGCTGCACCCCCGGTTTGCTTTTCAGCCGCAGCTGCGACCCCAGTTGCGACGAGCGTTAGCAGCACGGCGGCGCACTTCCATGATTTAGGACATGCTGTGAAGAGATCCCAAGGGACGCGTATCATTGATGCACCATGGATGGATACAATCGCTCTGCTCATTTGTGTTTGCCCTCCGTGTCCTTTGCTCTGATGCAATGGGACGCCAAGGTTTAGGCCGGTGAAGTTGTTCCTGCGTCAGGGTACATCCGCCTTTGGAGATGGTGGTCAGTGATCTTGACAAAAGGTTCTGCTGCCGACGTTATGGCGATGGACGGTTTCCTCGACAAGGTTTGCAGTGGTGAGCTCGCAGCGGGCTTCGAATTGCCAGGCCGCCGATCCGACGTACCTCGAAGCGTCGTCCATCGTGGATGCGAAGCGGGCGCAGCTTGCCGTCCACCTTGAGCGATGGCCCGTAACGGACGTCTCCGTGCACAGGGCACCGGGCCGCTCCGCGCACCAGCGAAGGCGCGTCTTGCCTCTCGTCCCATCGCGCAGGCCGATGCGGTCTGTGCCTTGCTCGGCGAAGAGGCGGCGAACGTCGAGCAAAAGCTGCCGCTGCTCGGGATCGTCGTCTTCGACTTCGGCGGCAAGAAGCGCTGCTGCGACAGCGCGTGCAGGTCCGCTAGTGGGTGGCCGGCGCTCCTTCCTGCACGGCCTGCATGAACTGCTGCGCGAGACGATCGTGCAGAACCTCCAATCGTTGCCGCAGCTCGTCCGCGACCTCTCGGCGGATCACCTTCGGCTGGTACGACTCGAACATCTCCACCATCGCGTCGCAGGTCTTCGGCGTGGCGATGAGCACCAAGACGGAGGTGTCACGCGGCAAGGCCTTCTTGAGCTCGTCCAGGTGGAACAAGCGTTGCTCTACCTCACTCCCAGCAGCGCCGGCCAGCGTCGCTGCCTTGACCGCGCCAATCATCGGGCCCAGCGGGCCCGCGAGCGCCGAGAGGAAGTAGCCCGTATACGCGCCCATGTCGGCCACCGCATCCGCTAGGTCGCCCTCGTGGAAAGTCTTCGACTTGCCGTCGGGAAACGTGGCCCCGACTCTCACGCGGCCGATTAGCGGCCGTGCCACCACTCCAACGTCGTTCAACCAGGGATTGCGATCCCCCTGTGCATCGATGACCTCCCCCAAGGCCCTTTCCGCGCCGCGACTCCCGTCGAACCTCAGAATGCAGATCTCCATGTTCTCCTCCTCTCGTCTTGGTCTTTCCTACCTACGAATATCGACGCCAGCCCTCGACGACCTCCTGCCCTGCAGCCGAGTAGCTGTCGACCGCCGCTCGCTGCTCCGCCGGGGGCGTGGTGGCCATCGCCTCGCGGCGCCTCTTCGCTTCTGCGACCGAATCTTTGGCGATGGAGCGCGCATCGACGTCACGCCGGCGCTCTTTCGACGCTACGTCGTCCGTGTGCAACTGCTCGAGCGCGTTCGTCATTTCATCCACCGATCGATCGAGCTTCGCAATCTCGTTCTCGTGCCAACCGATCACCATTGAGTCGACCGAGCCCATTTCGTCCTTCAGCTTGCGCAAACCCGCCTCGGCGTCTTTGCTTATGCGCTGCCAATCGCCGGAGAACGCTTGCCACAACCGCGCGAAATCGACGCGCACTCGCTCGTGCACGGTAGGCAAAGCGAGCGTCCGACCGCGCATCTCCTCTCCTCCCAGACCATCGATTCGCTCCCCTACCGCATCCAGCTACGGCTGATGACGTAACCGAGGGTTCATGAACAGAAGAATGTGAGGGCGACTCCCCCGATCCATCGGGCGCACAAACCTATTCATGCATAGAACGCCTCAACAACCCTCCGATGTCCCGGAGAGGCGTGCTCGCGTGGCCGCTTGGTCGTCATGCCTGATGACATGCGCCCAGACGGAGGATTGGACGCTATTGACCGATGCGAGAGGTGCGTCGCGTCCTGTCTTTCAGCTGCTGAGGGCGCACAACGTTCGGAAGAGGAGGAGGCATGGACTCGACCAAGAATGATCTGCCGCAGGCGTCTCGGGCGAGGTTGATCGTCGAAATGCAGGTGGACCTGCTCGAGCACGACATGCGGGCTCTGAAGCTCCTCTCGCACCGCGAGTACATTCGGCACCTGCTCCCGCTTAGGCTTCAAGGCTTGATGGAAGCGAGGCACCCCTTTCCCGCCCAGTAGAAACGTACAACTATCGGCGCTCTGGTCCCATCGCCAGGCCAGTCGGCCACCATCCGACGGTCAAGGTGTCGATCACGCGCTTCTCGGCCACGTCGATTACGGTAACGTTCCTGGTTGCCCGGTTTGTCACATAGGCAAACGCCGAGTCGGGATTGAGAGCGATCGCGTCCGGCCGCGTGCCCGCTGCCACTGACGCGACGACCGTATTATTTGTCACATCGATGACCGAGATGTCGTCGGAGCCACTATTCGTCACCCACGCAAACAGGCCATCGTGCGTGATCGCAATTCCTGAGGGCGCCGTCTCTACCGGGACGGTCGCCGTCACGCGGGCGGTCTGGGAATCGACCACCCAGATCGAACCCGAGAAGTCAGGCGCTTTTCCCGCGTCGACCACGTAAACCGAGCGGCCATCCGGAGTGACGGCGATCCCGCGGGCATTGGATCGGAGCTCCACCATGGCAACCATTTGCATCGTCTTGGTATCGAGCACCAGCAGCGCGCTCTTGTCAGGGCTGGCTGAAGTAACCACGTAGGCCAATCCGCTGTCAGGACTGAGGGCCAGCGCCTGGGCGTAGGTGTCTCTGGGGAGCTCAAAACGCGCGACAACCGCTCGGCTGGACGTATCGATTGCCGCCACGGAATTGAGAGTCGTCACGTATACAAACGAATTGTCTGGAGCGACCGCGATTGCACCAGGGACTCGTCCGACCGGAGTCCGCGATGAAACGTTGCCTCGCGTGAGATCGATCGCCGCCACCTCTCCGTCCTCCCAGAAATACCCAACCGAAACGTAGGCCAAGGATCCATCCGGGCTGATGGCAACTGCTCTGGGTGCGTTTGCCACGGGGATGGAGCCGGTGACGTGATTCTTGCCGGTGTGAATGACCGTCATGTCGCTCGAGATCTCGTTGGTGACGTAGGCCAAGGCAGTCCGCTTCGGTGCCTCGGGCGGCGGTGGTGGCGGCCCACCACACGCGGCCAGTGTCGATGCGAGCAGGCCCAGCGCGCCAATGGACGAAACGAAGCGAGTTGGGCTGAAAGTCTTGCGAGCACGCGCATTCCAAGAATGGAATGCGGAATCAGTCTTCATGGTAGACACCCTTTGTGGAATGGCTTCCGTTCACCCTCGGTGACAATCGACGGGCCGGACCGAAAGATATTCTCGCAGTGCTATTCGGAGCTCTGGATTTCGAGATTGACGCTCCGTGCGTTTACTTCGCGACGCGAGCGAGAACAGGGTCGAGCACGGCCAGAAAAAGCGCATAAGCGGTTGAGAGTTGGCCGATCTGCGGCTCGAGGCCGCTGCCCAGCCCGGCAATCACAATCGAGAACTCGCCGCGCGCGACCAAGGCCATTCCGGCTCGCAAGCGCCCTCGTCGATCCACGCCTGGGCGTCGAGCGGCGAGGGAACCGGTGATCGGCCGCCTCGGACCCAGAGCGATCCCCCTGGCGGGGACCGTGGAGACACCCCGAGTTTACGGAATGCCGGTTATCTGTCCTGGCGGGGTTCTGGCTCGGCGCAGGCTCGCGACCATACTCGTCCACGTCGACGAAAGCGTCGTCCCGGTCGGCCAGAGGGAGTCGTGTGCACCCGGCTTCCGACCTTCGATGGTTCGCCTCGTCGCGATCGATCGTTCCCGCCCGACCGAGGTGGTCGCACCGGAATTGATGCGATCCAGAGTTTGTCGCTGCCCTGTGGCGGGCGGAGCCGATAGACGTCCCGCTACTTTTTCTCAATGGAGACCGGAGTTGCAGATCCCTTTTTTTGTATCGAAGCTCTCGGCGACCCTGCCTTGGGCGTCCAGAAAGCGGGATCGGCAGCGGAAATTTCCTTGGATACATAGCTCATCTTGGGCCTGAATTCGAAGAAGTTGGTTTCGGAGGTCAGGATGGCTGCGCTCTCCAATTCGCGCATCTTTTTCTGACCCTCTTCGCCCAACGCGTCCTTGTACGCCTTGCCGTGGAGTGACGAATACGCATCCGCGTCCTTGAGTGATTTCAGTGGGGCGAAAAGGAGGTAAGTTCCCGATGGCGCGCCGGAGATGACCTGGTAGAAGGCCCAATGCTCATCCACGTTCGCCTTTTCGTGGGCGGCTTTGGATAGCTTCCTGGCTTCAGTAAAGTCGGTGTCATGGCCGGGGCGGACGTGCAAGGTGACAACGGCGAAGTAACGCATTTCGCCGATCTTGATGTTCGGACGGTAGCTGAGTTCCTCGTTGTAAACCGCGGCGAGGCTGTGGATCTCGGACAAGAGCTCGCCGTCCTTCTGCGACAGCTGCTCCGACTGTGTTTTTAGCCCGGGCGTTTTCTCGATGTCGTGGTTGTCCTTTTCCCAGGCGGCAAAGGAATCAAAGCCAGTGAGGAACCAGGCCTCGTTGGGGCCGGTGAGGGACGTCACGCCGAGCCAGTGAGTCGGCCAATGAGCGTTGGCGAAAAGACGCGGCCAACCGGCCTCCACCTTTTCATGCAGGGCGTTCTTTCCCGGCTTCACCTGCTCACGGGCAATTTGCAGAACCTTTGGCGGGCCCATCGCTGCTGTTTGGGTTTCAGCGCCCGTCGCTATGGCCGACAGAAATGACGAAAGGGCAATGACCGCACTGAACATGCGCATATCAGTTCTCCTTGTCTTGCGTACAGGGATGCTGACTAGCTCCCATGGATAGACCAACGAAGATGCAGAGAGCGTCTACGCCCTGGGCCCACCATTCGACAATTAGGAAATTCAAGCGTGATACGTCGAAAAGATCGAAAGCGTCACATGCTGACCCGGAGGTTCGTCTGGTCCACGCGGGCGTGAACGTCCGGCATCAAAGGGTCGGTTTCGCCGACCAGCGTGACATTTCCGGAAAAAAGAGCATATCTACCGTGTCGCATCGGCACGACTCCATAACTTGGTGGCCGATTGGGTTAGCTGATCTTCGCTAACGCGAAATCATCAAGGTGGTCGCCAGCAAGTCACCGAGCGACGACGAAAGGCAAACGATGATCAGCGATCACGAGCACGTCCTGAAGCGGCTTCGTCAGATTTGTGTCGCGCTGCCGGAGACTTCCGAGGTGACCGCCTGGGGGCACCCGAACTTCAAGGTGGCCAAAAAAACGTTCGCGGCCTTCGAGAAGTACAAAGGAGAGTGGGCGATCGCCTTCAAGGCGGAGAAAGAACATCAGCAATTCCTCGTCGGCACGGACGAGCGTTTCTACGTCTCCCCATACGTGGGCAAGGACGGCTGGGTATCGATGAAAATCCGTGACGGCGTCGACTGGGCACAGGTGAAGACCCTCATCGCGGAGAGCTATCGGCTGACAGCCACAAAGCGCGTGCTTGCTGCAAAAAGGACGTCTGCCCGAGCGGTCAAATGACTGGACGCACGGTCCTTCTCATGACGCTGGTCGCCTCTGGTTGCGTAAGGAGCGCGACGGCGAGCTCCGCGCGAAACGCCACTGAGTTGAGCGGCTGGGTGAGTGATTCGGGCTGTGGCGCGCTGCACACGAAGCCAGGTGGAGAGGATTGTATTCGAAAGTGTTTACGCGGCGGCGCGAGTGTCGGTCACCCAGAATGGCTGCCGCAGAAGCTCGTGCTGGTGGTGGATGGGAGCCACCGAATCCTTGCTGTCGAGAACCCCGATGCCCTAATGCCTTACGCTGGTCGTCGCGTGCAGGTGAAAGGCTTTATCGATGGAGCGTCGCTGCGAGTGCAAAATGTCGTTGAGATGCGGTGAGGTCGGGACACAGCCCTGCTTCGCAGGGCAGAGGAGCGCGATCAGCAGATGCTCGCTAAAATGCGCCGCACTCATAGCTGAACGAGACGTGTAGAAAGTGATCGCGTGAGCGAGCGATCACGGACTGGGCGGTTGCTAGCGCCGCGTCAATCAGCGGATGACGGGCTGCCGAACGGCGCCACGCCACACAGCGTAGATGGGGAACTCGACCACCGGTCGGGTCAAGGGCGAAGCATGAACACCCACTTCGTGAGGCCCGCCCAGCAAGATGCTGGGGACGATCGAATAGCCGAGCCCCGCGGCTACGAAACCGAGAATCGTTTCGGAGGTGTCAGCGACGCGCGTATGAAACAAAGAATTCAGGCAAGATCAATTACAAGCACTTGCACGATCGAATGCTGTCGTTCGGCACGCCGCCGCCCAAGTACCTTCCGGAGCTGATGGGCCTGTAGAACTGTTTGTCGATGAACGATTTGCAATGTTTCAGCTGGTATAGCTCATCGGGATTACAGATGTTCCGGAAGACAGGGGGGCCTGGCGCTGGTTTGGCGTCCGTGACGGAGGGATACCATGAGACGATGGTGGATTCTACACTGTGTAGCAGCACTCCTGTGCCTTGGGTGCAACAGCATTGTGCCCTCGCCCCCGGCATCAACGAAGCAGACCCAGGAGGTCGGTGACCAATGTTCGGTTGCAGACGACGTTGATACCTGCAATCCCGATGTGACGGGTTTGTGCTGCTGCACGCGTGGCCCGAGCACCGAGGGATTCTGCATCGACATTTGTCCCGCCCCCTGCGTTTAAGCTGACGGGTTCGAGGCGTTAACGCGGCCGGAATACGGTGGGGGTCGTCGTCGCTCTACTTGGCATAGGCTCTTAGGTCAATGCGGCCTCAACGGCACTAATCACTGCCGCATCATCGGGAACGGAGTGCACTGCCCCGTAGATTGCCTCATGAAGCTTTTTCAGGAGGGTCACGGCCCGTGCTCCGACGTCTTTGATCACCAAAATGCGGCAGACGAATAATCCAACACGCGCAGGTCGTTGCTGTCGGCGGATACGTTGAAGGTGGAAAGAACGTCGCGCGGTCAAGGCCGTTCTTCCGCAGCTCGGGCTGCCGACGACCGGTCCGCCGGTGGCGCCAGCGCGCGGGAGTCCGCAGATGGAGCTCGTTCCCTGGCCAGACCAGCCAGACGACTCCCCCTAGTGCCAACAAAAACCGCGATCCTCCTGCCGCATGCGGAGCCATGTCGTGAGGGCTCTGCCAGGCCGCCTCCTCGGGCCGCCTCGGACCTTGAGCGGTCCCCCTGGCGGGGACCGGAGACACCCCGGGTTTACGGAATGCCGGTTATCTGTCCTTCGCTCCCAAGATCGCATCGACGAGGTGCAAAGCGATAACATCGACTGCTCGACAAGCGCGGGTCCGCGGCAGTAGTCTGCGGCGTCCTGCTCCTGGGTTGAGAGCAAGACCGAGGAGGCGGAGTTCGTGAGAAAACTGATCATCAATGGTCTTGTGCTTGCCGTGCTGGCCGGGTGTTCGTGTGGAAGTTGGGTGGACCTTGCTCAAATGGCCGGGGCGGGCTGCAAGGAGCTCGAGGATATGAAGAAGCCGGCCAATAAGGGCGCGTTGACATCATTTGCGCGGCAAACCTGCTCGACGTCTGGAAAGGCGTGGACCGGCGACACCCGTTGCGAGAACGACGCCGTTCAAGTCAAGTGCAAATAGTCTGGTTTCGGCGGGCCGAACCCCTATCGCAACGCAACCCATCCGCGCAGTAGAGTGCTCACCGAGGCTCGTTGACGGCGCGCCGCCACATCAGACGAGAAATTTTCCACGCACTGCGATCGCATTTCAGTAGGCGATGAAGCGGTCCTCCAGCGCGGTGACTTCTCCGGTGCTAAGGCTCGTGAGCGTGCCTTCGGTTGTACTTCTGACGAACGCCCAGTCATCGCCCAGGCGAGTCTCTGCGATTTCCATCCGGATTCGAGGCATCTGAGCGGCGAAAAGTTTCTGGTATCTGGCCTTAACAGCGTCTCGTCCTGTGACTTGCTCGCCAGTGGGCGGAAGAAACATGACGTTGTCGGGTATACGTAGACATTACTTGCACAACGTCGTGAGCATTGTCCGCCGAAATCAGGTGCTCGATCGCGGCGTGAATCGCAGCCGGGATGGCTCGTAAGATGACGTGTTGCCCGTGCGTTGATTTGCCTCATGTACGCAGGCGCTGAACCCAGATAGGTGTATCAGCCAGCTGATGTCTCGGATTGAGGTTACCACGCTTCCCTTTTATTATGGTTGTCTTTGTCTGTCTTTATCTTACGAGAAGCGCGATCAATCAGGTCCTGTTCCAGCCCTCTCGTTCGAGCAACTCGGTGACGCGATTCTTGATCTCGTCTCGAATGGCTCGTACCCGCTCGAGTGGCTGACCCTTCGGGTCTTCGAGCGGCCAGTCCTCGCGGCGAAGACCGGGAACAAACGGGCACTCATCGCCGCAGCCCATGGTGACGAGAAGGTCAGCTCCCTGAGCAAGCTCGGCAGTCAGGCGCTGCGGCCTTGCCGAGGACAGGTCGACGCCAAGCTCTCGCATCACCTCCACGACCTCGGCATGGACGTGGTCTCCAGGTCTTGTGCCGGCCGAGACCGCATGGGCGCGCTTTGCGTCCGCCAGCTTGGCGAAAAATGCCGCCGCTATCTGTGAGCGGCCGGCGTTGTGGACGCAGGCGAAGAGGACTTTCGCAACTGGAGCTCCGGTCGACTTTGGGCGATCAGGCAATGCCGTGGATCTCATGCGTCGGGAAGGAGCGAGACTACGCTAAGTATCTGGATGCGTCTTCCATCGTTCGAAAAGCCGTCCGCGATGCGGGCCTGGTCGAAGGCTGTGACCACAAATGCCGGAGAAAGGATTGCGGGTTTCGAGAACGTCGAGCGGACGAAACCGAGACCCGTTGCCCTCGCTGCAACTACCGGCTAATGCCGATACCGGTCGGGCGGAAGATTACCTTCCACGATCTGCGCTCGACTGCACCAACGCACGTCGCCGATAGGACTCGCGACGGGATTGGAAATGCTCAACTCCTCTTGGGCCATCACCGCAGCACCGTGACCGCCCAGCACTATCTCGGATTTACGCGTAACCGTTACGACGAGATTCGCGAGGCGCTGCGTTTCGGCTAACCTCCGGAGGCAGCTCCGAGCACGTCCGACGCCGTCGATCGGATAGCTGAGCCAATAAAACGAGGTGCACCTGCCCGGGGCACCCCCCGCAAGTGGAACCGAAAAAGCCAGACCGCGACAGAAAAATCCAAAAGCGATCCGACCACTTCCCAAGCGCGCGATACAGGATTCGAACCTGTGGCCTTTGGCTCCGGAGGCCAACGCTCTATCCAACTGAGCTAATCGCGCAAAGTTGTTTCTTCCACGCCCTATTCCATTGCCAGCTGCTCCGGAAGCAGCCGGGGCAACTGTATGCCGCGTGGCCCGCTGCTGCGTCAAGGACGAATGCGGCCGCGATCCGAAAACCCACCTCCGGGAAGCACCGCTCCCAAGCTTTCCATCCGACGCTGCGCATGGCGGCTCGAATTTGCAACCGGCGAAGCGAAGCAGTGCGCAGGGTCTGCAATGCTGTTATGCAGCCATCCAGATCAGAGGTGAAAACCATGACCACCCACAGCGCGACCGAGCTGGCCTCGAGGAATTGCGTCCCTTGCCGCGGCGGCGTCCCGCCCCTGAAGGGCAAAGAGCTGGAGAGCTATCAGCGCCAGCTTCCCGGATGGAAGATCGTCAACGAGCACCATCTGGAGAAGACCTTCACCTTCCCCGATTTCAAACGCGCGCTCGCCTTCACCAACAAGGTGGGCGATCTCGCCGAGCAACAGGGGCACCATCCGGACATCCACCTCGCCTGGGGGAAGGTGACGATCACCATCTGGACGCACAAGATCGACGGGCTCACGGAAAGTGACTTCGTCCTTGCCGCAAAGATCGATCGCCTCGAAGCGTGAGCGGTTCGCTGCGCACCGGACGGCCGGCATCGTGGGATGGACGCGCGCGCTTCATCGCCGAGACGCCGACGCTGCCTCAGCGGGAGTAATCGCTACGCGCGTTTGAGCAATTCCGGGTAGCTGCGATCCGCGGGCAGCCCGGATTCGACGGGCAGCTGCTCCGCCGCCCAACCGCGCTCGATCAGTCGACCGGTGGGATCGTGAGCGCCACCGAAGCCGCAGCGCTGATCCACCACATCGATGTAACCGGCTTCTTCCATTAGCTGGGGTGGCTCGCATCGACCGCCCGCCCGACTGGCATCCGACCACCACTTTGGATGTCTTCGGCAGCACCGCTTCCACCACCCTCATGAAGTCCCGATTGGGCTGCATCCCGCCCGGCGATGCATGCAGCAGTGGGATGTTCATCGCTCCAGCTGGATGACCGCGCTCGAACTCCACCTCCGAGCGCACGTCCAGATAGATCCAGCCCTGATCGAGCAGCGCCTTTGCTTCCTTCGGAGATATCCGTTTCATGGCGGCCCGAATCTCACAGAAACGGAGCTTGAGCTCAACTGCCGAATTGCCTTCGCCGTGGAAGGTCAGTCATTGGCGCAGGCGACGTCCGAGCACGTGCTGGTGGCGCCCGCGGGGCAACAGAGGGAAGCGCCGCCGCAGCAGGTCATCGGCGGGTCTACCCCATAATTGCAAGGATCGCCGGTATCACCACAGAACTCGGTGCAAAGCAGACAGGGCAGCAGGCACGGTGGCGTGAGGTAATAACAAGCGGGACAACAAGCGTCTCCGTCGGGGACGTACCCCTCGGGGCAAACGCAGGTGACCCCGTATCGACTGCAAGGCGTCGCACAGAGCGCCGTGCAAGTCAATCTGGCGACGTGCTTTCGTCGACGCAATTTTGTGTCAAGGGCGTCGAGGGCGACGTCGGCCAAGCGCTGCGGCAGCCGCGAGCAGCGCAACGGCGGACAGCACGCCCGACCCCCCTGCCCCACCGCAGCCGCAGCCGTGCGCCGAGTCGCTGGCGCCAAGCCGCGAGCCACCGTCGGACAAAGGCTGATTGCCCGCATCCGCCGGGGGTCCACTCGGGCCGCCGTCCGCGCCCGCATCGGCCGTGGAGCCGGCATCCATCGGGTTCCCGCCACCATCCGCCGTCGTGCCGCCGTCGGTGAGCGACGTATCGCCGCCGGCAGGTGGGCGGGTGGTATCGCAATCCCCGAGCGATTGTTGCAGGGCACCCAAATCGTACTGATTCGCACCGCGCGGCCGCGCGCAGTAGTCGTCGGGCACCGCATCCAGCGGTGGCGCCTGGCCGAGCAACGCAGACAAATCATTGTTCTGTCTCAAGTCGCCGACGAGCGGCGCGATGTACCAGTAATCGAAGTCGCTCTGGCTGGCGTTCACCAGGTTATATGTACTGCTGAAGCTGGCGCCATCCCTGGCGCGTATCACCGAGGCGAGCACGTTCCCTTGCGCCTCGCCGGTGCTGTTGATGAATCTGAAATCGATTCCCGTCGTGGCGATCAATGTATTGTGATAAATGAGCGAGTTGAGCGCCTGGTTGAGATAGATACCGACGTCTGAGCAATTGATGATGATGTTGTTTCGCATCATCCCATTGTAGTGCTCGACGTCGCAGGGGATGGTGGGGTCGAAGTATGGCGCGCAAAAACGGGGATCGGTTCCCCCGCCTCCGAACGAGAGCCCGACCTGGACGCCGCCGGTCAAGTCCCGACTGCAGATCACCAGGTTGCGCTCGAACAGCCCGTTGTTGCCGCCGCTCTTCATGAAAGCGCCGTAGGTCGCGTCGCTGTTGGTCTTGTGGTGGTCGTGGATGTAATTGCCGCGCACGACCCAGTTGTCGCCGGTGTCGATGTTCAGCTTGGTCACCGGATTGGTGGTGTTGCGCGGATGCGTGTCCGCCACCTCGTTGTATTCAACCAGTCCCTCGTGCGGAATCTTCCAGATGCCGGGCGCGATCTGCGCCGCATTCACCTTGAGCTGTGCGTTGAAATCCAAAATCCGATTTTTTCGCATCTGGAAATGGTGCGCGTCGCCGACTACGTGAAAGGCGTGCTCGCAATTGGAATCCGCCGCGCAGACTCCCTGCACGTCGAGCCCTTCGAATTGCCAGTAGGAACCGGTGACCAGGAAACCTTCCAGCGCATCGAACTGGATCTTCGCGCCGAGCGGCGTGGCCGCGTGGACCCAGATGGGGGCCAGCGAGGTGCCCTGCGTAGCGCACGTGGCTCCGCGCGACGAATACGTTCCATCGAGCAGGATGATCTCGTCACCCGGGCGCGCATTGGCAATTGCGGTTGCGAGCTCGTCGGAGTTGGACACTGTCAGAGGGGACCCGAGAGCAGGTTGCGTGAGCGCCGCCAAGGCGGCGATCACCATGTATCGCGCGCCAGACACAAAATCATTCGAGAGGTGGGTCTTCGTAGACCGCGCCATAGGTTCCCATTTCTTCACCGGCCGAGACCACGCAACAGAGCAAGGCCGAGGCCAGGGAAAACTCCAAAGAGATCCCCGCCTCGGTCGACTCAGCGGCGACCTCGAAGTGGCTGACCCCCGCACGTTGTGGGTACCGCTCTACAACGGGTGTGGGCAACCGTCCGACTGGCGATCGCCTGTCCCGAGCGCTGTCGAGTGGGCATCACGGGTTCACCCCGAGCGTAAGGCGAGCAGAGCGAGCCTGGAGTCGAGGGGCGACCCTCGACTCCGCTTCGCTACGCTCGGGGTGAGCGGGTGGAAGCCGTGCGGAGAGCTTCAACGGCGGAACCCTTGACCCCGGGACGATTCCAGTGTGGATGATCGACCGCTGCTCGTCTTCGGGGCTTGCAGGGGCGAGAGCCACTGGACGCAGGGCGAACAGGAGAAGCGCATGCTGGCATACGTTTTCTGGCACTGGCCGGTCCCGGCGATCGATCGCGGGACATACGAGACCAAGCTGCTGCGCTTTCACGCCGCATTGAAGTCTCAACCCCTCGACAGCTTCGTCGAGTCAGCCACGTACCGGCTCGCCGCCACCCCTTGGCTGTCTTCTCCCGGATACGAGGACTGGTATCAGGTAGAGAGCTTTGCCGCGCTCGGCGCGCTCAACGACGCCGCCGTCTCGGGGCCTCGCCGCGAGCCCCACGACGAAGCGGCGCGTGCTGCCGCGGGCGGAACGGCTGGAATTTACAGGTTGCGCGGCGGCGCGATCGATTCCGCTCACGTGCGTTGCGCGAGCTGGTTCAGCAAACCTGCTGGGATGACATACGACGAGCTCTTCTCGGCGCTTGGCGGATGGATCGACTCGAGCGCCAACGCGCTTTGGCAGCGGCAGATGGTGCTGGGACCGACGCCGGAGTTTTGCCTCCGTTCATCGCGCAAACCGGACTTACCCGCGCGCTTCAAGCCGCTATCCGTGGCGGTCGAAATTTGTCAAGGCTCGAAGAGCTGAATGGAGCATAGTGCCCCGCCATGCTCCCTCGAAGAACGTCCGGCCTTCCACTTGCGGCGCTGTTGATCAGCGGCGCCGCCTTTGCCGATGATTCGAACTTCAGACCGTACATCGTGGGTTCGCGCGCTGCAGGAATGGGCGGAGCGTTCACGGCCCTCTCCGATGACGGGAGCGGTTCGTACTACAACCCCGGCGGTCTGGCCTTCACCTCGAGATCTTCGATATCGCTCTCGGCCTCTGTCTACGGCGTGGTGAGCGGATCGTACGCCAATGCGCTCGGCCCCAATCACGATTTCACGTACGGCGATTTGAATATCCTGCCCACCTGTACTTCTGCCATTCGCAAATTCGGCGACCCGAATCCGGCCACGGGCGTTTCCGATAACACCCTCGTGCTCAGCGTGTTCGTGCCGGACTCCGTTCGCCAGGATGACCGCGATTCGATTGGATTGCCGCAAAATGCATTCTTTCTGTCGCAGAACTCACAAACGCTGTGGATCGGAGGAGGCTACGCGCACCGGTTCGGGCGCGTCGGGTTCGGGGCCGTCGGCTACTTTCTGCTCGGAACCGCGACTTATCAACTCGACTTGACGGTGGCGGCCCCCACCGATGCGCGCCAGTTCGCCATCCTCTCGGGGCGAACTGATATCACCACCATCGGCGGCATCGGCGGGATCGGAATGAGGGTGGATGCGAGCGACCACTTGCGCTTCGGACTCTCCGCCTACTCTCCCGAGCTCGGCACCGGCAGCCGACGAACCTACCAGCGAGGCGCGCTCGGCGCGGTGAGCGGCGGTCCAACCATCGTCGTCGTCAGCGAGGATCACCTGGACGCGGGCCCCACTATACCGCTCCGGCTGCAGCTCGGGGCCGCCTGGAGCAATTCGCCGCTCACCTTGTCGGCCGACCTGATTTTTCTCGGACCGCGCGAGGTGATCAACAACCCAGAGCTCGCTGCTCGCGGGCTCGATCGACATATCACGCGCAATGCCGTGCTCAACGGCTCACTGGGTCTGGAATACTTCGTGGCTGAGAAGTTTCCGATGCGCGTCGGCGCGTTCACCGATTTTGCGGCGTCGCCGAGCCCCAAAGCTTCAGCGCTTGGCCGCGGCCCCGATAACACGCAACACATCAACCGGTATGGCGTCACGCTTTCCGGCGGTTACTGGATCGAGCACGTGCACACGGATTTGGGAGTGATGCTTTCGTACGGGACCGGCCCGGACCTGGTGCCCAACAACCTCGACTTCAGCAATCTCATTCCGACGGACGTCAAGGAGCTCAACGCCTACGTGTTCCTCGCGACTTCCTACGAGTTCTAACCGTTCACGTCGAGCGTAGCGAAGCGGAGTCGAGGGGTCGCCAACTGTCGCCCTCGACTTCGTGCCTGCGGCACTACGCTCGGGCTGAACGG
>Ga0070697_100000505_pt1 | contig 29533 bp, 25 predicted proteins | sample KBSK1501metaG_FD_65475 | JGI IMG/M metagenome (GOLD analysis project Ga0070697, IMG submission 65475) | Corn, switchgrass and miscanthus rhizosphere microbial communities from Kellogg Biological Station, Michigan, USA - KBS K1-50-1 metaG | ecosystem: Host-associated > Plants > Roots >...
CCTTGGGGCCGAGGACGGCGAGCAGCGCGGGCAGCACGGTCAGCGCGGCCAGCATGTCCACCGCGACCGTGGCCACCCCGCCGAAGCCCATCGAGCGCAGGAAGTCCTCCGGGAACAGCATCAGGCTGGTCAGCGCCAGCGCGACGGTGATGCCCGAGACCGCGACCGTCCGGCCCGCGGTGGCCACCGTGCGCGCCACCGCCTGCTCGACGGTCGGCTGCCGGTGCAGTTCCTCGCGGAACCTGGTGACCATGAACAGCCCGTAGTCGATGCCCAGGCCGAGGCCGAGGATCGTGGTGATGTTCACCGAGTAGACGGACACGGTCGTGGCCATGGTGAGCAGCCGCAGCACCGTGAACGAGCCGAGGATGGCGATTCCGCCGATCGCCACTGGCAGCGCCGCCGCGGCCAGGCTGCCGAAGATCACCAGCAGCAGGATCAGCAGCACCGGCATCGAGAACAGCTCGGCTTTGGCGATGTTGGCGGTGACCTCGGAGTTGATCGCGACCCCCATCGGCACGGTCCCGCCGACCCGGGCGGTCACGCCGCTGGAGGTCAGGCTGGCCGGCGTCAGTTCGGCCTTGATCGCCTTGTAGCTGTCTTGCCTGGCGGCGTCGTCGGCCCCGGTGAGCTGGAGCACCGCGTAGGTGGCGTGCCGGTCACTGCCGACCAGGCGCGGCGATCCTGTGGACCAGTACGTGCTCACCCGGGCCACGTCAGCCCGCGGCAGTGCGCTCAGCGCGGCGGTGACCGCCTGCTGGTACGCCGGGTCGCCGACGGTCCTGGTGGCGCTGCGGTACAGCACCACGACGTCGGCGTCGTTCCGGCCGAACACCTGGCTGGCCTGGTCGGCCTCGCGCTGGCTCTGGCTGGCGGGCGGCGTGAAGCTGTTCCCGGAGGAAAGCTTGCCGAACACCCCGGTCCCCCAGACCGCGGCGAACGCCACCAGCACGAGCGTGATGCCTAGGGCCAGCCGCCGCTTGGTGTACAAGGCTCGTCCCCATGCCTCGAACATCCCCGTCTCCTCTGTTGCTGACTGAGCTTCTGTTGATAATTTAAGTAAACGGCGTAAACTGAATACATCGATAACTTCGCATACGCTGTTCACTGATGTCAAGCGGGATAACGGCCGTCAAGGCAGATAACATCAGGGCAACACCCGGCCGCAGGGTCTCGCCCTCGGTGACCCGGGCAGGTATGAATTGGTCCAGGAGGCAGTTGTGACACAGCCGGCAGAGGTCGCCGCGGCGGCGCCGGGCGCGGTTCACCCGCCATCCCGGCGTGACCGGCTGCGCGCGGCGACCATCGACGAGATCACCCAGACCGCCCGCCAGCTCCTGGTCAAGGACGGCCCGGAAGCGGTGTCGCTGCGCGCCATCGCGCGTGAGATGGGCATGACCGCCCCCGGGCTCTACCGGTACTTCGGCAGCTACGAGGAACTGCACAGGTACCTGTGCGCCAGCATCTTCACCGAGCTCGGCGCGGACATCCACCGGGCCATCGAGGCCGCCGTGGCGCCCTCAGACCAGGAGGACACCGGGCGGGCAGACACCGGGCAGGCAGACACCGGGCAGGCAGAAGATCTCCAGGTCAAGCTGACCGTCAAGATGGTCGCCGCGTGCCGGGAATTCCGCCGCTGGGCACTGAACCACCGCGGCGAATTCGCGCTGCTGTTCGGTGTACCGCTGCCCGGCCTGGACGACGGGCGGAACGACATCGCCGACGAGTGCGCCCTGGCCTTCGCCGGCACCTTCTTCACGCTGTTCCTCGAGCTGTGGCACAAGGTCCCGTTCGGGGTCCCGGCCGACGAGCAGATCGACCCGAGCCTGCGCGACCAGCTCAGCCGCTATCGCGACGCGCTGGGCGCCAGCATCCCCCTCGGCGCGGTGCTGACGTTCCTGCGCTGCTGGACAGTGCTGTACGGGGCGGTGGCCATGGAGGTGTTCGGCCACATGAGGTTCGCGCTGGAGGACCCGGCGCCCATGTTCGAGATCACCCTCGGCGACCTGGCCGCCCTGGTCGGCCTGCGGTACCCGCTACCTGGATAGCCGGCGGGACGGCCGCGGCGCGGATCCGCGGAGCGCGGTCAGCGCGGCGGGCGCCAGTATCCCCGCCGCCAGCACCTCGACGTACCCGCGGTGCCAGGCCTCGCGCTGGATGCGGCTGTGAAACCGGTCGACGGCAACGGGGAACGGTGACCTGCCGAACCACAGTCTGGACGGCTTGTCCAGGTCCGGCAGCACCGCCCCGGCCATCCCAGCCAGCACGGCCGGCCGCCGGGCGGACGGCGAGACCGCGGCGAAGGCGCCTGCCACGGCCAGGCTGACCAGCCCGTCGGCCACGGCCACCCGGACGAACCGGCGCCGGCTCCCCCAGCCACCCCAGTGCGGCACCGCGTCGAGGAGGAAGTGCGACGCCACGCCGGCCGCGAAGGCGGGCAGCGGGCGGCGGGCCAGCGCGCCGATCAGCGCTCCCGACAGGACATGATTGGTCAGCAGCACTCGCCCCCACCTTCCCTGGTCGCCGCCTAACCACCGTACCCGGCGGCCCGCCGCGTCCGGGTGACGGAAACTGTGCAGCACTGCGTCGGATACTGCTGGTAGCGTTTCGTAGCGAACCGATAGGAACAGAAATTCATCCGAGGACTGACGCGCACCCATGCTGGACAGGCGAGAGATAAGGGAGAACCCGGACGCGGTGAAGGCCGCCGTCCGGGTCAAGGGCATTGACCTGGACGTCGACGAGCTGCTCGACCTCGACCGGTCTACCCGCAGCCTCCAGCACGAGCTGGACCAGGCCCAGGCGCGGCGGAAGAGCTCGTCGAAGGAGTTCGCCAAGGCCGGCGACGCCAGGCGGGCCGAGCTGAGGGCCGAGCACGCCGAGCTCGAGATCCAGCTCAAGGCGCTGCGCGAGCAACTCGCGGAGACGACGGAGAAGCTGCAGGGACTGCTGCTGCTGACCCCCACGATCCCGTGGGAAGGCGCCCCGGTCGGGGCGGACGACTCGGCCAACACGATCCTGCGGACCGTGGGTACCCCGCCGGAGTTCGGCTTCACCCCGCTGGACCATGTAGAGCTGCTGGAAAAGCGCGGCTGGGCCGACTTCACCCGGGCCCGCAAGGTCGCCGGGGAGCGCGCATACGCGCTGATGTCGGATCTGGTCCTGTTCGAGCGCGCGGTGCATTCGTACGCCCTCGACCTGCTCAGGGACAAGGATTTCACGCTGGTCAGCGTGCCCTCGCTGGTCCGTGAGGAACCGCTGATCGGCACCGGCCAGTTCCCCGCGCACCGCGAGGAGACCTACGCGATCCCGGCTGATGACCTCTACCTCGCCGGAACGGCCGAGGTGGCCCTGGTCGGCTTCCATAGCGACGAGATCCTGGACCACAAGCGCCTGCCGATCAGGTACGCCGGCATCTCGCCGTGCTTCCGCCGGGAAGCGGGCAGCGCGGGACGGGACGTGCGCGGGCTGCTCCGGGTCCATCAGTTCGAGAAGGTCGAGCAGTTCGTCATCTGCGCCGCCGACGCCGCCGAGTCCGACGGCTGGCACGCCGAACTGCTCGGCACCGCTGAGCAGCTGCTGCAGGGTCTCGGCCTGCCCTACCAGGTGGTGGAGTGCTCCACCGGGGACATGGGCGCGGGCAAGTACCGGATGAACGACATCAACACCTGGATGCCGTCGCTCGGCGCGTACCGCGAGACGCACAGCTGCTCGTCGCTGCACGACTGGCAGGCCCGGCGGGCCAACCTGCGCTACCGCGACACGGATGGCACAGTGCGGTTCGCCTACACCCTGAACAACACCGCCGTGGCCACGCCACGGATTCTCGTCGCGCTGGTGGAGAACTTCCAGACCAGCGAGGCGCAGGTGCGGGTGCCCGAGGTGCTGCGGCCCTACCTCGGCGGCAGGGAACTGCTCTAGCCGTCGCCAGGGCGACCGCTTCATCAAGCGAACCGGCCCGGAGCGATCGCATATGAATGTGAGTCCAGCTTGTCCTGCGCTCGGTACCATGCGGCGGTTAGACGCAGGCCTTCGCGCACCGGGACTTGCGGCCTGTAGCCGAGCTCGTGCTGGGCCTTGCCGATCGCGTGCCGGTTGTCTGTGCCGAAGAGCTTGACGCCTAGGCGGGTGAGGATGGGCTGCCGATGCGAGCCGGTGAGCGAGGCGACACGCTCGGCGGCGCGGCCGCCGACGTACAGGGCACGGTACGGGATGTGGATGGTTGGAGGGCTGGCGCCGATGTCGTGGGCTATCGCTTCGAGGAGCTGCTGCTGGGTCAGCGGGCGGTCATTGCTGATGTTGTAGGCCTGGCCGACCGCATGATCGTGGTCGAGCGCCAGCAACAGTCCCTGGACGACGTCGGTGACGTAGACGAAGGGCAGGGCGTTGTCACCGCGGCCGACGATGACGCCCTTGCCAGCCCGCAGCCGGTCCGCCATCCGGCCGAAGTGCAGGCGGTCACCGGGACCGAAGAACGTGCCGGGGCGGATGATCACCGCTGGCAGGTGATCGTCGGCGATCATCCGCTGCACGACCAGGTCGCCCTCGGCCTTGGTGATCGCGTAGGGCTCGCGGAACGGCCTGAGCAGGAAGTCCTCCCGGGCGGGCCTGCCCAGGTCCATACCGTAGACCGTCCACGAGCTGACATGCACGATCCGGCTGACCCCCTCGGCGAGGGCCGCCTGGCAGACATTGTGAGTGCCGGTCACATTGACGTCACGGTACTCCTGCAGTGGCCGCCAAACGCCCATCATGCCGGCGAGATGCAGCACGGCCGCGACGCCGCTCATCGGCGCGGCCAGCGAGTCCGGCCAGCGGACATCACCCCGATGGACCGCGACGCCGCGCTCGCGGAGGCATCGGGTGTCCTCCGCGGGTAGCGCGAGCACCCGCACGCTGTCGCCGCGCTCTTGCAGGGCCGCGACCAGGTGGCGGCCGAGCAGGCCGTTGCCGCCAGTGATCAGGATGTCCATGTCGCTGATTCCTCCTCCCGCACCGGGGACCAATGACGCTGCCGGTGCACGAGATCTGCCAGGGTAGGGAGCGCCTGTTCGAGCCAGGCGATGGCGTAGTGCCGTCCCGGTACGATCACCTCGCGGCGCGGGTGCCTGACGAGGTCGGCGATCGCCGTGGCTACGAGCGAGGGTTCCGGCTTACGGGCCGCGACGTGCCTTGTCATCTCGGTGTTGATGTTGCCAGGTGACACCAGGGACACTGAGACGCCGGTCCCGGCCAACTGGCGGCGCAGCGCCAGCGAGAAGCCGCGCAGGCCGTACTTCGTGGCGGAGTAGAGCGGTTCCATGGCCACGCGCCCGGACAGTGAGCCGACCGAGATGATCGCTCCATGGCGCCGTTCCAGCATCCCCGGCAGCACCGCGCGGGTCAGCAGCATCGCGCCGAGCAGGTTCACCTGGGCCAGGCCGGCGATCTGATCGGGGGGACTTGACGCCAGCGGCCTCGACCAGGAGGCGCCGGCATTGTTCACCAGCACGTCGACTCGGCCGAAAGCCGCCACGGTGCGCTCGGCGAGCATCGTGACATCCGTGGCATCCGCCAGGTCGGCGGGAATCGCGATTGCCTTACCGCCGGCTTGCAGTATCGACCGCACCTGCGCGTCCAGCAGGCCGGCCCGGCGCGCGGCGAGTACCACCGTTGCGCCGCGTCGTCCCAGCTCCCTCGCGGTGGCCGCGCCTATGCCGGAGCTGGCTCCGGTCACGATCGCGACCTCGCCAGTCAGCGCGGGTGCCACTCGCTTCGCCGGGTACAGCATCTATATCGCGACCCCCTCTGCTGCATTGTCAGCTGCGGGTGCCCCGGTGAGACTAGAGCGATCCCGCTGCCGGTACCACAGGGCAGTAATTCGCACCCCGTCGCGGAGGTCGACCTGCGGGGAGTAGCCGAGCTTGTGCCGGGCCTTGTGGATCGCGTACCGGTTTTCGGTGCCGAAGAACGCTACGCCCAGGCGGGTGATCGGCGGACGGCTCCGGGACGGCGCCACCATCGCCAGGCGTTCGGCAAGGTACCCGGCCGCGTAGAGGGCGCGGTACGGGACGTGAAAGCGTGCCGGGCAGGCGCCGGTGTCGCAGGCTATCGCGTCGAGGAGTTGCTGCTGGGTCAGCGGGTGGTCATTCGTGATGTTGTAGGCCTCGCCGACCGCACGGTCGTGGTCCAGGGCCAGCAGCAGGCCGCGGACGACGTCGGAGACGTAGACGAAAGGCATGGCGTTGTCGCCGGAGCCGACGACGATTCCGCGCCCCGCGCGCAGCCGGTCTGCCATCCGGCCGAAATGCAGGTGATCACCTGGCCCGAAGATCTGATCCGGGCGGATGATCACGGCGGGCAGGTGATCCTCGGCGATCATCCGCTGCACGACCCTGTCGCCAGCGGCTTTGGTGATCGGGTACGGATCCGGGAACGGCGCGAGCGGGAAGCTCTCATCGGCGGGGCGTCCCAGCGCGACGCCGTAGACGCTGGAGGAGCTCATGTGGACGAAGCGGCGTACGCCTGCGGCCAGCGCCGCCCGGCCGATGTTTTCTGTGCCGGCCACGTTCACGGCCCGGTAGTCCTCGATGGGGCGCCAGACATCCATCATGGCGGCCAGATGCAGCACCGCGTCCGCGCCGTGCACGGGTCGCGCCAGGGACTCGGGCACGCGGACATCACCCTGGTAAACGGCGACGCCGCGGTGCCGGAGCCAGCTGGCGTCCTCACCGGGCAGCGCGAGGACCCTCACCGCGCCGCCCCGCTCCTGCAGCGCAGCGACAACGTGCCTGCCCACGAAGCCATTGCCGCCGGTGACCAGGATCGTGCTCATGCCGGGACCTTGACCGGTCCGGGCGTCCGGTAGGCCTCGCGGTACCAGGCGACGCTGTTCCTGACCCCTTCGGTAAGCCCGATCAGCGGCGAGAAGCCAAGCTCGTGCCTCGCCCGGCTGATGACGAAGCGATTCTCCCCGCCTAGCAGCTGCAACCCGTAGCGCATCACGGGCGGCGGTTGCCGTCTGCGCGCCAGGTGCCAGAGATTCTCCGAAAGGCCGCCCAGCATCACCGCCAAGGCGTAGGGAATTCGCCGCGTGGGGGCCGGGGCGCCCAGTTCGGCGGCGATCGCCGTGATGAAATCGCGCTGCGTCACCGGCTCATCATTGACGAGCAGGTAGGAGTGACCCTCCGCGTGCTCGGCCTCCGCGGCCAGCAAGACGCCCTCGGCTGCGTCATCGGCGTAAATCAGCGGGAGGTGGTTCTCGCCTGAGCCGATCATGATCATCCGGCCCTGGTCGATCATCCGGGCGATGCGCGCGAAGCTCGCGGTATCGCGCGGCCCGTAGATCCACCCGGGGCGCACGATAGTCACCGGGGCGCCTTCGTCCCGGATCATGCGCCGCAGCAGGTTCTCGCCGGCTACCTTCGACCGGCTGTACGGATTGGCCTCGGTTCGCAGCGGCGAGTTCTCGTCCGCTTCGCCGTGCACGTTGTTTCCGTGCACCGTGATGGAACTGACGTGGACGAACCGACGCACCCCGGCGGCCATGGCGGCTCTCACGATGGTCTCGAGGCCGCGCACGTTGGTCCGCTCGTATTCGGACGACGGGCCCCATGGCCCGGTACGGGCGGCGCAGTGAATGACGCAGTCCACCCGCGCCAGGGCCGGTGCGATCGCGAGGCGGTCGCCGACGTCGGCGGTGTAGACGTCAGCGTCGGCGTGTGCGAGCCAGCCTGCGTCGTCACCGGGGTGAATGAGCGTCCGTGGTCGCGAGCCGCGCGTCATGAGCCGGGCGGTCACATGGCTGCCGAGGAAGCCCGCGGCTCCCGTTACGAGGACCGTCATCGTCTTTCCAATCTTCGTGATCTTGCGCTAGGCGCAATGTGCCTCGCAGGGTCAGGCTCATCGCGCTCAGGAACGCCAGGCCGCTACAGGTCATGAGAATTCCCGTCCACGGGTGCGAGAACAGGAACATCGCGGCAACCCCGGCACGATTGACCCGGAACACGCCGGAGAAAATCAGCAGTCCGATGAGTTCATTGCTGCCGACCTGCCCGGGCGGCGAGGGCAGGATGAACGACAAGTTGAACAAGGTGTACCCGTAGAGCACGACCAGGAGGGGGACGGTTACCCCTACGGCCCTGAAAGCCAGCAGGCAGAAGAGCGCGTCGAGACCCAGGGCGAGAACGGTGTAAAGGGCAGCAATAAGCAGAGTCCGCGGTCGGCGGATGAGCGCCAGGAGGGTGTCGATGAACCCGGCGACAAACGGCGCGATGCGGTCCTGTGCGCCGCCTGGCAGGAGCACTTCCAGCGGTCGGGTGAGAAGCGCTACGGCTCGATCCGGCCGCCACGCGGCGACTGCCAGGACTACGGCACCGAAGCCGGCCGCCGCCATGGCCCCGGCCAGCACCAGCCAGAGCGATCGGCTCAGGTGCAGGCCCACGAACGGCACTAGCACAAGAAGGCCGGCCGCGGGCAGCAGGTCCATGGCCTTGTCCATGCTCACCGCGGCCAGTGACTTATTGACGGGGATCCCGTTCGAGCGCCGCAGCAGCAAGCTCATCGCGACCTCGCCGCCGCGGATCGGCAGCAGCCAGTTGAGGAAGATGGCGATCTGATAGATGGCGACCGCCCGGCGGATGCTCACCTGGCTGGGTGTCAGCAGGCATCTCCATCGCATGGCGCGAACGACATAGGCGGCGAGGAACGTGACCCCGCACAAGACCGCAATGCCAAGATTGAGATCCTTCAGGCGCTCGTAGACCGTGCCCATGTTCACCAGGCGCAGGAAGGTCACTATCAGCAGCGCCCCGGCGGCGAGGCCGATAGTCGCGCGCAGCGCCACGGTGCGGACCTGGGCGGTGCGAGCGCGTGTTGTGGTAGCTAGATCCACGAAACCGGTCCTCTCAAGCGCGCGTGCGCAGCCTCGTGGCATGGGTCGCACAGGGAGATCAGGTTCTGGGCCCGATACGACGGCAGCAGCCGCGGCTGGCGCCAGAGATGCGCGCCGACAGGCGCCGCCGTCGTCCCGCACGCCTGGCATGAGCACCCATCCCGCGCCAGGGCCGCAGACCGCGCTTGATCCATGCGAGCCATGTGGTGCACATCCAGCGCGACATGCAATCCCATGCCCAGGGCCACCGGCAGCAGCCGGCGGTGGCGTAGCCCGAGCAGAACAACGGAGAGCAGGGCCGCGGGAGAGTGAAGCGCCCGGGTCGCCGAATTGTGCGGGGGTTCTGCTTGATTGAAGAAATGCACGGCCGCCAGGGGACTAAGGCACCGCTGCTGCAGGCAGAACCAGGCATAGTGATCGGCGTCGATAAGCACGCTACCGGCCCACAGGCTCAGTGCGCCGGGGCCGATGAACGGGGCCGCCAGCACCGCGCCCGCGGTAGAAATCAGGATGTGATCCCGAACTCGCACCGCGGTACTCCCTCCCCCTGGCCGGCTCGGGATGTCGCTTCGGGCGGCAGGTATCCGCGCTGCCGGTACCACGCCACCGTCCGGGCGAGTCCCGTCGACAGATCGGTCGGCGCAGCGAAATCAAGCAGGCGCATGGCCTTGGTGACGTTGTACACGCGGCTGTGGGTCAGGAAGTCGAGCCTGCCGCGCGTCAGCGGAACGTGCTGCTTCAGGCCAGGCGGAAGCCGGTCACCGAGCCCGGCCACCGCCCAGGCCGCGAAAACGGGTATGTGCCCGGACGGCAACCGGGTGCCTTCGGCCCACGCGATCGCGCCCGCCAGATCGCTTACCGCCACGGGCTCGTTTCCGGCGAGGTGGAAGCACTCACCGAGGGCCGCGCTTCGCTGCCCGCAGCGCACCAGCGCCTCGGTCATGTCGTCGATGTAGATCGGATGGAGCCAAGCTTCCCGGCGGCCGATAGGCCGGAAACGACGCCGGAGGATCGACCGGAAGAACGGAAGAAGATGAATGTCCCCCGGCCCGTAAACAAGCCCGGGCCTGGCGATGACGGCCGGAAAACCTCGTCGCCAGCTGTACCGGACCGCGGTCTCGGCGTCCGCCTTGGCCTTCTCGTAGATGTTCGTCGGCCGGAATGGCGCGTCTTCGCCGACCGGCCGGTCGCCGGTCACCCCGAGGACCCCGGTCGTGCTGCAGTAAACGAACCGTTCCAGACTGGGTGACTTCTCGCAGCAGTCGAGCAGCAGCCTCGTGCCCAGTACGTGGGTGCGCTGGTACTCCGTGGCCGGAATGCCCGGAACCAGCAGTGGTCCGGCGAGATGGTAGACCACTTGCGTGCCATCCACCGCGGCTCCGACCGCGGACCGGTCGTTTATATCGCCGATAGCGATTTCCGCGCCCAGATCTGCCAACGGCTTCGCCTTGTCCTGCGATCGCGCCAGCACACGTACCCGCGCACCGTCAAAGAGCAGACGACGGGTCAGGCTGGCACCCAGGAACCCTGTCCCGCCCGTGACGAGCGCCGTCACGCGCGGCCCGCCGGGAGCCTCGGAGCCAGCAGGGCGCCCGGTCATGCCGGTGGCTCCTGGCGTCCCCGCCGGCGCGCTATCGACGCCGCATGAGAGCGGGCCACGTCCGCCGCGACTTTCCTGATCGTCGGCCCGTGCGTCAGCATATTCGTATATGCGGCGTTCGCTAGCGGGCAATAGCATTCCCCGGCCTTGATGCTGCGCCGCAGCTCGTCAGCCTGCCCGGTCCGCCAGACGGAACCGAAGTCGTAGTCGTGGTCACGCAAATTTCCCATGGACTGCGCTCTCACGCAGCACGTCCATACGTCCCCGTTCGGCGCGATCTGCGCCGAGGCAACCCCGGCCATGCAGGGGATCGCCTGGCGATGCTCGCGGAGCGTCTGCTTCACGAGTCCGTAGTACTGGCGCCGAAAGGCCTGGGTAACCTCGGCAACCCCGGTGAGATGCTGATCACGCATGCTTTCGAGCAGCGTGTCTATGGCAACTGTGTACCTCTCGACCGTCGGCGTGATGCCGAGGCCGACGGTATCGAGTTCTACGCGCTCCTCGGCGATTTCGGTGATGTAGGAATCGGGCTTCAGCTCACGCTGAACGTATTCACATAGCTCAGCGAAGAGGTCGACGTTGAAGTTCGATATGACGGTGTGGATTCCGACCGTCAGGTGCCTGTACTGTTTCTTCAGCTCCTTGAGGGCCGAATACGTGGCCATCGCGTGCGACCAGTTGTTCCGCACGCCACGGATATCGTCATGCTGGCAGCCGACGCCATCGAGCGAGAGGTTGATGATCACTTCCGACTTGGGGGCCATCTGCAGCACGCGCTCGATCCGGCCGGGGATGACCTTGTGCTGGATTCCGTTCGTCGGAATGTTGATGATGCCTGGCCGGCAGTGGCGATACGCGCTAGCCACCATGTCCGGCAGGTCCTTGCGCAAGGTCGGCTCGCCGCCGCTAAACGTGAACCAGTACGGGGAGCGGCCTAGTGACTCGAAGACCCGGTCCCACTCCGTCAGGGTAAGATCGTCATTCGGAAGCAGCCACACGTTGCAGGTCTTGCACCGCGAATTACAGCGGTAGCTGACGCTGACGGTGATATTGACCGGCAATCTGAACACATGACCGGTCGCATATGACGCCTTCAGAGCGGGAATCTCCGGCAGAACCTTTGCCAGGCCCATCGCGGGTACACCTCCTATGTAGCGATCGAGGGAGCGGAATCGAGCTCGAGCTGCGGCACCGGAACGGATCGGGACAGCGGTGGTCCGGACTGCGGGAAGGCGATGATGCCGCACGCAAGGGTGACCGGGGTGGTCATACCGCGACCATTGAGCGCAACCGGGGCGGCCTCGAACAGTTGCAGGAGGGCCCATGCGGCTCGCTCCGCAGCCCCGCGATCACCGGGCAGCAGGGCGACGACGGTCCCGGCTTGCTGGGTGGAGACCGTGGCGGAGGGGCCGAGAGCCTGCTGGATGCGATCCGCCACGCGCCGAGTGAGCTGGCGGCTCGCATGGAGGCCGATCTCAAGCTCCAGGTAGTGGAAGTTGACGATGTGGAAGACCGTGACGTTATGCTGACGCTGGGCATTAGCCGCGTCTTCGATATGTTGTTTTGTCGTATCGCATATTTCCCACACATATGGAGAGCAGCGACCGCGGATGACGTCGTATTGGCCTAGCGCCCGGGCTGTAGCCTCGAGTCCCACGGTGCCGACGGTCCACAATGCCGCCCGGGGCGTTGAGAAGGATTCCGATCCCAGCAGAGCGCGCCCCGCCCGCCAGGCGCTCATTGTTGGGGCCGAGTATGCCTGCCGTTCACGAATGCGCAGATGCCCGGCGTAGATCCGGCGCCGCTGACGCAGGAAGTCGTGCACGGTCGCGGGGCCACGGTTGTACACGACCGCCCGCGGCTCATATACCAGCCGATACCCGAGCTGAGTGATGAGGGCCTGGATGGAAAGCTCATCGACGGCGGTGTCGAGCGGAATGCTGGGTACCACGTTGCGGAAGGCGACTATCTCGCCCAGTTTCGGTGTGTCGCGGGCGATCCGGTCATGCAGGCGCCACTGAAGGTGCACGGCATGCCCCAGGAAAGTCCCATGGTCGTTGACAGGTGTGGGGTGTCCTCCCACCATTCCCACGGCCGGGTTCTCGAAATGCCGCAAAAGAGCATCGAACGCGCCGTCCTCGACCATCACATCGGCGCTCACCATGACCAGCACGGGACACTGTGCCGCGCTGATGAAAAGATTGATGGCCGATGCCTTGCCTTCGCGGCGCGCCTGCTCGATGAGGTGCACGCGTGGTTCGCGGCTGGCGATGTCGGCCACGATGGCGGAGGTTCGGTCCTCGCAGCCGCTGGCCACCACGATTACTTCTGAGATCCGTTTCGCCGTCAGCTCCTGCCTGAGAATGCTGTGGAGGGCGTGGGCGATGTTGGCTTCCTCGTTGTAGGCCATGATGCCCACGCTGCATTCGACTTCCGACAGGATCCGAGCCCGTGCCTGCGGCTGGATCTCGCGAGCGCCGTGCCCGGGCATCCCGGCGACTGGGGCACCGCCATCAGAATCCTGCGGCAACGCTGTCCGCTCTGTAGTCACGTCGCCTCCTCAGCTTGTCGCGGCACCCGGCCGTCCGCCAAGCGTGGTGACTCTATTTGGGGCTGTTTCCAGCCTGGTTCCACGCCTGCGCGCGGTGCGCTCGTCGTCTGGGCGGAAATGCGGGCCGGGTCACGCGCCTCACGGCGCATTACCCGCCGGGCGATCTGGCGCACTTTGTGCTCGACCTTCCCGCCTCGCTCCGCGCGCTCGGCCATGGCACACGCGTGGGCATGGAGCAGGAACGAGGGTGTACCGGCAGGGGCACGCAGTCCTTGTCGTTGTCGTATCCCGGCGAGATCCTCGTAATGCTGACTAGCCCAGTACACATTCATGCGACATGAGACGCAGTTCCACTCTTCGTCCGGTGTTTCCGCGCCACACTGCGGGCACTGCATGGTCCAAACCCCCCCCGTATCACGACGGGCGCGGACTGGGCTAGATCCCAGTCCTGTTTGACTGCCAGCCATTGTGGCGGCGACCTATTCCAATACGGTTCCACCGACGGGAACCCGCGGCGCAGGCTCCACAGTGGCGGCCTGTCAGCCCTCAAGCGGCGCCGTTGGTCCCAATCGACCCTTGTCATGTCTTCCGTATTCCCGGCGAAATTCCCCGCGGAGACGGCTGGAAGAGCGCTGGAATGCGCGCAGCCCAAGATGGAAGGCGAGCGTATTCCTGTCATCGTGGACCCATTCGATCCTGATATGGCTTGTGCGGGCCCAGGGTGGGTGAACCTCATCGCATGTCATGGCGAGACAGCCAGCCAGGGTCCCGCCTTTCGCCAGATCCTGTGGAGTGGATGGGTCATAGCCAGGTCGGGTGGGCAATTGCTGGGGTGGAGATCGTCCGCCACGTTCAACCTCGGCGGAGCTGGCACGATCGCGTTGGTGGCGCTGCTGTTGTTCATCGCCGGGGGCCTGCTGACCGGCTGCCGTCCTGCGGTAGTTGCGACCACGCATAACTTCCGCATCACCGATTACACGCAGTTCGTGGACAACAACCAGGGTCCGGGTGAGGTCTTCATGCGGTATCCGCTGGGACGCATCGGTTTGTGGTCGACGCCCGAGGGGGAGATCGCCGACAGCGTCACCAGGGGACTGCGGCTATACCCCACCGTCGACCAGGTGGCCGCCGATGGTGGCGGGGACTGGCGTGCGTCGATCAGCGCGAGCCCGGCGCAGGCCAACATCACCTACGGCACCGGCTCTGCCGCCAGGGGGTCGACCGTATCTCTCACCGTCACCCCCGACGTCTCCGTCTACCGATACCGCTTCAGCACCGTCACCTCTTATGAGGCGGTGGACCTGCTCATCCAGGAAGTGGAGAACTCCAACGTCACCTGGTCGAGCAGCAAGTTCGTGTATGTCGACAGCACGACGGCCGAGGTGACCCTGAGCAACGGTGGCAGCCAGACGTGCTACTTCTACGTGAAGTTCAGCACTCCGGCCGCCAGCCACGGCACGTTCATGAGCCACAGCGTGACGGTCGGTGCGCCCAGCATCACCGGTGACGACGCCGGCGGATACCTCACGTTTGCGCCTGGGACGCCGGTCACCGTCGCGGTCGCCCTCTCGATGACGAGCATGTCCAGGGCACAGCAGAATTTCACCAACGAGTTCTCCACATTCGACTTCGCCAGGGCGGTGCAGGACCTCAGGAATGCCTGGAACGCGAAACTTGGCAAGATCGACGTGCAGAGCGCCAGCACCCTCAAGGCCAAGGAGATCTACACCGGTCTCTACACGCTGTACGCGAACATCATCGACGTCACCGACAACGGGTCCGGGTACACACCGATGTCACAGAGCAGGAGACTCCTCACCATTGGATCCTCCATCTGGTGGGAGCGAGTGGGAGGCGGCTATTTCCGGTGCTCATTCGATCAGGGGCGCAATGTCTACGCGTTCCTGACACTGATCGATCCGGCCGTCATGAAGGATGTGCTGAACACGTATCTGTCACAGTACAACCGTGACGGGTTTCTCATGGGCAATTGGGACCCGTATACACCGGGCGCGTGGTCCGACCAGCAATGGGGATTCTTCAGTTATTTCTTCCTCGCCGCTAAGCTGGAGGGCGTGACCGGTGTCGACTACCATGTCGCGGAGACCGCAATCCTTAAAACCATGGGCATGAACGCTACGAACATGTACCTGGTCAAGGCGGGCTACTATCATTACGGCTACGTTCCGGCGAATATCGGCACGAGCAACTACCTGTCCCGTGGCCTGGAGTTTTCCACCCAGCTCCAGGGACTGTCACATCTCGGATACGTGCTCGGTGACAGCGCCACGTACAACGAGTACCAGCCATGGGGCGAGGCATACCTCAAGACGTGGAACCCCGCCAGCATGATCTTCCAGGCTAAGAACACCGATGGCAGCTGGGCGCCGGTCAATGCCGGGCTGTTCGAGGGCACCGCCACGAACTACGCCTTCGACGAGCCGCACGACGGGCTTGGCCTTGCCGACATCTACGGCGACAGCACTATGAGCTCGAAGATCACCAGCATTTACGCCGTTTCGAACATCTGGTACAACGACTATCAGCTGGTGCAGCCGTACCTAGCCATCTGGGCGGACAGCCCGTCGGCGTCGCAGGATGTGATCCGGAACTACTTCCTTCCCGAGTTCAGCTCGCTCAGCATGTGGGAGGATCTGCCCGGCGGCGGCTCGCTGTATTACACGGACAACGCCAGCGCGGAGGTGCTCGCTAACCTCGGCATCTACCCGATTCAGTCACCGGGTGCGCAGTGGATCCTCAACAGCCCGGCTGTGACCAGAGCCGTGATCCATGGGCGGTCCGACACCATCATCCAGGCACGGGGCAATTCGCCGTCCACCCCGTACGTCTCGTCCATCTACGTCAACGGCTCGGCGTATCCCAGCCACTTCATCTCCGGTGAGACGCTCGCCACGCAGAGCAACACGCTGACCTTCGGCATGACGAACACCCCGTCGCGCATCGGCCAGATGTACCTCACCGGGACCGACGGCGAGGTGCTCTCCGCCAGCACCGACAACAGCACGTACCTGCGGTTCCGCAACGACCCGCTGGGCGGTACGTCGCAGGCGGAGGTGTATGCGGCGCGGGTGCCGGCTGCGGTGTCGGTGAACGGGACAGCGCTGCCGAGCAGAAACTGGTCGTACAGCTCCACTGAGCACGTCATCACGCTGAAGGGCCTGCTCGCCGGCACGGTGCTGGTGCAGTTCAGGCGAACCTGACTCCGGGTGCTGGGCAGGGCGTCACCCGGACCGCTTCTCGAAGATCTCGACGATGCCGTAAGAAGAATTAGCGGGAAACGTCTTGCGGAGAACGAAGTAGTGCCGCCAGTCCTGACGTCGGTGGAGCGGGGTCCAGACAAGGTCTTGGTCGTCGCTGCCCGAGTTCACCACAATCCAGGTCACCCAGTTCTGAGGGCGTGCCAGCGCCTTGGTGAACTGCGCTCCGTTGGCATCGGTGACGAAGACGTGGTCCGGGAAATGGTACTTTGTCAGGAGGTAGAACATGAAGGATGGGTCGGGGACATATGATTTCAAGACGTTCCCGCCGTGGTAATGCGAGTTGAACCATTGCGCCTCGGCCTGGCCCGTCTTCGTGGTGTCGCCCGCGTAACCATACAATGCCTCGCGGAGAACGAACGGAGTCTGCGCGAACAGGCCAATGACGCCGGAGAAGATGATCACGGCCAGTGCGGTTCCCGCCAGAGCGCGTCTGGCGAGCACCCGCCCGGAGGTGGCCACGAATCCCGCGAAGAGACCGAGTGCCGGGATCATAAGTATGCCGAAGCGTATGTTGTAGTATAGCCCGGTTCCCAGCTGGGGCATGCTCTCTGTATTAACGCCCTTATAAAGCACGAGCAAGTAGAAGCCGAATGGCACAAGCGTGAGGTAGACAGGAAGCGTCCTGCCCTGCAGGCGAAAGCGCCACACAAAGAGGGCGAATCCGAGCAGGGCCATGACCACGATGGCCCAGCCGACGGTGTCGGCAACGGTCAGACCGTAGAGCGTTAGCGCGAACATCGCGTGGTGGCGCGCGGGAAGCAGGTAGTCCGGGGTGTTGGCGTAATACTTGTGCGAGCTCTGTCCATAGAAGAAAGACAAGAGCGGATCGTGGAAGATCACCGCGTTGTACAGGATCCACGCGGCGCAGCCCGCGAAGGCGAGCAGGCAATAGAGTATGGTCCAGGCCTCGGCCAGCTTATATCCACGCCGGCGCCAGGCAGTGTAGGCCAGGATCGGGACCACCGCGATCCCGATCACCCAGTTCTCGTAGCGTATCAGCGTTCCCGTGGCTACCGCCGCCGCACATTTGGCGATGTCCAGGGCATGATAGGTATGGGTTACCCGCAGCGCATAATAGATAGCGACCACGAAGGCACTGACCGCGAGCGCTTCGCTCATCGGCGTGCTTTGCATGTAAAGAAGGCTCGGGTTCAGTATCAAGACCCCGGCGGCAACCCATCCGGCCCCTCTGGACGACGCCGCGAGACGAGCCATCCGGTACATGTAAACCGCTGCGATGACATAAGCGACCATGGACGGGAGTGAGCCCGCTATCCCGTCGCTGAACAGCGTGCCGCTCCAGATCAGGGGGAGCATGAGCATCGCAGGCAGCGGCAGCCACGTGGCACCGAACTGGGCCAGGCCCGGGGTACGGCTCTCCAGGACGCGGCGGGCAATCAGCTCACGGTCTCGTGAGTCATTGAAAGCGACCGTTAGGCCATGTGCCCCGTACCATTTGAAGAAGGCAATGCTGAGCGCGGCCGCAATAAGGGCCACCGACCATTCGTCCGTCACGTGCGTGCGGAGCCAGCCGGACAGCCGCGGTAGCAGGCCCGGGGTGGGCAACGGCCGGGCTGGCAGGCCGACGGGAACCTCGATGTCGCCCGCGCCCGATCGCGTGCGGGCCTTCGTCACGTCGTGGCCTCCCCTGCGAGCGGCTCGGTGTGCAGGTAACCGATCGGGACCCCAGCCGAGGCTTCTGCGTCGGAGAGGCTGACTCCGTGCTCCGTCTTGGCCCAGTAGGACGGATTGCGTATCAGGCTGATCAGCCCCGCCCAGGCGCCGAGGCTCATCAGCGCCCAGTACAGGGGAGTTAGCAGCGTGTACCGGATCAAGTCAATCAGGTCGTGGCGTACGCACACGTAAGCGTTGCAGTAGAAGAAGATGAAATTCCACACGATCAGGCTCAGCAGCCCGGGATAGTAGATGACAGGCGGAAATAGCGTCTGAATGAAGTTGCCGAGATGTGTCCCTTTGCTCTCTGCATACATCACTGTCAGCGCCCACATCAGCGGGTTGACCAGCAGCAGAAGGGAACTGCCCCCGACGAGCATCTGGAAATCGATGAATCCGCGCACACCGAGTTCCCGCAGCAGTTGCACCGGTCGGCGCATGTGCACAAGATAGGTCTGCAGGTATCCCTTGACCCAGCGGGAACGCTGCCGGACCCACGGTCGCGGCCGGGGGACAGCTTCTTCCCAGGTGGTCGAATCGAGCATGGCCACGCGCAGGGACGCGCGGCCGAGGCGTACGCCCAGGTCGCAGTCCTCGGTCACATTGAACGGATCCCAGCCCCCGAGTTTGCGGAGTGGCTCGACCCGGAAGTGGTTGGAGGTCCCTCCCAGGGGCACGAACGCGTTGGGCCGCGCAAGCCCGGCGGTCAGCCCGGGCAGGAACTGGTTGTACCAGACGGCGTAGTCGATGGCGAACATGCGGGTGAGAACCGACTGGTGCCGGTTATAGAAATTGAGACGCGCCTGCAAACACGCGACATCGGGGGGCAGCGCCTGCAGTGCAGCGACCGCTTTACGCAACTGGTCGGGCTCCGGCTGATCCTCGGCGTCATAGACGACGATGTACTCCCCCAGTGCCGCATGCAGGGCGATATTCAGCGCACGCGGCTTGGTTCGCGGCTGGCCCGCCGGCATCAGCATCGAGCGGATGCCAGGGGGAAGCGGGTAGTCGTTAGCGGCGCTTCGGGTCTCTTCGTCGTCCTCCTCTATGAGGAGCAGCACCTCCAGCCTCTCCGGTGGGTAGTCAATCCGCTTGAGACGCTCCACCAGGGCAGGCAGGATCCTCCCTTCGCGGTACAGCGGCACGAGAACGGTGTAGAGGGGAAACTCATCCGCCTCCTCGTGGTGAGAGTCCGCTGCGGAACCGGTACCCGCAAGCTCGCCGCGGATCAAGAGCCACACCTTGTGTACACCTGTCGCGAAGTACAAAGCGGTGAGGATCCCGAGGCAAACGATCAGCGCGTAGCGTGCAGCCGTTCCGACGAAGACGGCACTCAGCGCCACGAGCAGCGCGAGCGCGAATGCTTGCACGCGGGTAACAACAATGCGGGCCCCATCGCGCGCTGCACCCCACGAGGTCGCCCAGTGTTCCCCGTCCGGTGCTCCCGCCGGGCCCGCGGGCATTGGGGCCGCGGCCAACCTCGGCCGCTCTTCTTTATTAAGCCGTCCGATCATCACGTTGTGCCCTTTGTTATCCCATCCCAAGCGGCAAGCTCTGTCCCTGGCCTGCCGCGACGCTTACACAGGCCGGACACGTCCTCGACGGCTGGCTCAAGAGCACCGTGCCTGCTCCACAGGATGAGACACCGGGATTCCAGCCCTCTTCCAGTCCCTCTTTCCAGCTGTATGGCAGGCGCGCGGCCATCCGCAGATACCGCGCTGGGACCCGGCCGGCATCGTGGTGGCCCCATCGTCAGCCGGACCGGCTCACAGCCAGCGGGCGCGGGTTCCTGTCCTGCGCAGTGGTGAGTGCGGCACGGAACTGGTCCCGGCGGTGCTGCGAGAGGCCCTCGTACAGCGCCGAGCGAAAGAGCGGATGCCGGAATGCGAACCCCCCGCTGCGCTCTTCCAGGATGCGGGTCTGCAGCGCCTGGTCCAGCGCGTCAAGAAGGGCGGCATCGGAGACGGGCGGCTCAAGCGCCGCTGTCCCGGTGCACAGTGCGGCCAGGGAGATCTCTGCCGCCCCGGAGGCGGCGGTCAGCTCAAGCACCCGGCGCAGGGTCTCATCCATGGCCGCCAGCCGCATCGCAGCCAGGGCGCGCACCGGCGCCGGTACCCGCGCCGTGGCGCGCCATGACTCATTCTGGTCGCCCGCGGCGAATGCGGGATCGCCGCGCTCGCTCAGCTGCCGGACAAGTTCACCGACGAACAGCGGATTTCCACGGGATCGCTGGTAGATGCGCGCCAAGAGATCATCGCCAGCACGAGTACCCGGAAGCAGCGCCCGCACCAATTGGTCGCAGTCCCGGCGGGAAAGGCAGCACAACTCGATTCTCAGGCAGAGGCCTTCTCTCGTCGTGCCCTCGATCAACCGCCGGAGCTCCGAGCCAGCCTCAACTTCCTCTTCGCGTACCGCCGCCACGATCAGCCACGGCCGCTGGACAGCCAGATGTGCGAGGTAGCGGATCAGGTCGAGGCTGAAGGGATCGGCGTCGTGCAAGTCATTCATGACGAGAACCACCGGCTGCTTGCGGCCCAGATCGGTCAGCAGCCGGACGATGGCGGGGACGAGATCCAGGTGGTAGCCGCCATGGGCGAGCACGGGCTCGCCGCTAGTCCCCAGTGACGGTATGAAGCGGGCAAGGGCCGGGTAGCGGCCCGCTAGCTCGTTGCGGTCGGCCGCCGGGCGGCTCGCCGCGTAACCTTCCAGCGCGACCGCGAACATGCCGCAGGCGAACTGTTTCGCATGTGCGCCCCGCCCGCTGCAGAGCACAGCAGCTCCCTGCCTGCCCGCCTGGACCGCGAACTCTTCTAGGAGCCGGGTCTTGCCAATACCCGCTTCCCCCGTGAGGAGAATCATTCCCGCGCCCCTCTGCGTGCCTCGCGCAAGCTGGCCGCACAGGTGCTGGATCACGCGGTCGCGGCCGACAAACGGCCTGACCAGAGTGGCTTCGTCGTCAACCGGCAGGTGCCGGTTGACGACCGCGCGGTTTCGATCGGTCCTTGAGGGATCATGATCGGCCGCGGAACTCTGCGACGGCACCCGGTTCCCGAGAATATTGTGGTAGAGCGATACCGTTTCAGGCTGGGGTGCCATGCCGAGTTCGCGCCGCAGCACATCCTCGCAGATCCGGAATTGCCGTACGGCCTGGTCGGGTGTGCCCATCTCCGCATACAGTCGCATGAGCCGGCGGTGGACCACTTCCCTGCTGGGATCCTGCCCGAGCGCCGCGCGGAGCCGATCGGCCGCCTCGTTGCAGGCGCCGCGATTCTCGAGGACTTCGGCCAGTCCCACCAGCAGCCGAACCCGAAGTTCGGCCAGGAAGTTGCGGCGCTCGGCGCACCAGTCCGCGTAGCGGTCCTCGGGAAGGAGTTCGCCGCCATAGGCAGCGAGCGCGGATTCATACGACGTGGCGTCCTGCTTTCGCAGCGCATCCTCGGCCAGCTGCTCAAACTTGTCCGCGTCGATAACGACATGATCAGTGTTGAGTGCGAGCATGGCGTCCGTCAGCCGGAGGTACGCAGAGTCGGCCCGCCGGGGCAGGTCGGGCTCGAAAGCGTGCCGGGCGGCGTAGAGGGCCTTGCCGAAGCTGTTGAGCGCCGAGTCAACATCGGCCCCCGGCCATAGGATGTCAAGGATCTGCTCCCGGTGCAGTGCGTGCTCAGGGCAGGTCGCCAGCAGCTTCGTGAGGGTTTTCGCGCTGCGCCGCTGCCAGTCCAACACCGTTCGTGCCATGTCGGCATGCTCGACGCGGAATCCTCCGAGTAGTCGCATGCGCAACTGGAGCGTATCGCCTAGCGCCGTGGCCATCGCCGCACCGTTTACCCGAACGGGCGCGAGATGCCCACGCGGCGGCAGATTGGCAGGCTGTGACAGGGAACTATTACCACGCATTTCCCGCTCCCCGAAATGCAGGGCCTGATGTTGCTGCTCAGGCATATCCGAAGGAGATCACGCGGACGCCAATGGGCAGCAGCCAACCACAAAAGGGCCGCCTCGGATCCGCGCAAGACCCGACATATAATTGATTCAGCGGCATGGCTCATTCCGCCCGATGCCCTGTTATCTAAGTCTCCTTTCAGGATCATGCACCCTAGGGCACCAACTCTAGTAACTGCGTTGATCCTGACGCATCCCCAATCTGACGTAGCGCTATTCCCGCATGGTGGGGTACAGAACTCGCAGGCTTGGTGTGGCCGGTCATGCACGGGATGGAGGTAGCGAGGTTGCCAGGCTGGCCCTGAGGCGGGACGAGTTGCCGCGGCGGGCCTCTGGGAGCGGTCCTCGTCAGTCCGTGTCGCGGATACGACGATCCCCGGTCGCCAATTGCCGTGGATGGTGTCGCGGGTTGAGCGGGACCGGCCGCAGACCGGCGGACCTGTGCTTAAGCTCTGAGCATGTGAGTTGCTCAAAGGCTCGAAGGTGATCCTCAGATTGTCTGCCAGGTCAAATCGCAGCAGGGCATCCGACCGGTGGGCTTCTGCGATCCTTGCGAGCATTTCACTGACTGCCTGATAGGCATCGGCGCCACTCTCCGCCGTTATTTCCCCCTGGATTGTGAACCTATATGTGGTCACAGGGACTTCCTCAATGCAACTCAAGGTTATTCGTTGCCAGTCCGCCAGCGGCAACGAGAGATAGCGTCGCTCAGCAACGACGCTGGCGGAAAAAATTTGAGTCCGGGTGTTCCGAGAATCTCGTAGCTTGGCGCCGGCCGCAAGTTCCATGATCCTCTTGGCTAGGATCGCAAACGCCGTCCGCATCCAATGCCCGGGGCCGCATGCCGAAGGTGTCACGGCCAGCTCACCGCCCCGCATCCCGGCGGGTGGAGACCCGCTCCAGTTCGTGCCGGGTCAGCGCCACCGCTTCCAGCGTGGAATGCACCTGGAGCTTGGTCATGAGATTCTGCAAGTGGGTGCGCACGGTGTTGGCGGAGAGGCAAAGCCGGACCGCTGCCTCACGCCGCCCGGCACCGTCGGCAAGGCAAGCCAGTACCTCACGTTCCCGGGGGGTGAGGGCGGCCAGCAGCCGGTCTCTTTCTCGCTGCTGCTCACGCTCGCGGAGCAGCAGGCTCAGGACCTGCCCCGTTGCCGCCGGGGGCAGCCAGGTCTCCCCCAGTGCGACGCCACGGATGACCCGGAGCAGGTGCTCAAGTGATTCGTCCTTTCGCACCCAGGCGGCCGCCCCAGCCTGGACCGCGGCCACGATACGTTCCGCCTCAGAGGAATAGCTCATCATGATCACGTGCGGTGCCTCGCCCCTGCCCGAAACGTCCTGGCAGAAGGTGAACGCGGCGCCGCCGGGCAGATCGCCATCCAGCAGCACGATGTCGGTGTGTTTGGCAACGACCGGGCGCAACGCAGGCGGCTCCACACCGCGCAACGCAGGCGACTCCACACTAACGGCGGCTACCACTGCGACGTCCGCCTCGGCTTCCAGCCGGGCGGCGAGAGCGTCGACGAAAGTGCGCTCCTGGTCGACGATGAAGACACGGAGACCCATGGCCTGAGCCTGGCTCATCATTCTTGGCTGGCGAAACCCCATCCTGCCGTGGGCCCACCTACGCCAGACAGGGGAGACGACCCGTTGGCGGCGGGGCGGGAGCCTGGCTCAGCGGAGGGAGCGAACAGCAGGATATGAGGGTCGCCCACCAGGCCATTCCTGCTGGCGAGGGCAGCGGCCTGGAGTCGGCTATGTGCCCCCAGTTTGGCGAGGACGTTTTTCACGTACGTTTGCAGCGTGCTGGTCGCTATATCCATCTCGCGAACCATCTGTGCGGTGTCCTGACCGGCAACGATCCTCTGCAGCACTTCGGTCTCCCGCGGGGTGAGCTTACGCAATGAGTGTTCGCGCGGCATCGCGGCCGTGCGGTTGCGAGCCCACCGCGGCATCTCCTCGATCACCAAGCCGCCCTTGGCGACCACGTCGACCGCGTCGGCGATCTGGCCGACATCCTGGTCTTTACGCAGAAACCCGGCGACACCGCCTTCGAGGGCCCTTGCCACGGTCGCTGGTTCGGTGACTGCGGACAGCACCAGCACCTTGGTGCCGGGGTGGTGCTTCAGGATAGATTGGGCGGCCGCGAGGCCATCCGGTGATCCGTGAAAGCGAAGATCCAGCAGGCAGACGTCCGGTCGACGGGCGGCCACGGTCCGGACACCATCGGGGGCTGTCGTCGCTATCCCCACAACTTGATGACCGCGGGCTTTCAGCCCTGCGGCGAGCGCTTCGCACAGTATCCGGTTTTCATCACAGAGGACTACGCGCATCGGCCCCACTCCGTCCACGTCGAGCCGCTCATGCGGCGGCCGCGGGTGGACCCGGCCGCCACCGGTGTACGCCAGCAAGTCTCGCCTGCCCGCGTCAAAATGCCCGTGAGGGACAGCCTTGTCGCTGCCCTGCTACTGGCAGTAACGCCTGTCGTGCAGACAGGCAATTATGCCTACATGTAATGGATCCCCCTTGTAAGCAGATCGCTGCGATATGTGATTAGGTAAACCAGGAAGCGACGCGGCGATGCCACGGTATCCCGGCCGATGCTGCGCACTCGGGTGCTCCGCCTGCCCTCGCCCGGCTCGCCGGGCCCAGCATTCCAACTGGCGGCGAACCGACGCCACGAGTGCACGGCACTTATCGACTGAATGTCATCTTGCCTACCGACGAATGCCATGCCCCGCCGACCCTCCCAGCCAAGTGCCTCAGCCACCGACCCTGAAAGCGGATGGACCGGGACAAAAGCACGTCTGCTAATCATTGCACCACGAATCTGCATGTCAAGGGCCTAGTAGACCAGTTCTGGCCGATTTCTCCTCATTACCGATGAGTATCCGCGCGGATGCCGACGTATTACTTCGTATACATATCACTTCGTATACATAGACGAACTCGCGGCCGGTGACCTGGGTCCAGGGAAATCCGAGTGGTTCGGCATGCCCAAGCGCACCGGGCAGGGGCGGCACGCCCGGCGATCGTTGTCCGCACTGCCGGTCGCCAGGACTGGAGCAAGGGATAAAAGCTCACAAACTTTCACGGTGGCCCGCGCGGTCACCGAACAGGGACAAGAGAGCGTACGCTGCGAGGCGTGAACCTTGAAGCTGATCGCGTGGCCGACCTGGCGGGCCGACCGCTTAGCGGGCTGACCAGGCGTGATGTGGCACTTGCGCTGCTCGCTGTGCCGGCGGCGGACGCGCTCGCCTCGCTACCAGGCATCCGGAGGGGCATGCTCGCGGCCGGAAACCCGCTGTCCGCGGTGTTCTGGGCCTCGGCGGAAGCCATCCTGCACAAGATCACCGACGGCGAGGCCACGGTGGGCGACGTCAGGACGTGGCTGGAGGCCACCGGGACCGAGCCGAACGGGATCATCGGGCTGCACGTCTGGGATGACCTGTCCGAGCGCAGCCAGCTCGCCGCGGAGATGCACACCAGGCTGATCAGCCACCTCGAAGAGCGGCTCGCGGCGGGCGAGATCGACCCCGACCTGCTGGCCGCGGCCGACCCTGCCGCCTGCCAGGCCTCCATCGAGCTGCAGGAACGGTGGATGACCTCGGCCCTACCCGACGGCCGGGTCCCGATGGACGTGCTGCTAGACGAGAAGGACGAGGAGTTCCTGGCCGAATGGGACGCCGCCGACGCCGACGCGCTGGCCGCGACCCGGGCGCTGCTCGACCGTGTGGGTGAGCGCCCGCTGCCGGGCGGGGAGCTGCGCCGGGCCAGCGCCCGGCTGCGCGAGGACATCGCCCGGCCCGGCTGGCCCGGTCGGCTCCTGATCGAGTGCAGCGGGCTGCGCCCGGGAGAGCTGCCGGCCGACGACACCGAGCTGTGGCTGCGGCTGGCCACGGGCGTGGCGTCCCCGCGGGGACCCGACGACTGGGATGGCCCGGACACCGACGAGCCGGACGAGGCGGAAAGCGAACTCAGCGCCATCTGCGCCATCGACCACTTCGACTGGCTGGCGGCGATCACCGCGCTCGCCGAAGGCGGCCCTGGCACCGCCGCGTCAGCCACCGACCTGGCCGCCTACGTACGGGACTACGATCCGGAAGACGCCGAAGACTCGGAGGACGGCGGCCCCGGCGGGGAGCCGGGCGACGAGGACGAGCCGGACGACTTCTACCTCCCCGACGACGAGGAGTTCGACGACCTCACCATGGAGGGCCTGTTCCTCCCGGTGACCTCGCTGTGGCAGGTGCTGGGCGCGATCGACGACGACGAGCGGCTGACCGCGCTGGGCTGGTGGGGCCTGCCCGAGGCCATGCTCCGGGTCTGGGCCCCGGCTGGCAGTACGCCAGATTAGACACTCACTGTCCCAGCGAAATCTGATGCTGTCGCAGCACGCATCCTACCTAGGTAGACATAAGAGCTCTACCTAGGTAGGATGTTAGCGTGACTCGTCCTTCGGAGTTCACCAAACAGACCCTCGCTGTGCTGGCGGTGCTGTGCGCCCATCCATCGTCTTGGCAGCACGGCTATGCGATCGCCAGGGATACCGGCCTGAAGTCCGGGACGCTCTACCCGATCCTCGTCCGATTGGCCGATCGCGGCCTGATGGAAGCATGCTGGGAGGACGAGCAGCCGGCCGGCCGGCCCCGGCGGCACCTGTATCGGCTGACGCCCGAAGGGCTTGCTAGCGCCACCGCGGCACTGGCAGACGTAACCCCAATGGTGAGAGCGCAGGCACGCGCCGCCCTGTCTCCGCGCCGCCGACTCAGCACACAGGATTGACCATGGAACCGCTCACGCAGGGGCTGATGGCGGTGTTGTGGCGCTTGACGGCGCTGATGGCGGCCGATCGTCGCGAGTGGACCGAAGCCGTGCTGGCCGAGGCCGCCGAGCTTCCAGCCGGGTGGCGACGGCTGAGTTGGCTCACCGGCGGGATACGGCTGACTATGCGCGAGGCTGCGCGGGCGCGCAGGCCCTGGTACCCGGCGGCCTTCGCCGCCGTGGCCACAGGAATTGCATGGAGCGCATGGTCCGGGCCGCCCGGCGACCCAGCCATCGCGATCAACAGGGTAGACGTGCTCGCAGTCGTGGTGATCCTGGCCGGGTCGGCCTGGATTTTCCGCCGGACTCGCGGTCCAGTCGCAGTCGCCCGGTGGACGCGACTGGTGCGCACCAGCGGGTATACGGCGGTCCTGGCCCTAGTGCTGGTCAAGAGCGCGGTCGAACGGGTCGCCGGTGCCCCGCCCAACAACCACGCGGCAGGACCGGCCGTGGCCTGGACGGGCGAGGTGGTCTTCCTCGCGCTGATGGCCAGCTATGCAGCGGTGATCCTTGTATACACGGCGCAACGCTCCCCGGTGCTCCCGGGCACCTTGGCCATCGGCACCTCGACCGGCCTAATCCTTGGTGTCGTGGCTTACCTGCTCGGACCACTAGGCTTCCCGCTCCGCTTCACCGGTCCGTGGTCGGCTCGCCTTTACGACGTGGCCCTCGGCCTCGGCGTGCTGTTGGCACTGTGCGCTCCGGTGGCGGCAGGACTGGCGGCAGCGCGGCGAACTGGTGGCTCACTGCCCGCTGGTTCCCGTTTCCGGCAGGGAGCCATGGCCGGATTGTGGTCGGGGACAACCGCCGCGCTCGTAGTTGCCGTCCTGTCGACCGCCACCATCGCGATCCTGCCTTATGACAGCGGCCTTCAGTACTGGGCCACCGCACACATAGGTCAGTGGATACCTGCTGTCGGTGAAATTTCGCCAGTCCTCCACCCCCGTCTCGGCTACGTGGCGGGCAACAGCGCCTTCGCGGCCGGATATCTCGCCGTACTGCTGATCGGCCCGTTGGCCGGCTGTGCCTTCGGGGCAGGGGGCGCCCGCATGCGGCACCCTCGCGGGCCACGGACCACAATGACGGTGCCGCGGATCCGGCCCTCTCGATTCGGGGCATGATGTCGAACCACGATCAGTAAGAGGGGGTGGCGCTGTGATCGATTTTCTCAGTGCCTCGCTATTCTTCCTGGCCGGGTGCGCCGTACTCGGGACAATCCCCCCCTCGGTCCTCGCCGCGAAGGCGCGCAAACCGGCGCTGGCTGTGCTGACACTTCTCATCGCCGCGTCAGTCGTCTATGTGCTCGTTGCCGCCGCGGCAAGCATGCACCATAGCTGATCAGCCGGGTCAACTCCGGCGTGATCAGTCGCTCGTGCCCAGATCCGTGTCATCCGAGGCGAGCCGCTGGTAGGCGGGAGCCAGCACGTCGGCCAGGTCCTTCCCCCTGACCTGGATCGGCGGCGGCGGGAACATCCGCAGCAGCAGGTCGGGGGCTGCGGCGTCCGGCGCGGAGGCCAGCGCCCGTAGCCGGGCCGGGCTCAGCCCGGACGACCAGAACCCATCCAGGCAGTCCTCCAGCGGCGGGGCCGGCACGTCTAGGCCGGGCCGGGCGGCCCCGGCCGCCGGCACCTTCCGGCCCTGAGCATCCCGGCCCGGGCCGGGCGCGTCGGCCTGGATCTGCCGCAGCGCGGCGAGCAGTTCGTCCCGGGCCTTGCCCCGCCAGGCCAGCATGCCGAACGGATCACGGTCGAACTCCTCGGCCAGCACGTAGCAGACTGCGGCCAGGTGCTTGCACGGCACCTCCCAATCCGGGCAGCTGCAGTGCATGTCCAGGTCCGCGGGCGAGCGCGGGAACAGCGGCGTACCGCACTCGGCGAACACATCCTCGATCTCGCGCGGCATCTCGCCCGCGAGCAGCTTGGCCCGGAACAGCGCCTGGCTGGCCAGGCGATCCTGCACCCGCCGCCACTGCGCGGTGGTCAGCGGCAGGACTCCGATCCGGACCTGGTAGGGCCGCACCCGTGAACCCTGAACCCGGGCGGTGACCTTGCCCTGGGCCAGCTCGAAGTCAAGCACCTGCCCGGCCCGGGCGTAGCTGCGGCCCCGGGCCAGCCGGCCGCTCATGCCGTACGACTCCAGCACGCTGATGAACCGCCGCGACCACCACTGCTCGCCGATGGCGCCGCGCTTGCTCCTCGCCTTGATCCCGCCGTCTACCCGGATCGGCCGGGCCGGCGGCCAGTCCTCCCAGCGCCCGCCCATTACTCACTCACCGCGTCCGCGGACAGGGTGAGGACGGACCGCAGGTCCTCGGTGGACAGCTCGGTCAGCCAGCCTTCGCCGGTGCCGACGATCTGCTCGGCCAGCGCCTTCTTCTCCTCGATCATGGCGTCGATCCGCTCCTCCAGGGTGCCGACGCAGACGAACTTGCGGACCTGCACGTTCCGGCGCTGGCCGATGCGGAACGCCCGGTCGGTGGCCTGGTCTTCCACGGCCGGGTTCCACCACCGGTCGACGTGGATCACGTGGCTGGCCGCGGTCAGGTTGAGCCCGGTGCCGCCGGCCTTCAGCGACAGCAGGAACAGGGCCGGCTCGTCGAGGTCGCCGAACGTCTCGACCATCGCGTCCCGCTGTTTCTTCGTCGTGCCGCCGTATAGGAACAGCACCGGGCAGCCGAGCCTGGCCGCCAGGTGCGGCTGCAGCATCCGGCCGAACTCGGCGTACTGGGTGAAGCACAGCGCCTTGTCGCCCTCGGCCACGATCTCGTCGCAGATCTCCTCGAGCCGGGCCAGCTT
>Ga0070697_100000506_pt1 | contig 29467 bp, 24 predicted proteins | sample KBSK1501metaG_FD_65475 | JGI IMG/M metagenome (GOLD analysis project Ga0070697, IMG submission 65475) | Corn, switchgrass and miscanthus rhizosphere microbial communities from Kellogg Biological Station, Michigan, USA - KBS K1-50-1 metaG | ecosystem: Host-associated > Plants > Roots >...
ACCTCGATACTTCGTTTCACAGCGTAGGCGAGCTCCGTCAGTTCACCAGCCTACCGGTGATGGCGAGCATTCCTTATCTCGAGGTTCGAACGGCTCTCGCCCCACAGTTACTTCGAGCCGCGCTGTCCCTGGCCGCGGTGATGGCCGTGTGTGCGCTACTGGCTGCAGTGGCTTACTACACAGCGCGAGAGAACACTCAACTGGTTTGGATGTTGGCAGGCTCACAGCTATGACTCTGGTAGCCGCGCGTGAGCGACGCCCGGACATCTCCTGGTGGCGCGAAATACAAGCTGATCCCGATCCGCGCTTGGTCAGCCTACTCACGCCCGATTCCTTCGAGGCCGACCAGTACCGGACGCTTCGCTACGGAGTCGAGAGAGCCTATCCCACTGATGGATGTCGCGTCCTGGCCATCACGTCCCCAATCGCCGGCGACGGCAAGACGTTGACGGCTGTCAATCTCGCGGGTGCCATCGCGAAGGCCGGGCAGCTCCGAGTGCTGCTGCTCGACACCGACCTCCGGCGCCCGACCGTGGCGCAAATGCTTGGCCGCAGAGATCATGACGCTCCAGGGCTAGTAGACGTGATTCAGCGGAAACAGGCTCTCGAGCACACCGTCTGGCGGCTCGAGCCGTTCAATTTGTCGGTGGTAACGACACGGCGGGCCGAGGGCGATACTTACGACCTTCTCGCGTCGGGCAGCTTGCGTGAGCTGATTCACGATGCCCGCAAGCACTATGACTATGTGATCTTGGACAGCCCGCCCGTGCTTCCCGCTCCGGACTGCCGGCTCCTGGCCGGGTGGATCGATGGCTTCCTCATCGTTGTAGCGGCCGACAGGACTCCGCGCCGATTGTTGGAAGAGACCCTGCTCAGTCTGGGGCCCGCGAAGGTCGTGGGGTTGGTCTTCAATGGCGAAAAGTACCGGCAATCCCGTTACGGAAAGTACTACTACGCGTACTACTCCCGCGGCTAGACCGCGGCCAACCGTTCACTCTCCACTCAGAACGATCCACTAACACGATGTGCGGCATAGTCGGCTATATCGGTGAATCCGCGGCGAGCGATGTCCTCCTTGCCGCTCTGAAACATCTGGAGTATCGCGGTTACGACTCGGCCGGAATCACGACGGTGAATGGCAATGGACTCGATACACGCAAGGCGGTCGGCAAGATTGCGAACCTCGAGGCCGTGGTCGCCACGTCGCCACCGCAGGGTCATGCTGGAATCGCGCACACGCGCTGGGCGACCCATGGCCGCCCGACGGTCGGCAATGCGCATCCACACGTCGACTGCCCGCTACGAATGGCGCTGGTTCACAACGGCATCATCGAGAATTACCGCGAGTTGCGAAAACGCCTGACAGCGCTCGGACATCGCTTCCGATCGGAGACCGATACCGAGGTGATCGTTCATCTGATCGAGCACCACCGAAGCAACGGATTGTTCGAAGCGGTCCAGAAAGCTACTGAAGACTTGCGCGGCGCTTACGCTATTGTCTGCATTGGCGCCGACGATCCCGAGAGACTGATCGCCGTGCGCCACGGCGGCTGGCCGCTGGTCATCGGTCACGCAGATCATGAAGCCTTCGTCGCGTCGGACATTCCAGCGCTACTGGGCCGTACACGGGACATGGTCGTTCTGGAAGACGGCGAGATCGCCGCCGTTACACGCGGCGCAATCAAGATCCGCAACCTGCTGGGTCGTGACGTGCAGCGCGTGCCGATGCGCATCTCCTGGGATGCAGAGGCAGCCGAGCGTGGCGGCTATCCGCACTTCATGCTCAAGGAAGTCTTTGAGGAACCCGAGGCTGTCCGAAACACGGTTAATGATCATCTGGACGTCCAACGGCGCCGTATCGAGATCGCCGAGCTCGGGCTGCCCGATCGCGACATCATCGGTCTGAATCGGCTGGCGTTCATCGGATGCGGAAGCTCGCTGCACGCGGCATTGATCGGCAAGTATCTCGTGGAAGACTTCGCCAAGCTTCCAGCCGACGTCGAAATTGCCTCTGAATTTCGATATCGACGACCGGTCCTCGACAGTCGGATTCTCACCGTACCGATTTCGCAATCAGGAGAAACCGCCGACACACTGGCGGCTGCCCGTTTTGTTCAAGAGCGTGGATCGCGCGTGGTGGCCGTCTGCAACGTCGTTGGAAGCTCATTGGCTCGGCAAGCGGACGGTGTGCTCTTCACCCGAGCGGGGATCGAGATCGGTGTGGCGTCGACCAAGACCTTCGCTGCCCAACTCGCCGCCATGTTCCTACTGGCACTCAAACTCGGAAGCGTGCGCGGAATGCTGGACGATGAGCTGCAATACCGTTGCATGCAGGACCTGGAGACCGTGCCGAATCTCATGCAGGATGTTCTTGCGCAAAGCGCTAACATTCGCGAGATCGCAAAACAATTCGCGAAGTATCAGGACTTTCTGTACCTCGGCCGTGGCCTCGATTATCCTCTGGCACTCGAAGGCGCTTTAAAGCTCAAAGAGATTTCGTATATTCACGCCGAAGGCTGTGCGGCTGGAGAAATGAAGCACGGACCGATCGCGCTGATCGATCGCGAAATGCCGGTAGTCGCGATCGCACCGGCCGGTCCGAGCTACGAAAAGATGGTCAGCAGCATCGAAGAGGTCAAGGCTCGGGATGGTCGTGTCATCGCGATTGTTACAGAAGGTGATGCAACCATCGCTGGCCACGTCGAAGCGGCGATCACGATTCCTCCCTCCGCACCTTGGATCCGACCCTTGCTCGTTGCTTTACCTCTGCAGTTGCTGGCCTACCACATCGCAGTGGAGCGGGGGTGCGATGTCGACCGGCCGCGCAATCTCGCCAAGAGCGTAACTGTCGAATAGCACTCATAATCCCATGTCGAATCAAGTCGTACGGCAGCGCGCGCTGCTGCCTTTCGCTTTCCTGGGCCTGTTGATGATCATGCTGGCCACGTCCATTCCCGCGCTGCGAAGCCCGCTTGCTTCGACTCTTCTGGCTGTCACGGTTCTGCTGCTCCTGCTCCGTCCAATCGAACGCGAAGTGCGATCGAGCTCGCAGTTCAGAACGCGAGTGATTTTAATCGGCAACAATCGGACGATCGCCGAGAAATTTATCGAGCTAATCGAAGCCAATCCGAAATCTGGCTACAGCATCATCGGATTGGTGGAAGAAACTCCGTCTCGCCAACCGTATTACGGTGCTCATCTGGTTCTCGGAACGCTGGACGAGCTCGACACCATTGTAAGAGCTGTGCGACCGGATCGGATCGTTCTTGCGCTATCGGATCGCCGAGGACGAATGCCGGCGGCGGAGCTACTCGATTTCCAATTGAACGGAATCGCCGTGGAAGAGGTGGTGGATGCCTGCGAGCGCGTCAGTGGGAAGCTGGCCATTGAGACGATCACACCAGGCCAACTGATCTCATCACAGGGCCTCCGGAAGTCTCCTGCCCTCAAGACTGCACAACGAGTGCTGAGCTTCACTGCGGCGGCGATCCTCATCGTGGTGCTCGCGCCACTGTTCGGGCTGATCGCCCTGGCCATCAAACTCGATTCCCGTGGTCCCGTGCTCTTCCGGCAGCTCCGGCTCGGAAAGGGGATGCGGCCCTTCCATTTGATTAAATTCCGGACAATGAAACCTATCGCAAGACCCCCCTCGGAATGGGTTCAAGACAATGTCACCCGCGTCACGCGGCTGGGGAGGTGGTTGCGCCGGCTTCGCTTCGACGAGTTGCCGCAGTTGATCAACGTGATTCGCGGCGAAATGAATCTGATCGGACCAAGACCGCATCCGGTTAGCCATCTCCAGCTGTTTCGCGAGGCGATCCCGTACTACAAGCTTCGCTGTTCCGTTCTACCGGGAATCAGCGGGTGGGCACAAGTGCGCTATCACTACGCGAATAATCTCGAACAAGAAACTGAGAAGATGCGGTACGACTTGTACTACATCAAGCATATGTCCCTTTGGATGGACCTCCGCATCCTCTTCGAGACTTTTATGATTCTCATTTCGAGTCTCACGTCGTGGCAAGGCGAAGAGGTCCCGATCAACCAGCAACCATTCCGGTCTGCGCTGTTTTCGATGGAATCACGATCGAAATCACGCGTACCGGCGCGGCTGCCGCAGATCCGCCCCGCAGATGACGCCGACAGTCGCTCAACGAACCTGATGGAAGCGCGACGACTATGACATCGCTTGCCGAAACGCACGCGACCGAGACCGGATACCTTGCTGGAAAATGTTCCCGTAACCAGGACGGCTCTGGCGCGCCGCATCTGCACGCACCAGGCGAAGGTCGCCATTATGGGACAGTGGCCTGCGCGTCGATGGCTTCGCGGCTGTCGACACCGAGGGCACTGAAAACGTCTTGATCGGCGAATGGCTCTCGTCCCTGTGTACCCAACTATAAACCCGCCGTCGGGAGTGATGTGGTGGTCGCCACACGAAACTCGATCTGCACTACCGGCCGTGAGTCACGAAGACTCGGAAGGGCGGAGCGCCTTCGTTGCTCTTGTTGTCTTCACATTCGTCCTGCTGCTTTCACCCCAGACCTGGATTTCGGGGCTGGCGTCGCTCCGGATCGCTCTGATTGCGGCAGGCGCCGCCGCGGTCTTACTGATCGCGGACCGCTGGAAGCGCCGGAAGCGGTTACTGAACGTCAGCCCAGAGGTGCTCGTGGCGATGGCTCTTCAAGGGTGGGCCATTTTGACACTACCGCTTTCGTACTGGCCAGGCGGCAGCCTCGCGGTTTTGACGGATCCCTACCTCAAGGCGTTCGCGGTTTTCTGGTTGCTGATGAACATCGTGACGACCGAGCGGCGGCTTCGGGTGATCGTTATCACGCTGGTGTTGTGCACGATTCCGCTCGTCTCGACTGCTGTGAAAAACTCGCTTACGGGAACGTATGTGGAGGGCGGCGAAGCGTCGGGGCGCATCCTCGGCTATCACACCGCTCTCGCCTTAAATCCGAACGACATGGCCCTGATGCTCAATCTGATCCTGCCCTTTGGCATCGCCCTCTTCCTGAGCACCACCAGACCGATGGTCCGGCTTCTCTGTCTTTTTGTGATCGCGTTCGATGTCCTGGGCGTGATTCTGACTCTTTCTCGAGGAGGATTCATCGGCCTGGCGACAATTGGCGCGGTCTATTTCATCAAGCTCGTCCGCCGGCCCGCGCCGGATCGCGGCTGGGCCTTTGGTATTCTGGTGATCGCGATCCTTTCGCTTCCCTTCCTGCCTGCGAGCTACGTCCAGCGGATCGGTACGATCACGGATATCGACTCCGACCCAACCGGATCGTCGCAAGCACGGTGGCGCGACAACGTGGCCGCCACATCCTTCGTAATGGAGCATCCCATCCTCGGCGCGGGCATCGGGATGGATGTTCTGGCGCTCAACCAGGTGCGGGGACCGGTATGGAAACAAGTTCACAACGTCTACCTCGAGTACGCCGTCGACCTCGGATTGCCCGGGCTGATACTTTTCCTGCTGCTGTTCTTCTCGGTGTTCCGGGCGGCACGATCCACGCGTCATCGGCTATCGTCTGTGCCTGCGCTACGCAATCTATTCCTCCTTGCAGAAGCCCTGGAGGTCAGTCTCATCGTCTTCGCCGTGGAAGGGCTGTTTCATCCCGTCGCCTATCACTTTTATTTTTATTACATGGCCGGTCTGGCGCTTGCGGCGCGAGTTGCGACCAATAACGCCATCGCCCTCGAGCCTCAATGAAGCCTGTGAGCGTGATGAAGTTCGTAGCCAACTTCGGTCCCGGAGGAACTGAGCGTCAATTCGTAAATCTTGGGTTGGCACTCGATCCCTCGCGCTTTGCGCTTCAATTCGGATGTTTGCGCCTCTGGGGCGAGCTCCTCACAGAAGTGGAAGCCCGCGGCATTCCCGTACGCGATTACAACGTCTGGACGTTTCGACACCCGAAAGCGCTCGCAGCGCAACTCCGCCTCGCTCGCGATATCCGGCGGCACGAGATTCAGATCGTGCACACCTATAACTTCTACGCCAACGTGTTCACGATTCCTCCAGCGAAGCTCGCCGGCGCTCGGGTGGTGGCATCGATCCGTGACATGGGCGCCTATCTCTCGACGACGCAGCGCCGCCTCCAGAAATTTGTCTGCGGTCTGGCGGATCGGGTTCTGGTCAACGCGAACGCAATTCGGGATTGGCTGATTGCCGACGGCTACGACGCCGACCGCATCACGGTGATCCCGAATGGAATCGATCTCAAGCGATTCGAGCAGCCGGCCTTGACTGGCAGTCTGCACAGCGAGTTCGGGCTTCCAGTGAACGCGCCCCTCGTCGGCGTCGTCGGTCGCGTAAAACCACTCAAGGGCATCGAAGATTTTCTGAGAGCGGCTGCCGTCGTTGCTCCCAGATTTCCGAATGCGCGTTTCCTGATCATCGGCGATGGCCTGATCGCGCAAGGGCGGACCATTTCGCGGGATGACGCCTACCGGCAGGAGCTCTTGAACCTCATCGCACAGCTTGGCCTTCGCGACCGGCTCGTCTTCACCGGATCCCGCACCGATGTTGAACGCATTCTTCCTCAACTCTCCGTTTCCGTCCTGCCGTCACTCACCGAAGGGCTGTCGAATTCCCTGCTCGAATCAATGGCAGCCGGTCTGCCAGTGGTCGCCACGCGCGTCGGCGACTCATCCGAGGCCGTCGAGGATGGTGAGAGCGGGATCCTGGTACCGCCTGGCGATCCCGACGCGCTCGCGGATGGTATCTGCCGTTTACTCGGCAGGCCTGCTCTGGCTGCCCATCTTGGCGAAAACGCACGCCGCTCGGTTACGGAACGTTATTCCATGCAGCGGCTGGCGATGACCACCAGTCTGTTCTACGAGTCTCTGCTGCCGTCAAACCTGCCTCCGCGCAGCCGGGCGGCGTGCTGGACTCGCGTTTGATCTGACCTTCTCACCCGATTGCGAGGACCGCCAATGCCGAACCTTCAACACGATCAGCCACTTCGACTCTTCAGTACTTGTCCGCCTTCTAACGCCTTCGACGGGGGCGACTACATGCAGCGGGTGGCCGAGGTCGCGAAATGGAGCGAACGATGCGGTTGCACCGGAATCCTTGTGTACTCGGACAACTCACTCGTCGATCCGTGGCTCGTCTCGCAGATCATCATCGAAAACAGCACGAAGCTCTCTCCGCTGGTGGCGATCCAGCCCGTCTACATGCACCCGTACGCTGTCGCCAAGCTCATCGCCTCCCTTGGCCATCTGCAAGGCCGGCGCATCCATCTGAACATGGTGGCCGGGGGATTCAAGAATGATCTCGAGGCCCTGAACGACCCGACACCCCACGACCAGCGCTACGCGCGACTGATCGAGTACACCACCATCATCCTCTGTCTGCTACAGACCGCGGGACCGATCAGCTATGCGGGCCAGTTCTACAAAGTCGATCGTCTGAAGATGACTCCCCCGCTGCCGGCCGAGCTTGCGCCGAAAGTCTTCGTTTCTGGCTCCTCGGAAGCCGGCGTGGCAGCGGCGCGCGCCCTCCGCGCGACCGCCGTGAAGTATCCGAAGCCAGCGGCGGAGGAAGCAGCGCCTGCCGAAACCGGCGACTGGGGTTTGCGGGTCGGGATCATCGCCAGGCCCGACGCCCGCGAGGCGTGGGAAATTGCGCGCACCCGCTTCCCCGAAGATCGAAAAGGCCAGCTGACTCACCAACTGGCGATGAAAGTCTCCGACTCCGTGTGGCACCAGCAGCTCTCCCAGCTTCCCGGCGAAGTGCCGGAGTCTCCTTACTGGCTCGTGCCCTTCCAGAACTACAAGACGATGTGTCCATACCTGGTGGGCAGTTACGAAGTGGTTGCCGACGAGATTGCGCGATACGTGGCGCTTGGCTATGGCACGTTCATTCTCGACATTCCGCCCAGCCTCGAGGATCTGCAGCACACAACTGTCGCATTCAGCCAGGCAATGGAGCCGGTAGCGCGATGAAAGCCCTTCTTCAAGACTACGTCACTGAGCACGCCGAGCTTCGCCCCGAAGCAATGGCGGTGGTCTCGGATGAGCAAATGTTGACTTACGCGGAGCTCGAGACTCGCTCGAACCAATTGGCTCGACTGCTCCGGGAAGCCGGTTGCTCACAGGGCGACAGGATCTGTCTGCTAGCGCCGAAGCGAGCCATGTCGATCACAGCTGTCCTGGCAATTTACAAGGCCGATTGCATCTATGTGCCGCTCGACTTGAATAGCCCTGCGCCGCGGTTGTCGAAGATGATCGAAAGCTGCGAGCCGAAGTTGATACTCGGTGCTGGTGCTGTGGTTCCCTTGCTCGACGAGCTGCTAGCCAGTCGCGCGCTCCGCGCGCAGACACACGTCGGCTGGCTCGAACCTCGTCCCGCATCCGGCAACCACTTCGTTCCGACCTTTGATTTTCGGGATGTGCTCGATTATCCAAGCACCACGCCGGCTTGTCGCAACCAGCAGAACGATGCCGCGCATCTTTTGTTCACCTCCGGTTCAACAGGAACGCCCAAGGGGGTGCTCATCACTCACGCGAACGTCATCCATTTCATCGAATGGGCTGTGAAGTACTTCGGAATCACTGACACCGATCGGCAGTCGTGTCATTCACCGCTGCACTTCGATTTGTCGGTATTCGACATCTTCGGCACGCTTGCGGCAGGCGCAGCGCTCTATCTGGTTCCGCCGGATCTCAGTCTCTTCCCCAACAAGCTCGCCGACTTCATCAGGAAAAATCGATTGACGCAGTGGTTCTCGGTCCCCTCATTACTGACGTACATGGCCAACCTGGATGTGATCCGGCCTAACGACTTTCCGAACCTCAAACGGCTGCTTTGGTGCGGTGAGGTCCTGGCGACGCCGACGCTCCTGCACTGGATGCGGCAGCTTCCGCATGTGACGTTCACCAATCTCTATGGTCCGACGGAAGCGACCATCGCCAGCAGCTATTACACCATCTCAGCTTGCCCGCAGTCCGACACAGCCCAGATTCCGATTGGAGCTCCGTGCGCGGGCGAAACGCTGCAGGTGCTCGATGCCGACCTTCGGCCGGTGGCTCCGGGCGTGGTCGGCGACCTTTACATCGGCGGAGTAGGGCTCAGTCCGGGATACTGGCGCAATGCAGCCGCCACTCGTTCAGCATTCATCACCAATGGGTCAGAGAGACTCTATCGAACTGGAGATCTCGCATCGGTCGGGGCCGATGGCCGCGTCTATTTCCACGGCCGTGCCGATTCGCAGGTGAAAACCCGCGGGCATCGCGTCGAACTCGGCGAGATCGAGGCTGTGCTCGACACGGTAGGCAGCGTGCAGAATTGCGCCGTCATCGCGATTCCTTCCTCCGGATTCGAAGGTCAAACCATCTGCTGCGCTTACGTCGCCGAGCCCGGTCGGATGGTCACGCCAGCGACGCTGCGCAAGGAGCTGAGTGCGAAGCTGCCCACTTACATGATCCCGACCGAATGGCTCGAGTTGCCCGCACTGCCAAAGAACGCGAACGGCAAAGTCGACCGGCCCGCTCTCACAGCAGAATTCCGCAACCGAACCGCGCCCGCTCCTCGTCCCCGCCCGGCGCCTGGACTTTCCGAACAGCGAGTCTGACCGTGGATATCGAAGCAAAGCGTCACGTGCTGCGGATGTTTTCAAACGGCATCTACATCCTCACCTCACAGAGCGGTGAGTTATACGGCGGCGCTACGGTAACGTGGGTCTCGCAGGCATCATTTAAGCCTCCGCTCGTAATGGCGGCCGTCCGTCCGGCCAGCAATGTGTATCGGTGTCTGCAAGAAAGCGGCATTGCGGCGCTCCACGTTGTGAGCGCGGACCAGCGTGACCTGGCGCAGCGCTTCTTCGCGCCGACGCATGTCGCGGACGGCTTGTTCAATGAGGAGCCATTCACGATCGGTAAAACCGGCGCGCCGGTTTTGATGAACGCTCCGGCTTATCTGGAATGCCGCGTTCGCAATTGCGTGCAGACGGAAGGCGATCATGTCGTCGTGGTCCTCGAAGTGGTCGAAGCGGAGTCGCGACTCGCGGTGCAACCGCTCACGGTGGCTGAATCGCCGTGGGAATACGGGGGATGAAGGCCATGGAGCTGAAACCGATCGACAGCGCGGAAATGATCGAGCGAGTCGCCGAATGGCTCGCCCAGAAGGAAAACTCGCAGTGGCTTGACTTCGGCGACGGTCAGAAGGCTCTGACTCCGACGTGGTTGAAGATGATGACCCGGAGCGATCGCCACGTGCTGCGGATCTTCACCTCCGACGACGGCGAACCGATCGGTGTGATCGCCCTCGGCAATATCGACCACGCGTTTCGCACCGCAACGGTCTGGGCCGCGATCGGCGACAAGCGCTTCGCGCGCAGTGGATACGGCACCCGGGCCGTGGCCGAGATGCTCCGCTTCGGTTTTCGAGAACTGGGACTGCACGCGATCAATACCTGGATCGTCGAACACAACCACTCCGTGAAAATCGTCAACCGGTTGAAATTCCAACACGTCGGTCGCCAACGACAATGCCACTGGATCGACGGCCACCCGTATGACCGGCTGCTATTCGATTTGCTGGCGTCGGAGTTTTCGGAGGTCGAATCGCAAGCATGAGCGAGCTCAGTGAACTCAGCCAGCGGATTTCCAGGCTGCTCGAAACGATGAACCTGGAGGTCCCTTCAGACACAACCGATCTTCTTGAAGACGGTCTTCTCGATTCGTTGACGTTCATAGAGTTGCTGGTGAAGCTCGAGGAAGAGTTCGAAGTGTGCGTCTCTTTGGACGATCTCGAGCCCGACAACTTCCGTTCCATTCATCACATGGCTTCCTTCGTGCTGGCCAATCAGCCCTTCCCGAAATCCGCTACCCGCGCGTGACAACATCGTGACTTCCATAGATACAACTCCAATTGCTCCCGAGCTCGGACAAAGCTCTCGAATGATCGAGCGAGCCCGAACGGGACCCATCCGTCCGCTGCGTGAGGATGACCTGGAGCAGGTAATGGAGCTGTATCAGCGCGTCTTCGGAAACGCAGTGCAAGGCTCCTCAGCCTATCTGAAGCGAATCTTCTTCGAACAACCGTGGTGTGATGCGTCGCTGAGCTCGCTGGTGTACGAAGATGAGCGAGGCCGGATCATCGGGTGTCTCGGCATCATGCCGCGTCGCATGAAGTTTCGGGGTCGTCCGGTGCAAGCCGCGGTCGGCCACAACTTCATGGTCGACCGTTCGAGGAGAGGCTCGCTCGCGGGCGTTGAGCTCGCGCGGCGGTTCCTCAGAGGACCTCAGGATCTCTCTCTCGCGGAGGGCAACGAATCGTCACGCCGGATCTGGGAGTTCCTGGGGGGAACGGTGTGCCTGTTGTACAGCTTCTCCTGGACGCGCGCTTTGAGGCCTGCGCAGTATTCGCTGACCTTCCTCAAACATCGCGGGTTGCCCTCTGTGGCCGCTCTAACACTCGGTCCGTTGTGTGGCGCCGCCGACGCCCTGCTCCATCTCCTCCCGCAGGATGCCTTTCGATTGCAACCACCGGCGGCGCTTTCGGACGATCTCGACAACGTGACGATGCTCGCGTGCCTATCGGCGTTTATCACTAACCGAGCGCTGCAGCCCGTGTATGACACGCCCTCTCTGAACTGGCTGATGCAAACACTCGCCGAGAAACGGCATCGCGGCACTCTGCACAGAGTAGCCGTGCGCACGCACAGCGGCCGGCCACTCGGCTGGTACCTCTACTTTCTCGGAGATTCAGGGGTTGCCGAGGTCCTGCAGATTGGCGGGAGAGAAGACAAACTGGGCGAAGTTCTCGATCATCTTTTCTATCACGCCTGGCAGCGCGGCGCCGTGGCAGCCACCGGTCCGATGGATCCCAGCCTCTGCGGCCCGCTCTCACAAAGTCATTGCATGTTCCATCGACCCGACAACTGCTGGATGCTGGTGCACTCGCACGATCCGCAGATCCTCAATGCGCTGCATGCCGGTGACGCCTTTCTGAGTAGATTGGAAGGCGAATGGTGGATTGCCGCCTGATCGCTGAAATCGGAGATCGACAATGAATCTGGAGACCGTCAAGGGGAACATCAAGAATTTCGGGATCTCGAAGGCGCTGGCGGATGTCGGCATGCGGGCTGCGAATCGCGTCGTCCCTTTCAAGGTCCTGAAAGGCATTTGCATCGAGACCGTCGATCCGGCCTTCCTCGAATGCCACCCAAGGTATGGCGGCCTGTTTCTCGACGAGACCATGCTGCGGCAGTTGTCCGGTGATCCGAAGAACGAGCTCACGCCGAAGTTTCTCGATGAAGCGCTCGCGAAAGGTGACGCATGCTACGGCTTCGTGGCCGGATCGGAGCTGGCGGCGTACGGCTGGTATTCGAGCAAGCCGACGGACCTCGAGCTACCGGGCCTGCAACTTTTTTTCAGCGATCGATACGTCTACATGTACAAGGGATTCACCGCACCGAATCATCGCGGCCAGCGGCTGCATGCAGTCGGGATGACGCGCGCTCTTCAGGCCTATATCAACCGCGGCTATCGAGGCATCGTCTCTTACGTTGAATGGAACAACTTCAGCTCGCTGAAATCGTGTTATCGGATGGGTTACCGCGACTTCGGCAACATCGCCATCGCCGGCGTCGGGAATCACTACGTTCTCCATCACGGCGCCGGGTGCCGCCAATACGGGTTTCGTCTCCGGCGCACATCGCCCAATCATTGACCAGGATCCATTGTGACTAGCGCGACCCTAGAGCTCATGCAGGCGTCGGAGCCTGAGTTCACGATTGAAATTGTCGAGAACCCAGCCGACTTCGCGGCCATGCGGGATGAGTGGAGCAAACTGCTAGCGGCCAGCAGATCCGATTCGCTCTTTCTGACCTGGGAATGGCTGCACACCTGGTGGTCGCACTTCGGCGACGGAAAGCGTTTGTTTCTGGTCACGGTCCGATCGGGTGAAGATCTGGTCGCGATCGCGCCGCTGATCATGACACGAGCATGGGCCGGCCCTTTCGCGGTTCCTATGCTGGAGTTCGCAGGCACGGGCACAATCGGATCGGACTATCTCGACTTCATCATCGACTCCGCATGCGAGGCAGCAGCGCTGGAGGCACTCTCCGATTTCCTTGCTGACACGGGCTTCAGCATACGGCTGCAGCGCATGAAGAAGGCGTCAGCCGCGGCGATCGCCTTGAGCCAAAGGCTCGCTGACCGCGGGTGGGAATGTCTCGAAGTCGAAACCGATGTCTGCCCCTACATCGATCTCTCGGTTGGTTCGTGGGAGGCGTATCTCAGCAGTCTCGGCTCCAGACACCGGTACAACTTCAAGCGACGCCTGCGGTTTCTCGACAAGAATCACACGCTGCGGCTGGAGTATGTCGAGTCCGAGTCCGAGCGGTGCGAGGCGCTCACACAATTGGTGAACTTGCATCTGCGTCGCTGGCAGAGTCGCGGCGGTTCGGATGCCTTCAACGACCTGCGGGCGCTGGCCTTTCACGACGAGCTGAGCCGGCTGGCTCGCGAACGCGGCTGGCTTCGCCTCTGCGTCCTGGAGCTCGATGGTCGAGCGGCGGCCGCGTTCTATGGATTCCGCTACGGCCGCACCTTTCATTTTTATCAGTCCGGCTTCGATCAGGCCTTCAGCCGCCACAGCGTCGGGCTCGTCACGCTGGGCCTGACGATCAAGAACGCCATCGAAGAAGGGGGCGTTGAATACGATCTGCTGCACGGTAGCGAGGGCTACAAGTTCTTGTGGGCGACACAAGCCCGCCCCCTGGTTCGGATCGAGCTCTATCCGCCCGGACGATTGGGTCGGATGCATCGAAACACTGCGCGCATGACCACGGCCGCAAAGAAGCTTGCCAGGCGCGTTCTCCAGGCACCAATCCGCTCTGTAGCGATGACTCGGGAGTGACATCGTGATCCGCACCCTCGTGAAAAATGCCACTGCCTGCGCCGTTTCGTGGACAGGACTCGATGCCGTGGCACGCGCGCGCTTGCATCGCGATCTTCCGCTCATCGTTGCGTATCACCGCGTCGTCGAGCGGCTGAATGCGGGCGACGGCTTCGCCCTTCCTGCTATGGAGATAAGCACGACAATGCTCGAGCGGCACCTCGATTGGCTGGGGCGGCACTTTCGGGTCGTGTCACTCGATGCCCTGGAGACGGAGCTCGAGAAGAAGTCGGAATCACGGCCACTGGCTGCCGTGACCTTCGATGACGGTTACCGCGATGTCTACGATCATGCCTTTCCGCTGCTGCGGCGCAAAGGCATTCCGGCGGGGATCTTCGTAATCACCGACTTGCTCGGGTCGAGCCAGTTGCCGATGCACGAGCGGCTGCACGCGCTGCTGGTTGGAGCCTCGCGGCAGCGGGCGTCCTTCCCGGACGCTCTGGCTGACGTACTGCAGGATCGCAAGATCGGACCGGATCCTTTCTCGGTCACGCGATTTCTCCTCGAGCACTTAACTCAGGCCGATGTGCAGCGCCTCATCGATGATCTCGAAGGCTCAACCGATATCGGCGAAACGTGGCGGCAGCCACTCCAGCCGTTGAGCTGGGAAATGGTCGACGCAATGCGCGACGGCGGCATGACCATCGGCTCGCATACCCAAAGTCATCCCTTCCTGACCAATGAGAAAAAGGAGTGCATAGCGGAGGAGGTGGAGTCCTCCCGCCGCGAACTGGAGAGCAGACTGGGCGTCGAGGTTCGGTGCTTCGCCTATCCCGGCGGGGCCTTCAACTCTAACGTCATTGATGCAGTGGCGGCCGCCGGTTACCGCTTCGCGTTCACGATCTGCAGACATCGCGATCCACGACGTCCAATGCTCACTATTCCCCGCACCTCGCTCTGGGAGCGATCGTGCCTGGATCCCTTCGATCGATTCTCACCCGCCATCATGAATGGTCAGGCTGGCGGCGCGTTCAACCTGATTTCGAAGTGTACGCAAACCCACGGGTAGTCGAATTCCCATGTGCGGCATTGCAGGAATCATGAGTCTCGACGGACGGCCGGCCGCCGTCGAAGACGTCCAGAAAATGTGTGCCGCCATGGTTCACCGCGGACCCGACGACTCCGGCTTCTTTCGCGGCACAGGCGTCGCTCTCGGCATGCGCCGGCTGAGCATCATCGATCTCGCGACCGGCGACCAACCGGTGCATAACGAAGACAGCTCGGTGTGGACAGTTTTCAACGGCGAGATCTACAACTTCGCCGAGCTGCGCGAGCACCTCGAGCGGCGCGGCCACACTTTCTACACAGCCGGCGACACCGAGACGATCGTCCACGCCTACGAGGAGTCCGGCTCTCGCTGCGTTGAGCAACTTCGCGGCATGTTCGGTCTGGCGATTTGGGACGAGCACCGCCGCGAGCTCGTGCTGGCGCGGGATCGCGTGGGAATCAAGCCGCTGTATTGGGCCGAGGTTGACGGGCAGTTGCTCTTCGCTTCGGAGGTGAAAGCACTGCTCCAGCTTCCGGCCGTCACGCGCGACATCAATTGGCGCGCAGTGGACCATCTCTTCGCCTATCTCACCACACCACCGTCGGAAAGCATTGTCCGCGGCATCCGGAAACTCGAGCCCGGCCATCGGCTCGTCGCATCGGCCGAGCGCGGTGTACACGTTGAAGGCTATTGGGACGTGCGGTTCGAACCGGACCACGGTCGCGACGAGTCATATTTCGTCACCCGGCTCGCCGAGCTTCTGGAGGAAAGCGTGCGGCTGCACCTCGTGAGCGACGTTGCGCTTGGTGCGTTCCTCAGCGGCGGCATCGACTCGAGCACGGTCGTAGCCACCATGGCGCGGCTCAGCCCTCGGCCGGTAAAGACGTTCTCCATCGGATTCAAGGAGTCGACACATAACGAGCTGGATTCGGCGCGGCTCGTGGCGCAGCGCTTTGGGACCGAGCACCATGAGTTGGTCCTCGAGCCCGACGTCATCGAGGTCGTCCACGATCTGGCGTGGTATCTCGACGAGCCGCTCGGCGATCCTTCGGCGATTCCGACCTACATGGTCTCGAAGCTCGCGGCCGAGCATGTGAAAGTTGCGCTGTCGGGGGATGGAGGCGACGAGCTGTTCGCCGGCTACGACAAGTATCTCGTCGAGCAGCGTGAGCGGCGGCTCAGGACACCACCGGCACTCGCCCGCCGGGCCCTCGGCGCGGCGGGACGAGTGATGCCTGCCGGCACGCCCGGCCGGAACTTCGCGCGCCACTTCGCGCTGAGGGGGACGGAGCGCTACCTCGACGCATCGACCCTCTTCAGGCTTGAGGACCGGCGCGAACTCTTCCGCTCGGAAGCTGCCGAGCTGATGACGGAAGACGATGAGGCCTCGCGCGATGCGCTGGCGTGCCTCGCCGCGGGCGACGGCGATTGGCTCGCACAGCTCCAATACTTCGATCTAAAGAGATACATCCCGCTCGACATTCTGACCAAAGTCGACAGGATGAGCATGGCGCATTCGCTCGAAGCACGCGTTCCGCTGCTCGATCACAAAGTCATCGAATTCGCAGCGACGATTCCACCCGAGTTGAGACTGCGCAACGGCACGACCAAGTACATCCTCAAGCGCGCCATGGCCAACCTCCTGCCCGCGGCGCTGCTCGACCGGCCGAAGCAGGGTTTCGCGATTCCGCTCGGCACGTGGTTCCGCGGCCAGCTCGACGACTTCGTGCGCGAGCTTCTTCTGGCTGATACGGCCAGGCGACGCGGCATCTTCAATCCCGCCGCCATCGAGCGGCTGCTTCGCCTGCACGCGCGCGGTCGACCACTCGACTTCCAACTCTGGACACTCATTTCCTTCGAGCTATGGTGCCGGGCTTTCCTCGACACGCGCGCACCCTTGCGCGTCAGCGCGCCGATCGAGGATCGCCCGATGGTCGTCGCAGGAGCAGTGGCATGACGACCGCAAAACTGCGATTGGTCGTATTCACTGGCGGTCCGTTGGCCCCGATCAATCGAGTCTTCTTGGAGCGTCTGGCGAACGATCCACTCTTCGATCTCGCCGCGATCGTCGTCGACGAGTACCGCCGGCCGCTAAAGCCGTTGCTCACCCGCATCGAGCGCGCACTCCGCGAAGACGGCCCTGCATGGCTGGCATTCAAACTCGGATCGAAGCTCCGCTCGATCAGTGATCGAGCCACGCTTCGGATCGCCGCGTTGGCACACGGACGCCCCCACTCCGAGGAATCGTACGAGACGTTCGAAGCGCGTACCGGCGTGAGGATCCACCGGGTTGCCGACATACATGATGCTGAGAGTCTTGAGCTGATCCGGTCGCTTTCGCCCAAGCTCGGGGTGATCGTGGGAGGCCGAATTCTGCGCGACTCGGTCATCACGATTCCCACGCACGGCACCTTGAACATCCACAAACGCAAGGTTCCCGACTACCGCGGCGGCGGCCCGGTCGGCTACTGGGAGCTTCTCGCTGGAGAGCGTTTCATCGGCGTAACCATTCACTATGCAGCCACCGACGTCGATGCCGGCCCGGTACTCGCGGAGGTGACCATTCCGATCGAAGAATGCGACACCCTGGAAAGCCTCCAGTTGAAGGCTGATCTCCGAGGCGCACAGCTTTACCATGAGACACTCCGACGCTTCGCCGAGGGTTATCGCGAGGGCGTTCCTCAGGATTTGTCGCGCGGCACGACGTATCGAGCACCGAGCGAGTTCAAAGTCTGGCAGCTGCGCCGGCGGCTCGAGAGACGCGCGGCGCGAACGATGGAGGTCCTGCGCGCGCGTCCCTCGCGTCTGGTCAGGATGCGGGTGCTCGCGCAGTACGCCGTGGTACTCCCCCGCCTCCTTGCCGTCCGACGTCGCCTCGTTCGGGAGCAACGTGCACCAATCAACATCCTCTTTTATCACCTCGTCGCGGATCGACCGCTCAACCACATGTCCCTGCCTCTGCCGGTGTTCGTCCGGCAGATGGAATTCCTGTGGCGGTATTACACGGTGTTGTCGTTAGACGAGGCGGTCGAGCGGCTTCGCTCCGGCAAGAACGATCAGATTGCGGCTTCGATCACTTTCGATGATGGGTACCGCGATAACGCGTGGGCCATCGAGTACCTGCGCTACTTCGGGATTCCCGCCACGTTCTTCGTGTCGATCGGCCACGTCCGAGACGGCAGTGTGTTCGAGCACGACCGGCAGAAGGGCTTCGAAGAAGCTCGCCCGATGTCGGAGGATGACCTTCGCAGCCTGGCCGGCGATGGCTTCGTCATCGGATCCCACGGCGTGCATCACGAGGATTTCGGCTCGCTCGAACCTGCCACTGCAGAGCAGATCCTCCGCGAAAGCCGAGAGTTGATTCAGGAGATATGCGGTAAGGCTCCCGGACACTTCTCATTCCCGAAGGGACAGCGCGGGACAAACATCACCGAGGCGAGCTTCGCGCTGGCGCTGAAATACTTTCCCTACGTGTACTCCGCATACAGTGGCTACTGCTTTCCACAGAATGGCCGCCGCCACTTTCTCCGAACAGGTAACCCACCAGATGTCAGCGGGCTCGCAATGTTGATGAGCGGCTACACGGGACTTCGGCGATGTCTCGCCGGAAATGCCTGGGGCCTCAAGACAGAAGAGCTCGATCCATGCTCGGGGACGGCCGATCGTCAAGCACCGGCTCTTCGTCCGGTCTAACAAGATTTTCCACACAACAAAACCTCCCCAAGAAAGGAGTATCTAATGAATAAACGTTTGAAATGGGGAATCGTGCCCACAATTCTTGGTCTGGTGCTCTCTGCAAAATTATCGGCTCAGACTTTCGTGGACTTCGAAGCGGTCGGCTCCGGGGGAGTCGAGACCAACTGCAAGCACATCGTGCAGCCAGGTTGCACCGCCAGAGGTACCGGTCTTGTCGGCGGAACGCCCATCACCGCTGCAAGCTCGATCGAATTGCGCACTGATACCGGCAGCCCGACCTCGACCAACGGCCCCGCGCTGGGGATCTGCGTTCCAGCATCGGGCGCTGGCCTGATCACCGAAACCGGAGGTTCCACGCTAAGCTTCAATACAGCCGGCACGCTTTGCGAGGAGGATGCGCCCAGCACGCCGTATCACTTCAAGGGCAGCTACCGTATCACTGGCGGCACGGGCCGCTTCGCGAACGCGACAGGCGCCGGCAATGTCACCGCCGCTTATGGGCGCGAAGGAACGTTCACACGCGGGGGCGGCAACGCTGTCTTTTTCATCCGAGGATCCATTTCGTACTGACTAACTCGATTAAGAGGAGGACAAATCATGAAATCACAATGGACTGGGAGTGTCACGCTCTTGATCGCGCTGATGCTGGCGTTTCCGGCAGTTGTCAGCGCGCAAACAGATTTACATGTCACCGGTTCCGGATCAGTGGATACGAGCTGTCTTGTCACGCTGACCGAGAACTGCACGATCACGGCGACCGGCTCAATGAGCGGCGCCGGAATCAACCCCGGCACTTTCACTTTGCGCATCGACACGGGCAGTCCGCACACGCTCAACGGCTATCCCGGCTGGCCGAGCCAGGGATTCTGTATCCCTGCAAGCATGCAGGGAATACTGGCGGAAACTGGCGGCGACACGCTCCAATTCAATCACGTCGGTTTGGTCTGTGAAGAGGGCATGCCGGGATCGGACTATCAGTATAACGGGACATTCCGCATCACCGGCGGTACTGGACGATTCAGCACTGCCACGGGTACGGGCAATATCGTCGGTACCTTTACACGCGATGCAGCAAACAGAGCCCTTCTCGACATCCGCGGAGCCATTCAGTAGCCATTCAATGCATCCCTCCATCGCTGTCGTTGCCCCCACTCTCGAGATCCTCGGCGGGCAGGGGATTCAAGCGCGCGCTTTGTTGGACGCGTTAGGGCGGGACGGTCACCTGGTGACCCTCGTTCCGATCAACCCGCGCTTCCCTTCCTGGCTGGAATGGCTACGCGGGATTCCTTATCTACGCACTATGTTCAACGAAGCGCTGTACGTCTCTCGCCTGGGGCAGCTTCGCCAGGCGGATGTGGTCCACGTCTTCTCCGCGTCGTACTGGTCATTTCTGCTGGCGCCGATACCCGCGATCGTGGCGGCGAAATTGTTGCGCAAGCCGGTCATTCTCCATTATCACAGCGGCGAAGCCGCGGACCATCTCGCCCGGTGGAGTCCCGCCATCGCACCGTTCCTGCGGCAGGTCGACGAGATTGTCGTTCCGTCTTTCTATCTGCAACGCGTATTTGCAACACACGGGTATCGCGCGCGTGTGATTCCGAATGTGATCGACACGTCGCGGTTTCACTATCGAGAGCGAGCGACATTGCGCCCGCATTTACTGTCAGTACGAAATCTGGAGCGTCATTACGGAGTCGATCGCACCATCCTTGCCTTTGCACGGATCAAGGAGCGATTTCCGGAGGCCACGCTGACGATTGCCGGCTATGGCAACCAGGAGCTCGAGTTGCGGCGGCTGGTCAAACGACTCGGCGTAGCTGGTATCCAGTTTGTCGGCCGCGTCGAACCAGCATCGCTGCCGGCGATCTACGACGGCGCTGACGTCTTCGTGAACGCGTCGTCGATCGACAACCAGCCGGTTTCAATTCTCGAAGCCTTTGCTTCCGGGCTGCAGGTGGTCTCCACTCCCACCGGCGACATCGCGGCAATGCTTCGCGATGGCGAAGCGGGACTGCTGGTCGATCCCGAAAATCCAGATTCCATGGCCGAGGCGGTCACTCGGCTCCTTGAAGAGCCGGGGCTTTCGTTGCGTATCACGAGACGTGCACTCGAAGAAGTGGCGCGATACACCTGGCCGCGGAATCGCGAGCAATGGTCTGCACTTTACGCCGAAGTCCTCACGCCGATAGCGGACCAGCGGCCGGAAGAAGCTCCTGCTCGGACCTCACCTTCTCATGTCTGATCCGACTCTCAGAAAACAATCGCTGGCTACCGACGCCTCCTGGCTGACGCTCGCCAAGACTCTGGCCTTCGGCGTCACGATCATCGTGCCGCTGGTCATGGTCCGTCATCTCAGTCAGCAGGACTTCGGTGTCTATCGCCAGCTCTCTCTGCTCATTAGCACCGCGATCATCGTGCTGCCCTTTGGCTTCGCGATGAGCGCGTTTTACTTCTTACCGCGGGCCGTGGACCGTCGAAACACCGTGGCGCTGAACATCCTTGTCGTCTACACAACTATCTCCGCGATTGCCTCCGGCGCTCTTCTCGTTCGACCAGATGCCCTTGCGGCGATCTTCCATGATCCCAGCCTCGTCCCCTATGGACGTTTGGTCGCTGGAATTGTCTTCTTCACAGTGGCCTCCTCGTTCGTCGACATGCTCGCGCTGGCCAATGGCGATCTCAAGAGCGCGACGACGTTTGTGGTTTTGTCGAATCTCTCAAAGGCTGCTCTGCTCTCCGGCGCCGCGATTTTCTTTGCTTCGGTGCGGGCGATCCTGTTCGCGAGCATGATGTATGGTCTTTTCCAGGTGGTCCTTCTGTTTGCTTACCTCAGACATGGATTCGGCTCCTTTCTTGGACGCGTCGATGCCAAATTATTGCGGCAGCAGGTCGGGTATGCCTTGCCGCTGGGATTGGCGGCGTGGTTGTACTGGCTGCAGACAGAGGCTCACCACTATTTTGTTGCGCGGACTTTCGGTGCGGCCACCTACGCGATTTACGCGATCGGCTGCGTAGCCCTTCCGTTGACATCGATATTCGGTGAGTCGATGGCCTACGTGGTCATTCGTCACGTCAGCGAGCTGCATAGTCAGAATCGGCGCCAAGAAGTCGTCGTCTTGCTCAGCCAGGCCGTGCGCAACCTAGCCGCGTTCTATCTTCCGTTGTATGCCCTGCTGCTGTTAATCGGCCGCGATCTGATCGCTGTGGTCTATACGCCGAGGTTCATCGGCAGTTGGCCGATCTTCGCCATCAATCTGACTCTGATGCCGTTGTCGATTGTGGCCATCGTCAACGACGCGGTCATCCGCTCTTACAGCCGATGCCGGCCTTTTCTTGTGGTCGTGCGCTTGGCTCTCGTGCCGGTGCTGCTCGCGACGCTGTGGTACGTGACGCCACGGTACGGCCCGATTGCCACCATCTCGACAGTCGTCGCTGCGAACGCTCTCGAACGTCTGATCGTTGCCGGACGGACCGCCAAAGTTTTGGAACTTCGATGGCGCGACGCGGCGCTGTTGAAGGGCGTCATCGGAATCATGGGCACGGTGCTTCTCGCCGGCGTGGCGACTGTGATCGCACGGATTACCTCTGCACAGACTCAACACTGGAAGGCCCTGGCCCTCTCTGTTGTGGTATTTGCGACGGTTTACGTCGCTGCGAATGTCGTCCGCATTGTCGCCATCGGCGAACAGGCGATTGCCGAGTGGCCGTTCACCATTCTGCCGGACTCGGCGCGTCAGTTCCTTGCTGACCTGCTCGCACGAACCCGCCGTACCGGCGATCCGCAGGAAGTCGGAGAGAAGGCTGCCTGACCATGGAATCGTCGGAGCACAGCATCAGTGGATCGCGAAGGACGCTGGCCCGCCTGTCACGGATGGGATTACGCGAACTCGCGTGTCGGGGGCGGCAGGAAGCGTACAAGTGGATCGAACGCGTGCAGGCATCGGATACGCGCAGTGCAACTGCCGGAGATCTGTCCGAGCAATGCCTCCATCGATTCCTTCGCAACGCCGAGGCGCAATTCTTCGAAGGACTGTTCGACAAGCGAGTCCCCGCCGCGCTTGGAATTGCTGCCCCGCGCCATTGTCAGGAGCTGGTCGCCTCCGCGGATGAAATCTGTCAGGGACGTGTCGATCTCCTTGGATACCGCAACCTCGACTTCGGAGATCCGCCCAACTGGCATCTCGATCCGACCTCCGATCGTCAAGCGCCGTTGCGTCATTGGTCGCTGTTCGATCCACTGGACCACGAAACGGTCGGCGACAGCAAAGTGGTCTGGGAATTCAATCGCCACCAGTGGCTCGTCCAACTCGGCCAGGCCTATCGGTTGACGGGCGAGGAGCGATATGCAGAGCGTCTCGCTCGGCATCTGCGAAGCTGGTTCGAGGCAAATCCCAGGGGCATGGGCATCAACTGGACGAGCAGCCTCGAAGCGGGCTTGCGAATTATCGCCTGGTGCTGGGCCATTCTCTTCATCCGTGACTCCGAGGCCCTCGATGCGTCGCTCTTCAGCGAGCTGCTGGTATCCATCCGGTCCCATGCCAGGCACATCGAGCGCTATCTCTCCTATTACTTCTCGCCTAACACGCATTTGACCGGCGAAGCTCTCGGGTTGCTTTACGCCGGCGTGGTATTCCCGGAATTGAAGCATGCAGAACGCTGGCGGTCGCTTGCCACGCGCATTCTGATCGGGGAGATCGAACGGCAAGTCCTCCCCGACGGCGTCTACTTCGAACGGTCGACTTGCTACCAGCGCTACACAGCGGACACGTACCTGCACCTCCTCATTCTCGCTTCGCGAAATGGACTGGAGTTGCCGGCCGAAGTCACCCAGCGACTCCGCGGAATGCTCGATGCTCTTGTGACGCTGCGCCAGCCCGATGGTTCGATGCCCAGCATCGGCGATGCGGACGGGGGCTCGCTGCTGCCGCTGAGCACACCTCGACCCAACGATTTCCGCCCGATGTTTTCAACGGCAGCGGTGCTCTTCGAGGAGCCAGCATACGCGTGGGCGGCGGGCGAACTGGCGCCCGACACGCTGTGGCTTTTCGGCACTGCGGCAATAAGGATTTTCGAGTCCATCGATGCGGCGCCGCCAACTTCTCCCAAATGCCGCGTTTTTCCCGACGGAGGCTTCGCCGTCATGCGGAACGGATGGGATCGGGAGAGCCACTCTCTGATTTTCGATACCGGACCACTCGGCTGTGACATAAGCAGCGGTCACGGACATGCCGATTTGCTGAGTATCCAGTGCTCTCTGTTCGGCCAACCGTATCTGGTCGACGCGGGGACCTGCTGCTATACCGCCAGCCAGGAGCTTCGCGATTTTTTCCGCGGCACTGCGGCCCACAGCACCGTCATGATCGATGGTAAGAGTCAGGCGCAGCCGACCGGACCGTTTGCCTGGCAGAGTCTGTCAGCCGCGCAAATGCATCGATGGATCTCGAACGAGGCTCTGACTCTTGCTGATGCCGAACATACCGGCTACCGCGCGCTTCCCGATCCCGTGACGCATCGCCGACGCGTCATCTTCGTCGAACAAAGTTACTGGATTGTGATCGACGATCTGACCGGCGCCGAGAGTCACAGCATCGACGTCCGTTTTCAGTTTGGGCCGATCCAGGTCAGGCTCGACGCCGACGGATGGGCACGCGCCACGACTGACGGTCGCCGGGGTCTGTTGCTGCGCACGTTCACCAAAGTGCCGTTGCATGCCGAGGTCCGAAAGGGCCGTCGAGCTCCGCTTGAAGGCTGGATCTCGCCGAATTACGGGCAGTTCGAGCCCGCTCCCGCCGTCGTGTACAGCGCCACGGTCCGGTTGCCGGTGCGCATGGTCACCCTCCTCTGGCCAACTGAAGACCTGCACGAGACTCCGCCCGAGTTGGAAGTCGTCTTCGAGAGTTTGGGGAGAAACGCATGTTTGGTCTGGTAAGCGCCGGTTTTCAAATCCACTGAAGCGTGAACTCCTGACCTCGACGGTCAGATGCACGCTCATACCCCGACACTAACGATGTGCGGAATTGCCGGCATGATCCAATTCGACTTCGGGCGACCCGTTGAGGTCGAGCGTCTGCAAGGCATGCGAGACGTCTTGCGACATCGCGGTCCCGACGGAGAGGGCGTATGGATCGACGGGCCGGTTGGCTTCGCCCATCGGCGTTTGGCGATCGTCGACATCGTGGGCGGTGCTCAGCCGATGACAAGCAGCGACGGAGCTGCCTGCATTACTTACAATGGCGAGATTTACAACCACCCCGAGTTGAAGGCCGAACTCGAAGCGGCGGGGCACCGTTACCGCACGCGATCCGACACCGAGACCATCCTCCATGTATATAAGGATACGGGAGAGGCCTGCGTCCATCGCCTCAGAGGCATGTTCGCCTTTGGTCTCTGGGACCGGTCAAAGCAGAAACTGCTGCTTGCACGGGACCGCCTCGGCATCAAGCCCCTCTACTACGCGGTGACCGACCGCGAGTTGCTGTTCGCATCGGAAATCAAAGCAATCCTGGCCGCCGGTCTTCGCCCAGAGCTGAATGAGGGCATTCTTCCAGAGTTTCTCGCCACGGGGTTCGTTTCGGGTCCCGAGACCTTCTTTCGAGGAATCCGTAAACTCCTGCCCGGCCGTACGCTGACATGGTCGCGCGAGCAGGGCCTTCGCGAGCGCCGCTACTGGCAGCCGCCCCAGAGCGCGCAGCAAAACGGTCAGAGCCTGAAGACGCAGTCGACAGAACTGCGAGCTCGGCTCTGCGATGCCGTCCGCAGTCACCTGATGAGCGACGTATCCCTCGGCGTCTTTCTGTCAGGCGGAATTGACTCGACCGGCCTGGCGGGTCTGATGGCTTCGATGGTCAAGGAGCCGATCAAGACGTTTTCTGTCGGATTCCCTGATCGAGAAGGCAGTGAGTTGAGCTACGCCAGGCTCGCAGCTCGATCGATCAAATCCGATCACCACGAGGTGACTGTCACTCCTGAACAATTCTTCCGATCGTTGCCCCGTCTGATCTGGCATGAGGACGAGCCGATCGCTTTCCCGTCGAGCGTTCCGCTCTACTTCGTCTCCGCCCTCGCACGTGAGCACGTCAAGGTCGTGTTGACAGGCGAAGGGGCCGACGAGCTGTTCTGCGGGTACAACCGCTACCGCTTGACGGCGTGGAATCAGCGGCTGGGACAGGCTTACAGCCGAGTCGTACCGCGGTTCGCGCGAAACACAGTCTCCCGAACGATCGGAGGGCTGCCGTGGTCCGCCCGACGTTACCTTGGCCGGACGTTTCTGGCACTTTCACCCGATCCACGCAGCATCTTCTTCGAGAACTTTGCGGTCTTCGGCGAACGTGCCCAGCAAGGGCTGCTCGTCAATCGAGCAATCCTTCGCTCCCGTGATCCATTCGCCGAGCTCCTGGCGTGCTATGAGGGAGTTTCCGGCGGCATCCTGGATCGCATGACACACACCGACTTACAGACCTATCTCGTGGAACTGCTGATGAAACAGGATCAGATGAGCATGGCCGCCTCGGTCGAGAGCCGTGTGCCATTCCTGGATCACGAGTTTGTCGAGCACGTCATCGGCTTGCCTGCAGAGAGCAAGCTTCGAGGTTGGCAGACCAAGTTCATTTTGCGCGAGGCACTCCGCGATGTCGTGCCGGTCGAGATTCTGACTCGGCGAAAGATGGGCTTTCCCGTGCCCATTGGCCGGTGGCTGCGAGGTTCATTCGGAGGAATCGTCGACGAATTCGTCACCGGCCCTCGCGCCGCAGAAAGAAAGTTGCTGCAGGCGGAATTCGTGCGCCGCCTCGCTCACGAGCATCGTTCCGGTCACTCCGAGCACGGTGCTCGGCTTTGGTTACTGACAAATCTGGAGATCTGGCACCGCATCTTCCTCGATGGCGAAGATGAAGAAGCGGTCATGACTCCCTTCACCAGCCACGCTGCGGCAGCCTAACAAACAACAATGCACCTACTCTGGGTCAAGGTCGGAGGCTTGTGGCCGCTGAACACCGGCGGTCGTCTGCGAAGCTTTCATCTCATCAAAGAATTGTCGCAACGGCACCGGGTGACCGTGCTGACCACGCACGGTTCAGGCGACGATCCGGCGGGGCTTGCCGAAAGTCTTCCCGCGTGCGAACGGGTGGTCTCGTTTCCATACAATCTCCCAAAACGCGGCAGCGCGCGATTCGCGACAGCGTTGATGCGCTCGTGGCTCTCGACATACCCGGTGGACCTCTGGAAATGCTCAGTGGCATCCCTGGCGAATGAGGTCAAGCGCTCGATTGCTACCGGCTCAGTCGACTTATGCGTTTCGGATTTCCTATACGCCGCGCCAAACGTCCCCTTTGGCAATGGCGTACCCGTCCTGTTTTTTGCTCACAATGTCGAACATCACATCTGGCAGCGCATGAGCTGGCACGAGCGCCGGGCGTGGCGGCGGGCCCTGATCGAAATCGAATCTTCAAAGATGCGGCGCTGGGAAGCGGATACCTGCCGGCGCGCACACCTGACGCTGGCCGTATCCGAGACCGATCGAACACTGCTTCAGGAAATTGCTCCACAGGCAAAGACAGCCACAATTCCCACCGGCGTGGATACAACCTACTTCACACCTAACGGAGGTCCGGCTTTCGAGCATTCGCTGGTATTTACCGGATCTCTCGACTGGTTTCCGAACGAAGACGCCATCCTCTATTTCCTCAACGAAATGCTGCCGGCGATCAGGGCGGCAGTACCTGATGTGACATTCACCGCCGTGGGACGGAATCCGACTGCCCGATTGAGAGCAGCGATAGCTGCGGCGGGTGTCTCTCTCACCGGCACGGTCGAGGATGTGCGGCCCTATGTGAGCCGCTCCGCGGTATTCGTGGTTCCACTTCGCATCGGCAGCGGCACGCGCCTGAAGATTTTTGAAGCGCTGGCGATGGGGAAGGCGGTCGTCTCCACCACAATCGGGGCTGAAGGTCTCGGACTCGATCCCGGCACGCACTTCCTTCAGGCGGATAGCCCAGACGATTTCGTGCGTGCAGTGACCTCGCTGCTGCGCGACCCCGCACGCCGCGACGACCTTGCTCATGCCGCGCGAGAACTGGTGGAGACTCACTATTCGTGGCCCCAGGTAGCGAACCAATTCGAAGCTCACTGCCGGGAGCTACTGCAATTTACGTCTGGAGGCCGAGGATCATGACAACATCTCCATTCACTCGACAGAACCGATGGGAGGACGAAGCTCGTTTCTTCGATGAGCGCGCTTTGAAAGTCAGTGAGGCGGGGCTCGTCCTCGATCCTCTTGCGTTCCAGCGGTATTCACGCCCGGTCCTGCGCAGAAGATTCAACAAGGAATTTCGATTCCGGATCCTTGGCTCACTGGCCGGCAAAAAACTGCTGGATGTCGGGTGTGGTGACGGCCTGAATGCCGTGATGTTCGCAAAGATGGGGGCCCGCGTCACAGGCCTCGATATCTCGCCGGGAGCCATCGAGGTTGCGCAACGGCGCGCCGAAGTCAATGACCTCTCTGAGCGTACGCTATTTACCTGCGCACCCGTCGAGACAGCGGACCTCGAGCCCGATGCATTCGACATCGTCTGGGCAGATGCGATTCTGCATCATGTTCTGGACGACCTCGAGCTCGTCCTGCGGCACCTAGTACTCTGGTGCAAGCCGTCGGGCCTGCTTCTATTTTCGGAGCCGGTGAATCTGGCGAATGTTCTGCGGCGGCTGCGAGCCATGATCCCGGTGCATACCGAGGCCACTCCTGGCGAACGGCCACTAGTTGCGTCGGAGCTCGATTTAGTGAAGCGCTACGTTCCAGACCTGCGAATGCGGTATTACGGCCTCTTCGGGCGCCTCGACCAATTCATCCTCACGAATTTCAATTACGAGAGATCGTCTACCGCCCGGAAGACGGTCGTGAATGCCATTGATCTCATTGATTACGCGTTGCTGTCGGTGCCGCTCGTGAAGCGGCTTGGCAGCGTGTGCGTCATGTATGGCCATCCGAGTAAGAATGCGACACCCAGTTTTGAGCGCCGGTAGTCTCGTCTGCGCTTTGGCTATCGGCTCGAGCCTGTGGCCATCATGCCGAGGAAAGACCGCGGCAGCCTCACAACTGCCAGCTCCGCAGAGCGACGATCGGCCGCTAGGAAGCGCGCCCGAGCGGCCACGCGTTTCCGTTGTGTTGCCCCGGGGCAAGACCACGCCTATGCGCGTTCTTGCGGCAAACGACGATCTTCAAAAGACGATCGACACAGCGAAACCCGGGGATGTGATCGGCCTCGAGCCGGGTGTGATCTTCAGCGGTCCTTTTACGCTCCCTAACAAGAACGGCAACGAGTGGGTCACGATCCGCACAAAGATTCCTGACGGTGTTTTCCCCTCGCCTGGGACGAGAGTGAACCCTTCTCACGCGTCTTTGATGCCGATCATCGAGTCAAGCTCTCTGTCCGCGCTCAGTGCAGCCGCCGGGGCCCATCACTACCGGTTCATCGGGATCCAGATCCGTCCGCGGTCCGGTGCCTTTCTTTACAACCTGGTCACCCTCGGACTGAACGAAGACTCTGTGGAGGCCTTGCCGCACCACATCACATTCGAGCGCTGTTACGTGCACGGCGACCCGAAGGTCGGCGGCCGGCGCGGGATCGCTCTCAACTCCCGCTATACGGCGGTTGTCGACTCGTACCTCGCCGATTTCAAGGAGCAGGGGGCCGACTCCCAGGCGCTCGCCGGCTGGAACGGCCTGGGGCCTTTCGCCATCCTGAACAACTACATTGAAGGAGCCGGCGAGAACCTTCTCTTCGGTGGCGCCGATCCGTCCGTGAGGAATCTCGTTCCCTCCGACATCGCCATCGTGGGGAACCGCTTTGCCAAGCCCCTCGCCTGGAAGATCG
>Ga0070697_100000508_pt1 | contig 29411 bp, 36 predicted proteins | sample KBSK1501metaG_FD_65475 | JGI IMG/M metagenome (GOLD analysis project Ga0070697, IMG submission 65475) | Corn, switchgrass and miscanthus rhizosphere microbial communities from Kellogg Biological Station, Michigan, USA - KBS K1-50-1 metaG | ecosystem: Host-associated > Plants > Roots >...
TCAGACTTCCGGATGGTGTACCCGCAGGAGCCTTGGAAATGCGGATCAGGTTACGTCAGGTAACGAGTGATGCAAGGACGCTGAACATTTCGCCTTAGCAAGTTCAGAGACATACTTGCCCCAACGGGGGCTACGGCCTCCAGCCCAGGGTTGCCGCTTCGGCTACCCTGGGAACTAGTAAGAAAAAGAAATTTCAACCGCAACGCGGTTGCGTCGTTTTCTTCGAGAGAAATGCACCAAGCAGACGCAACCGCCTTGCGGTTGAGGACAAGATCGCTTTCTTTACCCAGGGTAGCCGAAGCGGCAACCCTGGGCTGGAGGCCATTGCCCCGTTGGGGCATCATTGAGGGAGATGGTGATCGTAGAGGAGGCAGAATGAAGCGAGTGATATTGCTTTTGCTTCTCTTTCTATTTGGAAGCGCAGAGATTCTCCGTGCGCAAACAAAGCCGGATGCGGCACTGCTCCCCTTGTTTGTGTCGCAAGTAGATACCTCCCAGACGAGCCCTACGGTGAGTAAGGCTCCTCCGCCTCCTGGCAAATTGGTAGATGTCGGTGGGTGGCGATTGCATCTCAACTGTACCGGAAACAATAAAGGGGCTAGACCGACGGTGGTGCTGGAGTCGGGCTCCGGCGATTTCTCGTTCGACTGGAGTTTAGTGCAACCGGATATATCACGCCTTACACGTGTGTGCTCGTACGATCGCGCCGGTAACGCGTGGAGTGATTTAGGCCCGCGCCCACGCACAATGAAACAGGTCGCTTATGAGTTGCACACGGCGTTAATGAAAACGGGTTCCAAAGGGCCATACGTGCTGGTTGGTCAGTCTATCGGCGGCCTCCTGGTACGCAGCTTCGCGGGCCTGTATCCGAGAGAAGTCGCCGGTATCGTTTTGGTTGACAGCACACACGAGGATACTCAACTGTTTATGAACGGCAAGATCAAGCGGATGCGGGAGCTGTCTCAGGGGAGAACCATCCCACCGATTCAGACCGCCATCCCAGCCGCTGACAAAGCACTCTCTCTCGAAGAGAGGCAGCGATTGGAGGATTTCCTGAAGCAGATTGGGCCACCCAAAATCGAACCGCCGTTTGATCAGTTGCCGCTTGGTATTCAACAGATACGGCTGTGGGCGCTGGCGCAGCCGCAACACTATGCGGCTGACAATGATCCCTACTCGGGTGAAGAGTTCGCTGAAATATACGCGGTGCGAAAGACATACGAGTATCCGCTCGGCGATAGGCCGTTAATTGTGTTGACGCGTGGTAAGAGCGAATACCCGGATAATGAGGTTGGTAGGCAACTCAATGAAGATCGTAAGCGCATGCAACTAGACTTGCTTCACCTCTCGCGCCATAGCAAACAGATCGTAGCGACAACGAGCGGACACCATATTCAGCTTGACGATCCGAAACTGGTGATCGATTCCATTCGCCAGGTGTTGGATTCAGTTCGGCGTCGTGCAAAGCTTGAGCCCTCACGCGGAGACTGAGCGGACGTGCTGAGCGCGCGCCAGCTGAAGATCTGCGTTAGATGTTCCCAATCGAAGTTTCTTTATGTCAGCAGAATTTAAGTTCACGTGTCACACCTGCGGTAATCTTCACGAAGGTATTCCGTCCTTCGGTTGGGAATATCCGATCAACTATCTCTATATTCCAGCTGCCGAAAGAGATGTGCGCGTTGATCTAGGGACGGATGACTGTGTGATTGATGGGAAGGAATTTTTCATTCGCGGATGTTTAGAAATCCCAGTCGTCGGGATGTCTGAGTCTTTCGTCTGGGGTGTTTGGGTATCTCTCAGCCGGAAGAATTTTGAAAAATTTGTCGAATTGTATGATGCTGAAGGCCGTGAAGACGAAGAGCCATTCTTCGGTTGGCTATGCAGTGTTCCACCTGGTTACCCGGACATAGAGTTTGTGAAGACGATGGTTCATTTGCGCCCTATCCCAACGAGGCCATACATTGAATTAGAACCGACCGACCATCCCCTGGCACTCGAGCAATGTAACGGAATAACAATTGACCGTGTAAAAGAGATCGCGGAAATGATCTTGCATCCGAATGAGAAGAGCGATGGTGATCGTGAAACTTCTTCGACGGCGCGCTAGGAGGCTTGGAGCTAAATGTCATTGACGCTGCGAAGGCCAATCGCGTCAAGAGAAGGGTTCACATGCTTAAAGCGTTTAAGGTCTCCATCGCTCCGCTTCTCATCCTGGTGCTGACAGCCGAGTTGTCTTTCGCACAGCGGCCGCGGCGAAGGGACTACCGCGATCTTGAGAAGACAGTTTTGCGTGAACTGAAAGAGACCAACACGCCCGGTGCGGCGGTCGCCATCGTAAGCGGAAACCGTGTCATCTACGCCAAAGGGTTCGGCACGTCCGATGTGGAAACCGGATCCCCTGTTACCCCGGAAATGGTTTTCCGCGTCGGCTCGATATCGAAGATGCTAACAGCGTCGGTTCTGGTCTCCCTGGCAGAAGAGGGAAAGATCGCACTCGACGCGCCAGTGGGCGATTTCGTCAAAGGATTCGACACGCGGCTGTCGCGACTCACCGCGCACCAACTGATGAGCCACTCGGCTGGGATAATTGACTACGCACATATCTGTTGTGCTCAGGAAGAGTCAGCGCTCGCGGCGCAAGTCCGCGCTTATAAGGATGCCGATTACTTCTTTACCCAGCCCGGAAGAATCTTTTCCTACTCCAACCCCAGCTACCACATCGCCGGGTACATCATTCAGGAGCTGACCGGCAAGCTCTATGCAGATGCGATGGACGAGAGACTCTACAAACCCCTGGGTATGACGCACACTACCTACCGTCCTACAGTGGCGATGACCTTTCCGTTGTCGCAGGGGCACGACGCAGCGGGTACAGCAAAGCCGACGGTAGTCAGGCCTTTCGTCAATAATGTCGGTGATTGGCCCTCCGGCTATGTCTACACCAACGTCTCAGATCTGGCTCGCTTCGCCATCGCGTTTTTGAACGGTGGCCGCATCGATGGGAAGCAGGTGCTTTCGTCCTCGCTCATCGCCACTCTTTCCAGACCCTATGTCGATGTGCCGTTCAGTTGGGACGTGCCTCCGGGATTCTTCGAGGGCGCCAAATACGGACATGGCTTTTTCATACAAGAGCACCGCGGTGTGCAGTTGCTCCATCATGGCGGCACCATCAACGGCTTTGGAGCGTTCGTGGTGATGGCGCCGAAGTATCGGTTCGCCGTCATCATCTTCGCCAACAGGACTGGTTCTATCTTGAGCAAATCGCTGGAAAAAGCCCTGGAGTTGTCACTGCCGCTAAAGGCGAAACGGCAAGCACCGCGAAAGCAAGTTGTACTGCCGATGACGTTAGCAGAGATGGAAAGTTATGCGGGCACTTATGTGAACGGCGCTCTCAAAATCGAACTCCGCGTGAGGGAAGGGAGACTATTCCGCAAGGAGTTTTACCCGACTACTATAGAGGAGGGGCCTGGTCGCGATTTCGAAGCATCGGTCATGAAGGTAGGAACGAATCGATTCGCGTTCACTCTGCCAGGGGAAACCGCGCTGGTGGAGTTTGTGCTCGTGCCAGGTGCCGGCGGCAAGCCAGAATACCTGCACAGCTTTATGGGGGCTGCAAGAAGGATTGAAACCTGACAATAATCTGCGACTCACTTGGCGGGTGGTTCGACGACAATGAGGAAACTAAAGCTGATATTACTCACGGTTCTTGTCTGGCTCGTGGTATCCAGCGCTTATGCGTGCTACTACGTCGTAAGTATTCTCGCTTTGCCTGAAGAGTATGACGCATACGCGCGAAACTGGAAGTTTCAGCTACTGATGTTTCCTCTTTTTCGCCTTCCGTGGCTTGTGTTGGCGTTATGCCTGCTCGTTGCGGTGGTGCTTGTGTAACCAATAGAAAGTAAAACGGCGATCGCGCGGGAGACGTAATTATTCGATTCTAAGGTTGAATGTAATTGCCGCGCCCAATAGATTATTTGTCAGAATCTCGCAGTTGATCTCAAAACCGAATCAAAAGAGAAAAAAATGAATCCACTTAAGCTGGAAAGTAATCGCAAAGTAATCAACCGCTTCATTCTTTTTTGCCGGGCTGGCCTGATGGGCGCGCTGCTATCAGTACCACTCGCGGTTCACGCCCAGGAGACAGCCTGGCCACAGTTCCGCGGGCCGGAATCAAATCCGGTGGGAAAACATCCGCGGCTGGCCGAACGCTGGTCGAAGACTGAGAACGTGGAGTGGTCGCAAGCGATTCCGGGACGGGGATGGTCGTCGCCAATCGTGACTGGTGGCAGAGTCTACTTGACCACCGTAACCACGGATGGCAAGTCGAAGCCGCCGCAGATCGGCACCGAATACAGCAACGAGTACGTCGCGGAATTAATGAAACAAGGGCTTCCGATGGAAGAGGTCATCAAGCGCGTGACGGAGCGCGACGCCGAGCTGCCGCACGAGGTTTTCCTTCACTACTTCCTTTATTGCCTGAACCTGAAAAGCGGGAAGGTGGAATGGCAGAAGGAATTCCACACGGGCCGGCCACCCGGCGGACGCCACCGCAAGAACAGCTTTGTCTCAGAGAGTCCAGTGACCGATGGACGTTACGTTTACGTGTATGTGGCGAATCTGGGATTGTGGGCATTTGACCTGAAAGGCAAACAGGTCTGGTCGACGCCGCTTGAAGCGAATCCGATTTACCTCGACTTCGGAACCGGAAGTTCGCCAGTGCTCGCCGGGAACCGGCTCGTGATCGTTAGCGACAACGAGAAACAGCAATTCATCGCGGCGTTCGACACGCAAACGGGCAAGCAAGTCTGGCGCACAAATCGAGACCTCGGCGGCAGTGAACAAGGGCGACGGTCAGGATGGGCGACGCCTTTTGTTTGGCGGCACGCGCTGCGCACCGAAATCGTGGCGGTTGGGCCAGGGGAGGTCGTAAGTTACGACCTGGCGGGGAAAGAGTTGTGGCGCGCCTCGGGAATTTCCATGATCCCGATACCGACGCCCTTCGCTTACGACGGATTACTCTACATTGATGGCGGTCGAGGAGGTTCGTTGTTCGCGCTTCGTCCTGGCGCTGCGGGCAACATCTCTCTGGAAAAAGATCAGACCTCGAACGAATATGTCGTTTGGTCGCAACCGCGTGGTGGGACTTACCTGCCGTCGCCCGTAGCTTATGAAGGAGCTGTGTACGCGCTGACCGAGACGGGTATTCTGACACGCTTCGACGCCAAGACTGGAAAGCAGAGTTACAAGACACGGATTGACCCGAGGGCGACGGCTTTCACGACCTCGCCCTGGGCTTACAACGGCAAGCTGTTCTGCCTGAGCGAGGAAGGCCAAACGTTCGTGGTTGCAACCGGCGACCAGTTCAAGTTATTGCACGTGAATGAACTGGACGACATGGCGCAGGCGTCGCCCGCACTGGTGGGCGAACGCTTGTTGATACGGACTGAACAGCGACTTTACTCAATTCGCCGCAAAAGTTAGCGTTAATGCCCCAACGGGGCTACGGCCTCCAGCCCAGGGTTGCCGCTTCGGCTACCCTGGGAACTAGTAAGAAAAAGGAATTTCAACCGCAACGCGGTTGCGTCGTCTTCTCAGAAAGAAACGCACAAAGCAGGCGCAACCGCGTTGCGGTTGAGGACAAGATCGCTTTCTTTACCCAGGGTAGCCGAAGCGGCAACCCTGGGCTGGAGGCCATTGCCCCCGTTGGGGCATCACTGAGAACTTCGGCCGACACATAACCCTATGAAACGGATCCACATTGCCGCGGTTGTTGTATGTGCCTTGATCTGGACAGGCTGCGGTGGTGCGGCTCCGGACGACAGTCAAGTCGGGCGCGCGTTCAAAGACAAGACGAGCAATATCCAGGTTGAAGGCGAAGGCGTAGTAACACGCCTGCTGGCGGACGACCTCGATGGCAGCAGGCATCAACGATTCATTGTTAGCCTCGCATCAGGTCAGACGGTCCTTATTGCGCACAACATCGATATCGCACCGCGCGTCCCCTGGATACAAACAGGCGACAACGTAAGCTTCTACGGCGAGTACGTCTGGAACGAACAGGGAGGTAAGATTCACTGGACGCACCACGATCCGAAAGGGCAGCACGTAGCAGGTTGGCTGAAACACAACGGGCAGACCTATCAGTAACGCTCGACGGCGCTGTTACAGCTATGGATTGGAAGCGGCAAGCCAAACTAATATTCAACGTGCCAAAGCCGGCCCACTTCAGTGATTACCGGCACTGTTGTGAATGTGCCGAGCACGATCAAGCCCTAGTGGAGTTCGACGTCGATTCTATCGGCTTACCGCAGCTGGGGAATCCGGGTTGGGATCCGCTCTGCTTTTCCTCAGCCGAGGGGCTGATGTATTACATGCCCGCCCTCATCAGGCTAACCCTGGATACGATGGACAGCCCCCGCGAGACATATCTCGATCAGATGCTTTTTCATTTACTTCAGGATGGGCCGGGCAACAGGTTGGTTAACGCATGTAGCCAGGAGCAGCGGGAATTTGTGGCAAACTTCCTTGAATATTTGGCAGAGAACTATTGCTCGAAGATTGACGAGGGAGTGTTCACCTCGGATGAAATTCTAAGAACGTATGAGGTCTGGCGCTTCGCTGGATAACCGTAGCGGGTCAGTTTGAGTTGAATGGTCCCAGTAAGAGCGGAGATCAACGCCCCAATCTTGAATTCCAACTGACCCACTACGCAGATAACATGCGCCTTGACTCGCCCTCCAGACTTGGTATAGAAGCGCCTTACTGAATCACCTCGCCTGACTTTTTTCCGCGCACAGAAAGGAGGCTGACATGTCACTCGATGGGAAACACGCCCTGATCACCGGAAGCTCGCGCGGCATCGGCCGCGGGATCGCTCTAGCTCTGGCGGAAAAGGGTGTCAGGGTAGCCATTAACTATTTCCAGAATGAAGCCGCCGCCAACGATACGCTCGCGAAGGTCAAAGAGCGGGGCTCCGATGGTTTTGTCATCCAGGCTGATGTCTCACGTCCTGATGACATTAGCCGCATGTTCAAAAAGGTTCGGGACGAGTTCGGCAAGCTCGACATCTTTGTGAGCAACGCGCGAACTGATCTGCCAACCTTCTACCAAAAGCCGCTGGAGATATCGCCCGAGCAGTGGGACATGGCCATGGACTCGCAGGCCAAGGCGTTCCTGCTGGCGGCGCGCGAGGCTGCCAGCCTGATGAGTGATGAGGGCCGGATCATCGCCATCACCTACTCGCCCAGCACCCGCACCGGGAGTTGGCAACCGTGGGTGGCGATGGGGTGTGCGAAAGCCGCGCTCGACTCGCTGGTGCGCTACTTCGCGGTGGCCCTGGGTCCGCGCCGAATCACCGTCAACGGTATCAGTCCCGGCGGCATCTTCGGCCCGCCCAACGTAGTCGAGGGTAGTGTCTTGCGCGTCCTGCCGCAGAACATCCAGAACGACATTCAAGCCTGGCACGAGAGTGGATGGACGCCGATGAGACGGCTCGGAACTCCGGAAGACATCGGCAACGCCATAACGCTCCTGTGCATGGAGGAGGCCAGCTTCATTACCGGTCAGATCATCCACGTGGACGGCGGGGCGTCCATCATGGACACCGTCTTCCCACTTGCAATCCAGCAGGGGTGACGTTAATCAATGCAGCGCCCCAGACGTATCAGTTTAGAAACCAAGCAGAGGAGCAGAGGAATACACTATGAAACTGATTCTGGGAGTTATTCTATTCTTATTTGGCGGCCTGGTTCTGCTGATAGGACTGGTTGTTTGTATCACTACTTTGACTTCGGATTACGCATCGTCAGCTTGCGAGAGAGCCGCAAACGATCGAAGCGCGTTTGATGAAGCAAGCGCGAGATGCGGAAGTCCAACGACGGAGTGTTATAAACAAGCGACTATAGGACTAACTACTGAGGAAGAGTGCGAGTCTCGAACGTCGTACATGAGAAAGCAGTTAATAATGGGTGTTGTGCCGGCCGTCATTGGGGCTTTCGTGGCATTTGTCGGGCTGGTACTCGCTATTTTCGGTTTTATTGGCCGACGCAAGAAAGCGGTAGCCTGAAATTTGTTTTCTCTAATCCGCTCGCCCAAGTCAGATGTCTTTATACCCTCAAAGGAGGCTCTGAAAAATGACTGTTCAATGGAACAAAGACGTTGATGCCGCACTCACTCAAGCAAAGGCCGACAAAAAGCCCTTGCTGCTCGACTTCAGCGCTGCCCCGGCTTGAGGCGCGTGCGTTCGGCTGGAGGCCGAATCCTATGCCGACGATGAAGTCTCGACCTTCATCAATGAGACTTTCCTTCCTGTAGAAGCGCACATCAAGGAACACCCCGTCTACTTCCATCGCTTTGACGCTGTCTGGACGCCGACGGTGCTCATCATGGACGCAAGCGGCAAGGAGAGGTGGCGCATTGAGGGTTATCTGCCAAAGAACGAATTTCGCGCTCAGTTGGAGATGGGATTAGCGAGGATAACGTTCATGGATAAGCACTGGGCCGATGCCGAGCAGAAGTATGATCAGATCATCGAGCGATACCCGGAAACAGCGGCCGCACCGGAAGCGGTGTATTGGAAGGGAATAAGCCAGTACAAGATGACAAATGATCACACGGTACTAGGCGGCGTGGCCGAAGAACTCGGAGCGAAATATCCGGAGAGTGTGTGGGCACAGAAGGCGATAGTGTGGGCACACTAGGAGCATTCATTGAATGCGACGTTCTTACAATCCTGATCGGATTCACTGTACGGAGGTATAGCCATGACTACGCGAACACAATACCTTCTCTTCATAACCATCTGGGTGGGGGCCTTCCTCGTTGGGGTCATTGTCGTCGAGTCCTTCGGTCTCTCATTCGGTGACGATGCCCATAGCATTCGCGCCACTTCTTTTGTCATAGGCACGGTAGCACTTTTGCCTGCCGCCGCAGGGTTTGCGTTAATTCGCAGCTGCGGATCAGTGATAGACAAGTGGCGGATAAGTCGTGGGCAAGACATTCTCGGGGAAAGATCCCATGAAGACGAAGACGGGTTCATTCACCTTTACGAAGTGCCGGAATATATGAAGCAGCATGACATAGGCGTAGCGGAGATGGTGAACGAGGTAGCGGATGAAACTTTAGGCTACTCTGACGATTCTAAATAAATTGAATCCAGAGATGCAGGATTGAAATCATCGTCCCTGTAGCAGCAGCTAACAAAATCTTGGACCGGAGCGCAGGATGCGTGTTGCGCAACGTGATTGATTGAATCGAAGGCCGCAGTCGAAGGAGTTAACATGGAACCAGGTGTAGCAATTCCTATACTGCCTGCCCGCGATCTTGCTGAGACGCGGGCGTTCTACGAGCGGTTAGGCTTTCAAGCAGCAGGATGGTGGCCCACCCAATTCGGAGGTTACGCGATTCTCCGTCGTGGCGACCTCAGTATGCATTTCTTTTTGTTCGAAGATATCTCACCGTACCAGAACTACGCGCAGTGCTACTGGCGGGTGAACGACGTCGACGCGCTATACGCGGAGTTTCATGCCGCCGATCTATCGAGATCTGGGATACCGCGTTTGGATCCCGTTGAGGACAAGCCTTGGGGTATGCGCGAGTTTTCTGTCGTCGATCCGAATGGAAACCTGGTTCGGGTTGGTCGCCAGATAGCATCCGAGAAGACTTAACTTGAGTGAACTCATGGATGAAACGACCTTATTATTTCGTCCCGTTGGTCAAAGGGAACTTGAGTTAATTCAGCAAAGCGACTTCACAGCGTTTCCACCCCGTTTGCCCGAACAACCCATTTTCTATCCAGTGTTAACTGAAGAGTATGCTAGACAAATTGCGCGAGACTGGAATGCCAAGCACAATCCGGAGAAAGTAGGGTACGTAACTCGGTTTCAGATGAGAAATGAATACCTAAAGAGGCACGAAATCCAGACCGTTGGTAGCTCGGTTCACCAGGAGTATTGGATACCGGCTGAAGAATTGCCAGAGTTTAACCTAAACATCGTTGGTCGAATCGAAGTTCTGGCTGAGTATCGGCATGAAGAAGTTGATTGAGTGGTGCTAATGAGTAACGCGCCGAACAAGCGCTTGCAGATGACAGCGCGATAGCATGCTTCTCAAGGCTATCGATTCCGGTCAAAACATCATGAGATATTGCCTGCTAATATCCATTGCCGGAATGCTAATCCTGGTCGGTTGTAAAAGTCCCCAGTCGGTTTCTGCCGACGAACATATTAAGCGCGGCAATATCTTGCTTGACCGCGGCGATCTGGAAGGAGCAATTGCCGAGTTTGACCGCGCGATTTCCATCAATCCAAATCAACCTTTCTATTACTTCAACCGTGGCAATGCTCGGAAAGACAAACGAGAATTTGATTTAGCAATCTCGGATTACAACAAAGCAATATCCATTGATGCCAACCTTCCTGATGTCTATGACAATCGCGGGGTAGCAAGGATGAGCAAAGGGGACCTGGATGGTGCAGTCTCCGATTTCAACAAGGCCATCGCGCTAGATCCTAATCAGGTCAACGCCTACAACAATCGCGGTTATGTCCGACAGCAACAGGGTGACATTGATAGCGCGCTGGCCGATTATGAAAAAGCGATTGCCCTCAATCCGAATGATGCGTACTTTTATAACAATCGCGGCAGCGTGCGTAGAATGAAGGGTGATTTGGAAGGAGCCCTGGCCGATGTAAATAGATCAATTGCGCTCGATCCGAAGAACGCCGAAGCTTACTGCAATCTGGGTCTGATCTATCGGGCGCAGGGAACTAGTGCAGCAGCGAATCTGAACCTGGAAAAATGCTATTCACTCGACGCCGGATTAAAATCAAAGTTTGAAAAGCTCGCGCGTGAACCAAAATAACCAAGCGAAAACTCGCAATTAGCGCCGCTGGCTTCGATTTATGAAACGGAGATTATCATCCCGGCAAACCGGCCTTACGAAGTTCATTTTTCCTGCCATTTGGATTCCGCTCTTTGGCTTTGTCACTTTATCGATGTTCTTCGACTCGTTTGACGGCCCAGCCGCGCCTCCTAAGTGGATTTTCCTCTTTGCGTGGGTTGCCGGGGGTGCCTTTGTCTGGTGGAGCTGTCTGCGGTTGAAGAGAGTCAGCGTTGATGACAATTTCTTGTACGTGTCCAATTACCTAAAGGAGATTGCCATTCCCTTGTCCGACATCCACGATGTCACAGAAAACCGCTGGGTTAATATTCACCCGGTCACCATACGACTAAAGGCGTCCTCAGAGTTCGGTGATAAGATTGTCTTCATGCCGACGACGAGATTCTTCGCATTCTTTAGCTCACATCCGGTTGTCTCCGAGTTAAAGGAACTAGCGAGGGCGAAGAGTTTGGCGCCTGGATCGAGGGAGGCGCACTGATGCCTCTCAATCGGCCCTGACGACTGACTCCTGGGTAGATCTCAAAGTGGACTACACGACTCTTTCACTAGCTGCGGTAAAGACCGGGCTCGACGACGTAGCTCAAGAGACACAGGCGACGTTCGGCGGTTTCGATGCGCGGCAACTGAACTGGCGGCCCGACGCGACGCGGTGGAGCGTCGCGCAGTGCTTCGAGCATTTGCTGACGGCGAATCGCCTGATGCTCCAGGCCGCGGAGGTCGCTCTGAATAACGCGGGACCTCGAACAATCTGGCAGCGTTTGCCGGTTCTGCCTGGCGTCCTCGGTCGGATGCTGATTCGCTCACAGGCGCCGAGCGCGGCGCGGAAGTTTACCGCGCCACCCAAGGCGCAGCCGTCGACCAGCGATATTGCCGCAGATATCATCCAGCGTTTCGTCGAACAGCACCATGACGCCGTGGCACGCGTGCAGGCGCTCGACGAACGAGACGCCGCTCGGGCGATTATGACGTCACCGTTTATCAAGGTAGTCACATACAGCGTGCTGGACGGCTGGCGGCTTTTGCTCGCACACGACCGGCGGCATTTCGAGCAGGCGCGTCGCGTCACACTGTCGCCGGGATTCCCGATGGGCGCCGTCAGGAAAGGCTGATTCCCTGAAGCGCAGCGTTGGACTTCTTGTAAACAAACTGAGGAGAAACCTAAATGAAGACAACTTTGTTTTGTGCCATAGTCCTGCTGTTCGCGTCCTCTGTCAGCGCTCAGACGCAAAGGCGAAGCAAACCCGACCGCACTTCTGCGGAAGCGTATATCCGCGAGAGCGAGTCACAGTGGGCCGAATCCGTGGCCACTGGTGATACGAAGGCAATCGAACGTATTTTGGCGGATGATTTCATCGGTACCGATCCGAAAGGTAACTTGTACGACAAGGCAACAATGATTGCTGACACCAGGACAGCGCCGAAATATTTTGCCTCGAATCATCTCGACCAGGTCAAGATTAGGTTCTATGGCAATACAGCCGTAGCGCAGGGAAGCGAGTCATGGGAACGTCCCAATGGGGAGCGCGGTCGCTTTGTTTGGACGGACACCTGGATTCGCCGGAATGGTCGCTGGCAAATCGTTGCCGCCGAAGACTTGATTGCAGCGCCACTGCCGGCAAAGAATCCTAAGTCTCAAAATTAGGCACACAACCATGAAGCAGGAAAGGAACGATCAGAAGACTAAATACAACGACGTGTTCAAAATCAAAAAACTTGCGCTTGCCAAACCTTGATCGTTTGCGCGAGGCGAGGCAAGGCGAGTTATCGGGGGCGAGAAACTATGTATTGCCAAAAATGCGGCGCCCAATTAGCACAGCCGTTGAGCTACTGCAATCACTGCGGAGCGGACTTGAGCACGTCGAAAGGTCAGGGCAAGGCCTGAACCGCGGGAACGACGATCGATACTTTGCTCTGGGTCATTGTCGGAAGCACAATCACCCTGCTGGGGATGGCGCTTGGCGCACTTGTTTTGATAAAGCAGGGTGCGATTAATGAACGCCTGGGGATGGCGTTCGTCATCCTGACGTTCGTTTCGCTGGTGGTGACAGAGGCAATCTTACTGTGGCGGTTCCTCCACCTGAAGCGCGGCGCCGAAGAAATGCATGCTGTTCCTAAAGTTGCCGGCCTCAGCACCGACGAACCAACTCCGGTAACCGCGCGTGCCCTTCAAGAGCCCTCGAGCCTGTATCGAGTGTCACCGAGCAGACCACACGCACCTTAGAACCCTTGTATGGCAAGGGCGAGCGGCGATAAAGTTCCGCTCTTACGAATTCACGCGGCACCAACAAATCATTCGGCCGGAGCACGCGGCGATCTGCCGACTTTGTTATGAAAGAACACGAGCCTCACCGTGAAGGCACTGACGACGAGATGGTTAAAGATGGTTTCTGCACAATCGTAGGAGCAGTTATTTACTGCGCGCTGTTTATCGTTGACCGGATTCAATCGATATTAGGAATACAGATGAAAAAGCGTCCGCTGACGAAAGAGGAAATAGGGATTTTGTGGAAGGTCTTTAGGAATTCACTTAACTACAGGGCAATATCAATTGTTAACGGTAAGGCAGGGGTACTTGGCGTTTCTGGTCGCGCATTCACAATGGGTTTCACAATCTATCTGCCTGCAAACAACGACTCAGTTCTGGTTCATGAGTGTGTTCATGTTTGGCAATTCCAGGTTGACGGAACCAAATACATCGGAAATTCAGCGCTAAACCAACTTGACTCAATGCTTATCAAACGAGGGTATGACCCTTATAGTTGGGCCAACTGGATCGGTGCGGGCAATAGTTGGTATACGCTGAAGAGCTCTGAAGCGCAGGCACAGTTTATTCAGGATGTGTTTACCAAGGGCGAGTTTATTTTTGCAGACAAAACTATTCCTGCGGATTCCACTCCAGGGGCCTTTTTCAAGGAAGAGGAGGAAACCGGTCAGAATAAGTTTTCCGATTACACCGATATTGCTAATGAGGCATGGCGCATAATTCGGGCGAGATAGTTTGGCGAGCTGTTCAGGGCCCAGACGTTTAGCAAAACAATGGAAATCTTGCCGGTCACACTCGAAGGTCAGCACACGCGCCTGGAGCCACTCTCGCTCGCGCACCACGACGCGCTCCTCACCGCAGCCGGCGATGGCGAGCTCTGGAATTCCACCGTCACCCTCGTGCCCAATCGCGACACGATGACTGGTTACATCGAAGCTGCACTTACCGCTCAGACGCGAGGAAGCGAGTTGCCATTCGTGATCATCAGAAAGAGTTCGGGTAAAGTCGTCGGCACCACGCGCTTCTATGAAATTGACCCCAATGATCGGCGCCTCGCCATCGGCTACACCTGGCTATCCGTTGGCGCACAACGCACGGCAGTTAATACCGAAGCAAAGTTGTTGCTGCTGACCCACGCGTTCGAGTTTTGGAAGTTTAATCGCGTCGAGTTCATCACGGATGTCCTCAACCAACAGTCGCGCCGGGCGATTCTTCGCCTGGGCGCAAAGGAAGAAGGGATCCTGCGGAGTCACATGGTCATGCCCAACGGGCGCGTCCGCGATTCTGTTTGCTTCAGCATCATTGCTGACGAGTGGCCGGAGGTGAAAGCGGACCTCACAACCAGACTTGCTTCTCACCGGCAGTGAGGATTGTCGAAACGAAAAGGCACTTTTTTGTAGTTTCGACGCGACCACATCAACGCTCGAGGAAATGTGAAAGGGAAACGACAACGTAGAGTTGAAATTACCGAGCGGCGACTGCTTCGCAGGAGTTGGCCCCGATTACATGTATCTCTGATTCTCTCGTTGACAGGCATGGCCGGCTTTCTTACCTCGTTCTGCCTGTTGCATCTGGGGTTTTCGCGGATGTGGCTTCGGTATCCGGTAGCCATCCTCACCGCGTACGGCGTGTTCTTAATGGTGCTGGGCATTTGGCTTTGGCTGCAGCGTCATAGCCTGGACGTAGATCCGGACCTCCCAACTCTGGATTTCACCCCGTCCAGTGCGTCCGGCCCCGGGGAAAGTCTTCACTTTGGTGGCGGAGACGCCGGCGGAGGCGGCGCGGGTGGAAGTTGGGGAGAGAGCGTTTCATCCTCAACCTCAGCGTCATCAGTGTCGAGTGGTGGATCGGGGTCGGCAGATATTGGTTTTGGCCTGGACTTTGAGGAAGGTTGTCTGGTTGTTATAGCTCTGCTTGCTCTTGTGGGCGGCCTGGTTGCTTCCTTTTACGTGATCTATATCGCTCCCGCGCTGCTGGCGGAAATCCTGGTGGACGGCGCCATGGTGGCGGGTCTCTACCGGCGAGTGAAACACATTGAGCAGGGAAACTGGTTGCAGACAGCAGTACGACGAACGATACTACCGGCAATATTGGCGGCGGTGTTTTTTACGGTTGCGGGCGTTGCTTTACAAAAAGCCTATCCAACTGCGCAGTCGATTGGTGACGTTTGGAATCAATTTAAGCGTTGAATCGGAGGCATCGCAGAGCAGAGGGTTTTCGACGCGTAGCGTCGGCATGAATTTAGCCCGGCCTCCTAAGGCCGGGATCGAGGAAGTGTTTTTTGGATTTGCGTCGCGTCAGCGACGATCGAACATTCAACCGTCGCTGACGCGACGAAGATTTGCGGGCGATATGGATCCCAGCCTTAAGAGGCTGGGCTAAACTCAACCGTCGCTCTGCGACGAACGGACAGACGAGGATGTCTGTCCTACCTTGTTCTTTCCTATAGCGGTTGTTCATAATCCACGCTCGATCCCGTTGACCTTATGGTTATCTTCTCCTCAAGAACCCTGACAGCATTGCGAGCTCCACTGCTGCTGATCTTTCTCGCCTCTGGAGTCGTGGCACAGACGGGAGCGGATGCGTGCCACGTCTACGTTCTGGATCTTGCAAAATCAAATCGCGTGCTGAAAACAGTCGAAAAAGCTGAAAGCGAAGCGGCAGTTGCCAACGCGCTTGCCGCAGCGCAGACAATCTTTCCCGAGTTTCGACCAACGATTGGCGAGGAAGAACTCACCACGAAACACTATTCGTTTCCCGGTAGTAAGCTGGTAATCACCGCCAGCGTTTACTACACCGACGAATCAATGGCCTCCCATGGCGAGGAAGCAGCTTCGTCGCGCAACGACTCGATGTTAATCGGCATAACCGTGGCGAACCGAGCGAAGGCAAGCGCAATTGAACCACAGGCCGGAAACGCGATTACGGAAGTCACTTACAATCAGTACACGAATAAGATTCGCGCGAAACAACATGTTAAAGTGCTCGGCCGGATGTATCTGGTTGGTATCGAGTGTGACTGCATGGCGGATAGGAGACCGAGGTGAGTTGAGAATGGTGCAGGTCAAATGAAATCTCGGAAGCGAATGAACGCCCGGAAGAGAAGGAGAAAATATGGCAGAGTTTAGAGTTGGTCAGGCTGTCGTTACGGATAACCCCGAGGTGGAAGTCACAGTGGCGCCGAACGCACCACTCCCTCCGGGCCGCCACCGGTTCCAACTTGTGGTTACAGATGATAGCGGGAATACTTCAGACCCTTCTGTCGCCGAAATAATTGTGCGTGATACGCAAAAGCCAACGGCCGTGCTGGACGCTCCGCGGGAGGTGGAGATCGGTCGTAGCTTTCAACTCTCAGGGAGGCGCTCCTCGGACGTCGGAGGAAGAATCGTGAGGTACACCTGGACGAGATTGGATTAGTCGGAAGCAAAAGGACAACGCCGGAGTGACTCCCGGAATTACGAATGACTAAAAGCCAAAACTTATGGGGTGGACGATTCTCGCAGGAAGCCGATCCATCGTTTACGACCTTCAATGGTTCCTTTGCGTTTGATCGAAGACTGTTTGCGGTCGATATTCGCGCCAGCGTTGCTCATTGCAACGGACTCGCCGCCGCCGGGGTGATCGATCAGGAAGAGGCCGACAAAATCAATGCCGGACTACAAACTGTCCTGGACCATGAAGGTGACAGCGCCTATTTCGACCAAATGGCTTCCGAAGATGTACATTCCTTCGTCGAAGCACGGCTAGTGGAAGTCGTCGGCGATGCGGGACTCAAGCTGCACACCGGCCGGAGCCGCAACGATCAGGTTGCTACCGATCTTCGCTTGTGGTTGAGAGAAGCGATCGATCAACTCTCAAACAGTGTTCGTTCAACTCAAGCCGCACTCCTGGATTTCGCGGCGGCCAACTCCGACGCGGTTCTTCCCGGTTATACGCACTTGCAACGCGCGCAGCCCATCCTCTTCGCCCACTGGTGTTTGGCCTACTTTGAAATGCTGGCGCGAGATCGCGAACGGCTTAGCGAAATTCGGCACCGGGTAAACGTCTTGCCGCTCGGCTCCGCAGCGTTGGCCGGCTCTTCTTTTTCTATAGATCGCGAAGCGGTGGCGCGCGAACTCGGCTTCGAAGGCGTTTCGCGGAACAGCGTAGACGCCGTAAGCGATCGCGATTTCTGCGTTGAGTTTGTCAGCGCCGGTTCGCTCATCATGGTTCATCTATCCCGGCTGGCGGAAGAAGTAATACTTTATTCGACCAGCGAGTTTGGCTTCTTTGAATTGAGTGATGCAGTGGCCACCGGTTCGAGCTTGATGCCGCAGAAAAAGAACCCGGACTCGATGGAACTGGTGCGCGGCAAGGCGGGCCGCGTTTTTGGTCACACCGTTTCGCTACTGACCATGTTGAAGGGATTGCCGCTTGCCTACAACAAAGATATGCAGGAGGACAAAGAAGCGGTCTTCGACGCATTTGACACGACGTATGTGTGTCTCGAAGTTTCGGCACTTGTGCTGCGAAACGTGAAGCTGAATGTGGAGCTTATGCGAGCAGCGGCATCGAAAGGAATGATGAATGCTACCGACCTTGCGGACTACTTGGTACGCAAGGGCGTGCCGTTTCGTGAAGCGCATGAGACAGTCGGGAAAATAGTAGTTCGCGCCATCGAAAACGAGATGGAATTAGGTGAATTGCCGCTCGATGAACTGCGTTCATTCTCGAATGAGATTGAAGGCGATGTGTTTGAGTCGCTGACTCTCGAGCAAACGCTCGGCTCAAAGTCGCTCGCCGGTGGCACCGCGCCGGAGCGAGTTGCCGAAGCGCTAAACGCGGCGCGTGAGTTATTGTGAGGTACTAGTTTAGTTTCAATTCGAATCATGTTCCAGGTCCGAAGGACCGGCAATCAGTAGCCCCGTCCGTGAGGGCGGGGAACTGACGTCTCGATAGCCTGGAGGCCCCAAGGGCCGACACAAATCGTGACGCACCTTCGGCGCTAAGGCAATTAACTGTGGCATCTACCCCGCCCTCACGGACGGGGCTACTAACTGCCTGTCCTTCGGACCTAAGAATTCACAAATGAACCAGTACGTACATGACAGTCTTTGGCGCGTTCATGCCGACCAGCGTAGAATGCTGTAATGCCTGAACTAAGTAGGTTTTTTGGGATAATAATCCGAATGTTTTCGGAGGTTGGCGGGCCCCATCATCGGGCACACTTTCATGCTTACTATCAGGAACACGTGGCTGTTTTGAGCATTGAACCGGTCGAAGTAATTTCTGGGTCGTTACCAAGGAGACAGCAACGATTGGTTGAAGCCTGGGCAGAACTTCATCAGCCGGAACTGATCGCGGATTGGGAAAGGTTACAGGAAGGTCATTCGCCTTTCCCGATTGATCCATTGAAGTAAGGATTTACCATGACTCATGCAATCTACCGAGTTACAAAGTTCACCATAGTTGGTCCGTATACGCTCCAAATCGGCTTCGACGATCAAAGCGAACAGCGTATTGATTTCCGTCCAATCCTGGCCGGTGAGTTATATGCACCACTGCGAGATGTCGACCTTTTCAACCAGGTCGCGCTTGACCCCGAAGTTCACACACTTGTCTGGCCGAATGGAGCCGACTTCGATCCCGCAACTCTGCACGACTGGCCTCAGCTCAAAGAGGCGATGATCGAACGCGCAAAAAGGTGGGAGCTTGTTCCCGCCGGCAATTGATTGCTTATGTGATTGAAGCGGGTATGTCAACGCGTTGAGAAATTAGCGGAGAATGTGATTGCAGTTCCAAGAAATGAGATAGATAAACGACAAGCAGAGTGCGAAAACAAGAAAGCCGCTAGGAAACGAAAAGCGGCGTGACCCCCTAATGGATAGGTCGGCACTTCTAATAACGATTCTACTTTCGCTCGCTTGTGGCATCGTGGCGAATCTCGGCACGCCCCTTCTCAAGACTCTTTATCTCAAAGGTCTATTCACCACCCGGAAAGCAATGATTAGAAGGATAAAGCGCGAACTTGCGCTTACCAACCATTATCTGAACCATCCTAGTATTCTAAATCTTTACCTATTCAAGGAATTGTTTCGCATCATGCAGTGGGTTCTTTTCGGGGTGATTATTTTCTTAATAGCCCCACAACTTCTCCCTGTCGCTCCCAACTTCACTAAACGAGTCTTCCAACTTGGGATGATGGTGTTGGGGTTTGCCACAGGGAGGGCATCTGCCAATATCACTTTTGCAAAATCACTGATCGATTCGGACGACCACAAAAAGAGACTTCTGGCAAAGTTGGCAACGCTGGAAAGCGCTTTGCCCCCGGTCGAGGCTAGTGGTCAGTGAAGTATGTCATCGCCCTATTTAGGCTTTGTCGTTTGCGGTGAAGGTGATGCGGTTACCGTCGCCGCGGGACCCGCATCCGGCTGGATCGTCTCCTGATAGACGTAGCGCGTGTCCTCAAGTTTGAGAATCACGGCGGGCTTAACCGCGTTTCGATCACGATCCATACTGATTATCCCGGTGACGCCGGCAAAATTCTTGGTTTCAGCCAGCGCGTCCCGCAGCTTCGGCCCTTCCGTCGTGCCTGCCCTTTGAATCGCTTCCACAAGAAATCTTAAGGCGTCATAGGCAAGAGCAGCATGCGCGTCAGGGGTGAGATTGCCGTAGCGCTGGCGATACGAGTGCACAAACTTCTGAATCGTTTCCGACGGATCGTCCGCTGAATAGTGATTGGAGATGTAGCTACCGTTCAAGGCGTCACCACCGAGTTCCCAAAGCTCGGGCGCGTCCCAGCCATCAGCGCCGAGCAGCGGCACCGTCAAACCGAGTTGGCGCGCTTGCTTGGCAATGATGGCCACATCACCGTAGTAACCTGGAATGTAGATCACATCCGGGTTTGCCGCTTTGATAGCACTCAACTGCCCGCGATAATCAGGATCTCCTTGTGAGTAGGATTGCTTGACCGCAATCTCGCCGCCGAGTTTTGCAAAACTAAACTCAAAAAAATCCGTCAAGCCGCGACTATAGGGCGAATTAAAATCGAGCATGATCGCGGCGCGCTTCGCGTTCAAAGTGTTCACCGCAAACTTTGCCATCACTTCACCCTGAAATGCGTCGATGAAGCAGGCACGGAAAATGTAATCACCCACTTGCGTAACTGCCGGGTTGGTCGAAGATGGGGCAATCAACGGCACTCGCGCCGATTGCGCTTTGGGAGCCGCGGCCAGGCTGTTTCCCGAAGCGCCGGCTCCGATGATGGCTACGACCTTGTAACGATCAATCAGTTTGCCGGTAACCTGCGCGGCCTCTTCGGGACTGCCTTTGTCGTCTTCAAGGACGATATCTATCTGGCGGCCATTGATGCCACCGGCTTGATTGATTTCGTCGGCCGCCATCAGCACGCCGTTCTTTGCTGACAGACCAAAGTTGAAAGTGGGCCCGGTAAGATCGCCGAAGAATCCAATGTTTACTGTTGCGTGGTCGGTTGTGCTCTTTTGTTGTGAGGCACAGGAAGGCGCGAGCGTAGTCAACGCCAGCACGATAAGAAGTATGAGCCAGGTTTTTAGTTTTGGACGTGTTTGCCGTAGCGCAAACAAAGTAGAAATAGAACCGCTGGAGTTACGTGATCTACTCACCAAGGTAGGCTTCTTTGATTCTCGGATCAGCTGCGAGATCCTTCGAGGATCCTTCCATAACGATGCGACCAGTTTCCAGGACGTAGGCGCGATCAGAATGTTTCAGAGCGGCGTGTGCATTCTGTTCTACCAGCAGGATGGTTGTTCCCTTACTTTTGATTTCATCAATAGCTTCGAAGATCGTATGAACAACGAGGGGCGCCAGTCCTAACGACGGTTCGTCAAGTAAAAGTAAACGGGGCTGCGACATCAGGGCGCGGCCGATGGCTAGCATCTGCTGCTCACCTCCGGAAAGTGTTCCGGCTTTTTGTGATTCGCGTTCCTTCAAGCGTGGAAACATCACGAACGCCCGCTCCATGTCAGCGGCAATTGCGCGCTTGTCTTTTTTGAGATAGGCGCCCATCTGTAGGTTTTCTCTCACAGACAAATTCGAAAAAACCCCACGGCCTTCCGGCGACATTGAGATGCCTTTGGCGACGAGCTTGTGCGTTGCCCGGCCGCTTATGTCCTCGCCTTCAAACGTTATTTTCCCTTCGCGCGGCTCGAGTAAACCGGTGATGGTTCGTAGGGTAGTAGTCTTGCCGGCGCCGTTTGCACCGATGAGCGTAACCACTTCGCCCTTTTCCACGTGCATCGAGATCCCGGTAAGGGCCTCTATCGCGCCGTAGTTCACCGAAACGTTGTCTAAGGTAAGCATTCGTCAGTTAGTTGACCGTAATCAGTAGTTGTTAAGAATTAGATTTTCCATTGTCCATTTGACATTTTTCATTTGTCATTTTCTGAGACTCGGTCCTCATTTGCTCAATCTAATTTGGACTGCCTGGTCTTCAATGACAAATGAGAAATGTCAAATGACAAATGGAAAATCTCTTTTTCCTTCAACCCAGGGCTCAGTCTCCAAGATAAGCTTCGATCACCTTCGGATCATTTCTAATCTCTTCCGGTACGCCGAGAGCGATAGACTTGCCATAGTCTAAAACCTGAATTCTTTCACAGACACCCATCACCACTTTCATGTTGTGTTCGACGAGCAGAATTGTCAGCGAGAAGCGGTCTCTTATCCTTTGAATCAAGCCCATCAAGTCTTCTTGTTCGGAAGGATTCATACCTGCCGCCGGCTCGTCGAGTAACAAAAGCTGGGGACGCGTCGCCAGCGCGCGAACGATCTCCAGTCGCCGCTGACTGCCGTAGGGCAAACTTGTTCCGCCTTCGTCTTTCACCCGCGCCAAATCAAATATCTCGAGCAACTCCAAAGCAAACTCGCGATGTTCGCGTTCGTCACGCTCAAATCGAGGCAGACGGAAGACCGCATCGACCAATCCCTGTTGGGCGTGCCGGTGACAGGCAGTCATAACGTTTTCCAAAACAGACATGCTGGGAAACAGCCGGATGTTCTGGAACGTGCGCGATACGCCGCGCCGCGAAATCTCATATGACCGCAACCCGTCAATTCGTTTCCCCTGAAAATAGATTTCGCCGGACGTTGGTTTATAAACGCCCGTCAGGAGATTGAATACCGTGGTCTTGCCGGCGCCGTTTGGGCCGATGAGACCGTAGATCTGGCCACGCTCCACGCTCATATCCAGCGTGTTTACCGCGACCAGGCCGCCAAACTGAATGGTGCACTTGACCGTTCTTAACGGCGGGTCCTCGGAGATCGGACGGCCCTGATGCCGCCCAATGACGCGCGCGGCTTCACTAATGACCGAGTCTTCCTTAGTAGCCTTGACGGCATCTTGTTCCGGCCTGCCGCTCATCTGTTTTCCTTGTCCTTCTGGCTGTCGCCTACGCTGGGCGTTCCTTGTTCAGCTATTGAGACTCCGCCTGTGCCGCCCACAACTTGTGCTCCCTCGGGTCGTTTTCGCGAGCGCTTCAGCCAGGAAAGACTAAATTCGCGCGTGCCCAGAATACCTTGCGGGCGCGTCAGAATGATCACGATTAAGAGTGCGGAGTAAACAACCAATCGATAGCGTGACAAGTCACCGGGCATTTGTCGCAGCAGCTCCGGCATTATCGTGATGACGATAGCGCCGAGAACTGCTCCCGTCAGCGAGCCCATGCCGCCAAGCACGATCATGATGATGATTTCAAATGACCGGATAAACTGAAAATCGTTCGTACTCAAGAACGAACGGTAGTGGCCGAACAGTACTCCCGCTGTTCCAGCCAGAGCAGAGCTGATTACGAAGGCGAGAACTTTGTAGCGGGTGGTGTTAATGCCCATGGCTTCAGCTGCCAGCTCGTCTTCGCGGATCGAAACAAGAGCGCGGCCGATGTCTGAGTGAACAATATTGTGAACGATTACGATCGAAATAATCGCCAAACCGCCGACCCAGATGAAGTTGCTATAACCCGGCACTGAAAAGCCGGTGGCGCCACCAACTTTATCGATGTTCAAAATCACGATGCGAATAATTTCTGCAAAGCCAAGGGTGACGATTGCCAGGTAGTCGCCGCGCAGGCGAAGAGAGGGAATGCCAACCAGCAAACCTGCAAAAGCCGCGACCAGGGATCCAAACGCGATCGCAATTACGAAGATCAGCGCATGGGCTACTGTGAACCCGACGGTTGCGGCCAGACCGCGTTCCCAAAATTGGGCGTGATACACAACCAGATAAGCTGAAGAGTAGGCGCCAATGGCCATGAAGCCCGCGTGACCTATAGAGAACTGTCCGGTGAAGCCGGTGATCAAATTCAAGGACACGGCGAGAATTATGTTGATGGTAAGAGTCATCAAGACGTCGGTGGGATAGGCGCCAAACCCGAAACCAAAAAGGCCCTCCTTGCTCATGAGTGCGTTCACGAGATAGAGGGCTATGATGATGGCAATGGTCGATAGGACTCTCTTAGGCGTTGGCATCCTGTTAGTTCGTCACCTTATCGAAAAGCCTTTACACGTTGTAAGACTAAACTTTTTCCTGAACAGTAGATCCCAGCAGACCTGACGGTCTTACCAGCAACACCAGGATTAGAATTGCGAATGCGACCGCATCGCGAAACGTCGAGGGGATGCCGACGTTTTGGCCATAGCCGACAACAAAAGTCTCGGCTATGCCGATGAGCAGTCCGCCCAGAACAGCGCCCGGAATGTTACCAATGCCACCGAGCACCGCGGCCACGAAAGCTTTCAAGCCGGTCAGAATTCCCATCAACGGATCAATCTGCGGATTATACTGAGCCGTCAACACCCCGCCAGCCGCAGCCAATGCTGAACCCAAAGCGAAAGTGAACGAGATAATAAAATCGGTGTTGATACCCATTAACTTTGCGGAGTTGAGATTGAAGGAAACGGCGCGCATCGCCGTGCCGACTTTGGTCTTGAAAATAACCCACTGCAGCAGAAGCATCAGTGCTACAGAAACCGCAAAGATGAGAATTTGGGATTTTGAGATGGCCGCGTTGCCAAACAGCGTATAGCTCTGCTCGCTGAGAAGCTGGGGGAAAGCACGCGGCGCGGCGCCCAGCCTGGCTACAAAGAGATTCTCGATAAGCAGCGAAACACCGATGGCCGCAATCAAAGTGGTCATACGCGCGTATTTTCTAAGCGGACGATACGCAAAGCGTTCGATCGCCATTCCCACGAGCGCTGCCGCAATCATCGATGCTACCAGCACCACGCTCAAGCCCAGCAGCGATGGCCCGGTCGCAAAACCAAGTTGGAACGATAAAAAGTAACCCACGAACGCGCCCACCATGTAGATGTCGCCGTGGGCAAAGTTGATCAGGCGCAGAATGCCATAGACCATCGTATAGCCGAGGGCGATAAGTGCGTAGATCGCGCCGATCGTCAGGCCGTTAATCAGTTGCTGAACGAAGGTGTCCATTGAATGATTTCGCGGGCGCTATTTGGGAGATGGTGCGGCCTTCCCAGTCTTGGCAGCCGGCGAAGCTGCTGGAGACGACGCTGGCGCAGCTCCCGGGGAAGAGTTTGAAGTGGCCGGGGCCGCAGGAGCTGCCGGCGCGGGCGCGGTCATGCCTTCAGGGTAGATTGTTTCCTGATAGATGTATCTCTTGTCCTGAAGTTTGAGAACGACTGCCGGCTTGACGGCATTCCGATCCGCGTCGAGAGAGATGGTTCCAGTAACGCCCACGAAGCCTTTGGTAGCGTTGATGGCATCCTTGAGTTGTGGTCCCTCGGTGGTGCCGGCGCGTTTGATGGCATCGGCCAGGACTTTCATCGCGTCGTAACCGAGCGCAGCTAGCGCGTCAGGAACGTTGCCGTTGCGGGCTTTGTAATCAGCCACAAACTTTTGGATTGCGGGTGAAGGATCGTCGACTGAGTAGTGATTGGAAATGAAATCGCCGTTTAGAGAGTCGCCGCCTAAATCCCAGAGCTGCGTTGAATCCCAACCATCGCCGCCCAGCAGAGGCACATTGATGCCCAGTTGCTTTGCTTGTTTGGCGATGACTCCAACTTCGCCATAGTAACCCGGGACATAGATCACATCGGGATTCTTCGAGCGGATGGCGGTGAGCTGTCCCTTGTAATCGCGATCGCCCTGCGTGTAAGACTGCTTATCGATGATGTCTCCGCCCAATTTCTTAAAACTGGATTCGAAGAATTCTGTCAGGCCGCGACTGTAAGGCGAATTGAAGTCGAGCATGATTGCCGCTTTCTTTGCCTTCAGGGTGTTGGCCGCAAACTTGGCCATGACGGCGCCCTGGAACGGATCGATAAAGCAGACTCGCGAGATGTAATCGCCGACTTGAGTCACCGCCGGGTTCGTTGATGATGGAGAAATCATCGGGACCTTCGCGGCCTGAGCTTTGGGCGCCGCAGCCAGCGTGTTTCCGGAGGCCACTTCACCGAGCAGCGCTACGACGCGATCCTGATTGATAAGTTTTGTTACAACTGTCGCTGCTTTCTCCGGTCGCCCTTCGTCGTCTTCGGAAAGAATTGTAATTTGCCGGCCGTTGATTCCGCCTGCTTTGTTAATCTCGGCCGCGGCCATCTCCACGCCCGCCTTGGTTGATTGGCCAAAGTTTGACGTGCGCCCCGTAAGGTCCCCGTAATAGCCAATGATGATCGGGCCCGTTTGGCCACCGGCGCCTGGCCCACCCTTGCGCTCACAAGCAAAGGCAAAAAGGAGAGATGCAATCAGTAGGAGCGAAAGCAGAAGTCTTTTCATAGTTTCCTCACAGACGAAATGGTTTTAGTGGACGAGAGGCGGCGGAAAGTTTCAGTTATGGGCACTTCCGTCGCATTGCCGTCGCATTGATCGGGCGATGAATTTACTGTTAGTTCAGAATCGAGGGTGAATAATAGCTTCGAGACGGTTAATGACGCAAACTATAACTGAGCTTAGCTTGCTGAACTAACCGCCAAGCCGCCAAGACCGCCAACGGAAACAAAAATAGGAAATGACAGGCGTACAACCAGATTTAGTGGTCAATGAGATATGCATCACCCTTAATGTGGAATTCCTTGGCGCTCTTGGCGGTTAGTTCGAAATACGTGGAAATTAGTCTCTCGCTAATCTAGACTGCGCCCCATGACCGAGCCCAAACAAGAGCGGGCGCCCAGACTGGGCGACATGAGCAAGGAAGACTTCCGTCGCTTTGGCCATGAGCTGGTCGACTGGGTCGCGGAATACCTGGAACACGTTGAAGACTTGCCGGTGTTGGCGCAGATCGAACCCGGAGACTTGAAAGCGCAACTACCAGTCGCGCCTCCAGAGCAAGGTGAAGCGATGGAGCAGATCATTGCTGATGTGGATCGATTGATCGTGCCGGCACTGACCCACTGGAGCCATCCTTCATTCTTCGCCTACTTCGCCACTTCAACCTCGGCGCCGGGAATCTTTGGCGAACTCTTGAGCGCCGCCTTCGATAACAAGGCAATGCTGTGGCGGACGTCGCCGGCCTCGACGGAGTTGGAGGAAGTCACGCTCGATTGGCTGCGTCAGATGATGGGCCTCGACCCGGGCATGACCGGAATCATCTACGACACGGCTTCAGTTTCCAGCATGCATGCGATCGCTGCCGCGCGCGAGGGCGTCGAGTTGCGCATTCGCGAAGAGGGAATGAGCGGACGCAAAGATTTGCCACTGCTCCGTGTTTACGTTTCCGAACAGGCGCATTCATCGATCGAGAAGGGTGTGATAACCCTCGGCTTGGGCCAGCGTGGGTTGCGTAAGATTCCCACCGATAAAGAATTTCGCATGGATGCCGGCGCGCTCGCCGCGGCGATCGAGGAAGACAAGGCCAATGGCATCATTCCCTTCTGCATTGTTGCCACGGTCGGCACCACGTCAACTTCAAGCATCGATCCGGTTTCGGAGATAATTCCGATCGGCGAGAAGCACGCGATGTGGCTGCATGTTGATGCAGCCTACGCGGGTTCGGCGGCGGTCGTCCCTGAGTTCCGTCATATTCTTAAAGGCTGCGAGCGCGCCGATTCGCTGGCGGTTAATCCCCATAAATGGTTGTTCACGCCATTTGATCTTTCGGTGTTGTATTGCCGGCATATGGATCTCCTGCGTCGCGCCTTCTCGCTGGTACCTGAATACCTGCGGACTCCCGAGCAGGAACAGGTCCGGAGCGGTTCAGACTATGGTGTCCAGTTGGGTCGCCGTTTTCGCGCCTTGAAGTTGTGGATGGTCATTCGTTACTTCGGCCGTGAAGGCCTGGCTGCTCGCATACGCGAACACTGCCGACTGGCAAAGCTGTTTGCCTCGTGGGTCGAAGCCGATCCAAATTGGGAGTTGATGGCGCCCTTGCCGCTGGCGCTGGTGTGTTTTCGAGCTTATCCGCGTATGGACGGAGTAGACGACGAGACGCGCAACCGCCGGCTCGATGTTCTAAACGAAGCCATCATGCACGGAGTGACTGCGACAGGGAAAGCGCTCCTTTCGCATACGAAGCTGAACGACAAGCTCACGCTTAGGCTATCCATCGGCAACATCCGCACAACTGAAAAACAGGTGCGCCAGGTTTGGGAACTACTGAATGAGCAACTAAAGTTACTGTTAAGTCCAAAGTCCAATGTCCAAAGTCCAACGTCGGGTTTAGACCGGAAACGCCCTATCGGCTCGGATTGATTGGTTAACCGACTTTGGACATTAGACTTTGGACATTGGACGTCTCAGGAGGACAACATGAAATCATCGCGCCGATTCGTTCCGCTAATCGCTCTCCTTCTGCTGTGCGGTTTTTCTGCCTCCGGGCAGGACGCGAAACAATTCAATAAAGATGGCTTGACCTTCTCGTATCCTGCGAGCTGGACCTTCAATGACACCAGCAACCCCGACGCGCAGAAACTGGCCTTTGGCCGAGCCGACAGCGAGGCGCAGGTTACTGTTTTTGTATTTCGCACTCTGGTGACAACACCGGAAAGAGTAGCTGAAGCGAAGAAGGTGCTGGTTGACAAGTATGTCGCCTCGACAAAAAAACAATTCGAAGAAGTAGATCCTCACACGCAGAGTTCGCCTGCGACTTCGACGATAGGCACGGCGGCGTCGGAGGGCGTCAAGATCCGCGCTTCGCTGGATGGAGTGCCGGGGTCGGCTGAAATTCAGTGGGCCGTACTCGGGCAGCGCCTCGTAGTCTTAACTTTCCTGGGCCCCGACAAAGCGTTGACAAAGGCGCAGCCTGCCTGGGATCTGATTCGCACAACTATCATGGTTCCGGAGCCGCAGCCTAAGACGCCGCAACCGGCGGCCAGTCCGAAGCCGTAGGTAGTCAGTCACTAAGCAAGTCAGCGGGGGCAAGCCCGCCTTCCCAACCTGAGATGCTCTCGAGATCGCGGTAGTTTTAGCTCGAATGCCTTTCAATGGAGAATCAAACACTCAAGTTTTGCAATCTCTCAGGTCAGGAAGGCGGGCTTGCCCCCGCTCTTAAGGGAGAGACAATTTGGAGGTTGTTGGTATTGAATGAGGTTTGTTAAAGAAGGTGTTATCCGAGCGACTCCCGAGCGTGTCTTCGCATTTCACGAGCAGCCGGACGTTTTGAGTCTGCTCATTCCGCCCTGGGAGAGCGCACATGTGATTCAGGCTGCCAAGATTTCAGAAGTGGGCACTCAAGCAATAATCGAGACAAAGATTTTGGGACCGATCACCGCGCAATGGGTAGCGCAGCATACCGTTTATGAGCCGCCGCGCTTGTTTGAAGATGTGCAGGTTAAGGGACCGTTTCGAAGTTGGCGTCACCGGCATATCATCGGGCCTCACGCGAAGGGAGCGGTACTGCGTGATGAAATAGACTACGAGGCGCCACTCGGTTTTCTCGGGCGCGCCGTCGCAACGATACTTGTCACGAGACGACTGGAAAAGCTTTTCGATTACCGGCACGACGTTACGCGTCGATGGTGCGAAGGGAAGAGAAAGGATGAAGGATGAAGGCGGAAGGATGAACTATGAAAACGCTGAACTCAATACTCTTCATCCTTCATCCTTCCGCCTTCATCCTTAGATCTTATGCTTACACACATTGTGATTTGGAAATACAACTCGGACGTTGAGCAGGAGGTTCGTGAAGAGCACGTGCAGATGCTCCGCGCCCTCGCCTCATTAATCCCCGAAGTCGAGAGTTTGTCTGTCGGTTTCGATGTGCTGAGACTGCCTCGCTCTTTCGACTCCGGTCTCGTAGCTGTCTTCCGCGATCGAGCGGCGCTTGAGGCCTACACAGT
>Ga0070697_100000509_pt1 | contig 29380 bp, 22 predicted proteins | sample KBSK1501metaG_FD_65475 | JGI IMG/M metagenome (GOLD analysis project Ga0070697, IMG submission 65475) | Corn, switchgrass and miscanthus rhizosphere microbial communities from Kellogg Biological Station, Michigan, USA - KBS K1-50-1 metaG | ecosystem: Host-associated > Plants > Roots >...
TATATCCAAAGTGCGCCAAGGCGATCCCGATCCCGACCATGTCAGTACGTCGTTTGTGGAACGGCAGAATTTGACCATGCGGATGCAGCTTCGGCGTCTGACCCGTTTGACGAACGGGTTTAGCAAAAAGCTGGCTAACCTGAAAGCTGCTGTCGCCCTGCACTTCGCGTACTACAATTTCTGCCGTGTTCATTCGTCCCTTCGCATCACTCCCGCTATGGAAGCGGGCATTACCGACCACATCTGGACAATTGATGAGTTGCTGAGAGCGGCCTAAAATACGGTTCTCATGAAACATAAGCCACCAAGAGAAAGACGAGAACAACCGCAACGAAAATTGCCAGAACGGCCCCCGCTATTACTTCGCCTCGACTGGAAATTTTGGGTGGGTACTGTCGCGTTAAGTTTCGTAGGCCTATTCCTAGCAGTGATAGGCCTGAAGCTAGCAATAGAAGCGAGGCCGACAATGTCATTGGAGGCCCCGCTCGATCCTGATGACGTGCTCAGCACACCATTTGTGCTTTCTAATGACGGAGCGCTTAGTCTTGAAGATGTCAATGGTGCAATGATGATGAAAGGCTTCCAAGACTCCAGACACAACACGATAGGCTTGGCAACTACGGACTGGAATCTCATGCCGATCTCCCACGAAATAAAACCAGGAGAGAAAAGGACGGTTCCTGCTCCATTTAATAAACTTGTAAAAACGAACAGCCCTGTGGTTGCGGGTGATTATGCAATCTTGGTTTCCTTCAAACCCGCTTATCTTCCCTTCTGGACGAAACACAGAGGGTTCAGATTCACAATCGCCCGCCAGTCGGACGGACGTAGCAGGTTTGAACAGCAGCCGAGCGAGGGAGTCGAAGACGAGTACGAGAAAAGGCTTAACCAAGAACGATAAACGCCCATGTTTCCCGGCACCACAGTGTTTAAGACACCGCCGGAGGGGCCGGTAGTGGGGTCTTAGCATGCAAAAGCACCACTACCGGAAGGGCCGTAGGGATGCGGGGTTAGCTTATTGGTTACAATGGCGCGCACATGAAAACCTGGCGTGCCCTAGCTCTATCTGCCCTGATCGCAGCCGCCGTCCTCACAGCGCCGGCCCAGGAGCAGTCCCCTTCCCTTTCCCGGCGCGCGCAAGCCACGCTCTCCACCATCCGCGGGACGCTGAAAGTCTCAGGATTGCAGAAGCCGGTCAATGTTCTTCGCGATCGCTGGGGCGTGGCCCATGTCTACGCGCAGAATCAGCATGACCTGTTTTTCGCACAGGGTTACGTGGCGGCTCAGGATCGGCTTTTCCAGATGGAATTGTGGAAGCGGTCGGGTCAGGGACGGCTGGCGGAGATACTGGGCGCCTCGGCTTTGCAGCGTGACATCAATGCCCGCCGGCTGCGATATCGCGGTCCAATGGATGCCGAATACGAGAGCTACTCTCCCGATACGAAGGACATTCTTGCAGCATTCACGGCAGGAATTAACGCCTACATTGCGGAGCGCATGACGGCTGGTTTGCCGATTGAATTTCAACTCGCCGGTTTCAAGCCGGAGCCCTGGAAGCCAGAGGACTGTCTGAATCGCATGGCGGCGTTTTCCATGACCGGCAATTCTTCCGCCGAGCTGGAACATGCGCAGATGGTGGCTGTGGTGGGAGCAGAAAAAGCGTCGCAGCTTTTCGACTTCGATCCGGCGGTCACGCTGGATCCAGCGCCGGGCGTGAACTTCGGCGGATTATCGCCGGAGTTGCTGAAGGACTTGATAGGCAGCGATACACGCATTGAATTTCCCGTACATACGCCAGAAGGCAGCAACAACTGGACGGTTTCCGGTGCGCTGACGAAGAGCGGCAAACCGCTGCTGGCAAATGATCCGCACCGGGTAATTGCCCAGCCTTCCTTACGCTACATGATTCATCTGGTCGCGCCCGGCTGGGACGTGATCGGCGCGGGAGAGCCGGCACTGCCTGGCATCGCGCTGGGCCATAATCAGTACATTGCCTGGGGATTCACCATCTTTGGCCTCGACCAGCAGGATTTATACGTCGAGGAGCTCAACCCCGCCGACCCGTCGCAGTACAAGACCGACCACGGATGGGAGCACATGCGGTTGGAGAAAGAAACATTTGGCCAGCGCGGGGCTCCGAATGTCACAGTCGACTTGAAGTTCACTCGTCACGGCCCGGTGCTGTGGGAAGACAGCAAACGCGCGCTGGCGTTGCGATGGGCGGGTGCGGAACCGGGGACCGCCGGATATCTCGGCTCGCTGGCAGTGGACCGTGCGCGGAACTGGACTGAATTTGAACTGGCGATGCAGCGCTGGAAGCTGCCATCGGAAAATATCGTGTATGCCGACATGGCGGGCAATATTGGCGAGCACTCGACCGGACTGGCGCCTTTGAGAGGAAATTGGACGGGGCTGCTTCCAGTGCCGGGCACGGGCGGATACGAGTGGGCCGGTTTCGTTCCCAACTCCGAATTGCCGCATTCGTTCAATCCCGCACAAGGATTCATCGCGACCGCCAATCACAAGATGATTCCGGAAAATTACCCCTACAAGATCGGCTATGAATGGGCGCCACCGTTTCGTATCCGCCGGATCACCACCGTGCTGGACAAAACTCACAGCGGCGAGAAGATGGATATCGAAGAGATGGAACGTTTGCAGACCGATATTCTGTCCCTTCCCGCCGAAGAGTTGACCGGACTCCTGCGGCACGCCGTAGGTGAACTGCCGAATCCCAGCGAACACATGATGCTGAATTGGGACCATGAGCTGCGGGAGGATTCGGCAGCCTCGGCGCTATACGAGATCTGGCTGCAAGAATTGCGTCCGCGGGTGATGCGTCGGGCGGTGCCCGAGAGTGCGTGGAAGATTCTGGGCATGGATCATGGCGGCGATTGGTCGCCAGCGCAGTTACTGAAATATCTGTCGCATCCTACCGACGACGTCTTTGGTCCAAATCCCGGGGCTGAGCGGGATCGCCTGCTGCTGGAGTCGTTGAGTGCTGCCGCGGAAAAGCTGAGCAAGCTGCAAGGCCCGGATGCTTCTGTCTGGTCGTGGGGAAAGCTTCACGTAGCTCGGTTCCGCCATCCTTTGGACCAGATACCCGGAGCAGCAAACCTCATGGATCTCGGACCCGTACCCCGGCCTGGAGATGAGTACACCGTCAACGCTGCTGGTTTCCGAGACGGCGGGTTTGAGCAGGGTTCCGGTGCGAGCTATCGCGAGATCCTCGATACCCGTGATTGGGACCGCTCAGTTGCCGTCAACACGCCGGGGCAAAGCGGTCAGCCGGAGAGCCCGCATTATTCCGATCTCTTGCCCTTGTGGCGCGATGGCAAATATTTTCCCTTGCTCTACTCCCGCCAGGCTGTGGAGAGCGAGACAGTGGACCGCCTGCTGCTCGAGCCGCAGTGAAGAGCCGCAGTGACGCCGAGAGAATGCCGGTTCCAACTGGCAGTGTTTTCTCTTCCATGTGAAGATGGAGGAGAATGTCTACCACGATCAAAGCAATCTTCTTCGATGTCGGGAATACACTTCTCTTCCGCAACCAGCAGGCGATCCTGGCGCCTTTGCATCAGCAGAATATCTATCCCTCGTCCGAGCAGTTGTTCGCCATCGAGCGCAGGACCAAGGAAGAATTCGATGCCGCTATGGAAACGGGCAGCGACCGCGGCTTCTGGGAACGCTATTATTTGCATCTTCTAATGGAACTCGCGATTTCTCCCGATGGCATACGCGAAAAGCTGTTGCGAGCTACGCACCTTTCGGCGAACTGGTGTGAGATTCGCCCACGTACCCGGGAAATTCTGTTGCGATTGGGCCGGCGCTACCACCTGGGAGTGATTTCGAACGCGGATGGCAAGATCGCCGAGGTGCTGACGCGCTGTGGCATCGCGGACTGTTTCGTCACAATCACTGATTCTGGAATCGTGGGGTACGAAAAACCTCATCCCATCATTTTTGATGCGGCGCTGCGCGAAATGAAGGTTGAGCCTAACGAAAGCCTCTATGTCGGCGACGTGTATTCCGTGGATTATCTGGGCGCGACGCGGGCCGGGATGCAGGCAATTCTGTTTGATGTTTCAGGATCGTACCGTGAACTAGGGCTACCGCGTGTGCAGTCCATGGAAGAGTTGGAAGCTGTTTTGGAGTGACAACAGTGGATCCTGCATCTCTAATTAACAATTGTCATCCTGAGCGAAGCGAAGGACCTGCTTTTCGACCGACCTCGACCGCCGCGGAGCGGCGACAGAATAAAGCCCACGGCGCAAGCCGTGGGCTGTCAATCTCAACCAGGCAAGCCTCGAAGAGGCGAAAGAAAAGCTCAGCTCAAACTTGCAACCACTTCCGTCAACGCTTGTCATCCTGAGCGCAGCGAGGGACCTGCTTTTTCGGGGTGATCGGATTAGGAACCTACCTGGCAGCGCTCGACTCCAAATAGACGACCTGATGATCGAGACACTCAGGGTCAATCGTGCTGTACAGCTGGTGCAGCAGATCGGCGCCGTAACGCGCCACATAGTAGATGCCGGCGACTGAACGTTCCTGGAGAATTTTATCGGGATAGAGCGCGTTGCTGAGCAATGTGGCATGCCGGGCGAGGATTTCTTCTCGCATCAACTCCGCTCGGGCTGCTCGGCGGCGCAGGCGATCGAGTTGATACCTCATCTTCGATCCGGTACGAGTTGCGGCGTCAACCAGCGTCACATCCAGGCGGCTCAGACTCTGGGTGATGTCTGCCAGCGATTTCTGAATCGCCAGCTCTCCACGTTCGAAGGCCTTTTGCACTTCCCCGGGCAGGCTGCGCGATGCCAGCTCTTCCCGAAGTTCTTCCGGCCCGCAAAACAAATCAGACAAGGCGAGCCGGTAACGTTCGAGTAGCTCTCCGGGCTTTTGCTCGATGATGGTCGCCGAGAACCGCGGCAGGATCGGCGTAATTCTTCCCACCAACGCCTCGTACACCACAGCCGCTTGCGCGAAGTATGCGACTTCGGCGGCGCCTCCCACATAAGCCAGTGTGGGCAGCAAATAATCCTGCACCACCGGGCGTAGCAGGACATTGGCGCTGAACTCATGCGGCGCTGAGGCTACGAGGCGCATGATCTCGTCACTCGAGATCTTCTCCTCGCCGATGACGAATTCACCACCGCTGTTCCCATTAATCCGGCGATGCACGGAGAGGCGGGCTCCGTCGCGGAAGGCGAACAAAAGAGTAGATGATGGTGTGACCTTCACCTGCTGATGGTAACCGGCCAATTCCAAAGTCTTGCCGCGAGCCAGCAGCGCCTCATCAAGCTCGGCCGCACGCTCCAGAGCGGTGCGATAAATGGGCTGGGAAATAGCGTGCAATTCGGGATCTGAAGAGTCCAACAGGATTACTCCCCAGTCGGCGAAGAGGCGCGTGAACAGACGCGCGAATGCACTGCCAAAACTTTCTCCCTGGCGGTAGGTGTCATGCAGAAGGTCAGCGACCTCGGCGGAGCCGAGCAAACCAGCGGAACTTTCGACGATCGAATTGATCTCATCCCCAAAATTGATGCTGCCCACGGGAGCTTCGCGAACTCCCTGAGTTGGCGTGCTCACCCTCTGAAGAGAGAAATCCGGCCCTGGAATTGAAACGTGATTCACCTCGGCCAGATCGTGATCCTCGGTCGCGAGCCAAAATATGGGAACACACTCAACGCCGCCGGCAGTGGCCTGCTCGGCTAATTTCACCGCGGTCAGCGCCTTGTAAATGGAGAATACCGGGCCACCGAAAAGACCGACTTGCTGGCCCGTGACTACAGCGCAAGCTCCGGAGCGCAGACGGGCAATGTTCTTCTCGGTACGGGATGACGCTCCCCAGCTCCGGTTTTGCCGCGCAAGAACGTCAGCCACTTTCTCACGGCGCATCGAGTCATAATTTATGTGGTGAGCTTCGTCCTGGAACCAGTCAGCAAACCGTGGCGAGCGCGGCAGAAATTGCTGAATCTTGGGATGGTGTGCGAGATAGTCGACAAACAGCGGTGTGGTGTGCGGAATCTGACTGAATGACAGACACTCCGCCTTCACCGGCTCTCCTGACATCCCGCGATGTTCGAGTACCTCGGCAAAGTTCCCCATTGTACAGGCGTGCGCGCTAAATGAGATGTAAGAACTGGCGCCAAGATGCAGGAAGTTGTTTGGGCCAGCAGTTCTCAGTTGTCAGTTGTCAGTTCTCAGTTTCGACCCCAGTTCTCTGTTCTCGGTTCTCTGCTCTCAGTTGTTGAACCCCGGACTCTAGAGCTCAGGAACAGTTGGACGAAATTGAGACGCTGAAGGTGAGCAACGACCATCCGAGAAAACTACCTTGAACCTTGAACTGAGAACCGAGAACTGAGAACTGCGTTTTGAACTGAGAACTGCTTTCAGGCCGGTTTCAGCCGGTCTTGCCGTCGAGTGGTCCGCAGCCACGGCTGGGAAGGTGCCACACTCCGCCTGAAGCCAAGGTGACCTCCGGGTCATCTAATCATTTGACTTCCCTGCGGTTCCGACCTAGCTTGGAAGTAGCTCTTTGCACGGCCCATCCCACAAGTTGGGGGCGTCACGGCTTCGACGGAGATGCTTGCGGCCAAGAGGCATGCCGGGGTGCACTCACCCGTAATCGAGGGCAAAATGATAATTGCCAATCAACAGATGGCATACGCAGCCTAATTAGTTAGGCAGCCGCTCTCCACAGCTTTGCTCGTGGGCTGTGAAAGAGCGTCGCACAGCGAGCTGGTTTTGCTCACTACGTCTGGGTGAGCGAGACGAGATCTTCAGGCTAGCGGAAGGCGTTTCTTGTCCGTTCTGAGCGCCGCCCGCGAACGTCTTGAGGTAATGCTCAAGGCATGAACGCGACTACGCATGTAGGCTCTTGACCAGTAACATTTTCGGACGCGGGTTCGACTCCCGCCGCCTCCACCAATTAAACTCCATTTCAGTCAATGTAAGCGCTCGTGCGGTTTCAGGATTTCCAGCACTGGGGCGGTACACGCTTGCGGCTGAGTCGAGGCAGTAGGTTGTTGATGGGGCGGTGAAGCTACAGGGGGGTAGATGGCAAAGAGGAGAAAAAACAAGAGTAGTGGCGATAGCACCTGGAAATGGGCGGTGGGAACGGCACTCGCAATGGCAGCAATGTGGCTTACTTATTATCAGTGGAGTAAGGACCGTCACCCCTCTATCCGGTTTATCAGCTACACGATAGAAGGCACGCCGGGCAAGACCTCTCTCAGGTTCAGAACCCGTTATAAGAATCTTGGGAAAACGGATGCTATTGAAGTGAATATGGAAAGTGGATTGTTCTTTTCTGTGAAGTACGATCCTTCAGTTGACGAGGGCAAGCGGATGCCACATAGCAAAGGGACTATCGGGCCTGGAGTGGAATTTAACAATGGCGGCCACGATGTCACGCTCGCAGACAGTATTTTCATGGTTTCCCCGGGACGTAGTCCTGAGCGAGTGTGGTTGCACGAGCGGATTCACTACAAGGATGAAGACGGAAAAGATCAACCGCCGACGGATAATTGCCTGATGTGGGAACAAACGTCGAGGACGTTCGTCACGTGTCCCGAAGACCTCACACGCGGTACAACGGATTCTTCAAATGGTCAATGACCATCTGCCTGGCCGATTGCTCCTTTGTTACGAAGGAAATCAAGCCGTAAAAATTGCGTAGTGTTACGACTCCGAAGACTCAGAAGCATTGGCTTTGTGATCTTCGTGCTTGTCGATAATTCGCTTGGCTGCCGCCTCCGCATACTCGATGGCAGCCTTCATGTCACCGTGAGATCTAGAATCGAAGTCGGACTCGGCAACGTTTGGGATTCGTTTCTCATCGATGTAGAGGCTGAGCTTTAGAATCACACCTTTTACGCTCGGCGGTGATATTGCAACAACCTCGATCCGCACAGAATGATTCCGATAACTATAGTTCTTTTCCACAGTTTGATTTTAGCAAAAACACTATCTTCTTCCCCTTTGTTGTTCCCTCAAGTAAAGCGGCCGGTATTTGTCGGCGGGTAGGCCCACTGAAGCCTGGTTTTGGCTTGAGTGGGGTTCCGCAACTGGCTCAAGACTTTCGGCGCCTGGCCCACTCATCCGCCCCGCTCGCAAATCAATGGGCTGCCACATCCCTCCGCCACGCTCGTCGAACCCGCACCTCCTTCTCACTTGCGCGCTTCCCCACCAGCCCCTTGCGACTCTGGAGCCTGATCGAACAACTTCACCGCCAGCGCACCATGAGTGACGGCGGCTCCCGCCCGAAGCGCGGCCGCCAACATCGCGGTCTCAGTAACTTCTTCCCGCGTGACGCCGGCGCGTTTGGCTGCGCGAGTGTGTACATCGAGACAATAAGGACATTGGGTGGTGCACGCCACCGCGATCGCGATCAGTTCGCGATACTTCCTGGGGATGGCGCCGTTGTCACGCCCAACCGTCTTGTCGAACTCTACAAAGGCAGAAAATTCCGCGGGCGCCAACTGCTTGAATTCGGCTAAACGCTTCAGGTCGTCAGAATCGTGATAGTGCATTGCTCTCCTCCAGTTTGTGCGTTCAAATAATCAGATGTTCCGGTCGGCAAGAAAGATCGGGGATGGCTGGACCACTCAAGCCTGTTTTTGGCTTGAGCGGGGAGTGCGCAACTACTGGCTCAAAAGTCTCCGTGACAGGCTCTATCGCGCCGCATTGCTGTTGGTCATGTTCAGTAAGATGGTCAACGGAGGAACGTGCTCGGGTTTCACATAGCGATTCACCAGAAAGCGCTTGCCGTCTTTAGTGACGTCATAAGTAAAAAGGTCAGTGCTGGAAATCGGGGCGCGCCCGCGAATCTGGAGCAGAGGCGCCGGCGTCCCGCTCGCAAAAGTGCTTTCACCGTTCACCGGCACCGCCATCAACATGCCGCTGGGCGCAATGTAGAAAATTTCTTTGCCGTCTCCTCTCCAGCGCGGCTCGGAGCCGCCGCCGCGCGATACCTGCCATTTTCCCGCGGCCCCAGGGAATGAGGTAACGTAAATCTCCCAATCGCCGGACTCATTCGAAGCATAGGCCACCCATTTTCCGTCGGGAGAAATCTGGCCGTTGGTCTCGCTGCGGTTGCTGGTCAGAAATCGCGTAGGTTCTCCACCCGCAACCGGCAGTACCTCAAGATGGCTGCCGGAAAGGGTTTGACGTGTAAACAGAAGCAGCCGATCGTCCACCGACCAGGAGTTGGGAATGACGTCATCTGTGGCGAGGCAGGTATATCTCTTCCGCCCGGCCTCAAGACCGCTCGCCGCCTTCAATGCTAAGCTGGCCCCGGCAGAAGCGACGCGGTAAGCCACCGTGCTCCCGTCGCGCGACCATATCCCGTCCGCCTCCTCCCCAGGATCGAAGGTGAAGCGCGAGTTGGCGTTTCCGGTTGTGCTTTCAATCCAGATATCAACGTTGTTGGCCTTGCGATCGCTGATATCGACGGCTACGCGGCTTTCGTCGGGTGAAAGCTTGGGGTTTGCAATAATGCCCGCCTCGCCGAGCCGGCCTAATTCTTTACCGGAGCGATCCATCCAGGTAAGCACAGATTGCGCCGCTCCCACATCGCTGTTGTAGATTACTGTCCCATTTTCTGCGACCACGAAGGCGGCCCAATAAGTTGAGGGCTGGAAACCGACGGCATTTGTGATCACGGTCGGACTACCGGAAAGTTTTGCACTGGAGGGATCAAAAGGAAGGCTCACCAGTTGTCTTTGATCATCCGCATAGAACAGATTGCCCGCGTCGTACCCGAAACTCGAATGGCAGAGTATGAGAAGTCTACGTTCTTTCCCCTCAAGAGAACTGACGTAGATACCGCTGGCTCTGTCGTCGCTGCTATTTCCGAAGTTACCGCCCCAGAAAAGGAAATGCTCGCCGTCGGGCAGAAAAACCGGCCAGCGATGGGAACTATCGCCTACTGACCGGACACTTTGCGTCACCGCCGCCATCCCTGACCCATCGGCGTTGACGCGCCAAATGGCGCTTTGGGTGTCAGGACTGTAGATGATGACATCCTTGCTTCCCCAACTGCCGCCGCGAGCTGCCGATGTGGTGGCGAGCACCAGCGGCGCTCCTCCTGCCACGGCGATCTTCTGGAGTTTGCCGTTGGCGAAGAAACCCAGGTGAGTACCATCCGGCGACCAGAAGGGATAACTTGCGCCCTGGGTGCCGGCCAAAGGTGTGACCTCGGGCGAGCCCACGGGCTGCACAAAGATCATCGGCAAGGCAGAAGCCGCTTCCGGCGACACAAACGCCAGCATGCTGCCGTCACGCGACAGCGCCATGTGGCTGATGCTCATTTCATCCGGGACGTCGAGAGCAAACTGCATGCGAGTGGTTGGCGCAGGACGTCTCGCCGCCCACCATGTCACTCCCGCCACCGCAACCACCGCCGCCAGCGCTGCGGAAACCCAGAGCACCAAAGACGCCCGGCGAGGCGCTGCTCCCGTCACTCGTGCCGCTGCGCTCGCCTCACTCCCCGACAGCGCACTCAGGGCAAACGACAGGTCCCGAGCCGACTGGAAACGCTGTTCCGGGTTCTTCTCCAGGCAGCGGCGCATAATGCGCTCCAGTGCAGGAGAAACCATGTGCCCATCACCGGACAAATCCGGCGGCTCATCCTTTAATACTGCGGTCATGGTTTCCGCAGTGGTATCGCGGCGGAACGCGCGCACACCGGTGAGCATCTCGTACAGCACAGCGCCTAAGGCGAAGATGTCGGTGCGCGGATCGGCCTTTTCGCCGCGAACCTGCTCCGGCGCCATATAGCTCGCCGTCCCCATCACCACGCCCGCCGCCGTATGCTCACTGGTTAGAGTACGGTCGTTCGAATCCTCTCCAGCTTTCTGCGCCAGCTTCGCCAGTCCAAAATCCAGAATCTTGATCCGGCCATCTTTGGTGACGAAGATATTTTCTGGCTTCAGGTCGCGGTGGACGATTCCCTTTTCGTGCGCCGCCGCCAGGCCGTGCGCGATCTGCACTCCGTACTCAATCGCCTTGCGTTGCGGCAATGTCGCGAGATCACACAACGAGCGCAGGCTCTCGCCCTCGAGAAGTTCGGACACCAGAAAAGGCGAGCCGTTCTGCTCGCCGATGTCATGAATGGCCAGGATATTGGGATGATTCAGCGCGGCCACCGCCCGCGCTTCTTGCTCAAAACGGCGCAGTCGATCGGCGTCGCGGGCGAACGAGTCAGGAAGAATTTTCAGAGCGACATCGCGCCCCAGGCGCGTATCTCTCGCGCGATACACCTCTCCCATGCCGCCCGCGCCCAGCGCAGACAGGATTTCATAGGGCCCAACTCTTGTACTGGAAGTCAGCGGCATGCGTGCGCGCCATTATATATGCGGCAAGAGCATGGGCGAGTTCCTAGGTTCGCGGCCCGCTTGCGAATGACATACCGTCTGGCTTGCACAGCTGACTGCCGTCTAGAAAATGACATTCAAAATGGCTCGGATCGCGACTCACTGCAGCTTCGCGTACTCAGCCTTGGCTGACTTCAAAATGGGGATCTCGCCATCGGCGTCTTTCCACAGCGTAAAGAAGTCCTGATACGCGGTGCGCGCTTTGGCGGAGTCGCCCGAGGCCGCGTAGGCTCGGGCCAGGCCGAGTTTAGCCAGGCTTAAATACGCCGTAAACCCCAGCGCCGCCTGGTGATCGAGAATCTTCTGAAACTCGGCCGCCGCTTGCGGCCCCTGCTTCATCTGCAGATACGCCGAACCGCGCAGGTATGCCGGAATGCCCGCCTCAACATAGCCGAACTGATAGGCCTCGGTCGGCTCGAGCAATGCAATCGCTTGGGCTCCGTTGCCGCGTTGCAACTCCATCCGGGCGCGAATTTGAGGAATGTCAGACTTCTGGGAGAAGGTGTCCAGGGGATACTTCTTGCCCAGATCCGCCGCGGTGGCCTCGGCTTTCGCCGTGTCGCCGCAGGTTGCAAAGACAAAGGCAGCAAGCGCCGACCCGTCCCGAGTCGGATTCTTGTTGATCGCAGCGGCATCTTGCCGGGCACGGTCGCAGACCCCAAAGTCCGCCTGCACGGAGGCAAGCAGCCCCAAATCGGCGGACTCGACTTCCTTCAGATTCTGGTTCCTCTCCAATTCCACCGCGCGTTCGATCAGCTCTCGCGCTTGTCGCAGTTTTCCCCCACTCAATGCGGCCTGTGCCTCCAGGCGGAGGAACCGGGGTTCCCCCAGCTTGCCTTTCGCCCAGGCTAACTCGCGCTCCGCCACGTTCGCCTTTCCAGTGGCCAGCGCCATCCAGTAAGCGCTCCAGTGATTGCTTTCGGCATTGGGGAACAACTTCAGTCCCTGATCGGTTGTCTGCTGAGCCTCATCAAGACGGCCGGAGGCCGCATACGCGTAGCCCAGATTGACATACCCGTTGGCAGAGTTCGGCTCTATGCGCAGAGTCTCGCGCGCCGCTTCTGCCGCCTTCTCGAAATCTCCCGTTTGTTCATAGCCGACCGAGAGATTGTTGGTGGGGATCGAGTCGTTCGGATATGTGCGAGCATAAAGCTGTAACGTCTCAATCTCTTTCTCCAGTTCCCGGGTGACGGTCTGATAGTAGTGCTCGGTAATGTAGAGCTTCTCCCTCTCGCTGACCCGGTTCCTGAGTTCGTATGCTTTGCGGGTATTCTCTTTTGCCGGCTCATCTTCTCCCGCATTGGCATAAATTGTCCCCATGCGCGCGTACACCCACGCGAAGTTCGGGTCCAGTTCCACCGCGCGGCGGTAAAAGGGCAGCGACTGCAATTCGCGCCCGTGGTCGAATTCGGCGTTTCCCAGGGAGAAGGCCTTGAGCGCTTCCAGGGAAGAAGTGGTCACCTGTTGGATGGGCACGTCGAACTTCTGGACCGATGCCAGGGATTCACCCAGCGTACCGCGTAGTTTCGAGGCGGCTTCTCCCAGCGCCGAAAGCACCTGCTCTTTGCTCGCGGCCTCGGCTTGTTCCTGGGCCAGCGAGTCTCCCGTCTGACAGTTCGTGGCGTTGAGCGTCAGTACATATTGGCTGCCCAGGCTCGCCACCGATCCGGAAAGCATTGCCTTGCTTCCTACCCGCAAGCACAACTCACGAGCCAGGTCGGCGGTGAGGCGTTCGTTCGTCGGGCGTCCCATGAACCCGAGCATTTCTTGCACACGGGAAGCGGGAATGACGCGCAGAAACGGAGACTGCTCAAGCTGCACCGCCAACGCCTGCTTCAGCGTCCCATCGAAAACCGCATCGCCTGTCGTGTTCGAGAAATCGGCGAGCACGACTGTGTCCTTCTCGGTTAGGGCACCGGCTTGCCGTGAGCGGAAGAAAATGCCGCCGGCGATCACAGCCGCGATCAGGACGCCCGCGGCAATAGCCATCTTCATCCAGGAAGTCTTCTTCCCTGCCGCAATCCCACTGCCGGATGTCGGCTGCGGACCGGATATATGCACGGCAACCTTCTCACTCGAACCCGGCGTTTGTGCCGCTGGCCGCGAACCCGAGTCCTGCACCGCCGTGACCGACCCCGAACTCGCCGCGACCGCCCGGCCGGTTTCCGTGTCGCGCTTCAGGCGTTGCAAATCGGCCCGGATATCGGCTGCGTGCTGATACCGCAGATTGCGATCTTTCTCCAGCGCCTTATTGATGATGTCTTCCAGCTTCGGCGGCAAATCCGGATTCAGCCGGATTGGAGAGGTGGGCGCGCGATCCAGGATCGCCTGGAAAATCAGCGCGGACGTGTCTCCTCGAAACGGTAGGGTCCCCGTAGCCATTTCGTAAAGGACCGCTCCAAAGGAAAACAAATCGGTACGCGCATCCAGTTCCTTTCCTTTGGCCTGTTCGGGAGACATGTACGCGACCGTCCCAATTGTGGAACCGGGACTGGTCAGGTGCTCCTCGGGAACAATCGACGCCTCCACGGTGACGCCCGAGGCCTCCGCGGCTCTGGTGGCCGGTTGCTTAACCTTGGCCAGTCCGAAATCCAGGATCTTCGCGTGACCGCGCTTGGTGACAAAAATATTCGCGGGCTTGATGTCGCGATGCACAATCCCCTGCGCGTGAGCAGCATCCAGCGCGTCGGCAATCTCGATCCCCAGTGAGAGCAGCGCGTCCAGTTCCAGCGGACGGTTCCCGACAATGTGCTTCAAAGTGGCGCCGTCCAGAAACTCCATCACAATGTAGGCTTGGCCATCCTGCTCGCCGATGTCGTGGATGGTGCAGATATTGGGGTGATTCAACGCCGAAGCCGCTTTTGCTTCCCGGCGAAAACGCTCCAGCGCCTGGCGGTCCCGGGCGACGTTTTCGGGAAGAAACTTCAGCGCCACGAACCGGTCGAGGCGGATATCTTCCGCCTTGTAGACGACGCCCATCCCCCCACCACCGAGCTTTTCCACAATCAGATAGTGCGAGATGGTTTGGCCGATCATGGGCGCCAAGCTTAACGTCTGTGAAACGGCAAGTCAATGAAGGGCGGGCTGGTGGTAGTGGACCGGTGAGCGTTTCTTGTCGGTTTGAGCGCCTAGCGCGAACGTCCTGTTTAAGTGGAAACGCTTAATGGCGAGGGCCCGGAACGCGACTACGCATGTAGGCTCTTGACCAGTAACATTTTCGGACGCGCGTTCGACTCCCGCCGCCTCCACCAATTTTCTTCGCCATCGCTCTGGCAATTGAGCAATCCCTCTAGAACTAGGGCTAGGTGCTAGCCTTATAGTCTAGTCTTCCCGGACACCCTCGTATGGGGCAAGGTACCGATTTCGCATCTCAGAAGTTTGCGATTTACATCCTCGGCGCTGGTTTCTCCAAGCCTGCGGGACTCCCGCTCGCTTGCGAGCTGTGGGATGAGGTTCGACGTAGGGCATTGTCGTTGTCCGGGCGCGCGGAATACTTCCGCAACGACTTGGAAGCCTACATTGAATACCGGAAGAGATGCGATGGTATAGAGCTCACATTCGAGCAGGTGAATTTGGAAGAGTTCATGGCTTTCCTGGACATTGAGTTTTACTTGGGTCTGCGCGGGAAGGAAACGTGGAGTTCTCATGGAAATGAAACGCAAGTTGTGGTCAAGACTCTCATAGGCGAAATTCTGACCGAAAGAATGCCCACAAGAATTGCCGATCGCTATTTGAAGTTTGCAAAACTACTGAAACCCGATGATTACGTTCTGACGTTCAACTATGACGTGTTGCTCGAACGCGCTCTCGAAAGCGCAGGAGTTCCATATCGGCTCTACCCGGATCGGTATGAGCTAAATCCGTCCTTCCGTGGCAAGAGCATGATTGTTGACACTTCTAAAGAGGAAGTCGTGGTGCTAAAGCTGCACGGCTCCATTGACTGGTTTGATAGAACAGACTACGCGCGACTCGAGGATAGCCTTGCCAAGCAGGGGTTTGTACCGAACAGTGATCTGGTTTTCACACAGCCCCAGAGATTCGGGGCGGTTCCTTTGCTTGAGGGACCTCGCTTTCCAGATGATCCCTTGCGAGAGATGCACCGCGTAAGGGATATCGAAGGCCTCTACCGAAGCAACCCGCTTTTTCGGGCAACCCCGTCCTTGCTCAATCCTTCCTCCATGAAAATCCTTTATTCGCAGATGGTCCGGGATTTTTGGTGGGGGCTTGGGTATGTTGGTGCGATGAATTTTCGTCTTGCAATAGTCGGCTTCTCTTTGCCAACACAAGACGAATACGCGCGTCAGGTCATCTATCGCCTCGTTAAGAACTATCAGAATATAAGTTGGGACAAAGCTTGGGACACGGTTGGGCACAAGAAGACCCCGCTGGTGCTCGTCGACTTCCGCAGATCAGCTCAGGAGGAGCAGGCTTTTCGGCAAAGGTATGCATTTGTGGATTGGAGTAAGGCTCAAACTTGCTTCAGCGGATTTGACGAGCTTGCGTTGCAGCTTCTTGAACGTACCTGAACCGCGCCGCGCGGTTTCAGTTACTCCAGTTCTGTGGATGGCGTGATCGAAAGTTAAAGGAAAACACGGACAGTGAAGTCAGGTTCATCGCGGGCTGGGAGGTGCAACCGTCTGGGGTGCGCTCTGCGAGCAATCCCCTCCTTTCAGGTATGAAGGGAAGACAGTACTGCTATCCGAATGTACGGATCTGATTTGGTTACACGTGAGGCCGCTCGCGTCCGCTAGATCAGCTCCTTCCAAATCGGACTCAGGCATGAACGCACAAGTGAGATTTACCCCCCGAAGGGTAGCGTGCCTCAGATTTGCCGAAGTAATACTCGCAGCCTCAAGATTTGAATCAGTAAGAGCAGCATATTCCAAGTTAGCTGTCGTGAGGTTCGCACCTCGAAGATCTGTATGCCTTAAATCCACTGCTCTTGGTTGGCCATTCAGAGGAGGAGCATATTCCAGTTGCCGCCTGCCAATCACCTCAAGAGCAGTCTGGACGTCTACCTCCGGTTGTTTGGCCGGAGTCCCACGTGGCCTCAACTTGTCACATGAGAGAAGCGCTGTTTGCCGCCCACTTTTCAACGGGGCTTGCTGGCGAATAAAAGCCGCAAGGATTTCGGTGACTGTCCACTGGTAATCCTGAGGGAACTCCTCCGCAACCCGCTCAAGCGCGTATATTCCCCCGACCCGCGTATTGCGGTCTTTGTTACCCAGTTGATCGACGGCATGGGTAAACCTCTCGGTAATTTGGCCCTTTTCGCTGGCGTCCTCTTTGAGGCGCTCGATTTTCAGGCTCTCCCCGGTGAAATATAAAGTCCCGAGGAAAAAGGCGCCGCCGAGTATCTTTGCGAGAGTGTCGCGTGCAGAATTTTCAAGATCAGCTACTTTGTCGGATTTAACTCCTTCTCGTACTAGGCCCGCGACCTGCCACTTCGGAACCTTCCACAGAGCTCCACCAACAATAACCAGCGCCGTTGTGATTCCCATTAGCTGGGTTAAACTCAGCCCCAAAGCTATTGGTCGGTGCAGGAAGTTCGCCGAGGATATTATCCCAGCGACTAACAAGGCAATAAGTATGGCGGTAGCGATTCCGAAAATCACCCATAGAGTACGCTTCATCTGCGCTCCAGATGAGGTCCGGTAGTGACCATAGGCACTCCGTGAAATAGTTTTCTAGATTAACGCAGTGTTTGCTTGGGCAAAGAGGACGCCCCTTCCAAAGGAATTCTGGCACTTGAAAGACGAAGAATAGTTCAACCAACCAATTGAGGTCAAATGGCGGGAAGCCACTCATTCGCGCCGTTTGAATGAGTCGGGCGCCACATTCCTAGATGTCGTCGAGCGCAGGGCAAAACGCTGCGGCTTGCGTTTCTTGCTGGTTCTGAGCGCCGCTCGCGAACCTCCCAGGGTAATGCCCCGGGCATGAATGCGACCACGCATGGCCTCCTACCGTTGACATTTCCGGGCTGTCGGCTAGGATGCAAAGAAATCGGGATCGCCATGGTACGGGAAACAAGGCATGAACATCGAGATTCGCGACGCACCCCTAGAGGCCAGCTCCAGGCGACCGGTTCCGGCAGTGTTGAGGAGGTCTTGCTCCGCCTGCTTGAGACCCAGGAGGAACAGGATCGCTGGCTTTTGGAAAACCAGGAAGCGAACAACGCCAAGATTCGGCGTGGCATTGAGCAACTCGACCGGGGCGAGGGAATTCCAGAAGACCGGCTTGACGCATACCTGGCGGAACTGAAAGCCAAGCCTGAATGAGAGTGCGCTACGTCCTTGCGCCGGACGCCGCCCTCGATCTTGTCCAAATCTGGCGCTACATCAAGAAACAAAGGAGCGTCCAAATGGCAGACCACGTTGAGTCTGTCATTCGGAACAGGATCGCATTCTCGCGAGAATGCCTGGCGCCGGACATTGGCGCAAGAATTTGACGGACGAGGCGGTGAAGTTCTTCCCCGTCTACTCATACCTGATCGTCTACCGGCCGGAGACGAAGCCCTTGCAAGTTGTTCCCATTCTCCACGGCCATCGCGACGCAGAACGAATTCTCAAAGATCGTGTATGAAGGTCGCGATTTATTTTGAAGGGCCCCTTCCGGTATTTCTGAACGAGATAGGGGACGCTCTCTAAGGTCGTGACGAACCCCGATACCGGGTGATCGCCCCAGCGATTCAGATTTGTCCCAAGCCGCCGTCTACGTTGATTTCCACGCCCGTGATGTAGGACGCATCTTGCGAAGCCAGGAACGCCACAACACCCGCCACTTCCTCGGGCTGTCCAAACCGCTTCATCGGAACCCTCGCTACTATTTCCTTCGCGATTTCATCGACGGCTTCCTTTGGTACTCCGGCACTGCCAAAGATCGGCGTAACAATCGGGCCCGGTGCAACGGCGTTCACGCGGATGCCGCGCTCCGCCAGTTCGGCGGCTGCCGTGCGCGCCAAAGAGCGCAGCGCTGCTTTGGTTGCCGAATACGCGCTGGCCCCCACAGTACCCTTGATGTCTGCCACGCTGGTATTCAAGATGATCGACGCACCGTCATTCAGCAACGGCAGCGCTTTCTGGATCGTGAAGTACGCTCCCTTGATGTTGATGTCAAACTGCTCGTCGTACGCGCTTTCCGATGTCTCGGCAAGTGGCGCGAACTTCACAACTCCCGCGTTCACGAACAATACGTCAATTTTGCCCAGCTTCTGCGAAACCTCCGCATACAGCTTGTCCACGTCCGTGAGTTTGGCCACGTCCGCCTGCACCGCCACCACGCCATTTCCGATCGTTTTCACCGCTTCATCCAACGTTTTCTTGCTTCGACCTGAGATCGCTACTCTCGCGCCTTCTTCCTGCAGGCGCTTGGCCGTCGCTAGCCCGATGCCGCTGTTTCCGCCGGTCACAACTGCCACTTTTCCTTCGAGTCTCTTCATAGCAGTCTCCCTAATCTGTTCCGAATTGTCCGCGTTAACCGTCCTCCGGGGGGCGCATCCATGCGACCGCTCCCGGCCCAACCAGGATTTAGATAGTTTGATGACCATCGAAGTAATCGGTTGCAGGTTTTTGCGAGTTCTTTGCGGATGGATAGGGTCCTCTCTGGCGTTAAGGGCAATGACTTCGCTACACTTTGGGAGGACCCATGGACCGTTCTGAGGTTGAGAAGATATCGAAAGCCTTGGCCGACAAGACCCGCCTCAGGATCTTTGAGGCTATCTCGGCAACCAACCACATGAACTGTGGCCAGATCGTCTCCATGCGCGGCGTGAGCCCCGCAACTGTCTCTCACCATCTCAAGATTCTGAGTGAAGCCGGGCTGATCACCTGCCGCCGCAAAGGCCAGTTCGTCTATAACCAGGCTGTCCCCGAGACCATCGCAGCCTACACGCGGGCGCTCGCGAAGATCGCGCGTGGCGGCAAGAAAGCAGCACACCGCCGCTGACTCGCCAAGGCTATTCCTTTCGGGGTTTCCATCCTGCTCCCTCAATGTGCAAACAGTTGCGCTAACCTTCAGGAATAGTCCGGAAGTACTTGATATGGCAGTACTTTGGTTTGGTACGCCCATTGCTTCCATCACCAGTAGATAGGCCAGGCAGTAGCAAGTTAGGCCACTTTGGGTTCGTCCAGAATGCTTTGGCACGGATCGTGACCGTCAGGATTCCGGACTTGGGAGATAACGTGATGAAGAGTGTACTGGTTTTCCTATGTTTTTTGAGCGCCACCGCCGCAGTTGCACAATCTGGCTCGGTGCTGAGCGGTGAAGCACGTCCCTATGAGTTTGCCAGCCATATAGAACATGCTTCCGAGCAGCCGATGAGCCAGGAGCGGAATTTGCTGCCACCGTCTTCGGCGGTTCAGGGCCATGGCGAAAGACCGCTGTGGGAATTCGCGCCAGCAACCAGCGCTATGCCGCTGGGCGATGCCGCACGCATCCTGAAGCAAGCGCACTTGGGGGCCAAAAAAGCGGAGACTGTCTGGGTTAACTAGAGCGGGTCTCTGAACGATTTTCTCGACTTGGCACCACTCGGGCCCTAAAGCCATGGTTCTACTACGTATGGGCGATACCCGCATCATAATCAAGCAGATTTCTAACTCAGAAATCGCACCAGCCTTCTCACCCGGTCGCAATGCTTCCTAACTCCCTATCGGCCTTTCATTTACACCCGATTTACATATGACATTGTAAGTACATAAACGCAATAACAAATGTTCCACGTGGAACACTTTGCAGATTTGTCGGGCTTCCCACGGGAGCCAGGCTAAGAAGATCTTCTCCGAAATCTTCCCACACACACTACCGCACGCGCTTCGACCTCGCCGTTGCGTCTTGCGCTGAAGGTTTCTGCCAAGCAGAAAGCCACACTTGGGTCCGAGGCAAACAGAGTGCGGCGGAGCCCACGATGCCAGACTCCGCCTGATAAAGCGCATTCACGATCGGAATCTGCCGGCTGCGCGGATTGATCGCCCAGATATCGAGGCGATCGCGGATGACACTGAGAAATGAAGTCATCAAATGCCCGAGCCCGCCGCCCAGGACAATCACTTCCGGCTCCAGCAGATCAATGATGTTCCCCAGCCAGATGGCGAGCGACTCGGCGGCTTCGCGCAATACTTCATTGGCCAGAGGATCTCCATCGAGAGCCGCCTCACCAACAGTATGCGCCGTGACAGCGGCGATCTTGCCTTCCACGAGCTCCAGCATTTTTGATTTGCGCCACTTCGCTTCCCCCAGGCGCTGACGTGCGCGCAGGCCAATGGCGGTTCCGGAAGCGTACATCTCGATGCATCCTCGTTTGCCGCAAGCGCAGGACAGGCCGGAGAAGTCGATGGACATATGCCCGCCTTCGCCGGCCATGCCGGTGCGTCCGTAATAGAGCCGTTTTTCGAAGATGATGCCGGTGCCGATGCCGGTACCCATGGAGACGTAGAACACGTTCTTGTAGCCGGCACCCGCGCCCCAAACCGCTTCTCCTAAAGCAGCGGCGTTGGCGTCATTGGCCAGACGAGTGGGCAGGTGATAATGCTTCTGAATTTCTTCCACCAGGGGATAGTCTTTCCAGCAGGGCAGATTGGTCGCGCCTAAGATTATTCCCTGCCGGGAGTCGACCCATCCGGGCGCGCTGATGCCAATTCCGGAGACAGTTCCCGCGCGCCGGTCTGCAAGCAGCTTGTCGATGACAAGCAATACCGGAGCGAGGCAATGTTCTGCAGATTTGTTTGTGACCATGCGCGCGCGGGTCGTGAAGAGTACGTCGCCAGCGGGGTTTACGACACCGGCGGCAACCTTGGTGCCTCCGATATCAACTCCAATGATGTTAGAATGCTTATCCTTCATTCGCCGGGCGGGAGTTTAGCAGAGGTTCTCTCAGAAACCAACGCCGTGTTCGCGGCAGGCTCTACACATTTGTGACCTCCGATTTCCCGCAACGGTCGTCACACGTGCCCCAAGGTTTAAGATTCTGGCATGGCAGGAACGAGCGTCTCGACGGCACGCGGGATTCTGCTCCAGGTTTGTCCTCGCTGCCGGGCGGGGAAGATCTTTCGGAAATCCGCCTTCTGGTTTCCTGCGATGCATGAACGCTGTCCCGCATGCGGTCTGAAGTTTGAGCGCGAAGCGGGATACTTCCTGGGAGCGATGTATATCGGATACGGTCTGGCGCTGGCCGCAATTTCCGTGCTCACGGTTCTGCTGTGGTTGTTAGTCAGGTGGCCTCTTCAGAAATCAGTGATTGCTGGGGTATTGTTATTCGTTCCACTCGCGCCCTTTCTTACCGTGATGGCACGCGTGCTATGGATTTATCTCGACCAGACTGTTGATCCTGATGAAACATAATTGCGCTGTCTGGGCTTAAGCTAGGATTTGGCGAAGAGAACATGATCAGTCTTCTATCCATCATCGCGGTCGGATTTTTTCTTGGCATGCGGCACGCGACTGATCCCGACCACGTGATCGCCGTGACTACCATCGTCACCCAGCAGCGCGATATCAAGAAATCAGCTCTGATCGGCGCTTTCTGGGGTATTGGCCATACATTGACCATCTTCGTAGTCGGCGCCGCAATCATCCTGTTTGGGCTTGTGATCCCGCCGCGGGTTGGTCTCAGCATGGAGTTGTCGGTTGGGCTGATGCTGATCATTCTCGGCCTGATGAACGTGCGCAGCTTCATGCGCTCGGTTCCTGCCAGGCACGCACAGGCGGCGAGTAACACTGTCCATTCCCACCCTCACCGGCACGGAGATTATGTCCATACTCATCCCCACGGGCACACGCCGGAAGCGCACTCGCACTCGGACGAGCAGACGCCTTTAGCGCGCCTGGATCGACTGTTTGGCAGAGCTGCGTCTTACCAGGCACTGCGTCCTCTGGTCATCGGGATCGTGCATGGCTTGGCGGGATCGGCGGCTGTCGCGCTGCTGGTCCTTACCACCATCCGCAGCACGCGCTGGGCAATTGCGTACCTGTTAGTGTTTGGGATCGGCACCATTGCCGGGATGATGGTGATCACGATGAGCATCGCGTCGACTGCGCATTTTCTCGGAAAGAGCCAACGGTTTTCTCACCGCCTGGGATTAGCCTCCGGTCTGCTTAGCCTCGCTTTCGGCCTCGTGCTGGCTTATCAGATTGGAGTTGTCCACGGACTATTCACCGGCCATCCCGAGTGGGTGCCGAAATAGGCGAACGGTGAACGTTTACTTCTTCTTTAACTCTTACTTCTTCTCGTAGACCACGCGCCAAATAGAATTCGAGCCATCGTCACTCACCAGCAAAGATCCATCCGGAGCCACTGTAACGCCCACCGGCCTGCCCCAGACATCGCCGCTCGGAAGCACGAATCCGGTCAGAAAATCCTGATACTCGCCCGAAGCTTTTCCGGACTGGTGCAGCGGAACACGAATCACCTCATAGCCGGCGCCGATGCTTCGATTCCAGGAACCATGCTCGGAGGCAAAAATGTCGCCGCGATATTCGGAGGGAAATTGATTGCCTTCGTAGAACGTCAGCTGGAGCGAGGCATTGTGTGCCTGCAGCAATACATCGGGCGTGATCACTTTGCTTTTGAGTTCCGGGTGTTCGCCTTGGTGCCGCGGATCCTGGTTACCGCCCATGTACCACCATGGCCACCCGTAGAAGCCACCCTCCTCTACATGAGTGATGTAGTCAGGAACAAGATTATCGCCGAGCGCGTCGCGCTCATTAACCGAGCACCACAATTCGCCACTCTTGGGATTGATCGCGATGCCGCCTCCGGGGTTGCGAATTCCCCAGGCATAAACTTTCATGCCGGAGCCGTCGGGATCGAATTCAAGAATATTAGCGCGATTCTTCTCCTGCGGATCGTCATCAAGGTTTGACCGCGAGCCCACGGCAACAAACATCTTCTTGCCATCCGGCGAAAAGTCGATGGCGCGCGTCCAATGGCCTCCGGCGGGCAAATCCAGCATATGCTGCGCAGCTCCGCGGGCGTTCATGTCTCCGTTGTGATAAGGAAAGCGCACCACGGAGTTTGTATTCCCGATGTATACCCACTGTGGATTTTGTCCCGGAGGATAGAAAGCAATTCCGTAAGGCCTCTTCAGGCCAGTCGCGAATATTTGCGTCTGCTCCGGCTTACCGTCGGGAGTGATGCCGCGAAAGACCCGAATGCGACCGGCACGGCTTTCCGCGAGGAAAATATCTCCGTTAGGAGCGGTGCGCATAAGACGTGGCTCGTCCAGTCCGCTGGCGAATTGCTCAACTTTGAAGCCCGCAGGCGCTTTGGGCCAGGCGTTCGATGGCCGCGCGACGATATCGGGGCCGTTGTCGGCAGACTTCGTGGCAGCCGGGGGCAAATCATGCACGGTGATCTTGTGTGTGTTGCCCGGCTTCTCGTAGCGAAAGTCGGTGAAGGGCGGCGGAGGCGGCGGTGCTTTCAGGGTTGAAGTTGTAGTTTCCTCGGCAGGCTGGGAACTCACGGGCGCGCTTTCAGAAAGTCCCAAGGATTTTACGTAGCTGACGATCTGCCAACGCTGCCGCGCGGGCAAATGTGCCCACGAGGGCATCCCGTTCTTCGGATCGCCATGGGTGATGAACCAGAACAGCTCGCCCGGGGTGACCGACTCCAGCGCGCCGCCTACCAGAGCCGGTGCCGCACCCTCGGCGGTCTTTCCGTGGCAGGACGCACAGTGGCGAGCGTAGAGCTTTTGTCCAGCAATCACAGCCTGGCGCTGCCCTTCAAACGAATTCTTCGAATCCTTCGCGGATGGAGGGGCGTTGTGAAAGCCCGCGCTCTGCGCCCGAACGGAATCGACCAGAAAAGCTGCGACCAGAGCCGCGGCTAGAAAGATCACTGCCAACTGCTTCGAGAGCTTACCTTGCACGGGTGATCTACCTCGCCCGTCTTGGATGCAGTCGCATTCCTTCTGGTAACAAGGTCAGGATCGAAAGTTACGAGTTGTCCTCAGGGTTGCGCCATCTTCTCCAGTTGTTCCCCCACAAAATTGATCAGGGCAGCTTCATCCTGAAGCGCTTTGGCGACGCGCGCGGCCTCTTGTTCCGCTTCCGCGTAACGCTTTTGTTCGATGCCCTCTCGAACCCCGGGAACCGTCTTGGCGCCATAGCCACTGTACACGCCGGGAGCGTATAGCAAATGCTTGTACCAGGATCGCCGCGGAAGGCCGTCGTCATTGGTGAGGAGGCGTTCACTTTGCAAAAGCTGCTGGTTCACTGCACGCACGGCGCTGGAGTTGCCGAGTTTCTCCTGCGCCTTGGACAAAGCTTTTTCATACCGATTCGCAGCGGTGGTGATCGCGTCCGCCGCATTCTGCATGGGCGCGAAGTTCAGGAAGGGCGGGACTTCTTCTCGCGGTGGCGCTACTGTGGGATGACGCGGGTCGAGTGTCGCCTGAAACAAGCCTTCATCGAGTTGACGATCGCGTTCGCGAATCTCGTCCTGCTTGTCTTTCAGCAATTTCTGCAGGTCTTTAATGTATTTCTGCACAGTGTCGGCGAAATCGGTGAACTCAAAGGGAAGGATGTCGGCATCCGCCATTCGCATCACCGCTGTTCCGATGGTCTGTGAAAGCGCGCGGCCATAGACGAAGTTCGTGTCCGAGAAATGTGTGTACCAATAGAAATCGTCGTAGATGGAGTGGTAAATGCCCTGGTCGGTTTCGCCGCCGTATTCCAGGTTCAAAGAGGCGACGCCGAGATGATCCACAAAGGCGGTGTAATCGGTTCCCGAACCCAGCGGATCAAGGCGCAAATCCGCCCTCTGACGCAGTTCCGTACGATCATCGTTCGACTTGGCGTCGGCAATTTCCTTGAGCTGGCGCCGCTTCCACACCGACAGCTTCGTCTCGGGATCTTCGATGTCTCTGGCAACGTCATTCACCAGCCTCTCCAGGGTATGAGAACCCTGGCCGTAAAGATATCCGCGATTGTTTCCGTCGGTGTTTATGTAAACGGCCGCGTGTTGGCGGAGTTCATCGGCGTGCTCTTCTGCCCATTCTGTCGATCCCAACAGCATCGGCTCTTCGCCGTCCCATGCGCAGTAAATGATAGTGCGCCGCGGCTTCCAGCCTTGCTTCAGCAACTCGCCAAGGGCACGCGCTTCCTCGAGTAACGTCATCTGTCCAGAAATCGGATCTTCGGCCCCATTCACCCAGGCGTCATGATGGTTGCCGCGCACAATCCACTCATCCGGGTCGGTGGAGCCGGGAATCTTCGCAATCACGTCATTGATTTTCTTTATGTCCCAATTGAACTCCACCTTAAGGTGGACTTTCGCTGGTCCGGCGCCGACGTGATAGGTGATAGGCAGAGCGCCGCGCCAGGCCTGGGGCGCCACGGGACCCGTGAGCGCTGCCAGCAGCGGCTGTGCGTCGCCGTAGGAGATCGGTAGAACGGGAATCTTAGTGATGCTCTTGGCTTCTTTCAATGGCAGGCGTTTCGCGTCGGGCGTTGCGCCGATGCCGGGCGTGAGCGGATCACCGGGGTTAGAAGATGGAAAATCCATGACACTGCCGCGCTGCACGCCGCTTGAATTCCGCATAGGCCCTTGCGGAAACACGTCGTCCACAAAGTAGCCGTCGTCCGCCGGGTCGGAATAAATGAGGCAGCCCACGGCTCCGTGCTCGGCCGCAACTTTCGGCTTAATGCCACGCCATGAGTTGCCGTATTTCGCGATCACAATCGCGCCCTTAACGGAAATCCCCAGCCGATCGAGTTCCTCGTAGTCTTTGGGCAATCCGTAGTTCGCAAAAACCAGCGGCCCCGTTACGTCGCCATCGATGGAATATGCGTTGTACGTGGGAAGCTGCTCGGATTTCTGACTGCTGGTGGGATCGACTGCCAGCACTGGCTCGTCGAGCTTGGCGGTGAACTTCGTAGGCTCAATCATTTCGACCAGGCGCGTCTTCGGAGTTGGAAACAGCACTTCGAAGGTTTCAATGTGCGCATCGAGTCCCCATTCCTTGAAGCGCGCGAGAATCCATTCGGCATTGTCTTTGTCATAGGCCGATCCGACATGATGTGGCCGTGCGCTCAAACGCCGCATGTATTCGCGTTGATTGTCGGGACTAGGGATGGCGCGGAACTTCTTTTCCCAATCACGCTCCGTGCGGCTGGAAGCCGAAGAATAACCGCGCAAGGCAATTTCTTCGGCCCCGAACAATGAAGGTGGAAAGGCGAACGCGAAAATCAGCAAGAGCGCGGCGAACGGGCGCATGAACCCTCCGAAAATGAAATGTGGAGAACGTGTATGAAAATATCACACCAGCAAGGACTACAGTTGGCACTCGTAGTGCCAAGGCGAGTCAGCTTTTAGCTCTTTCCGCTCGCCATCGGGTTGACGTTGCTAGAGGCTAGTGGCTAGTAGCTAGAAGCTAGTAGCTGCATTTCAGAAATGCCAGACGATTCCGCCACTCACAAAATAGTTATGCTGACGGCTTTTTCCGGTGTTGACGTTCAACTGCGGCACTCCGGAATTGAAATCTCGCACCTCACCGCGCGCGCTCAGCGACTTCCAAAATCGTACATCGAGGCCGGCGCCAATCTGGAAGACTCCGGTCGTAGTCCCACGTTTGCCAGTGTTACTGCCAAAGAAGAGCAAATCCGAGCTTTCGCCGAAATGTCCGAAGCCTCCCCCGAAGCTCACCCACGGCGAAACCGCGTTGGCGGCAAAAATGTTCGCGCGAATGGAAGGCGTGACGAAAAATGAGTTGTAACTCCGGGGAACGCTGTTTTGAATGAAATTGAGATCCTCGTCAGGGTTCACCACTACCGGCACTTCGAAGGTCAGCGCGGCAAATCCCCCACCCAGCAGATGGCGACCGTAGTTCACCTCAAAGGTGAGTCCCTTGCCGAAGTGAACATTGGTTCCGGTCGCGGCAACGCCTTGATCGCTGACGAAGGTGCGTCCAATCAGCCCGGCGAGTTCGTTCTTTTGCGCAGCGGCGTCGACCGCCAGCATGGCCATGAGCAAGACCGCGATTCCCCAGCGTCTAAAGGCCATTTGTTCTCCCCTGCGAAGCAGCCGTGTACAGATGAAGCAGCCGTGTATGGATATCGATAAAGTCAGGTTAGCACGCGATCTGCCGGACGAATGCCAGTGAGGGGATGCTTGATTTGGTACGGCCCTAGTAATGAATCACTGGGGTCACCCTTGAGATTTGTGAAACCACAGCGATGCTTTGTAGGTCGAATATGGCCAAGCGGCGCAATGCCCCACAATGCGCGCCCCGAACGAGCGGGATGCTAAAATAGTCAGATTGCATGCCTGTTAAGAACCTCACAGTAGACCTCCGGGATGTATCCGAATTGGCCCGCAAGGAATCAGGATCGGCAACCAAAGTTGGCTTCGTGAGCCTGGGGTGTCCAAAGAATCTGGTGGATAGCGAAGTGATGATGGGCATGCTGTCCCAGGCCGGCGCGGAGTTGACGCGGCGCGCGGAAGATGCCGACGTCATTGTGGTAAACACTTGTTCCTTCATTGACACGGCGCAGCAGGAGTCCGTGAACACCATCCTGGAAATGGCCCGCCATAAGACTGCAGGCCGCGCTCGCAAGCTGGTGGTGGCCGGCTGCCTGGTGGAACGATTCCGCGACGAGATTCGCAAGAATATTCCTGAAGTTGACGCGGTGGTGGGTACGGGCGAGCTGGAAATGATTCTCAGCGCTGCCGGAGTCACAGCAGCATCCACCTCCAATTCTCCCTTTAGAATTCTTCAGTCGCGTGCCGAGAGCGATGCTCGGGAGGCACAGGGCCGCTTCTCACGCGAAACGTGGGATGGCGCTATCGCCGATCTGCCCAACTACTTGTATGACGACGGGACGCCCCGAATTCTCGCCACGCCGTCCTACACCGCCTACATCAAGATCGCCGAGGGATGCGATCATCCTTGCAGTTTTTGCATCATCCCGCAGTTGCGTGGCAAGTTTCGCTCGCGGCGCTTTGAATCAGTGATTGCCGAGGCTGAGCGATTGGCCCGATCCGGCGTCCGGGAAATCACGTTGATCGGACAGGACACAACCTGTTACGGCGAAGACTTCGCCCTGAAAGATGGGCTGGCCCTGCTGCTGGAAAGAGTGGCCGCCATTCCGGAGTTGCGTTGGGTCCGCTTTCTATACGCTTATCCCAACAAGATCACCGGGCGCTTGCTGGAGACTATCGCGGCCCACGAAAAGATTTGTTCTTACATGGACGTGCCCTTGCAACATGCTTCCACTTCAGTGTTGAAGCGAATGAAACGCGGCGGCGGGGCCGAGGTATTTCTTCGCTCCATCGAAAAGATGCGGCGCACAATTCCCGGGGTGACACTGCGGACATCGTTCATCGTCGGATTTCCCGGTGAAACGGAGCAGGAGTTCGAGGAACTCTGCGCCTTCGTGCGCGAAGCTGAGTTCGACTGGATGGGAGCCTTCGGCTACTCCGATCAGGAAGGCGCTGGCGCGTTTTCGTTGGAGAAAAAGCTCTCTGCTCGCGAGGTGGAGCGCCGCCGCAAACACCTGATGCAAATCCAGCGGGCTATCAGCAAGCGCAAAAAGAAGGCTCTGGTTGGCAAGGAATTCGACCTTCTGCTGGAAGGCGTGTCGGAGGAAAGCGAACTTCTGCTCGAAGGACGCACCGCCATGCATGCCCCAGAAATCGACGGCAAAGTATTCGTCAACGACGTTCCCGAAGGCGTGAAGCCCGAAACCGGCGGCTTCTACCGCTGCGAGATCACTGAAGCCCACGACTACGATCTAGTCGCAAGAATCCTGTAGCGAGCGCTGATGGTGCGGCGGCTGCTACCATTTCCGGTTGCTGGTGAAATGGCGATGTTTCAACAGCTATCGCGTGGAGCACTTCAGAGTGACGCGCCAAGTGTTATATTTTCAGTCCGAGCCGGGAGAGCAAAATAGGAATTCCGGCCTAGGGCGGCACGGAGGATCGGCATGGGATTCATCGTTTGGATTGTGGTTGGACTGATTGCGGGTTGGCTTGCTGGCCAGGTTATGAAGGGTGGTGGCTACGGCATACTCGTTGA
>Ga0070697_100000510_pt1 | contig 29370 bp, 21 predicted proteins | sample KBSK1501metaG_FD_65475 | JGI IMG/M metagenome (GOLD analysis project Ga0070697, IMG submission 65475) | Corn, switchgrass and miscanthus rhizosphere microbial communities from Kellogg Biological Station, Michigan, USA - KBS K1-50-1 metaG | ecosystem: Host-associated > Plants > Roots >...
GCATCACCCGCCGGCTCACCGTCGTCAGCACGATCTCGCCGTAGCCGTCGGAATCGGCGTCCGCGAGCTCGACGCAGAAGTCGAACTCGTTCACATGGTAGCCCGTCCGGTGCGTGCACTCGAAGCCGAGGATCGTCGCGGCCTCGGTCGAGGCGTACGTCATGCAGACCAACGCCCCCCAGAACGTCTCGAGCTCGGCTCGCGTGCGCGGCGTGACCCCCTCGCCGCCGCCGATGAGGAGCTTCATCGGCCCGGGTCGGCCTCGCTCCCGTGCGATCTCGGTCAGCCGCGCCAGCCAGAACGGATCGCTGACGATCACGTTGAAGCGATACTCGGCGAGCCGCGTGTAGGCCTCGAGCGGGTCCACGCGCCCGACGACCATCGAGAACACCGGCGTGTAGCGCATCAGGCGCTCGACGAGCAAGGAGCCCAGACCCCAGTCGAGACCGAGCGTGGAGAGGAGGCGGTCGCCCCGCCCGAGCCCGTAGAGACCGAGCATGAGGCCGCCCTGGCGTGCGTTGTACTCGAGCTCGCGCCGGCTCAGATAGACGCGTGTCACGTGGCCCGAGGTGCCCGAGCTCTCGATGGCGAGCTCGGGCGTCTCGGTGAGGAGCGCCTCGGGCCGGGTCTTGAGAATCTCCGGGGTCAGGAAGAAACCTCCCAGGTCCTCGGGCCGTCGGGCCCGACCGACGTCGATGCGCGCGGCGGCGAAGGCGTCGCGGTACCACGGCGCGCGCGTGGCCACTCTGAACGTCTCGCGAAGCCCGGGGCCGCGCAGCGCGTGCAGAAGCGGCAGCGGCAGCGTGCGCAGGAACGCTACCGGCAGCCGCGGGTAGCGGCGGCCGAGCGCGAAGAGGATCTCGGAGCCAGCTCGGAGGTTCATCGCGGGTCGCGGGCGAAGACTTTGTCGAGAGCACGCAGCACGTCGCCTTGATCGCCCTCGGTCATCGCGGGGAAGAGAGGCAGGGTCGACTCGCTCAGTTCGGCACGTCCACTGTACTTCGTGCGATCTCGATCCAGTGGACACCGTCGTAGGCAAAAGTGAGAGATCGATTCTTGCTGTCAGCGAGAGAGCTCCAGGAACCGAGCTTGTAGGCGCTGCCCCACCGGACAGGGTTGAGGTCTCCCCCGCTCGCATTGCGAATCGTGATCGTGATCACCTGACCGACCGTTCCATTGTCCGGGTCTCTGATCGTGACCGGAACGCCACTGGTGGCGGTGACCGAGAACCACGTGCCGAGCGCAGCGTTGACGCCCACCGTCGGGCCAAAGGGCAACATGACTCGTCTGGTCATCGTCAGGGTCTGTACCTGACCTCCATCCCATACCCGGAACCGACGGTTGGCGGCGTCCCACCAGGTCCGGCCACCTTCGGACGCGCCGAAGCCGCCAGTCGCAAGGTCGCCGACAACGGCTCCCGCTTGCAAGTAGCTACGCCCCAGGACGGCGTTCCTCGAGAGGATCGGGTTGTTCAGCGGAAAGGCCTTTGCGATCCCGGCCCCGGTCAGGATGGGCTCGATGAAGATGTTGTCTCTTGTCAGATCGGGCCCAGCACCATCGGCGTAGTTGATGATGGTCGTCGCCGCTCCGTTCGGACTCTGGTAGGCGTTCGCGCCGACGAAGCCGCCACGCGCGGCATTCAGCTGGATCGCCGGGAAGTCAGCCGCGGACGCCGCCCAGTTGATGAACGTGTTTCCCTCGATCGTGAAGCCGACCGTTCCGGATCCATCCGCTGTCTTGCCATCCGCGGCGTGCTTCTCGAGGACGATCGGCGTCCGATAGACGCCCTCGAAGATGTTGCCGACGATCGTCGGGCCGAGCATCGAGGTCACCCAGAACCCGTACTCGAATCCAAGCACGTAATTGTGGCCGAGCTGAGGGCCCATCCCGCCCCCGAGCGGGCCGGGACGGAATTGCATTCCGATCGCCCCGGGGATCCGCGTCTCGTCAAGCAATGTATTGCTGGTGAGACGCGCGGCGCCGACCACCGTCGGAAAGTACACGGGGAATTTGACAGTTCTGAACCAGTTGGCGTCGATCAGGGCTTCCTGGCTGTGCGCGGCATAGATGCCGTAGCCGTGACTGTAGCTGAATACGCAGCGACGGATGAAGACGTTCCAGGCGCCGGTCGAGACGTTGACCGCGCGCGAATCGCCGAGCTCGATGAACCGCGAGGCACCGGTCGCTGCGGAGCCCAGGCCAGAAAACCCCAGGTCTTCCACGCCACCGAGATGAAAGAGGCTTCCGGGTTGCTGATTGCGACGGACCAGTCGGATGCCGGGACCGTCGAAGGCGACGCTGATGGTCGAACCGGTCAAATTCGTCGAGAAGCGGCCCACGCCTCGAAGCACGACGTTCGGGGGCACTTCGATCGACGCGGTGATTTTGTACGTGCCGACCGGGAAGAAAATCTCGCGCGCCGCGGAGGTTCCGTCAAAGGCACGGCCGCCTGCGGCGATCGCCGAGACGATCGCCGCGGTATCGTCGGCGGCCCCGTCACCGCGTGCGCCGTACCGCTTGACGTTGTATACCGAGAGTGACGAAAGATCCGGCTGGCTCTCGACGAGACCTTGTCCAGTCGCCGGCACCTGCGCCGCCATCACGACCGCGACCATACCCACAAGCGCACGCAACTCGCGGCGGAGCAGATACTTCACGTCGCGATCAGACGGCGCCCCGGCGGCGCGGAAGGTTCTTCATGTACTCGACCACGAATGCGAGAACGATCCCGCCGAGGACCCATCCGATGCCCGCGATCGCGAGGTTCAGACCAAGGCGTGGCTTCGAGGGCCGTTCGGCCGGCACCGCCTGATCGAGAATCTGGACCACCGGCAGGTCACGTGCCTCACTGAGTCGGGCTTGCTCGACCATCTGGGTCAGCAACGTGACCAACGTTTCCTGGACCTTGACCTCACGCGTGAGTCTCGCAAGCTCGAGGCCCACCCCGGGGACTCGCGCGAAGGGCACGCTGAAGTCCCGGCGATCGCCCGACGCGCCGGGTTTCTGTGATACGCCGTCGCCATATTGCATCTGCGCGAGCTGGTGATTCATCTCGTCGACGCGTCTCCGGAGCGCCACGACTTCCGGATTCGCGTCGGTCGCGAAGTTCCGCATGACCTGAAGCTGGACCTGGGCGGCGATGATCTCAGCCTTCAGCCGGGCCGCGGCCTCGATCGCGCCTCGCGTCTGGTCCTGGAGCACGATGGCGCGGTTCTGCTCCTGGAACCGACGGAGGGCATCCTCGGAGGCGTCGAGACTGACCTTGCCCCTGGCCAGCTGTTCCGTCAGAAAGCCGCGCTGGCGTCCGGCCTCGCCCACACCGTAGCGGGCAACGAGGCGGTCGAGCTGCTCGACGTAGAAGTTGGCCATCTCCGAGGCGCGGTACGGGTCGGTGTCCTCGACGCGGACCGTGATCACGCCTTCTCTGGATATCGAGACGTTCGTCGAATTCTGCAGCCGCTTGATCGTGTCCTCGAGATATCGAACGCGATAGCGCTCCTGGAGCTTGAAACGCTCCACGACGCGGAGAGCCATCGTACGACTCTTCAGTACACTGATGAGAAGATCTCGGTTCGGAGTCAGCGAGGGCAGCGATAGGTTGGGAAGCTGCTGGGCGAGCCCGGTCAGAGCCAGCCCACTCAGGATGCTGTTGGCCGGACCCTCCTTCGGAGCAATCACCGACGCGGTCGACTCGTAGATTCGCGATGACACGAGCGTGGTCACGAGCGTCGTCAAAACGACCACGATGCCAAGAACCAGGATCAACCCGCGCTGTCGCCAGACGACCCGTGCGTAATCCGACGCGGTGAGCTCGGTATCCGTGAGATCGGACGTTCCGAGCGGGTGCTCAGCCACGCCCCGCGCTCGAAGGATGATAGGTCGGCACGATCGCGCGAAGCAACTCGAGTAACGCAACGGTGTCACCCACGGCAGCCAGTTCCTCCAGCTGGCGAATTGCCGCAACGAGGGCCGCCGGCTCGAGGACCGCGCGCGAGCGAATACGGAGAATGCTGGCGACTGAGGATGGTTCGACTTCTTCGTCCTTGCCCACTAACTCTTCCGAAAGCTTCTCGCCCGGTCGGGGACCCGTGAAGACGATCGGGATTTCGTCGCCCGGCACGAAGCCAGAAAGGCGAATCAGGTTGCGTGCGAGGTCAAGGATTTTGACCTGCTCACCCATCTCGAGCGCAAAAATGTCACTTCCCTTGGCCAGCGTCACAGCCTGCAGCACGAGACCGACCGCCTCCGGGATTAACATGAAGTACCGTCGCATTTCAGGGTGCGTCACCTTGACCGGCCCGCCGGACTTGATCTCCTCGAGGAATTGGGGTACGACGCTCCCGCTGCTCGCCAGAACGTTCCCGAAGCGTACCGCGGCAAAGACTCCCGGGCCGTTGCCATTTACGGTCTGAACGAGCATCTCGGCCACGCGCTTCGTCACGCCCATGACGCTGGTCGGGTTGACGGCCTTGTCGGTCGACACCAGCATGAAGCGTTCCACCCCATGCGCGACCGCCGCCTCCACCAGCAGGCGAGAGCCGCGCACATTGTTGAGCACTGCCTCACACGGATTGTCCTCCATCAGAGGCACGTGCTTGTGAGCCGCGGCGTGGAGGACGATCTCCGGCCGATGCGTCCGCCACACTTGGCGCATCAGCGATTCGTCTGTCAGGTCCGCCACCACTGCGTGCACGCGGTCGGCGGCCGGCCGGGCCACCTCGCACGCTATCGCGTGCAAACCATTCTCGTAGCGATCGACCATCACGAGGCGCTTCGGATGCAATGCCACGATCTGACGGCACAGTTCGCCACCGATCGATCCTCCCGCGCCCGTGACGAGGACCCGCTTGCCTTCGACGATCTGCCGCACCGGCTCGCTCTCCAGCGCAATCGGTACGCGATGCAGAAGATCCTCGACCGACAGGGTCCGGATCTGGCTGACCGTGACTCGACCGTCCAGGAGATCGCGGAGGCTCGGCAGGGTTTGGATCGGCACTTTGAACGCCTCGAGGGCCTGCACGATCCCGCGGATCGTCGCCGGTCCGGCGCGCGAGATCGCGATCAAGACGGCGTCCGGCCGCTGCTCCGCGATGACGCGGGAGAGATCGTCGCGGGTACCGAGCACCTTGATGCCGTGGATACGCTGGCCCACCTTGGCAACGTCGTCGTCCACGAAGCCAACCGGCTCGTACTCGTAGAAGGGGTTGTTCCGCATGTCGCGCGCGATCATCTCGCCGCCGTCGCCCGCACCGTAGATGAGAACGCGCTTGTCGCGGGCGGCCCGCGACGGCTTGCGGTAGAGGCGCCGGCCCATCCGCAGCCCGCCGAGCATGAAGACCAGCAGGACACCGTCGATCAGGAAGACCGATCGCGGGTAGCTGACTAAGCCGAACCCCCAATGGATCAGCCCATAGAATGCGAGCGAACCCGCGAGGGCAGCGCCGACGATGTTGCGCAGATCCCAGAAGCCGGCGTAGCGCCACAGCCCCTCGTAGAGGCGGAACGGAATGAAGCTCACTCCACGGATCGCCAGTAGCCAGGGGAGCATCGAGACGAAGATGGCCACTTGATTCCGCGGGATGTCGCCGTCGAAGCGCAACCAAAGGGCCGCGTAGTGGGATAGCGCCGCGGCCCCTAGCTGCAGCGCCACCACGAATGGGCGGCGATATTTCAGCAGGAACTCCAGCGAACCGAACTTCACGGACATCCAGCGCGCCTGGTCTCCAGCGTTCGCACGGCGTACATGCACGAGCAGTATATGACGGCCCACAGGGCCAGCAGGCACACTTGGATCGCTTCGCTGACGAGAACATAGGCGGCGGCCGTAACCGCAGACGTCACCATGAGCGCGTACTCGGCCAGGACCGTCCTTCGCTGCCCCCAGCCAGCAAGGACGAGGCGTTGATAGTAGTGTTCGCGGTGGGGGCGCCACACGCGTTCACCCCGAAGAATGCGGCGCACCAGTGTCAGCGTGGCGTCCACGACGAACGGAGAGAAGAGCAGGACAGGCACCCAGGGGTCGAAGAGCCCATCGCGGACTCCCATCAGCGACAAGGACCCCGCCAGAAACCCCAGAGGCACACTGCCGACGTCACCCAGGAAGATGCGGGCCGGCGGGAAATTGTGGACCAAGAAACCTGCGGTCGCGCCCACGACGAGGAGCGATACCCAGCCGACCATCGGCTGACCTCCTCGGAAGCTGAACCCGGCCAGGGCGGTGAAGCCGACGACCGTCATTCCGCCGGCGAAACCGTCGATGCCGTCCATGAAGTTGTACAGATTCGTCATCCAGACGAGCGCCAGCACCGTGATGGGCAGCGCTAGCAGCCCGAGGGATAGCCCGGCAGGGTTGAGCGTCAGCCGAGCGCCGAGAACGGCGACCGTCGCGGCCACGGCCTGGACGCCAAGTCGTGTCAGCACCGTCGTTTCATGTAAGTCGTTCCAATACGAGTGGGCAGCAAGCACGGCCGCGGCCATTAGCACGACACCAATGCCGTCGCTCGATTCGGGCTGCGGGCGTCGGCCAAGCCATGCCAACGCGATCGCGACGCCAACCATGAGTGTCGCCATGATGGCCACGCCGCCCGTACGCGGCGTCGGCGTTGTGTGAAGCGCTCGATCACCCGGGTGGTCGACGGCACCGAAGTTCGGTGTGCACGCCAGCCGATTCGTGAGCCAACCCGAAGTCACGGCCGTGACGCTCACGAGGCCCAGGCCGGCCAGAATCACCTCGAGAGCGTTCGAGAACACGCCGGCGAGCCCAACGCTCTGCTCACGAGAATTCGCCACGCGCGTGGACTCGATCGACTGCGGCCGGAGCTGCTCGATTGAGCAAGAGCTCGCGATACACCACCAGGGTATCGTGGGCGATCCGGTCGCTCGAGAATTCTCTGACGGCGATTTCGCGGCCCCGGAGGCCCGCCTCGGCTCGCCGGACCGGGTCTTGAACCAGAGCGGCAATGGCCGCCGCCAGGCTCCCGGCGTCACGCGACGGCACGAGGTATCCGTTCTCGCCATGCCGCACGATTTCACGGCACCCCGGCACGTCGGTCGCGACGACCGCACGGCCGCTCGCGGCGGCTTCGAGAAGCACCTTGGGAAATCCCTCTCGATATGACGGCAGGACGATCAGATTCGCGGCCCGGAGCGTGCGAGGCATGTCGTCGCGATGCCCCCACCATTCGACGACCCCCTCCGCCTGCCAAGCCCTGAGCTGGTCCTCGGGTATCCCGGTGGGGTTCCGGGGATCGACCATGCCCACGAGGACGAAACGCGCGTCGATCTGGCGATCCCCCAGCACTCTCGCCGCGCCGACGAACTCACCGACCCCCTTGTCCCAGAGCAGGCGCGCGGCCAGCATCACGACCGGCGTGCCCGTCGGCTCGGGCGACGCCGAGAAGAGGGACAGATCCACGCCTGCGCCCGGAATGATCAGCGCCGGTGTTTGACCGAGGATGCCCGACTGCATGAAATAGTTCAGGTCGTCACGGTTCTGGAAAATGACTCGCGAGCCAGGTGTCGCGAGTGCCGAGCGCAGGACGCGCTTCATCGTCGCTCGGAGCAGCCCGGCGCCGGTGACGGTACCGATAAATGACGAGCCGAGGCCGGCGATGGCGTTCACGATCCGCGGAACACGAGCCAACCGGGCCGCCCACGAACCGTACACGACCGGCTTGACGGCGACGTGGTGCACGACATCAGGACGCACCCGCCGATAGAGCCGCGTGATCTCCAGGACAGCGGCCAGGTCCCGCACGCTTGGCGCCCCACGGCGAAGGCGACGGAGTGGACACACCGTGAGGCCTGCCGCCCTGATCCTGTCCGCGTGAGCGGCGACGCGAGTCGCCACGAAGACCTCGAAGCCGGCGCGCCGCGCGGCGCACGCGAGGTCGATGCGGTGCGACCAGAAGTGCCAATCCTCGGTGACGAGCAAGAGCAGCCGCGGGCGCGCTAGCGCCATCGCGTCAGCCACGCCTGGAACATGAGCACGTTCCAGAGCGAATAGTGCCAGTCTCGCTCGCCCCTGAGATGCTCGGCCCACTTCGCACGGATGGGCTCTGGGCGAAAGAATCCTTGGGCGGCGATCCGCTCCTTGGCGAGGAGATCTTCCGCCCAGTGGCGGAGAGGCCCGCGGAGCCAGCTCTCGATGGGAATACCGAAGCCGCTCTTGGGCCGCTCGATCAGCTTGCGCGGCACGTAGCGGTCGAGGACCTGGCGCAGGAGCCATTTCCCGCGGCCGTCCCGGAGCTTCATCTCCGGGCGCAAGCTCCACGCGAACTCGATCACATGGTGGTCCAAGAACGGCACGCGGGCTTCAAGACTCACGGCCATGCTGGCGCGATCGAGCTTGACCAGGATGTCGTCAGTCAGATACGTGACGAAGTCCCAGTACATCATGCGATCGGTAAGACCTCGCAGCGCCATCGCGTGCGTCGCGACCGCGAAGCGGCGCTGCGGCTCCTGGGCCCCGACGACGACGTCGTCGACACGCTTCCAGTGCGAGATGAGCTGTTCGTACATGTCATCGGCCGACGCCGCACCCAAGATCTCTGCGAACTTGTGCAGCTTGTCCCCGGGGAGCGTCATCCGAAAACGGCGAGGCAGCGCCGGATTCGCCGCGCCGATCGTCCGGCTCCAACGACGGGCATTTACCGCGAGAAGACCGCTGGCGAGCCGCTCGCGAACTGGTCGTCGGAGCCAGCCGACGCGTCGCCAGAGGTTTTCGCACATGAGATATCGTGTGTACCCGCCGAACAGCTCGTCGCCCCCATCGCCCGAGAGGCTTACCGTCACTCGTTGCCGGGCCAGCCGCGAGACGAGAAACGTCGGGATCTGCGACGAATCGGCGAAGGGCTCGTCATAGATGTCCGAAAGGAGCGGGATCACCGCAAGGGCCTCTTTTGGCGCGAGATAAAGCTCCGTGTGCTCGGTTCCGAGATGGCGCGCGACCGCGCGCGCGTGGTCGGCCTCGTCGTAGTCGACTTCGTGAAAGCCGATCGAGAACGTGCGTATGGGAGTGGTGCTCTGCGCCTGCATCAGCGCGACGATCGTCGAGGAGTCGACCCCCCCTGAGAGGAACACTCCAAGCGGGACGTCGGCCACCATCCGGCGTCTTACGGCGTTGTCCAGGAGCTTCTCGAGAGCGACGCGCGCGTCGTCTGCAGACCCTTCGAACGGCTGCCGCACGCCGCGCTCCGCGACCTCGGCCGCCGACCAGTACCCCACTGGTGTAGACGCGTCGCCGTCATCGATCGACACACTGAGTCGGGTGGCGGGTGGCATCTTGAACACGCCTCGGTAGATCGAGAGCGGCGACGGGACATAGCCGTGCCTCAAGAAGAGCGCCAGCGCGTCGCGGTCGATCTCTGCGGAGAACTCGGGGTGGGCCCGCAGCGCCTTGAGTTCGGATCCAAAGGCAAACGTTTGCCCAATGCGAGTGTAGTAGAGAGGCTTCTCTCCGGCCCGATCGCGCACGAGGTGCAGCGCGCGCGCCTCGCGATCCCAGAGCGCGAACGCGAACATCCCGTTGAAGCGATCGAGCGCGCTCTCGAGACCCCATGCGTCGATCGCGGCGAGCATGACCTCCGTATCCGAGCGCCCACGGAAACGGTGGCCCAGGCGGCCGAGATCCTGACGCAACTCGAGGAAGTTGTAGACCTCGCCGTTGTAGTTGATGACGTAACGCCCGCTCGCCGAGGGCATCGGTTGGCGCCCGTGAGCCGAAAGATCGACGATCGCGAGACGGCGGTGGCCGAGCCCCAGACCATGTTCGACGTCCACCCAGACGGCGTCGTCGTCGGGCCCTCGGTGTGCAATCGGCTCGATCATGCGTGTGACCGTCTTCCGGATCTGCTCGGCGTCCGAGCGCCGGGCCAGGTCAACGAGCCCGGCTATCCCGCACATCCGGCCGCGAGCCCCTCGTAGAGGTCTTCGTACTGGGCGACGATATCGGAGAGCGCAAAGCCCGCCTCGATGCGACGCCGGGCCGCGATCCCGAGTCGCGCGCGCTCGTCAGCGTCGAGAGCCAGCAGCGCCGACCACGCGTCGGCCAGCGAAACTGGGCTGCGAGGGGGCACCACACGCCCCGTCTCGCCGACCATCCGTGCGGCGTCGCCGACGTCCGTCACCACGCACGGCACGCCACAGGCCATCGCTTCTCCAACGACGTTCGGCGAGCCCTCGCCGAAGGCCGACGACAGCGAGAAAAGGTCGAGGGCGGCCATGAGCCTCGGAATGTCGGTGCGCTCGCCGAGCAGGAAAACGGCCGATCCAAGGCCGAGCTCGGCGATCGCCTGGACGAGCACCTGATTATGTCGGTCCACGTGACGTCCGACGAGGACGAAGCGGGCGCTGGGTTCTCGGTGCCCCAAGAGCGCGGCAGCACGCAAAAACGTCTCGTGGTCCTTCATCGGATCGTAACGCGCGACGAGCCCGATGAGGGGCGCGTCTGCGTCACAGCCGAGCTCCTGGCGCAGGCTGACTCGAGCGTCACGATCCGGCCGGTACCGCTTCACGTCGAACCCGTTCGGAATCACGGCCCACCTGCGCGGGTGGTAGCCGAGTGACGCGTGAGATGCTTTGCCGGCCTGCGAATTCACCACCACGACGTCTGGCCAGGCGGCGAGTCGGGCCGCCGTTCTCAAGACGGCGCCCGATAACCACGAGTAGCAGGACATGTCGACGTGCGAGGAGCGCAGGTTCCAGGCGAGGCGGGGTACAGCGCCCAGACGACTCGCCGCGAGCCCCATCAGGTCGGCGTGGTAGAGCCAGGTCTGAAGAATGTGGGGCCGCTCACGCCGCAAAAGATGCACGAACCGCAGGAACCCTCGGAGACTCGGCACGCCTCGGCGAAGCGCCAGGGTATAAACGGGGACCCGAAGGGATTCGACTGCGCGGACCAGGCTGCCCCCGCCGGTCATCGACACGACGCACCCGTTGAACCGCGCGCGATCGATGCCCGCCAGCAGCTTGACGAGCATCATCTCCGCCCCACCGGAATCCAGGCTCGTGATGAGATGGACGACCCTGGTCATCGTGACGTCCGATTACGCTTCACGCCCGACGCGCACCAGTACGGCGGGCGGTCAGAGAACGTGATCTCCGTGAACCCAGCGTCGGCCAGCATCGCCGTGATTTGGCGTCGGGTAAACCGGTGCTCGAGTGCCGTGCCGAATCGGTCGCGCGCGTCGTTGCGCATCACGTAGAACGATTTGTCGCGGTAGTAGGCGAGCGGCCAATTTACGGGAAGAGCGTGCGTCCGCTCGAGCCCGCGCGCGAGACGGGCGAGGGGCCAGTAGCAGATCGCCGCGATGACTTGCGTGACGACGTAGCGAGTACCGTGCGGGAGCCGCGCAATCACTCGGCGAGCGGCGTCGGCCACGCGCCAAAGCCACCGATACCAGAATGGTCGGTTGTCGAACGCGTAGTAGAGATAGACCAGGAACGGTGCCCCGGGCTTCAGCTTCGCCGCAACGTCGCTGACCGCGCGTGCGGCATCAGGCACATGGTGCAGGACGCCGAGGGAGTACGCGAAATCGAGTGACTCGTCGGGGACCCGCATCGCGTCGACGCTCGCTTGCTCGAACACGACATTGTCGAGCCCTTTCAGATTCGCTCGGGCGACCGCAAGAGCGGTTTCGCTGGGGTCGATCACGCGCAACCGGGCCACCCGCGGCGCGACCACAGCGGCCCACCGCCCGCTCCCGCAGCCGATGTCCGCGCCGCTACCGCCGCCCGGCGGCAGGTGGTGCCAGGGGAAGACGCGGAAGTAGTCCTCGAAGATTCTCTTGCGTTCGGCGGGACTCAGACCGGACTGATCGAAGCGCGCCCACTCGTCGCCAAACGACTCGACGACTCGGGACTCGAGCCGCGTCATGCTGGAACCGTGCGCGCCCGCCACTGCTCACTCCACTGCAGGAACATCAGCACGGTCCAGATCTGTGGCAGCCGGTCGGCCCCTCCCAGATGCTCCTTCCACACGCGCTGGATCGGGTCGGCCTCCAGGATCCCCGTGCCTCGGACACGCCCCGGGCTCAGCAGTTCCTCCGCCCAAGACCGGAGCTCCCGACGCAGCCAGCGTCCCATCGGCATGCCGAATCCCATCTTGGGTCGGTCCGTGAGCTCGCGCGGGACATAGCGATCGAGAACGGCCCGGAGGATCCGCTTTCCCCGATCGCCGCGGGCCAGCATCTTGAAGTCAGGCGGCACCCGCCAGCTCCACTCGACCAGACGATGGTCGAGCACCGGGACGCGCGCCTCTAGCGAGACGGCCATGGAAGCGCGGTCGACTTTGGTCAAGAAGTCCCCGACGAGCTGATGCTCCTGATCCACGGCCATCATCTGCTCTGCCCACGGCAGCGACGCGAAGCGACTGGGATCGGGACCGAGGGTCGCGCGCGGCACGTGCGAGACGAGCTCTCCTGGATCGGCCCAGGCCGAGAAGAGCTCTTCGTACACTCGGTCGGGCGAGCTGGCGACGTAGCGGAAGAAGCGGCGGACCCTGGGCGAGAAGCCGTCGCTCCCGGCGAATCGCTGGCCGGCGAGCCGCGAGACGGGGCCGTCCAGAAGGGCCACCGGCAGGCCGTCGACGAATCGGACGAGGCCGAGGGCCCCAACGCGCCCCAGCCGCTTCTGCCAGCGCTGGATGCGGCTGGCCCAGTAGTAGCGTGGGTACCCGCCGAACAACTCGTCGCCGCCGTCGCCGGAGAGCGCGACCGTCACCTTCCGGCGCGCAAATCGGCTCAGTAGATAGGTGGGCACGCTGCTGCCGTCGGCGAACGGCTCGTCGTGAAACGCGGCCACGGTCGGGACCAGGTCGATGACGTGCGCCGGGCTCAGAATCTCTTCGTGGTGCTCGGTGCCGAGATGCTCCGCCACCCTGCGGGCGTACGGTGCTTCGTTGTGGGAGCTCTCCGCAAACCCGATCGTGAAGGTCTGAACGGGCCGAGCACTCTGGGCCTGCATAAGGGCGACCACCGTCGAGGAATCGACGCCGCCAGACAGGAACGCCCCGAGTGGAACGTCGGCGTGCATTCGCAGGCGCACCGCCTGCCGGAGCCGCCGGTCGAGTTCGTCGACGGCATCGTCGAAGTCACCGGTCAGCCTGTTCTCGACCCCGGATCGCACGGCCTCCGAGACGCTCCAGTACGTGCGCTCGCTGATGGATCGACCATCCCAGGAGAGCATGGTTCCCGGCCGGAGCTTGCCCGCACCGCGGATGATCGTCGCCGGCTCGGGAACGTAGAGATGTCGGAGGTACGCTAGCAGCGCGTCGGTATTGATCTCATCGTCGAGCCACGGCAGCTGCTTGAGGGCACGGAGCTCGGACGCGAAGGCGAAGCGCTCGCCCGAGCGCGCATAGTAGAGGGGTTTGATACCGAGGCGGTCGCGTACGAGCCAGAGCCGGGACTCGTCGCGGTCCCACAGGCCAAAAGCGAACATGCCCTCGAACCGGAGCACCGACGCCTCGAGCCCCCACATGTCGATTGCCGCCAGCATCACCTCCGTGTCCGAACGGCCACGGAAGCACACGCCTCGCGTGGCCAGCTCCTCGCGGATCGCTTCGTGGTTGAAGACCTCGCCGTTGTACGTGATAACGAACCGCCCGCTCGCCGAGCGCATGGGCTGGCGGCCCTCGGACGTGAGATCCAAGATCGCGAGCCGTCTATGGCCGAACCATACGCCGCCCACGGAGTCAGACCATTCACCGGATCCGTCAGGGCCGCGGTGCGCGAGGCAATCCCGCATGGTGGCCCCGAGCTCCGTCGAGGCCGCAGCCCCCACGAGGCCGACGATCCCACACATCGCCGGCTATCGCTCCACACCGGCGCCGGCGTTCCCGCGGGCGCGCGCGAGCACGGCGTAGTGGGTCGCCAGAAGGCGTCCGTACGTCTCGACGCCGAGCGTGCGGAGTGCGGCGCGCTGAACCAGTCGCTTGCAAGGAGACTGATAGGGTGAGAAGGGGGCCGAGGCGTAACGAAAGTCGCGCACGACCATGAGACCTGCCGAGGCGACGAGAGCGCGAAAGCTCTTCTGCGTCCAGAATTTCAGATGACCGACCGGGTTCTCGGTCCGTTCTCTCCGGCTGAGCGTCGAGGTCACGCGAGGAACCCAGCAATCCTCGAGAGGCACTTCCAGCACGAGCCATTCGGCGAGCGGCGCGATCTCGGCGAGCGCTCTCTCCGGCTTCTCGAGATGCTCGAGGACGTGCGACGCGATCACCACGTCGAATGTGCCCAGAGCCGCGAGCCCGTCGCTGGACGACAACGACTGGAAGGTGAGACCCGGACGCGCGAAGTGACGGGCTGCGAACTGCAGCGCGGTTGCGCTGACATCGGCGCCGACGATTTCGTTGCCAAAGCCGTGGGCGTACATCCAGTACGCCAGCACACCGTTCCCGCACCCGAAGTCCAGGACACGGCGCGGTGGCAGCATCCCCCCCCATACCTTCTTGATGGCTGGGAACCGATCATGCACCGCGGCCCGAAAGGCATACTCGAACTGGTAGTCCGCGTCCTGCCAGAAGCGTTCGTAGAACGAGCCCGGCTCGCCTGAGCTAGCCATACCGCCGAATGAGCCCCGTCCGCCTCGCGCCCCCGACGACTCGAGAACACCAACCGGGACTCAGAAGCAGCAGCATCGCAGCAGCCACGGTTTCCGGGAGAGCCCGCTGGGTGGCGCCCGCCCTCCAGGCGGCCCACGCATTTGGCTCGCCGGCTAGGCGGCGGTAGATCGCAAGCTTGAGGAGCTTTGTGCGGTAAACCCGCGGCGCGCGCTGTCGATATGCGTCGGCGAAGTGCTCCAGCAATGCGCCGTAGCAGCGAACCGCCTCACGCGCTTTGGGAGGCGTCGCCCAGCCACTGGTGACCGAGCCATCGGAGTCGTCGTGGTAGATGCGCAGCACTCTGGGGGTCACCCAGAAGGGAGCCTCCTGTGAAAACGTCAAATACGAGAGAATCCCGCACGATCTCCTCGTGCCGAGGTCGACGTACCGGCGCGAGCGAATGTAGGAACCACGGAAGATCGGAAGATACTCGCCCCGATGCCGCTCGTTCAACAGGTCGCTTTCGGTCAGGAAACCCCGGTACTCGGGGTCGCTGACGGTCGAACGCCCGGAGGGCGTCCGGCACGCAGAGAAACAGATCTGGGCCTCTCGTGGCCACTCGTCAGCAACCGAGCGCAGCACCTCCGGCCACTCCGGGACTAGCTCGTCATCGGCGTCGAGGATGACGACGATGTCGCCCTGACTGCGTAGGATCCCGCTGTTCCGACTGGCACACATGCCGCGATTGGTCTCGTGGGTGACCATGATCGCCTTCGGGTACCTCCCAACAGCGATCTCGAGGGCGACCCGGTCTCCGCTCCCATCGTTAACGACGACCACTTCGATGTCCCACGTGTCGGAGACGCGCTCGTGCGCGTCATACACCGAGCGGAGAGTCGCGCCGATCGTACGCGACGCGTTGTACGCCGGGATCACGAACGAAAGAGTCATGCACTCAAATGCAGTCGTGACGCTGCAAATTCTGCAGCGAACAGTTTCCGGCTCGCCGCCTTTGCCGCCGAACGGTGGGCCGGATCCCGTGCGAGTCGCAGCATCGCGTCGGCCAACTGCGCCTCGAAGACCGTCGTGTCGGTGAGCCGGACGATCTCCGGTATCCGCGAGAGTCGGTAATATGCCCGCGACGGGACATAGCCGTCCCAGATCGAGAGGGGCGGTTCGAGCAGAATCCCGTTGAGACCATCGCGAACCATCTCGCGGAGCGCATAGACGTCGGTGGCCACCACCGCCAGCCCCTGCGCCAAGGCTTCCAGGACGATCATCCCGAACGATTCGACGTATGTGGGATGGACGAGCACGTCAACGTGCCGAAGGAAGCGACCCGCGATCTCATCCCGGGTGAACCCGGCTTCGTGCACGGTGATGCCCGGACAACCGGCGATGAGATCGCGATACTCCGGCGGCACATGGGAGACTATCTCGAGCCGGGCCGTGGGCTCCTCACGGTAGACCCGACGAAAGGCTCTCAGAAGCGCAGCTCCACCCTTGATCTCGAACTGAGTCGCGACGAACAGAAAGCGGCAGGCTGCACCCGTCGTAGATTCTTCGACGTCCACACGATGGGTCTCGCGCATGCTTGGATAGTGGACCATTGCCTTCTGGTGAATCCGGTCACCGAACAGAACCCTCAAAGTCTCAAGGCAGGCGGCACTCAGACAGCGAACCTCGATGCAGCGCCGGCTGCCGAGCGCTCGGGCGACGAGACCTCGGTACAGTGCCATCGCCCTCAAGTTGTATCCGGTGAGCGCATACGGGTTATCGAGGTCGACGATGAACGGGCCCGTCGCGACGAGCGCTCCCCAGGTGTAGACGACGACGTTGCCTTCGAGCCCGCGAGGGCGCAGTTTCAGATTGACCAGCGGGAGCCTTTGCGGCCAGCCCGGCCGGAGCGCATTAATCAGGGCGCGGTGCCGCGTCATATGAGTTCCATTGCGATGTTCGAAGCGCTCTGGGTTCAGCACTTCATCCCGCGGCCAGGATCGGATCGTATCAAGCTGGCGATCACGCAAATTCCCGTGATCGTAAAAATGGATCTTGCGCGGACCCATCACGTCAGGAGCGTGCCTCAGCACCTTCGCCGCCGATCACGAGCGGGCGATCCTCTGCGACCGCCGCCCGGTGGATGACACTCGCCGCCAGCTGAGAAACGACGAGCACGACTGTAGAAATCGTGGTGAATACCAACAACGGCGACACGATCCCCGTGCCGCTCCTGAGTAAATTGAAGACGTTCAGGCAGAGCCACGCTTGGACAGCGAGAGAGAGCCTCGACCCGCGGTGCCTCAACGTCCAGCGATAGACAAGCGTGAAGACAATCCCAAGGATCAGGGACCAAATGACGACGAACCAGAGTCCACCTGAGGCGAACATTTCGCCTGCCATCGAGGGGCTGATGACCTCACCCGTTTCGTCAGTGAAGCGCTCGGGCAGGTACTGCTGCATGATGTATTGGTTACCCATCACGAGCGGCTTGTCGGGCCAGAAGACGCGAGGTATCGCCGAGAGGAACATGTACTGGAGTGTCGGCGCGAACGTCAGATCCCCGGTCCACCAATTCTCTGCGCGGAACAGGATGAAGCTCAAGTTGTCCGGCGCGTCAAAGGCATACGCCGTCTGGGTCAGAGCGGCAACGATGAGGCCGTCGGCAGCCGGAATCTCACCGAAGCCACGAAGATACCCCGTTAGCCCGATGCCGACGATGGCAATCAGTCCCCATGTCGCGGTCTGGGGCAGCCGAAAACCACGCCCGTACCGCTCGATATGGACGGTGTTCGCGACCAGGACCACGATCGCGAATGGCAGAAGCCCCATGTATTTCGAACCGCTCATCGCCAGCAGCACGTAGGCGATTGCCCCCCAGCAGAATGCAAAAGACGTACGGAGCCCTAGGCCGAGTCTTCTCCAACGGCGAATCACAATCCCGAAGTGCGTGATAAGGCAGAATGTGCCAGCGTCGCGCATGAGCGCCGACATGGCGGAAAACAGTCGCGCCTGATCTCTCTGTTCTCTCAGCTCCGTCAACGCCTCATACGACAGAATGCGCCAGAGGCTGTCGAATCCGTACGAGGCGACTAGGAATATCATCGCCGTCAACAGCCAGCCAACGGCGACTGACCTCCGCTCTGGGTCCGACTCCGCGAGGTGCCGCGGCCCCAGTCGTCCTGGTTTGGACCCGAGCACAACCGGCAGGACGAACATTGCCGCGGACAAATTCGCCAGACCGAGTGCCCAGAGTCGCCATTCGGCGCTCAGTGCCCAGCTGTCGAGTGCGGCATAGCCGTAACTTGTGGCGATGAGCTTCAGCGGATAGCTCAACGCGAAGAGCATGCAGAATATCACCGCTGGATGCAGGCCGTCCTTCCGCGTCCGCGCGATTGCGCATCCGACGGCCACCCACGTGAGCGCCGAGATGGAACACCAAACCAGCACCCCTGTCTCGTCACTCATGGATCACTTTCAAACGGTCGATGATCGCTTGGCTCACGACCGAGATTCCGGCCGCGCTTGCGTGCCGGGTCGGTTCGATGACCCACTGCCGGTCCCAATGAAGGCCGGTCCCGCCGTCGGGTACCAGAGCTTGCAGCAGATGCGATTTGAACCCAATCGCCAGCTGCACCCGAGCGCTCGCCACGCGCTGCCGATCGAGCGGCGCGTCGACAGCGCGCAGGAGCAACGGCCAATCCACCCAGTCGATGACCACGACGGTGAATCCGTGTCGCTCAGCCAGCGCCTGCAGGCGGTGCCCGCTCCAGCGCAGCGCGTCGAGCCCGCGCTCGATCTCGGGTGGAGGCTCCGTCGTGTACAACCACAGCTGCTGGGCAGGAAGCTCGGCGCTGCTCGCGCTGAAGCGTGAGACGCCATAAGCCCCGTACAGCCGCGAGGCCTTGCCTACGCGGGCCAGCCATCGATAGGCTGGATTGGGCAGGGTTGGGGCCGTCACCTCGAACTCGGATCGATTTCTTCGACGGACGCCCGGGATCGCTGCGCTACCCTCCCACTCTGGGACGTTGTCGACCAGGTCATTCGTGAAATTCTGCACCACGATTACGACCCGTGGCGCGCCGTGCACGCCGAGCCACCGCTCCAGGCCGAGCACTTCCTGGAGGAGCCCGTACCCAGGCACGGCGAGGTTGACGGCCCCTGTGCGGCCCGCCGCTGCGACGAGCGTGGCGAGTCGTTGCTCGCGAGGAAGCTCCAGACCGGCGATGACACCATCGCCGAGAATGACCACGGCCTCCGGTCGCAGGCCCGATCGATCGATGACGCCCTCCTGATCAAACTGGACACGATAACGCCCTTGGCCCACAGCGAACTCGACAGTCTGGTCGGCCACGTAGCTGTAGCCGAGCACCTCATCGAATTTGAAGATCGCCGTGTACGGTTGTGGCGCGTCGACAGCTCGCGCGAGGCCTTCCGCCAGCGCGCAGACGCTTACGAGCGCGGCCAGGAGCCAACCAAGCCGCCGCTTCCAGTCACGTCTCATCCTTGGAGACCAGAAACGACCCGAGCATGAGATGCCTAAGGCCCGACTTCTCGAACGTCATGAGCGCCTGCGCCGGCGTTGCCGCGAGCGGATACCCGTGAAGGTTCAAGCTCGTATTGAGAACCGCCCCGATCCCAGTCCGTCGTTCGAAGGCCTTGACGAGCCGGTAGTACGACGGGTTGGCGTCTTCAGCGAGCACCTGTGGTCGGACCGTATGATCGCCCTGATGCATCGCACCTCGCAAATGCGCGACGCCGAGCGGCGTGGCGTGGAACGCCGTGGTCATATATGGCGCTTCGACCCTCTTGGCGTCGTAACCCTCCAGATAGCGTGGGGCTGCGGAATCGAGAATCGTCGGCGCGAACGGCATCCAGAAATCACGGGCTTTGATCAGATCATTCACTGTGTAGAAGCTTTCAAGATCGGCGGGGTTCGCTAGGATCGAACGGTTGCCGAGCGATCGCGCACCCCACTCACCTCGCCCGGCGAACCGAGCGACGACCTGCTGGCGTGCCAGCAACGTAGCGATCTGCTCCTCCGGCTCGCTAAATTGCACGACGCGATAGCGGGCGCGCAAGCCCTGCGCCGTGATCAACGCGTCGATTTCGCGGTTGTCGTACTCGAGACCGAGGTACAGATCGCCGAGAGGGTGTACGACGATACCCCGCGCCACCGCCAACGCGTACGCAGCACCGATCGCGTTCGATTCGTCTCCGCAAGACGGCATGAAGAACGCCTGCTCGACCTCGTCGAGTTCCTGAATCCGCTTGTTCGCCTTCACGTTCATGAACACGCCGCCCCCGGTGAAGACACGGCCCGTTCCCGCCCGCGCCGTGGCGGCGCGCACCCACGTGGTGATCCTTTCCTCGAGCAGATACTGTAGGGCGCCGGCCAGATGATCGAATCGGACGCCCGTTGCGTGGCGGACGAGGTAGTCGAAGAATCGGGACGTATCGAACGCCGCGGAGAACCGGAGAGGGTCCCGAGCATCCATGTAGATGACCGGCTCGAAGACGCGGCGGTACGCCTCGAGGTGATAGCCCCGACTGTACGGCGCGAGCCCCATCACCTTGTACTCGTGTTCGAGTATCTTCATTCCCAGGAACCGCGTGGTGAGAGAGTAGATTCCTCCTAACGAGGCATTCGCGGGTGTCGACGCCACCCGTTCCCATCCCCGCTCCGGGTCGAAGCACGTCACCGTGGAGCACAGGCCGTCGCCGCTCCCGTCGAGCGTGAGGATGACCGCCCGCTCCTGCCCGTTTGTCCGGTCGAGCGAGTGAAACGCTGCTCGAGCGTGGCATTCGTGGTGCTCGATGTGTGTCCGAGGTGTTGACCCGAGCCCGAGCGCGTCCAAGTTGGTCTCGAGCTCCCGCAGGCCTTCCGCCAACAGCGCTCTACGGCGACTGGCGCGAATCGTCGCGAATAGCCACGGCATCGCCTGCCCCGGAAGCGTACGCTCGAGCCGTCGCGCGAATCGGACGAGCGGCGTGTGCTCGATACTGCCGTCACTGGTCAGAAGATAGGCATAACAACGCGAAGGGAACACCTCTCGCCCGGCGATGGCTACTTCGTCGATCGCCTCGATGCTGAGATTTCTCGACTCAAGAACCGCCCGGATCGCTTCGGCCGGAAAGGCGCAGGAATTCTTGACGTTGTCCACGCGCTCCTGGCTGAGCACGGCGGTGATCTCGCCATCCTCCAGAAGCGCGATCGTCGAGTTGTGGCCCGTGTGGACGCCCAGGATTCGGATAGCCTAGCCTCAGTATTTAGAGAGCAGACCGGCGACGCTTGTGAACGAAGCGTCCGGTTCTCGGCGCAGATGCCAGCGAACGACGAACGCGAGCAATCCCGCCAAGAAGACGCTCGAGACGAGAAGCCCGCCCCATGACCACGCCATGGTGCCTTGACCGACGATAAGCATCCACGCTACCAGCAACCCCAGCTCAACGGCAGCCGGGCCCCCTACCTCGCGCCACCACTCCGGCCATGTGACATTGACAAGCTGCAACGCTGCACGGCGGTACCACCAGGTCATCCCGAGGATCTGAACAAGAATGAACGCAGCGGGCGGAGCGCCGATACCGAGGGCTGGAAACAGCGCGACGGTCAAGACGATCTTTCCAGACACCTCGAGAACGTGCGGCACGATCAGACGACCGATGCGCCCCGTGGCGAAGTGCAGAATGACATCGTGACGATTGATGACCTGGAAGACGAGCGCTGCGCCGCACAGGGGGTAGATCCACGACATGGGCGGGCGATTCTCTACACCCACCCACATGCCAACCAGCGACGACCCAAAGAGAGCATAGCCGCACCCGGCGGCGATGGCGAGCCAGTGTTGCACTCGGGTCGTCGCGATGAATACGGCTCGGAGTTCCAGCACGCCGCCAAGCGAGCCTATCCGCGTCAGGTAGGGGCTCAGCGTCTCACTGATCCGACTGAGCAGCAGCCCCGCGAACTCCGCGATCCGCCATACGACGACGTACGCGGCAACCGCCTCGCTGCCAAGGACAGCGCCGACGACAAAAACATCGGCATACATGAGTGAGAACTGTGCGAGCCCGAACAGGAAGTAGCTTCCGCCGGTAGTCACAAGCACTTGCCGAAGCAGCGCCCAGTCGGGCAGCGACCATTCCCAAGGGCAGATGATGCGTCGGCGTCGAAGATTGATCCGGGCAGCGATCGCCACGACCAGCGTCGCAATGCCCTGCGCCGCAAAGAGGACGTCGATCCTCGGGTGGTAAATGAGGAGGCCGATTGCCGTGAGCCCGAAGAGGGCCTGGGCGGCAACGCGATACAAGTTGGCTTCGCCCTGCCGCAAGAGGGCGGTCAATAGCGCGAGATCGGCGTTATGAACGTAGCTGATCCACACATAGGCGCCGAGAAGGAGGCAGGCATACCGCGCCTGCTCGATCGTCGCCATCGACGAGCCGCGCAGCCACCAGCTCCCCGCGAGGAAGCCCGCTCCGACCATGCCGGCCAGGACTAGAGTCGAATAGACTGCGAACCCCAGGACGATCACGCGATGGACCCTACCGATGCTCTCCCTATCACTGGCCGGGCTCAGTGTCGCGATACTGCGAACGCCAGCGCCGGCGAGCCAGCCGATGCCCACCGCCACGAAGTTGGCGATCGTCATGAGGACCAGATATACGCCGGTCAATTGCGGCCCCTGGCTGTGCAGCAAATATGGGATCAGGATCAGGTTGATCAACACGGAAACAGACTGATTGAGGTAGTTAGACGCCAGCCCAGAGAAGTACGATCGGATCACGCGCCGCTTCGCGGCCGACCTACGCTGGCCGGCGCACGACCGACGGTGTAGAGAACGCTGGGATAGACTCCGACGGCGATGGCGGCCTCGATGATCAGCGGGGCGACGCCGAGGCCTTTCATGATCTTGAGCACGCTGCCGAGCGTTCGGTAGGCCTTGATCATCCCGGTCTGGCCGGCCGCAATCATGCGGAGCTTGGTGCGAGCGCGATTCTCCCAGACGAGCCGATGTCGCCGGAACAGCCGTTCCAGGCGTCGCGGTGTCACCAACTGGAGATGATCGAGATATGCGACCAGCCGACCCTTTCCCTGCAGGCGTGCGAGCAGTCGAATGGCCGACTTGCCGAGGCACGGAACGCACCAGACCTCGAGATGCGGCTCTCGAGGCCAGAGGTAGTTCGGGGCCTCGAGATGAATCGCTCCGCGCAGCGACAAGACTCTGACCATCTCGGCAATCACGGCCGCCACGTCCGCGACGTGCTCGATCACGGTGTGACAGACGATGAGATCGAACGCGCCGTCACGGAACGGCAATCCCTCTCCGGTTGCGACGACGAACGTGATCCTTCCGGCGTCGGGCCGGGCCATGGCACTGCCGACTGCCACGGCCTCGGCGTCGGGTTCGAGGCCGACCAGCGTCGCGCCTGGATACTGGAGCGCCAGGGCGAGACAATTGAATCCGACCGAGCACCCGATCTCCAGAACACGCTGCGGCTGCGGCGCAATGCCCTGGACATCATGCGCGATCCGTTCCGCCGTATCTCTCGCGCTCGCCAAGCAGACGTCGATGTGCTCAGTCAGGTCTTGACCCTCGAGGCGGTAGTGGAGATGACAGCGATCCCGCGTCAAGGCCAGCCATTTGCCCCAGGCCTCGCGCACCGATCTGTCAGGCGCCGTCATCATCGTTCTGTCTGAACGCAGCTTGAAGGTCGTGCGGTGACCAGGGGTTCGACGGTCGCGAGGAACGATGGGTAGAGGCGCGAGGAGAGACGGCCGACAGCTCGCGCGGCCCGTGATTTGATCGTGTGAGCCAGGGTGCGCCGGTCTATGTGACCGAAGAAGTAGACCGCCGTGAGCCGGTAGCCATGCCGGTTGCAAATCGCCTGCACGTGCTCCGGCATGAAGCAGGCGACGTGATCGTAGTAAACACTGGGCGCTCGTCCCAGTACCGCCCGGGCCATCGTCCCGTAGTGCGTCGGGTTGGGGGTGGTGATAAGGAGCCGACCGTTTGGCGCGAGATGCTGGACGAGCGTCCGGACCGCGACTCCGGGCGCGTCGAGATGCTCGATGACATCCGACATCACGATGAGGTCGAATCGCCTGTCGAGCTTCATCGTCTGGCAGTCGGCCTCGAGGATCGAGATGCCGTTTCGCGCGGCTCGCGCGATGTTCTTCGCATCGATGTCGATTCCGACCAGTTCGCGGGTCACGCCGGCCAGCCGGTGATGTAGCCACTCGTCACGGTGTTCCGGCAGGTAAAGCTCCACGCCTCCCGCGGCGCCGACGTTCAGGACGGACTTGGCCGACGCCTGTTCCAGAATGTAGGGGACGACATCGCTCAGTACGCCGATCTTGGCCCGGATCTCGACGGCTCCCGTCGTCACGAGCCCGGTCGACTCCTCACACGCGCAACTCGGCGGTGCGTCGCTCGCGCAGCCAGAACTGAACCGCGAAGTGCTTGGCAACCTCTTCACTCGGTCTTCCCATCCGGGTGCCATGACTTGCCCAGAGACGCTTCACTTCACGGCTCACAAAGAGCCCGTCGGCATCGTCGGGCTCGTCGAAGAGCTCATCGCCGATCTCTCGCCACGGACCCGCGAGCACGTCACGTTCCTGAATGCCAAAGCCGAAGCCACGCTTCGGCGCGTACAGGAGATGGTCAGGCACGAGATCAGTCACCGCGGTCTTCAAGATTTGCTTGAGTCGCTCGGGCTTTTTGAAATCCGGTACTTTCTCGCGATAGTGGACCGCCAGGGCCAGGGACACGACCTCCTGGTCCAGGAAGGGCGCGCGCACCTCTACCGACGCCATCATTCCCGGCAGGTCCCCAGCAATAGTCACGGAATGCGCGTTCTCGAACATCAGCGCGACGAGATTCGACTCGTCGATGTAGGGACTCGTTGCGGCGAACTGTCCCCAGTAAGCGGCCTCTTCGGCAACCGCGTTGTGCAAAGTCCTTCCGACATCCGGCGCGATGACTCGATTCCATCCCCGCCGCTCAGCGGCACGGTAGAGCGCGGCCTTCCGCTCGCCCGGGCGCGAGGCGAGAACCGCCATGGAGTGCCCGCGGAGCGAAGGAGGCACGATGCGCGCGCCGACCGCGAGGGGCCCGAGGCGCGCCAGCCAGGTGGAGAAGCGGGCAGTTCTCAGGTTTCCCGTGTATCCGCAGAACAGCTCGTCGGCGCCGTTCCCGGTCAGGACCACCTTGATTCCGTCGTCGCTGACCGCGCGACAGAGCTCGTGTGTGTGGATCAAGGGCAAGAGCATGATCGGCTCGCCGTACGTCGCGAGCATCTTGCGGAACACGGCGAGCTGCCGCGTCGGCTCGAAATAGAACTCCCGGTGCTGGCAGCCGAGCCGGTCGGCCATCACCCGGGCTCGACGGAGATCTTCGTCGTGTCGATCAAACCCGAGGGCGTACGTGCGGATCGGCGCGGGGGAGAGCTGGCGCATGAGGCCCACGACGGCTGAGCTATCGACCCCGCCGGAGAGCAGGGCGCCGACGGGCACGTCGGCGACCATCCGAAGTCTCACCGACTCCTCAAGCGCGTCGCGGAGCTCCGCCGGCGCTATGGGACGCGGCGCAGCGTCAGGTGTCCAGTAGCGCCAGACGCGGGCGATCCTTCCGGCCCGCACGATCATTGCGTGGCCCGGCCGCAAGCGGCGAAGACCGCGGTAGGCAGTCCACGGATCGGGAATGTGTCGAACGTTGCGAAGGAGAAGGGCGGCCAGTGCAGCGTGGTCCAGGGAAGTGTCGCAGCCAGGAACGGCCAGCACCGCGGGAATTTCGGAACCGAAGACGAACCCGCCGGACGTCACGGCATAGAGGAACGGCTTCTTGCCGATTCGGTCGCGCGCGCAGAAAAGAATGCCTTCTTCGCGATCGAAGAGGGCGAATGCGAACATCCCGCGGAGGTGCCGAAGGACATCGGTCCCGTACAGGCGGTAGGCTTCGAGCAGGACCTCGGTGTCCGATGTTCCTCGGAATCGACTGCCGTGCGCCTCCAGCGTGCTGCGGAGCTCAGAGCAGTTGTAGATCTCGCCGTTGTAGGTAATGGCGAGCCTCCCGTCGGCGCTCAGCATCGGCTGGTGGCCGGTGGGCGAGAGGTCCAGGATAGCGAGGCGGGCGTGACAGAGCCCGATTCCGACCTGCGGGTCCAGCCACGTCCCCTGCTCGTCGGGACCGCGATGCTCCAACCGCTTGTTCATGCGGTTAAGCGTGCCGGAAAGATCAGAAGCTTCGACGGCGGCGCCCGCGCGCAGCCACACTCCGCCTATCCCGCACATGATCCGTGCGGCGGGTGGGCGCTGCGCCGGACCGCCGCCCTACTGCAACAGAAGCAGTACGAGAATCTCTCCCTGGCCGTCGGCGAGCCGCTCGAGCGCCTTACCAATCAGCGTGCCCGGCCGGTGCATCTGCACATCGCCGACCTTGACGGGCTCTGAACGCATCGCGTAGCCAGGCGTCGCGCTCGAGACGAGCAGGTCGCCCGCGGCGATCGAGCCGTAGCTGGCGTCCACCTTCACCTTCACGCGACCGCTATGAGCCACCTTGACCTGATCATCGCCGCCCTCACCGAGGAGTACACCGGGCCGCTCGGATATCACGCCCGCCACACGCTGATCGTATGGCGTCGATGCCGGAAGCACGTGGTTGTCGCGGCTCGGATCGATGATCACGACCGTCGCGGGAGAAATCTTCTTGACGGTCGGCACCCATTCGGCGACGTCCTGGTACTTGGCGGCGATGTTTCCGCTGACCGAGACATTGCCGGTGATCGCCACATCCGTCGGCGAGATAACGATCACATCGTTCATGGCCCCACCGCTCTGGACCCAGACGTGCATTCGACCCTGACTCGATGGGAAAGCACCGGACGCTACTACTTCGGCGTGGAGCCCGGCGAGGCTGCCATCAGAGCCGAGCGTCGAAAAGCGAAGACCGTTGTATTGTCCGACCGCGTTTGGGACGTTGAGAGTCAGGCCCGCGGGGAACCCCATTCCACCGCCACCGCCGCCGGGCAACAGAAGGCCGAACTTCGAGAAAATAGCGACCGATTGCGTAACGGAACCGTTCTGTACCCAGAAATGGGCCCTTCCCGCGCTATTTGGATACGGTCCGTTCGTAACGACCTCGCCGGCCAAGCCGGCGAGGCTTCCGTCGCCTGTAGCCGTTGAAAAGCGGACGCTGTTGAACTGACCCACAGTGTTCGGCACGCGAATGTTCAATCCTGGAGGAGCGCCGATGCCACCGCCGCCGCCCCCGTTGACGTCCATCGGTGAGACTGTGCCCTGCGCCGAGACGCTTCCGATGTCGGCTCCGGCAATCCAGAGTCCGCATCCGATTGCCACTACCGTGCGTACCAAATCCCCCAAAAGCGTCCTCACGATCTGACCTCCATCTGTCAATTGCCGTGACGCAGCCATGCCGGGTCGGCACGGAAGAAAGGGCCAGCGACCTGGAAACGGCTCGGCCCCTGTAACTTATGAGGACTCACCAATCTCTCGGAGACAATAGGTGCAGGAACCGTGCCGCGTGAGAAGGTTTGCTGATTGGGTTGGCGAAATCCAACCAGAAGATGCGGCTTCGCCCTCTGACTCACAGGCGGGACCTGTCGGCCCGGATTCTAACGTAGATCGTCGACGACGGAACATAGTTCCTTCTGCCCAACCCTGACGCTCCTCCGATCGATGGGCCAGTGCTCACCGAAGCGAGGGTGCTGCCCATCAGAGTGAAGCGTTCGCGCCCCTTGCAGCCCCGGCGACGCTCCGGACAGACTCGCCTGGTCCGCCGCCGGCGACCGAGCGCTCACGCCGCCGTGAAGTTCGGAGGCGCCGCCGCCAAATCAATTCGTGCTGCCAGGGATTGAAGCCGCTCCGCGTCGAGCCCGGCAGTATGCCCCGACAGATTCGTCTGATCCGTGGGAGACGATACGGTCGGCGTCGTCCCGCCTACTACACGCCCGGCGCAGCAACACGCCATTACTGAGAAGGTTCACCACCGGCCGGCGTCCCGGATTCGCAAAGCCACCGCCTGTCCTCGTGAGTCTGAAGTCGCTCACGCTTCCCTGGTTGTACAGAGCCACCGTCAGCAGCCGCCAGTGCACCCGACAGACTCTTCTGGTTCCGTTGGTATAGCACCGAGCGTTGTCCCACCTGTTAAGACCTGGCCCGCACTTCGCGCGGCAGCACCACGCTCCACTCGAAGTTCACCACCGGCAACCACAAGCCCTCATCCGCTAAGCCCTCGCCCACTACCGAGTGGGATGAAGTTGGGCGTGATCCCCGTGATGCAGGCTGCGCATCGCTAGTTACTCACCGTGAGGTTGGCGCCACCTACCAAGTTGAAGCCACCCGAGGGAACTTGATTGAATACGAAAACCGTCACGTGGCCCGTGCTCAACCCCGCAAGCGGTCCCGAGAGACTCGTGTGGTCGGTTGGAAATGGCACCGTCAGCGTGGTGCCGCCCGCGAGGTCGATGGCCCGCGCCTGGCCCACGAGATAGCCCCCGGCCACAAAGTTCACGACCGGCAACCCGGCGCCGAGGTCGGCAAAGCCGGAACCTGTGATGGTGAAGCCGCTTGGTGGTACCGCACGATCGACGGGGCTAGGTGCGATCACTGCACAGGTCATGCACCGCGTATCGCCCACAGAAAGGTTTGCGCTGCCTACTAGATTGAAGCCGGCGCCGCCGGGCACCTGGTTGTACACGGACACCGTCACCGACCCCGCGCTCAGTCCCGGCAAAGCGCCCGAGAGACTCGTCCGGTTCGTGGGGAACGGCACTGTGAGTGCGGTCCCCACGAGTTGGGTTGCCCGCGCCTGGCCAAGCAGCACCTCGTTGGAGACGAAGTTCACCACCGGCAGTCCGGCACCCAAGTTCGCGGGACCCACGCCCGTGATCGTGAAAGTCCTCGGTGCGGCCGCGAGGTCCATAGGGCTGGGCGTGATCCCCATCTCGAGGTCCATAGTATTGGGCGTGATCCCCATCTCAGAGACATCGATGTGTGGGGTAGCACCCGCGATGGTCGAACAGGCACTCTCGTTGCCGCTCTGGTCTACAGCGCTCACCGAGACGTAGGAAGGGATACCGCTGGGGAGCCCCGTGAGCCTGAAACTTAGGGTGGTATTGGGCGCAGGACTCGACGCCGGCGATGCCACTTGGAAGAAGGCAGTCCCGGGACAGGGGGTCGTCGTCGATCCGAAATAAACGCGATACGACGCCAGATCCGTCAAGGGGCTTCCATCGGTATTCGTGGTCGGAGCGGTCCACGAGGCATCGAGGAACCCTGCGTGGCTCGGGCCTGCCACGAGGAGGACTCCGCTGAGTGCCAGACCAATACCGCGAAGCCATCGGACAAACTCGGAACAGAAACCTTCATTACGCCAGCGTTCAAGCATGTGATCGCTCTTGTCCTTTGATCGAAGCGTGCACTGCGCAGGCGGGCAACGAACGGCAAGCGCTCGGTGACCGCGCGGAGATCCCCGATGAATCCCACGCGTTGCGGGCTGCTGGTGGAGCGGACTAGAAATTGGGCCGCTGGGTCAGAAGACGCCGCGGCCAGGGAGACGAAAGGCTGGGAGATTCTCCGAACGGGTTCTCACGCACGGCCTCGTGCGAACTGCGGCACGAAGGATCTGGTGCGTTGCGTGCGCTATCCGTCGATATCCAGTCTTACGCGCTTGTGGGCTCATGCGAATCGAACCAAGCGCGCGCTAGCGCAAAGGGGATGCCAAAAACTGTGTCAGGGATATGTCTGACAATATGTATTGTGAGCCGCGGACTTCGAGATGCTGCAGGCAGTGAAGTCTATGGCCGCTGTTACGAGA